>Ga0210049_1000119_pt1 | contig 55002 bp, 40 predicted proteins | sample CryGeyCG2014_300_2_FD_183964 | JGI IMG/M metagenome (GOLD analysis project Ga0210049, IMG submission 183964) | Groundwater microbial communities from aquifer - Crystal Geyser CG06_land_8/20/14_3.00 (SPAdes) (version 2) | ecosystem: Environmental > Aquatic > Deep subsurface > Groundwater | place... | reverse complement strand
CCTTAGTTATAAACTGTTTGCTTGTTGCTGCCTCACGCAAAAATATAATGCAACTACTGTGCCAGAATGTGATAAAAATAAATAAGTGTCCAAAATGTAGTGGCGTGTCAGTAGATGAAGCGTCTCGGGAAAAATGGGGACAGCGCCCTATTTTTTCTTCTAAAAATAGGGCGCTGTCCCCATTTTTCCAAGACAACATTGTTTATGCGGTTGGTTGCCTTAACTTCACTTAGCTAAAGCAAGTTACTACAAACAAGACATGCCTTTCGTCCACGACCAGGTTTATCTTCAAACCCCTGAAAACCATTGGCGAGGAATTGAGTTACCCAATACCTGACTATGCGGCGGTTTAATCCTATTACCCGGGCAGCCTCTGAGATGCTTTTGGTCTGTGCTACCAGAAATACAGCCTTTGCCCGCCGCACCAGCCCTGCCTTCATGTTCCTGTTCCTCATGTATCGCTGAAATTCCTGCTCCTGCCCATCTGTAAGTACAATCTGTAATGGCGTCTTTCGTCCTCGCATTTTAATGCTCCCTCCCATAATTATAATAAAAAAAAGGCTATGAATTATACCCTGTCATCCTTGGATATAATCATAGCCTTATATTTCCATTCATAGATGTGAGTATCCCTTGATACCACATCCACTATTTAATTGTCAATGGTAACTACTCAGGTAAAGGAATTTACCACGGAGAACACATAAGTTGATAGGTTGATAGGTTGATGAGTTTATAGGTTAAAGGAACACAGATTCATAATTCATAAACATTTCCTATCAATTCATCCACTTATCAACCCATCAACTATTCAACTTATCAACTTTTTGTGTCTTCGTGCCTTTGTGGTGAGTAGTTACTGTCAATGATTATTAATAAGCAATATTTATGCCAGAATGCAGGAGAGGAAGGGGGCAAAGGGGACAGAGGGGACAGGGGAACAGAGAATACAACCACCTAACCTCAGTAGCGTCCACCCAAGATCGTAGGAGACAGGCCTTGTCTCTGCTATCTCAGCATCCACTCCTCTGTGCCTTTGCCCCTCTGCCCCTTTAGGGCAAACATTTAATTGCATATATTGTAAAAAAATCTGATTTTGGACACTTTTTTCTCATCTCTACCTGTGAGAAATACATGCTTTGTCTCTATTATGTCCAATAATTGGACATAAGGCAAGGATGGGACAGATATGTTTTTAGTCGTAACATGTTATCAATTAATACATTTCGTTAGTTTTCCCTACTGTCCAAATATTGGACATATAGGTACAACAATCGTTAATCAAGTATGGAGAAAAATGCTGTTAACCCTTACTATTGTTATGGTTGCGTTGTTGGACGCTATGTGTAAAAAACATACACTGGCTCGGCAGTCTATCTTATCACTGCCAATTTACCAGATCGTTTACTGTCTGCATTACTTATCATATACAGGTAGACACCGCTGGCTACAGTTTGTCCATCGCTATTTGTCAGGTCCCACTTTACCTCTGTGCCATCAACATCTGTGAGGGTTCGGACTAATTCACCGCTCAGGGTAAATATCTTGATTGTTGCCTTACCAGAAAAATCAAATCGCATGTGTTCACGCGTAGTTGGGTTTGGGTATATTCTCAAGTAAGAAAAATCACCAACCTTCCCAACCTGTCCCCCTGCTGTTTCCTGCCTTATTGCTCGCACCATAAAATGCCTCACTGATAATCCAGTGCCTTGAGGGCAGGTGTAGGTATAGCCGTTCTCCGTATCCATAACCATGCTTGTCTGGCTATCTGTGTCAATCAACATCAGGCAATAACCAGCAGGTAAATATTCCTTGTCCCATTTCATGGCTACAACCTTGCCTGACAGGTTGGTTTTTACCTCAAACTCCCAGGTTGTAGTGCTCCCCGGCGGTCTCATATCCCAGTCAAATCTATTGAATACACCCTCCTCTGGATGTGTGAAGTAAAGTGTAACAAAGTCCCCTTGCGGTTCTGGTGGCTCTGGTCTGTCACTTGCATCGAGTCCAGGGGATGAATTGCGACTTATACCAAAACGGGGACCATAATTTGCCTTGTCCTCATATCCACCGGCTGTAATATGTAACCCTACCTGCCATGTATCAATGGATGCCTTCTGTGGTGATAACTGAAGGCTGTTTGTGGTGATACTGCTGGTTGTCGGTATATTTGGCACAATCAAGTTACAATCAGCAATTGCGGCAAACCAATAACCATTCCATGGTTTAATCCCATCAGCCAATTTATAATTTCCATCCTCATAGCCATACAAAACATCCATGACCCAGCCGGCTTCCACTGCTTCCTTCAATCCCTTCCTCACCCCATTTTTTTCTATCACTACCTTTGACCAATCAGGGATAAAATTAAACGGACAGCCTATCATGTTCCAGCCGGTTTGTAAGGGGATGGTAAACTCGGATGAGGATGGCACCACTTCTTTGGGTAAATCAAGATTAATCGTTGCCTCTTCAAGCAGGCCAAGCCAGTAGCCTTTGCCCAATCCCATTTCTGAGTAGACTTGAGTGTAATCTGCCTGATTATATTCATAGATGTAGTTAATCTTATCATAGCCCATCACCCCAACGGATGGTGATTTGACTGGCGTGGAGATCATATGCCAGCCAGAACCAAACCACTGGCTGATTATTGGAGACTTCACCGAAAGACTGAATTGCCTCAAGCCATCGCTGTCAGACTTAAAACGGACAGGGACGAGCCCTGTCCCTACAACAGATCGGACAGAGATGAGTGCCAAAGGTGCTACCTCCCCTATCCCTACCGTACATAAATCCCATACTTGTCCACTTTCCGTATCCGTAAGCATTATTTCATATCCCTTTCGTGTACCCACCATATTTTCCATTGTCAGGTTAATCTCTGTTCCGGCCGGCATATTGGTCTGCACCTCAAACAAATATTTCTCCTCTGGCTTCATCTGCCGCATATCCTGCATAAATTTACTAAACACCAATCCCCATTCCGGGTGTGGAAGGTATATCTGGATGTATTGCCCCTGAGATGGTGGTGGCAAAGGCAGGTCAGCCCATTGATCAAAGCCATCTGTTGAACCATAAGAATCAACACCAAGTAGTATACTTCCCTGTTGACCATTGGCAGAGGCAGTCAGGGAAAGTGACCACTGTCCATATTCATCAACAGGTGAAACCTCTCCATCATCTATGGGCAATATGGGAATACCACTGCCAGAGGGGCTCCCTCCAACAATTGCTCCGTCTGAACCATCCACATTATTAATATTATCATCTATGATTATCATACCCATATCTGTTCGTGAGTCAATGCTTGCAGTGCCCTTACCCTGTTCTCCTGCCCCTGTCTGTATCCTATCATTATCATCATGCTTATTCACATCCATTGGTTTAGCAACTGTTGTACTTGTGACAGAACCTCGTCCATTATCCCCATTCCACTTCATATCTGTTTGTTTGCCACTGTTTACAGTCCCCTGTCCATTATTCTCATCCCCTGTCCCCTGTCCAAGCCCTTCCACCTTTATCACCTTCAACCCCTGATAATCATCAGCCACAAAGATATAGCTATCCCGCACGCTAACACCAAACGCCTTGCCATTTGTATCTTGCTTAGCCATAAGTGTTGGCTGTGCTGGATTAGAGACATCAAGCACGAATAACCCACTAGCCTCACAAACCACAAACGCCAGATTATCCCTGACCATCACATCCCATGCAAAGCCATTGGTCTTATACGAACCAGCCTTGACAGGCTTTGCCGGGTTAGATATGTCAACTATCTGCAACCCGCCGGAATAGTTAGCAATGTAGGCATATTTTCCTGCCAGCCAGATGTCATAGGCAGAACCAGAGGTATTATATTTTCCCACCAATTTTGGACCATACGGATTTGAAACATCTATGACAACAAGTCCATTGCCATCATCTGCTACAAATACATAACCATCCCTGACACAAACCCCTCTGGAAATTCCATTTGTGTTATATTTGCCGAGCTTTGAAGGTGTCTGGGGCTTGGAAATATCAACTATTTGTAGCCCGTTCGCTCCGGCAGCCAGATAGGCATAATTTCCAGAAATAGCGACATCGTAACAAAAACCATCAATTGCCATGTTTGAAATCAGAGCCGGCTTGTTGACATTGGATACATCAAGCACTATCAACCCCTTGGGTCCAGCAGCTACGAAGGCATAATTGTTTAGAACAACTGTATCCCGACAGGAGGAAGCTGTATTGTATTTGCCCACAAGAATGGGTGAGGCTGGCTGACTGACATCCACTATTTGCAACCCGGCAGAGTCACAGGACATGTAGGCATAATTGTCTTTCAGGAATATGCCATAGGACATGCCATCAGGCTTGAGGCTGGCAATCAGTGTCATTGAGCCAACGGTTATTGTCCCTGTCTTAACAACAGTTGCACTTGTTCCAATGGTTACATTTCCCGTTTTGATAGCAGTTGCATTTGTCCCAATAGCGGTTGTGGTAGCCCCTGTAGCAATGGTTTTTGTCCCATCAAACACTATCATCACCGATTCAGTGGTAAATGGCATCACCTTGCGACCTGTTGACATCATCATGGTCTTATGATTCTTTGCTGTATCCTGAAGAAATTCCAGCTTAGTATTCTGCCGTTTTCTAAGCGTAAAATATACCGTGGCAATTGTTCCATTTCCATTAGCAGTTCCTTCCATTAATCCAGCTGCATGACTTACAAAGCCGGTAATATTCTTGATATCAGAGGCAATCTTCGGCAGGAAGGCATCATCCCCTTTAGTCCGATTAACCGCAAGAACAGTGGGGTCAAAGCTAAGGAAGAAGTCCATACCGGTTAAGGAGGATACACCCTCAACCTTTATATTAACAGGAAATTCTGCATTAACCTTAATCTTACTCATATCTTGCGGTAATTCAAGGAAAAGACGGGCAGTTTGGACATGGACGAGCCCTGTCTCTACGAGCATCGGCGCAAAACTCTCGCTCCTCATGGGTGAGGGCTGTCCCACTGCCTTAAAATAATTATCCCTTAATATAACAAAGTCAACCATATTCACCTTATTATCCCCATCAAAGTCCGTATTGATATAGCCATTTTTGGCAAGTATTCCGGTATCCATCCAGCCGGCATCAACCTTTGTCTTAAAATATGCCTCCCGCAGGCGACCAAAGTCTATGGTATTGACCATACCGTCACCATTTGCATCACCATTTATCAGGGTCAATGTCCCTGGGATGGTTACTTGTTGTTGACCAATCACCTCTATACCATTCCACGAATTTGGTGAAAGACCAGGGCCATTTGCACGAATATTTACCTTGCCCGGCGGAATCCTCTTGAGCAAAAAATAACCTGTGGTATCAGCAGTTGTCGCAAGTTTTGTATCTTTCACATCAATACATATTCCAGAATATGTCCCAACCCTGGGAATATCAATAACAACAAACCCAGACACCTGTCCAAACTCAGCAATGATTATATTTTTTGGCTCAGCAATAAAGGGAATGCTCCGAGTACCTGCAACAAGACTTGTTTTTCTATTTGCATTTTGATTAAAATCAAAGGACAAGACAGCATTACCCTTCTTTTTTGCCATAAATATAATCTCAGCAATCGTCCCATTACCCGTGATATTCCCGCTCATTACCCCAGCAGCATAAGAAATGGCTCCACTATCAAGTTTTGAGACTATTTTTGGAATAAAGGCAGTGTCCTTAATCTCAACCACATCCAACAACTCTGGATCAAAGTTCATGAATAGATCCATATTTGTCAATTTGGTAATCTGTTCTGCCCGGACAGTTATAGTAAAGGTCTCACCCACCCCAACATCTCCAGATGGCACATTCAGCAGGAGAGCTGTTTGGACAGACGGGGTAAGGGTAGCATAGATATTGGTATTCTGCTTTGTTTGGACAAAGACAACACTCACGAATGGATTATAATTAATCTTTTGTATGCTCAAGGTATGTGTGCCGACAACAACATCATTGATGGTTATACTGCCTGTACCAACAAGAATGCCGTCGAGGTATACTTGAGTATTTTCCACATTGGTTGTAACTGATATTGAGCCTGGCGGCGGGATAACTGTCTTAAACGAAAAACGATAAGCCTCCTGCAATCTATTCCCGGGCAATGAAATATCCCTTGCCCCAGTAGAAATAATACAGGTGTAGTTGGCATTTTCACTAAAACCATTACTATTCATAGTCAATTGCTTCTTGTTTTCGCTCCACACAAATATTTTATTTGAAATATCAGGAGAAATACTGAATGCCTGCTGGGTTATAACCTGATTCATCGGCTCGCTAAAGTCAATAATCAGGGGTTTATCTACAGCAATGTCCCTCTCCCTATCAAGAATATTTGTCCCTGTCACCGTTGGTGGGATAAAATCAATCTGAACATCCCCATCACTCATATCATTAGCCGTAGCATTATTTGAATCCGTTACTACAGCCTTTACCCGCAGGTGGAGGGTATTTGTTCCGGGCACAACCCAGGGATAAAAAGACAGGGTCGTATTTGTAGCAATCGTATTATCAAATGTTTGTCCTTTATCTGTGGAATAATACAGAGATACTTTATATGGGGGAACACCACCCTTGATACTCCATGTAACATTATTGGATGCTGTCCCACTTAAGATTTCATCACCATTGGGAGAGGTAAGGGTAATGCTTAAGGGACCAGGCACAAAGTTATAATCCACAGTTACACTCCCAACAGGAAATTCAGGGGGCATTGGAATCTTTAATGCTCTCATGGCATTTGAGCCATCAGTAACCAGTGCCAGTCCCTTGTTTATGCTGATAGCATAGGTGTCAGGGAGTGGTTTGCCACTATTTTCTATATATTTCTGAATGAGCTTTGGCAACTTTGGGTTAGAAATATCAATAACTCGCAGGACATAGAGATTAAACAGCACTGGGTCCTTTTTGTAACTAACCGTATAAGCATAGTTTCCTTGAACAATGGTTCTGTAAACCGATTCATCCAGCATATTTTCATCGTATTTACCCACAAGTATTGGTGCCGATGGATTAGAGACATCAATGATTTGAAGCCCGCCGGCACCATAGGAAATATAGGCGTAGTTCCCTGAGACATAGACAGCATTGGCTTGTGCACCAGCCTTAACACTTGTCAATTTGACCTGTCCAGCCTCTTTCAGGTTAGAGGGATCACTGACATCAAGTATCTTTAATCCAATAGTAGCGTGTGCCAGGTAGGCATAATTACCCTGTACGAAAACACCATATACTGTATTTCGTGTATCTTGCTCGTATGTGCCTCGAGTAGCAGGTTTTGTCGGATCCGATACATCTATGACCCTTAAACCACGAATATGTGCTACAAAAACAAATTTGCCTGATGGATAAATATCATACACCTTGCTCGATATTCCAAAGTTGCCAAGTGTTGTTAGTGTGCCGGGATTTGAGACATCAATAATACGAACACTTGTTGATTGAAAGTCACTTTGATAACTGTAAAGATACGCATACTTACTATCACCGGCAATGCCATTTATAATTCCACTAAGGCTATACATCCCTACCCTCCTTGGAGACTGAGGGTTGCTGATATCAAGGCTATACATCCCTTTAGACCCTTCAGCAAGATAGGCATAATTCCCATTAGTGTAAACACCGCAATAGCTTTCACCGCTGTTAGTATATTTTCCAGCAATTGTCATTGTTCCTGCACTGCCTTGAGAAAACTTGAATCTGCCAAGTGTTGGGTCAATGCCAACCTCTCCTGAGTTTACGGTTATATCAGGCCAGCCGGCTATATCAGACAGGTCCATGCCCACTGGGTTTTTCCTACCCCCTACAATAGCATATTCGGATGAGCAGACATCTATGCCATTAGCATATATCCGCATCCCATCCTCGGTATTGTAAAGGCTGGATACCTCAGCCCGTGGAATGGATTGCCTATTCTTTTTGGTTAACGGTTCTTCTGTATTTACTCCGGAAAACTTGAACGAAACTGGATTATTGTCTCCCGCATTGCCGGCCGGCTGCTTTCTTATTTCTAAGGCATGGGCAGCCGTAGAGAAACAGATAAGGGTGGATATGATAAGCATTGTCATGACATGGTGTAGGGATTTGTTTGGCATTTTTACGGGATCTCCTTTTGTTTTGCGTATCCTTACCTTAACTGTAGGGTAACTACTTAGCCGCAGATGGACACAGATGGACGCTGATGGACACAGATGGACGCTGATATTTTTTCTTTTATTATCTGTGTTCATCTGCGGCTAAGTAGTTATATTGTAGGAACAAATGGTTGTGTTTGCATGTCATAATGTAGCGGAGGGCTTTAGCCCTCCAATAAAAATGGAAGGCTGAAACCTTCCGCTACATTTAATCCATCACTTCCCCATCATCTATGGGTGCAATATCCATGAACTTGAAATGCGTACTTGCAGCATTTTTTAATTCATTTCCATTAGCCACCCCTTGTTTGACATCTGATGGTGTTGTTTTATCAACAGCATTGGCATCCTTGACCTTTGCCTGTGGTGAACCGGCAGTAGCAGCAGCAGTCTCGGCCGTTGCTTGTGGTGAACCGGCAGCAGTAACCGTGCCCTGCGGTTTCTCCACATTCCCGCTGACTGGTGTTTGGGCAGCAGCATCGCTGGCCGTTGTCTGTGGTGAACTGGCAGTGGTAGCCGTGCCTTGCGGTTTCTCCACATTCCCACTGGCTGGTGTTTGGGCAGCAGCATCGCTGGCCGTTGCCTGTGGTGAACTGGCAGTGGTAGCCGTGCCCTGCGGTTCCTCCACATTTTCACTGGCTGATACTGTTGTCTCTTCATCAGCATCAAAATCTATTTCATCCGCAGCCTTATCAAAATCAACAACCTTCTTTACCTCCGCAGCCTCTGTTGGTGTTGCTGTACCCTTTGCTGTTTCTGATGGGGTATTAATGCCCGGCAGTACAGGCATTTTTTTCTTATCATCCTTCTTTTTCTTCAAATGCTCTGGGAAGTTTCTCTCCTCAATAAACATCCCCAGAGCAAACCGTTGCACGCTTATCCATGAGACCATCGGCTCTTTCTTCTTTTCCTTGGTTTCTAATAATAACGACACCCTCTGCTTTGGCTTTGGCGAGCCAAACCTTAGTGAGGTTGAGACTCGATGAGCATTGCCGAGATCACTATATGGGACAAAGGCATAATCAAGCAAACACTTGTTGCTGATTATACCAAAGCCAAAGCTGAATTTCCCTGTGTCTGCCCCCATTTTGTACCCTGCCCGAAGCACGGTATTAAGCCCTATCATTGCCAGAGGTGCTACCTCCTTTGGCAGGGTTTGTTCAATACCAATATTTGTAGTGCGTTGTCCATCATTGGGCATATTCATATCTACACAAATGGTAGATGAAGGCAATTGATAGCTTAGTCCAAGCCTCATCCGAAACGGCATTGGGTCATCAACCTCGCCCCGCTTTTTATCACTTGCCTTTATGCCAATATTCTGCACAACTGCCCCAACCACCAGATTGCGTATTGGGGTATTACATAATCCGCCAAGGTCAACTACAAGATTGTCGGTATCCTTATTATCAATGCCCTGCTTTACTAATTTTAATCCTGCTCCAATAGCTGCACCCTGTCCAAACATCTTACTGTAAACAAGGGACATAGCCATATCATTTGCCTTAAAGTCATTGCCCCGAGCATTATGTTTATCATACCATTTCAGCCCATCCACCCCAAGCATGGTTAATGCTCCCCCCAATGCCCCTTTATTCTTGTTTGGACGAACAAAGGCAAGGTATTCACTATTAACATCCTGAAAATAGGAAAGATGCGTAGCCATAATCTCTGTTTGCGTAAGCTGAGAAAGACCGGCAGGGTTCCAGTAAATGGCACTAATATCATCTGACAAGGCACAAAATGCCTCCCCCATAGCTGCGGCTCTGGCACCAACACCGATTTTCAGAAATGCTGCCCTGCTCTTGCCTGTATCCTTTGCCTCAACCCCGCTGACTAATACCATTCCAATCATCAACAAAAATATCATCATTTTTATCATTGATACACTCCTATTATATGACTTACATGATTATCACTTCTTTACCGCTATCTTGCATGTCTCCACCTTCCCATCAGCGGTAAACACACAAAAATAAACCCCATCAGCTACGATATTGCCATCCTTACTCTTGCCATTCCATGGGATATGATGACTACTGCTTTGCGAGGCAGACTCATTGCCTTCCCATTCCCATATAAGTTCACCAGCCAGATTATAAATCTCCATGAAAACGCTATCCACTTTGACCGGCAAATTATAATAAATAACCGTACCATCAGTTGTTACACTCGTACTACCAACCGTAACCATAACCCTATCACACGGATCAAATGGATTTGGATAATTATGCAGAGCTACCTCTGAGGAAATCACCGGTGCAAGCGGCACAAGCACAACCTCCTCAACCAAGCTCACATTATTTGGCTTTATGGAAACAGCTTTCATGGCATAACCTGTCCCATAACCATCCTTAAATACCATGACAGAGTATGTACCCATGGGTATCCCATCAAGGCTATACCTGCCTGTGCTATCTGTGTAAACAGTACTCACCAATAGCCCTGTATCTTGTCGTTTTATCTCCACCCTGGCATTATGAACAGGTGTACCATGATTGGTCACCGTGCCTGCAACCCCTCCGGAAGGCACAAAATCAAGGGGCTTAAACCGTTGAATTCTATGATTACCAGTGTCTGCAATATAGATATTATCCTTATCATCTATGGCTATTCCCTCTGGATTATATATCTCTTCTTGAGCCATTCCTACCTTCCATTTCCAGATACCAAGGGTTTGCCCAAATCTGTCCATGATATGCAGACACTTATTTCCTCTATCTAAGACATAAAGCCGATTAGATGAATCCTTTGCAATGCCGCAAGGATACTGAAATTGTCCGGAATCAACATCATAGCCTTGCTGACCTATTGTCCTCTGCAAATTGCCTGTCTCATTGTAGACCCTGATTACATGAGCTGTATGACAAACCACATAAATCTCCTTAACACCCATTGCTTCTATCACCTCTATATCCAATGGCCTATCCTTAACACTCCACCCAGCCGTAACATTCCCCAGTCGATCAAACACCTGTATCCGCTCATTAACACTATCAACCACAAAAGCATTCCCTGTTGAATCAATGGCTATATCCTGTGGAGATTTAAGCTCACCACTGGCTCCCCCCAGTTTTCCCAATGGATCCAGAGCAGCCATGCTACTATTATTAAAGCGTTGAATACGATTATTCTTGCTATCAACAACATAAACCCTATCCCCATTCCCCCTGTCTATCGCAATACCAGAGGGAGAATCAAACTTTCCCCACTCAAGCATAGTTGACTTGCCACCCCAGACATTAATAAACTGTCCATTCTTGTCAAACCTCTGAATCCGATGATTATTCTTATCCACTACGAACATATTACCTTTTGAATCAAAACACATATCCACAGGTGAATTAAATCTTCCCTTTTCAAAGCTATATTTGCTTAATAAACCCACAAATTGTCCCTTATTAGTAATCTTCTGGATAGAATTATTTCCCTTATCCACCACAAAAATCATTCCATCATTACTAACAAACAACCCGGCTGAATCCCCAAATTGCCTATCACTAAACCCCGCACTACCACCCCATTGGATCTTTTTTTCCTGAGATTCCATATCAAAGCCATAGACATACTCATACCTTCCATTCACATCTTCTTTCTTTGCAGTTACGAAAATAAGTTGTCCATTATTAGTGGAAATCCCGGTAATCGTACCAAATTTCCCTGTATCCCCTAACCATACAAATATCCCTGGAGGATTAACGGCAGTATATATTTTTTGGATACGATGATTGCCTGTATCAACAACATACAACATTTCATTATTAGGGTTATAGACAATACCTGTAGGAGATTGAAACTGACCTGAAGCAGTCCCTGTCTCTCCTATCTTTCGTGTAGTCAATCTCTTGCCATCAAACTCCCAAACACAATTTTTATCGCTATCAGTCACATACACCACATCTTTCTCAATCGTTATCCCGGCAGGCTTGCCAATATCCCCCTTGCCCCACACACTAAAAACATCGCCATCCTTGTTAAATCCCAGAACACACTTCAATTCAGCATCTGCTACAAAAACATTTCCCCTGCTATCCACAGCCACACCAATAGGTTGAGAAAGCATGTCTGAATTTTCCCCATAAAACTCTTTCTCCAACTCACCCCTGGGATTAAACCTTTGCACACATTTTTTGCCTGTATTTGCCACAAACATATAGCCAGCAGCATCCACAAATACATCTGACGGCTCATCAAAATCATACTTATGATATTCCACGGGCAATTCAGCGGAAAAGACAAGATCCCTGGCATAAGCACTGCCTGTTATTAAACATAATAACAATCCTGACCATAATATCTTATTTATATTCAAAAAAGTAGCCTCCTTAGTCTATTTTTTCCCACGAATCTTCACGAATGGAATCTTTTCTTTTTCGTAACCTTTCGTCCCTTTCGTGGTTAATCTTTTCTCACTCAAACTCTATTTCCACCTCTTTCTCAGCCATGCCAAAATTAATCCCTTCAATCTCCTGCTCTGGCTTAAGATCCACATCAAAGAATTCAGGGGTAGTCATGACATATCCCTTTTGCAAACCAGATTTATCCATCCGTACCCGTATCTTGCTTGGCGGGATATTGGTAAATTTGTACAAACCCCCGGATTCGGTAAAGGTAGGGGCATCATCAGCATACACAATTATATCATTGCCACTGGTTTCCCCTGCATCCCAGATACCGTTCCTGTTCTCATCTATGAAAACCCTGCCCTTGACAGTTCCTGCCTTTTGGAGCGGAAATTTAAGCTCAACTCCCTTGCCCGCTTCTACCCTGATTGTTTGTTCCAACTCTGCCACACAAATAAAATCAATCGGTACTGAACCAAGGTCAATATTCAGGTTGTAGACCCCGGCAGGGACATCCACAAAACATGCCTTTCCATTCTCTCCTGTCATAGTCATCTTTGCCTTATCTTTAGTTTCACTCTTTCCAAAGATAGCAACCTTTATTCCGGCAAGACCTTCTTCACTGGCTAAAAACACCCTATTTGCATCCTCATCCTTAAAAACGCTGATGGATACAACCCCAAGCTTGGAAAACTCATTTTTATCAGGCAATTTTTTGGAGATAGAGGTCATATCATCTGGAGACGCACCAAAACGAAATTCCTTTGCCTCTGTAAATTTCATATCGTTTGTCATGTACTTAAAATAATTCTGTCTGTTCTTTTCACGAAAGGTAAAGCTCACCTTCCAGTTAAATTTTTGCTCATTTTTAGAAAAAAATTCCAGGTCCATGTTCAAGGGATAATTGGGAAACCTATAGATTAAATTTACCTTTTTCTCTGTATTTATCCTTTCCACAGAATTTATTTGGCCCCTGTTATTTGACTGACTCTCTTCTATCTGACACATTCGCTGTATTGTTCCAGTAAGATTACGGGTCAGCTTTTTCTTGACCCCAACAACAATATTTTCTCTATTAATATCACCATTATTAATGGTTCTCGAGTCTATACCTGTTATATTATAGCTAAACCACGGATTAAACCCCTTGTAAGAATAGCGAAGGCTGATGTTTCTTTTAAGAGAAAGCTGCTCCTTTAGCCTACCTTTTGAAATACTATCTATTCTTTCCACACCTATTTCTGATGAGACAGAAAGGGGAAACTGTGGTAAAAAATCTATCCTTGTGGATAAATAATTCACCAGATTACGGTCATTTTCTCCGATTAATTCCCGGAAACTTTGCTGCTTTGTAAGGGTCAGAGAAAATTCTTTGGAAAAATTCCATTTATAACCTGAATTCCAACTATAGCCAAGGATTGCAGTAGAAGTGCCCGGGTTATTCTTAGAAAATGCCCCGTCAATCCAAAACTTTTTCCCAAACTTAAACTTACCATCAAGCTTCCACAATGAAGCATTATTGATTACCCATGGACTGCTTGCAACAGAGTATTCGGTATTCAGCTTAATCTCCCCTACCCTTCTGGAATCAAATGAGCTATTTATCTTCCATCTGTTAATATCATTGGATGAAACCTGTCCGTTTGAGCTGGAGTATTCACCATTCAACTGCATATTACCCAGCTTAGTGGTTGTGCCATAATCAGTTGACAGCTTCCAGCTATTAATATCATTAGACGGTAGTTGTCCGTTTGAAATTGAATATTCACCATTAATTTTCATGCTACCCCGTTTAGTGGCTGTCCCATAGCCAGTTGATAATTTCCAATTAGAAATATCGCTGGCCTCAGAAAAGCCAAGTCCTACGCTTGCTGCCTTAAAACTATACAAGCTATTTAATGCCAGACTCTGGTTGCTATTAATCAAGGAATACTTTCCATCAATGGAAACCCTTTTCAACTTAAATACCCCTCCGATCCGATACCCATCACTACCAAAACTACCTGTTTGATAATCCATGCTCATGTTCAGGGGATAAACGGTTGTGGTCGTTGTATTGGTGATGATCACTGTTTGTGTACCCACACCAATAGAGGGCAGGTTTTCCAACCCGACAGTGGTAAAACTACCAACTGCCGTTTCTGTCCCACCTACAGCACTCGTTCCACCCCTGATCCCTGACCCCTGTTCACTCGCTACCTTCCAGAACAAAAGCGGCATACTCAAATTACCACCAATCGCATCCCCTGCTACAGTATCCTTAAAACAAAAGGTATTAGCCGTAATACCTGCTTTAGTCGCCAGATCAATCTTCCCGCCATAAACATCCCCACCCCTGCTGGATAATCCCTTAAAGAAAAGGGGTGTGATTCGTTCATGCCATAATTTTTTATTATAGGCAAGTCTTATACCCTTAATCTGTGGGGCAGATGCTGTTAGTCCTGTAACCCCTGGCATAATATCCGGACCAATACTCAAATCCACAGAGGGATTGAAAATATCTACTTTGGTATAGTTAAGAACAAGGCTTTTCTCTTGTAGGTTTATATTTCCCTTTAGTATTGGACTAAACGAAATTAATTTTTCCCGACCACGAAGGTTTACATCAAAATTAATGCTGCTTAATCCCTTATCCGTGCCCTCAATATTTATGGAATAATTCCCTTCTCCATAAACAGCAAAGGCGTTTTCAGAGACAACTGTAGTTAAGACTATGATAATTGCTGCAATATGATACATCATTTGTTAATATCTTCTGCGGAAGGGTTGTGTGGTAGAGACGCACTGCCATGCGTTTCTATTGCCGTTAAAATATGTAATACAGTACAATAATACATGCAAATACATAAATTGTGCTACATATAACATAATACATATTTTGCCTTCATCCTCCTATCTAACGGAGGACGGGTTTTCTAACCCGCCACTCTCTACCTGAATTTCGGACAGGGATGAACCCTGTCCCTACGACAAGAATGTCCGCCCTCCGTTCTCCATTGCTACTTAGCCGTCTTAACTGTTTTAATCTCTTTCAATATTTTCCAATTATAGGTAGACATTGTAGAGAGTTTTGCCTTTTTCCCGGACATTTTTGCTGCCCCATAATCAAAGAATATAATAGCCGTATATTCACCCTTAGCCAATTTCACCGGGTCAGTCGTTGCATAATCCATGAGCTCTTGCGGCAGGATCATCTGTCCATTAAGATCGCCCTTTGCCACAGTTTCATTCTTACTATTCTTAATCACGAACTTTCCATCTGGTGCAGGCATAAATAACGGGACATTGCCGGTATTCTTTACGCTAACCTTTAACTTCATACCATTGGCATCGTTATATGCCTGAATATTACGGATCTCAATCTTTTTCTCAAGGGTATTAATTACCTCCAGCCCCATAAAAGAGACCACCTCACCTGCTGCCACAACACCACCCTTTTTTTTCAGAGGCTTTGTAACAAAACAAGCCAATCCCCAATATCCGCCCTTAGCATCCTTTGGCACCTTAACCGTATAGCGAACAATCTGGTGTTTATCCGCACCAAGCAAAAAGCCTTCTGGTTCAATGATTACCCAATCAGTAAGGCTCCTGGATTCTTTACCTGCTGCAACAAATTCCCTTTTTGCACTGCGGGGATCTACAGACCAATCCTTGAGTTGGACCTTGATATAAACCTCCTTATCCGCCCGATTATAGAGATCAAATGTCCCATTCTTTGTCTCACCATGATTAACCTGAATCTTCACTACACTTGGCTGCACAGAAACAGCCTCTACATTTACACTGGCAATTAGAAATAACATTGCCATTAGCCATAACCTCTTCATTCAAACCTCCTGATATTTAGATAAGGAGGGCAGGTTTAGAACCTTGCCCCTACCATTTAACCAATTGTGATTGGAACATCCATATTTTACATTTCAGGCAGACATGGTTCAATTGAATCATGCCTGCCTGAAACTTAGAGAACAGACAGGGATAAACCCTGTCCCTACGATATTGTGTCTTTTCTGCTACGATTGATATTGTAACACTACCTACAACATTTGCAACGACATCTTGAGTTCGTAGGGGTGGGTTCTAAACCCACCCCTATCCGTACCGTGGGGCGGGTTTAAAACCCGCCCCTACATGAATTATTACCCTACTATTGGAATCAATGTAAATGTCAAGGTATTTGAGTATTCACCCTCTGTGTACCTTGCCAGATTAGCAACACCGAGCTTAAACACCACCAATCTTGGATCACTGGTCGACATCTTAACCCCAAAGAGGTATTGTGCCTCATTGTGTATTCTCAACCATGTAACCCTTGTCATATTGGTTTCAGATGGATATGTTTGAGCTGATGCCTCTGACCCTTCGAGCTTGTTTAGTAACACATAAGTCTTTTCAGTCTGTACGGTCAGATAAGTATCGTCCAATCTTAAAACCCCTTGTGGGCCTGCCGGCTGAACACCATGAATATAAAGATTGGCTCCATCCTGAGCATTGGTAAACAAGGTTATAGAGATAGCATCTGCCCTCTCGGCAAATCCCTTACCAATACCTGCATTTGATGGATCCATGGTATTGGGTCCGGCTGCAGCATTGCCATCAGGATAGTTAACAATATTGGTTCTGGTTAAATCACGGGCATAATCCTCTGGACCAGGGGTAATTGTTTCCCTCATATCAATACCCACAAGCTCAATTATCTGCGGCACCCTTAACCCTATCTCAGCATCCTCCTGCTGCATGTCCGCTGCATACCCAGAAACAGCAACCATGCCTATCACTAACGCACCTGACAATATTCGTTTCATATCAAACAAACCTCCTTGTATTGTATTTTCTGATGTCAGGATTCGGGATAATAAGAATCGGGAGGGTGATTTCTTACTTTTCCCAAATCCGTGTAATCTGTTATTGTAAAAAAAATCACGAGACCATGAACATGTCAAAAGTTCATAATCTCGTGATTTTAATAATACGCCGTATGGGCAAGTCTTGCACCTGCCCTTCGTAGGGGTGATAAGGACACTCCTACGGCATACCACATTCATCGAGTAATCATCTTTTGTATACCACATTCATCTTTTAGACTGGCTCAATATACCACTATTGGACCAATCACATTTCTGTATGTAACATTCATCGGTTTTCACACCATTTTGAACACAAAAAATCACGCCCTTTCACAATCCTTTAATTTCTATGATTTGTGAACGCGTGATTCTTGAAAAACTCATTGTTTAGTCACCACCTTATTTTATTTTTTTATAATAGGGGGCAGATATACTCAAGTGGGGCATAAATTGCGATTTTTTCGGTGAGGATTAATCAACGAGAGCAAGGCGTGAAGGTTTGCAATAGTGTGCTATTGCAAACCTGAACAACGCAGCTATCGTTGATTAAGACCAGCGAAAAACGCAATTTATGTCCCACTTGAGTATAATATCCGCCCCCTACGGTTAAAAGGGGATTTTCCCTTCATATTCCAGAAGAAGTCGATATAACTTAACAGCACATAAATATTACCAGAACAATTGAGCTCCGCTAAAATTTAGCCCACATTATCCAACGATTGGCATAAGGGTGAATGTAAGTGTGTTGGTATATTCGCCCTCTGTGTATCTCGCCAGATTGGCAATGCCAAGGTTGATAACTATCAATCTTGGTGCCTTTGTAGACATCTTTACCTCAAACAGGTGTTGAGCCTGATTGTGGATGCGAAGCCATGAAGATGCTGCTTTATCTTTTGCATTAGTACTAAGTTGGAAATCCAGACCATCAACGATTGAACCACCCATACTTTCTCTTGGGTTATCCTCAACAGGTACAGTATTAGAAGGAGTACTTGTTTCAGCACTCTCTGACACTGCCATTGTCGTTGCGTTGGCATACGCACCCTCTAAGTCATTCTGCAAGATGTAAGTCTTTTCTGTGCAGACGGACACATAGGTATCTTCCAGTCTTAAAATGTTCTGTTGAGCAGCTGGCTGTGAGCCATGAACGAACAATGCTGCACCATCTTGAGCATTGGTAAATATTGTCATCTCTAAAGCGGCTGTTCTTTCTGCAAAACCCTTGCCAATACCATCATTGGCATCTGTCATAACGCTAGGGTTTCCTGCTTGATTACCATCTGGAAAATTTACCACTCTTTCTTTTCGCAGATCCCTTGCATAATCCTCTGGACCTGGTGTAATTGTCTCAGACATATCAATACCAGCCAATTCAATGAGTTGCAAACAATTCAAACCAATCGATGCATCTTCTTGCTGCATATCTGCTGCAAACGCTACTCCACTTGCTAATGCGACTGCTACTATGCTAACTAATATCTTCTTCATTTTTTTCTCCTCTTTTCCTTTTGGATTCTTTTTAGATTTTGTTGCTTTTGGGTGTGAGGCATAAGCCTCAAAGCAATTTACTTCTTCTTGAGAATCATTGAAGTTAGAGGAAAATCCCTTTTTTTAACTATCACCCCCTATATCATTAAACCACACATCCACATTAAGTAGAACAAGCTTCGCCTGATTGCTCAGACTAACTTGTTCTACCCGATGAATGTGGTATACATACCACAATTTTGTTGGTATCATCTTGCTATTCATATAGCAAGTTTCGTGCCAGAATTAGAAACAGGTAGCCATACCTAACTCAACTAATTGCTATTATTGAACTTATCATTCTAAATCTATACTGTCAGGGGATAAGACACTATTGAACAGTGTCCAATAATTGGAATGTTCAAAACCAGCAATTTCTGTGAAGTCTACAAGCATAACAATCTATAAGTCTAAATTTTACAGGATATTCCGTGTGAGTGTCTAATTACAGACATGTGTCCAATAATTGGACTTTTGATAATAACCCATGCGGCATAACGATAAAGCTCAGTTGCGGCGTACTCGCCGTCAACTGCAGCGACTGGTTAGACTATTTTTACCACGAAGAACACGAAGGTCACGAAGATTTTATAAAACCTTTATATTTAACTGGCAAAGGAGATTTTAGTTTGATATGGTATCCCTAAAAGATTCATTTCTCTGGCCAGGCATTGTTCGTATGTAGATTCAAGTAAACTTGGCCCAAGAGCTTAATGTATCTCTATAGCACATCCGATAACTTTATTGGATATTTCGTCAAATCTCTATTCGTGTTCTTCGTGTCCTTCGTGGTTTAATCTCTTTTAGTCTAACAAAGGGGGATAGAGTCGAAGAGCAAAGATAGGGAGATAATTGGGAAGTGTTCAGTAAGGACATCAAGACAAACGCATCGGTAATGGAGTAGCAAGTGATCCTCGGCAAATGTCTCTGCTGATGGGGATAGGAGGACACTGGATTCCTGCCGGAGTTTACCCTCGTGAAAACGGGGGCAGGAATGACGATGAATGTCCCCTGTTGGCGGATGGATAGGGTATCTACCCAGCCACTGGATATGACCCCAATACCTTCAGATAAAGGCAACTTTCCCGCAGTTCATCTATTGCCTCTTTAACATTATCATCCTCAATATGTCCATTCATATCAATAAAAAAGATATATTCCCAGATTGTATTCTTGGACGGTCGGGACTCTATTTTAGTTAGATTGACATTATGTTTGTTAAATGGTGAAAGCATGGAATGCAATGCCCCAACCCTATCCTTAACAGAGAACATGATTGATGTCTTATCATTTTCAGAACGGCCAACCATGGAATGGCCAATAATCAAAAATCTGGTATAATTATCCACCCTATCCTCAATTCCCTTAGCCATGATATTCAGATGATAAACCTGAGCTGCCAGTTCACTTCCTACTGCCGCTGAATCCTGCTCCATAGCTGCCCGTCTTGAAGCCTCAGCCGTGCTTGAGACCTCGATACATTTTGTAGTCGGCAGATTAGATTTAAGCCATCCTCGAACTTGAGCAAAGGCATGGGGATGAGAATAAACGAGCCTTATTTCCTCAAGGGATGAGTTAGAAAGAAGGCACTGGGAGATTTCCAGAAGGATTTCTGCACATATCGTTAAGTTTGATTCAATAAACATATCCAGGGTATGGGTAATCACTCCCTCTGTTGAATTCTCTATTGGCACAACCCCATAATCTGCCCTTTTTTTCTCCACCTCTGCGAACACATCTGCAATAGAGGCAACAGGCACAAACTCTACTGATGAGCCAAATTTTCGTCTAGCAGCCATATGGGTAAAGGTTGCCTCAGGTCCAAGATACGCTATCTTAAGCGGACTCTCTATCCCCCTACAGGCAGAGATTATCTCCGTATATATGGCACAAATCGTATCATATGAAAGTGGACCATGATTAGTAGCCAAAAGTTGGCGATATATTTCTTCTTCCCTTGCCGGGTGATAGGTTACAAGACTATTTTTTTGCTTTAACTCCCCTATCTGTCTGGCACACGATGCCCGACTATTTAGAAGGCTTAATATCTCCTCATCTATTTTATTTATTTCTTCACGCAATCTTTCTATGGTCATAATGTTTTTCCTTTACTTTTCACTTTTCACTTTTCACTCTATTTCTTGCTATCCCTGTGTTTAATTATCAAATTAACCTTAAAACTACTCTGTTTAATAAAATCAGCAAATAGATTGCAAAGGGCAACAGAACGATGCCTTCCACCGGTGCATCCAAACCCAATGGTCAGATAGGACTTCCCCTCGGCAATATATTGAGGGATAAGAAATCCTATGAGGTCAAATAATTTTTCTAAAAACTTGTGTGCCATGGGAAATTTCAATATATAATCCACAACTCCCTTATCATCTCCGGTAAGCTGATTAAGTTCTTCTATATAATTAGGATTAGGCAGAAATCGGAGGTCAAAAAGCAGATCAGCATCTGATGGAATCCCATACTTATATCCAAATGACACCAGAGAGATTGTTAATTCTCTTTCCTTGGTAAGACAATTAAACCTCTCCCAGAGAGTATTTCGTAATTCATGAACTGTAAGAAAAGAGGTATCAACCACTAAATCAGCTCTTTCCTTTAAGGATTCTATCTTTTTGCGTTCATCTATAATATCATCTAATACGGTTTTTCCTTTGGTACTAAGTGGATGAGGCCGTCTTGTTTCACTGTATCGCTTAATCAGCACATTATTGGAAGCCTCTAAGAAGACAACCCTGTATTCGATATTATTTTCGGAAAGAATAAGCAGGGTTTCAAACAATTGCTTAAAAAAATCAGCCTCTCGCACATCAATCCCAAGGGCAACATTATTCATCATACCCATACTCTGAGCACAAAGTTCTGCAAACTTTGGGATAAGGGTTGTCGGCAGGTTATCTACACAAAAAAATCCCATATCTTCAAAACACTTAAGAGCCTGACTCTTGCCTGCACCAGAGAGTCCGGATACAATAATAAATTTTACTATAGATTTATCTTTTTTTGTCTTTTTCATTTTGCTATTGCCTGTCTTCGTATCTCCTCTGCTACCCTTTGATCCAGTTCCAATGCTGAATGATGTCCCAATTTTTTCAATCGCTGATTCATTGCCGCCACCTCAACAATCACTGAGATATTCCTGCCAGGCTTAACCGGAATAATCACCATAGGTAACGATATATCTAACATATTTTCCGTAAGATTTTCAATCCCAAGTCGTTCTATCTTCTGTGTCTTTCCCCATGTCTCCAGTCTGACAATCAACTCTATCTCTTTATGGTGGCATACAGCGGATATGCCAAACATTTCCCGCACATTGATGACCCCAAGTCCCCTTACCTCCATATGGTATCTTATCATGTCAGGGGAAGAACCAATGAGACCGCCACCAAGCCGTTTAATTTTCACCACATCATCAGCAATCAATCGATGACCTCGTTCAATCAAATCCATGGCACATTCACTCTTTCCTACCCCGGCTTCCCCCATAATCAGCACGCCCACCCCATAAATATCAACCAGACCACCTGAAATACTCTCTTCTTGAGCAAACATTTTTTCCAGATAAAGGGATAATAAGGTGGTAGTTGCTCCTGTAGGTAGCTGGGTACGAAGAACAGGGATTTGATATTCATTTGATAAATCTAATAAATCTGTTGGTAATCCCATACCCCATGTACTAATAAAGCAAGGGATTTCAAATTCACATATCTTTTTTAATATCTCCAGCCTTGTCCATGAATCAAGGCTGTCAAGGTAAGAAATTTCTCCCTTCCCAAGGATTTGAATCCTTCTTGAACCAAAAAAGGTAAGGTACCCAGCTAATGCCAATCCGGGACGATTAATATCTGTGGCAACAATCTCCTTCTGTAATCCCTCATAACCAGCCATTACCTCAAACTTTATCCCTAACGATTCATCCTTTATCATATCTTCAACAGTTAATATTGACATAATTACCACCACAGTGAGGCTGAAGGGGGGAAGGCTGAATGCTGAAGAAAAGAGATGGATTTTATCTTCTTTCGTAACTACTCACCACGAAGACACGGAGACACAGAGAAAAACAGAGAATTGATGAGAAATACCCTTATTTTTTATTTTTCCAGTACCATAAAAATATCGGAAATCTTCTGTGTCTCTCTGTGTCTCAGTATCTTCGTGGTAAATCCCTCTCCCTGAGTAGTTATCTTCTTTCTTCCTTCCTTCCTTTCTTCAGCCTTCCTAAAGATGTTTCGCCTCTTCTGTCTTAAGAATTTCCAGAATAGATTCTGCATCCTTTGCCTCTTTAAGCAATTCCCGGATATAATGATGTTTAAGAAGTCTGGATATTCGAGCTAACGCTTTTACATGAAGGCTTGTACTTTCCCCTGAGGCAACTAACAAGAAAAATAGATGAACCGGTTCACCATCAATTGCATTAAAATCAATTTTCTGTGAAGACCTGCCAAATGCTACAACAATAATTGGCTCATTATTGTTCTGATTAGGCCTGTTAAATGCTATGTCAATGTTATGCTGGCCATCTGATTTAGCATGGGGAATAGCCACTCCATGACCAATACCTGTACTCATCAGATTCTCTCTGGCAAGAACCGCCTCAATAACAGCATCTCCTTGTGTAATTTTCCCTGCATTAACCAGCAGATCTACCAATTCCTGAATAACCCCATTCTTATCCTTAGCCTTTAGATCAACATCTATCACATCAACATTCAAGATATCAGCTAATTTCATTTCTAAAAACTCCTTTCATCCTAATTTCTACTCCTTCCGTCAGCTTCGCTGCCACCTTCCTCAAAGAGGAAGGCTTTTTCGAAAAGTCCCCATTCATGGGGATGGCACAAAGCGACAATGGGAGTATTTTTATGATTCTAATAACTTATACCTACCCTCACCACAACCGTAAAGCACATTTACCCTGCTGGTTTCTTGATCAATAAAGGCATAAAAGGCTGCTTTTGTGGTAGAAAGGTGGATGATTGCCTCTTCTATGGTCATAGGTTTTTCACCAATCTTTTTGCGACTAATAATCGCATCTTCCAACTCTCCAATAACTTCATCTTCCTCAATTTCTTCCATCATACAATCCGGTGCCTTTCGTACCTTAGTTTTTTCCAGATGTTTTTTAAGCTGGCTTTCCATCTTGGCAACAGACTTATCTATTGACTCATACATATCCGCAGTAGTTTCCTTACTAGTTAAGGAAAAGCCTGCACCATTAAGTATTATCTCCATACTTTGACCCTTCTTTTCTATATCCATAATCACATGAACATCTAAAAGATCATCAGAATACTTTTTAAGTTTCTCTGCCTTTTTTCTCGCATAAGCACGAATCGCCTCTGTAATCTCAACATGCCTTCCCGTAATTGTTAATTTCAAAGACATCACACTCCTTTTTTGTAAATATTCGTAACTACTCAGGTAAAGGAATTTACCACGGAGAACACATAAGTTGATAGGTTGATAGGTTGATGAGTTTATAGGTTAAAGGAACACAGATTCATAATTCATAAACATTTCCTATCAATTCATCCACTTATCAACCCATCAACTATTCAACTTATCAACTTTTTGTGTCTTCGTGCCTTTGTGGTGAGTAGTTACAAATATTCAAAACATTCAGCCTATCCACTTTATCATATTATACCCCCATTGTCAACCTTTTTATCATTACATTTTGAATTTTTCTCCAAGATAGACCCTTTTTGCTACAGGGTCATTTACCAAAAAGTCAGATACCCCGGACAAAAGCACCTCGCCATCATAGATAATATAAGAACGATCTGTTATCTGAAGTGTTTCACGAACATTATGGTCTGTAATCAATACCCCGATACCCTTGTCCTTAAGCCTACCAATTATTCGTTGTATCTCTGAGACCGCAATAGGGTCAATCCCAACAAACGGCTCATCCAATAATAAGAAATCAGGCTGCGGGACAAGCAATCTGGCTATTTCACACCTTCGTCTTTCGCCGCCAGATAGGGTATATCCCTTTTGTCTGGCAATGCTTACAATATTGAATTCACACAATAAAGCCTCACACCTTTCCCTTTGCTGTTTTTTAGAAAGATGCATTGTTTCCAAGATAGCTATAAGGTTTTCTTCAACCGTAAGCCCTCGAAAGATTGATGCTTCCTGCGGTAAATAGCCAATACCTGCCTGAGCTCGTTTATACATGGGGAATGTAGTTATGTCTAATTCATCAATCCATACATTTCCCGTATCCGGCTGAATCATCCCCACAGTCATGTAGAATATGGTTGTCTTACCAGCACCATTTGGACCAAGTAAACCCACAGCCTCACCTGTATTTACCTCTATACCTACCCCTCTTACCACCTGGCGTTTTCCATATTGTTTAGCTAATCCCTCTGCTTTCAAAACAGCCATTGTATTCCGTTCTCCTGTGCCAATTAGACAGACCCTTAACACAAAAAGGGCAGGTACAAGACCTACCCCTACATGTGGATTAAAACAACCCAACCACCTTTCCATTTTCATCAATATCAATCTTTGTCCCAGCAGGCACAGAGGGCAATCCCGGCATGGTTCTCATATCACCACAAAGTGGATACAAGAATCCTGCCCCAACAGATGCTCGAATATCCCTGACAGTCAAAGTAAAGCCCATGGGTCTACCCTTAAGTTTCGGGTCATGAGACAGGGAGAGATGCGTTTTTGCCATACATATCGGCAATTTATCATATCCCTGCTCTGTAAACATCTTAATCTTTTGCTCAGCCAATGGTGCATAACTGACATTAGCCGCACCATATATCTCACAGGCTATTCTCTCTATTTTTTCCTTAATCGAAATATCCAATGGATAGAGGAAATTAAAGTTACTTGGTTTCTCTGTCGCAGCAACCACTGCCTTAGCCAGTTCAATTGCCCCATCTCCACCCTTTGCCCAATGTTCAGTTGGCACTGCATCATCAGCTCTGGCATCCATAGATTTTTTACGAATAAGCTCAATTTCTTTATCTGTATCATCTGTAAAGCGATTAATAGCTACGACTACTGGCACACCAAAGAGCCTCATATTCTCTATCTGTTTCTCTAAATTTACACATCCTTTTTCTAAAGCATCAAGGTTTTCTGTAGTTAGTCCCGGATCAAGTGGTTTACCGGCTACTACTGTAAAGTTTCCAGAATGCATCTTCAAGGCACGAACAGTAGCCACAATAACAACTGCATCCGGTTTTAAGCCTGAATATCGACATTTGATATCCATAAACTTTTCTGCCCCCAGATCCGCACCAAATCCACTCTCAGTTACAGTATAATCAGCTATCTTTGTAGCTATCTGGTCAGCAACAATAGAGCTATTGCCATGAGCAATATTGGCAAATGGACCTGCATGAACAATGGCCGGTGTGCCCTCCAATGTCTGCATCAGGGTTGGTTTGATGGCATCCCTGAGTAAGACGCACATAGCACCGGCACACTTCAGGTCTTCAGCGGTTACAGGTTTCCCATCATAGGTGTTACCAATAACAATCTTACCCAGTCTTGCCCTTAAATCATGCAATCCTGTAGTCAAGGCAATAATTGCCATAATCTCCGAGGCAACCGTGATATCAAATCCTGATTCCCGTGGAGTACCATCGTCTTTGCCGCCAAGCCCAATGACAATATTTCTTAAAGAACGATCGCTGACATCAACCACCCTTCTCCATGAAATACTTGATGGGTCAATATTTAATGGATTGCTCTTAACTAAACTGTTGTCGATAAAAGCAGCCAGCAGATTATGTGCCAGACCAATAGCATGAATATCACCGGTGAGGTGAAGATTGAAATCCTCCATAGGCACTACCTGTGAATAACCACCACCAGCAGCACCACCCTTTATCCCAAATACAGGACCAAGCGACGGTTGACGGATAACAATAATAGCCCGTTTACCAATCTTACTCAAAGCCATACCCAAACCAACCGTAGTTGTTGTTTTGCCCTCACCAAGTGGTGTAGGTGTAATAGCTGTAACATCGATATACTTGCCCTGAGGCTTATTCTTAAGCCTGTCCCTTACCCCTAAGACTATCTTCGCCTTGTACTTGCCATAAAGTTCAATATCATCCTCTTCCAATCCTAACTTCTTTGCTACCTCCATAATAGGTTGCATCTTACATGCCTGTGCAATCTCGATATCACTTTTCATAGCAACACCTCCTCGTATAATATTGAATACTTACATAGTGTGTATTCTTCACACAAATCACATAAGTTAAAATTATATCATCAATGTTGAAAAATGTCAAGCAGTTTTCAACTACAAAACAAACAGCAATTCTCATTATGGCAAAATGGATAAGGGGGAGATATGGAGATTAATCGGTAGGACAGGCATTCTTGCCTGTCATCTGCAACAGGACAGGCAGAAATGCCTGTCCTACCGACAATTCTGTTGATAATTGACACCATCTCCTCTATTCCCTTATTCCCCTTTGAACATAAGTTTTGCCATAATGAGAATTGCTGCCAAATGCCACAAATGGTATGGCAATAGCAAACCAGAAGGCTGCCCAATTGAGCGGCAATATCCCCTCTGAAATGTGCATAGCATGGGAATCAGTGGTGAGCAACAAACAACAACATAAACTAACACCTAAGGTTACAAACCTTTGCATCTTACACCTCCTCCGTCATCTTTAATAACGCATTAACGCAAGCCACTGCCACAGAGCTACCGCCCTTTCTACCAAGTGAGGTGATAAACGGATATTTCATATGCAAAAGCACCTCTTTTGATTCAACTGCCTTAACAAAACCAACAGGCACACCAATAACAAGCTCAGGTTTAAGGTCTGTTCCGATCAATTTCATTGCTTTATAAAGTGCGGTTGGTGCATTACCAATGGCTACAATGCCAATATTCTCCCTTGCCCCCATCTCAATGGCAATCTCCGAACGAGTTTTCTCTGATGCAATGGATTCTTCTTTTACCTCAGGCTCTGACAGACGACATATCACCTTGCTACCATATTTTTCAAGGATACTCTTGTTTATGCCTGCCTTCACCATCTCCACATCAACAAGGATATTCATCCCGTTTTTTATCGCCCGTATCCCTGCTTTTACAGCACCTTCAGAAAATCGCATGTTTTTAGCATACTCAAAATCTCCTGTGGCATGAATAACCCTTTTTACAACAGGAAGCTCTATAGGGCTGAAATTTGTTTCCCCAAGCTCCCGAGTAATTATCTGCAAACTTGACCCCTCTATTTCATGGGGTTTAAGCACCTTAACCTCTTTGATGTTTTTCTGTGACCGTTCAAGAACAACCATAGCGATGTTTTCATGAACACCGAGTGGCTCAGTCAAAACAAATTCAATGCCGTTATGTTTCTTTCTTGCCTCCCCCATCATCTCCGCAATATCTTCCTCAAAATGCCGTCCCTTGTAGAGAAAATAAGGGTGAATGATTATCTTTTTTGCCTCTTTTGAGACACAGGCAGAAATAGCATCAAAAAAGTCAGGTTTCACAAATTGCAAAAAGGCTATTTCCACTACAGCAATATCTCCCAATTCCTTTACCATTTCTGCCATTTGCTTGAGTGTTTTATTTGCCTCTGTAAGCCTTGAACCGTGTCCTAACAGGATTATTGCTTCCATTTTGTCTCCTTTATGTATGCTAAATCGTTCTAAAAAATAAAACCCCCAACCTTCAACAAGAAGATTGGGGGTTTTTGTTCCCGTTCATTATGCTGCTATAGCTACCCTTCCAAACATAAATCCTTCTTCTTTTGGTATAGGTTGTTTATCCTCATTTAATGCCATAAGATGAGATTCAATAGATTCTCTTGCATTAACCATAGCTTCTTCTGCTGTTTCTCCTTGAGAGTAACATCCAAGAAGTGCAGGGACTTCAACCCAATAACCTCCTTCCTCAGAAGGATGTATTACTACAGTATACTCCATTTTTCTCGCAACCCCCTTTACAATAATTCCTTAAATTCTTTCTCAGTTAAATTAGCTTTAGGGGAAAATGGGGACAGCGCCCTATTTTTCTTCTAAAAATAGGGCGCTGTCCCCATTTTCCCCCATTTTCCTAATGTGTTCCGTAACAGCCTGTCGCAGGCTAAGGGAACAGTTGCCACAGCTTATTTTATGGTGGAGGCGGCGGGAATCGAACCCGCGTCCGAAGACTTAAAGATAAGGCTACTACGCACATATCCTGTGATTTAATCTCGCATCTCCAAGCTTCCACAGGCAAAATCTCAGGAGATGCCAGCTTATTTTTTCTTACTAACCTATGTCCAAGCAAGATCCAATGGGTTAGCCAGCCTGCTTGTTTTACACCCTATAATACCTTCACAGGCGAAAGAATATCAGGATGCGCGGCAACTAAGCCGCGAGAGCTAAATCGTCGTATTCAGCAATTATTGTAATTCTGCCTTTTAACGAGGCCTGGCAGCTCCTCGGTACGCAACCTATATCCTTAAAATATCCCCGTCGAAACCTTTTCGCCCCCATTTTTATAGTTAAATATAGAGGAAAATGCTATTTCCCCCGACCTATATTTATCGATACTGTTTCATTACCCTTCCTGCTTCCCGTTCATTTATCTTTTTCTTGATAGTTTCCCGTTTGTCATGAATTTTCTTACCCTTTGCCAACCCTAATTCTACTTTTACTTTTCCAGACTTAAAGTATAACTTCAAGGGAACTATCGTAAGCCCTTTTTCTTTAGTCTTGCTAAGTAAACGAACAATCTCAGTTTTATGAAGAAGCAGCTTTCTGGTTCGAGTTGGTTCATGATTCATGCGATTTCCAAAGCTATACTGCTCAATATTTGAATTCATCAAAAAAGCTTCCTGTTTTAGTATTTGGGCAAAACTATGATCCAGCGAGCCATGATGTATTCGCAAAGACTTAACCTCTGTACCTAAAAGTTGTATCCCAGCCTCATATGTCTCAAGGATCTCATATTCATAATAAGCCTTCCGATTATTGCATATTACCTTTTCCATAATTTAATTATAACATATTTAAGGGAATAATGCAAGACTAAAAATAGGCAAATATTTGTAACTACTCACCACAAAGGCACGAAAACACAAAAAGTTGATAAGTTGAATAGTTGATGGGTTGATAAGTGGATGAATTGATAGGAAATGTTTATGAATTATGAATCTGTGTTCCTTTAACCTATAAACTCATCAACCTATCAACCTATCAACTTATGTGTTCTCCGTGGTGAATTACTTTACCTGAGTAGTTACAAATATTTCGTAAATGCCCCTAATCTTACTTTCTTGTTGACTTTAAGACCTGACTTTGGTATAATATACTCAAGTGGGGTATAAATGGAGTAAATATGTCAAAATCTATTATGATTCAAGGTACTGGCTCTGGTGTGGGAAAAAGCATTATTGTGGCGGCATTATGCAGAATATTCAAACAGGATGGCTACACGGTTGCCCCATTTAAGTCGCAAAATATGGCACTTAATTCAGGTGTTACCATGGACGGCATGGAGATGGGGAGGGCACAGATAACTCAGGCGGAGGCAGCAGGCATTGAACCACTCGTTGACATGAACCCTATTCTTCTCAAGCCTACATGCGATACCGGGGCACAGGTTATTGTTTGCGGCAAACCCATTGGCAATATGCAAGCCGTAGAATACCACAATTATAAGCCGCAACTTATAGAGATTATCAAGCAATGCTTTTTGCGGCTCCAGGATCAATACGAGATTATTGTTATCGAAGGGGCAGGCTCACCTGCTGAGATAAATCTTAAGGACAATGATATTGTCAATATGCATATGGCCAGGGTTGCAGATGCACCGGTTATCTTAGTTGTTGATATTGACAAGGGTGGTGCATTTGCATGGATAGTCGGCACATTGGAATTATTAACAGAGGATGAACGCACCAGAATAAAAGGGATAATCATCAATAAATTCAGGGGTGATAAAACCTTACTTGAGTCTGGTTTGAAATATATAGAGGAGAGATATGGTGTGCCAACACTTGGGATTATTCCATATTTCCATGATATTTATATAGAAGAAGAGGACTCTCTTGGGCTTGGGAAATGGGCTATGGAAGGGAAACCGCATGATATAGAGATTGTAGTGATTCAATTACCGCATATCTCTAATTTTACTGATTTTGACTTGTTAGCCAGAGAGACGGATGTTTACTTAAGATATGCAAAGCCAGGTGAGCATCTGGGCAACCCTGATATGATAATCCTTCCTGGAACAAAAAGTACTATTGCTGATATGAATTATCTTCATACAACCGGGTGTAGCCGAGAAATATTATCCATCATTAATAACCAGAGGTCAACCGTGTTGCTTGGTATCTGTGGTGGATTTCAAATGTTGGGGACAAACATTTTGGACCCTGACCATATTGAATCAGCTATTGCAGCAACCAATGGGCTTGGACTTCTTGATATCACCACCACCTTCTCACCCGAAAAGCTCACTGTTCAGATAAAAGCACAAGTATGCCACGAGCTATTAGAACTAGGGCTTTTCGTTACAGGTTATGAGATTCATATGGGTAACACTACGGATGGCAATGGGATAACACCATTGTTTAATATCATTTACCCTGAAAATAGATATGATGGAGCTGTCCGGGAAGACGGATTGGTAATGGGTACATATATCCATGGCCTCTTTGATAACCATGGATTCAGAAGGACATTTATAAATTACCTGAGGAAGAGAAAAGGGTTATCCTGTCCTACTATTACCAAAGAAATATCCAGAGAGACAGAGTATGATAGATTGGCTAAAATGATTCGTGAGAATGTGGATATGGAAAGGATATACAGAATAGCAGATATCAGAAAATCGACATGAGGAGACAACAACAGATGTTTCCTTTGCATAGTCGTCAAGCAAAAATAACTTGCACAGTCGTGCCACCGATTCATCTTGGCTGGCTTCGTTGTTCGTCGCTTACGAACAGTAGTATGCTCGCTTCTCACGCCTTGCCAGCCAAGCGACTTGAGTGACTCTTGGTGTACAACTTATTTTTTCTTGACTCCATAGGGTATAAATAATGAGAGACAACCCCAAGAATATCAATATATTCTACATAACAAACAATGGCTTCCGCTTGGCACAAGGGCTTGGCACACTCTACCCTGATGCACAAATTATTTCATTTAAGGCAGGGCTTATTCCATCATTATGGGATTGTTGCCATGCTTTTATTTTTATTATGGCAACAGGCATTGTTGTTCGTACTATTGCACCGATGATACAGAATAAAAAGATTGACCCGGCAGTGATTGTACTGGATGAAAAAGGAGAGCGTTGCAAGGTCGATTCAATATCTATACTCAAGTGGGGCATAAATTGCGTTTTTCGCTGGTCTTAATCAACGATAGCTGTGTTGTTCAGGTTCGCAATAGTACACTATTGCTCACCTTCACGCCTTGCTCTCCTTGATTAATCCTCACCGAAAAAATCGCAATTTATGCCCCACTTGAGTATACAAGGAGTTACAGTAATTCTTGACATAAAAACTTGCCATTCCTAACCATTTGCAATCTTTATGCTTACGGAAAATTTGATGTAATTTTCGATATCCATAAGCCATGAAAACACTAAATGGACACCAATTTTGGCAAGTTTTGATAAATCGATAAAATTTACATCATGTGTCAACCCAAACATGTCAATAACTTATGACATTTGTCAAGTTGGGATTTTCGTGTAATTTTATCGCTATTTTTGTTGTAACTCCTTGTTTTAATAGGCATATAGCTTATGCAACGCTCTCAATATTGCCCTGATTCAACTTGAAAAACCTCTTGACAACATTGATTTGATATGTTATATTAATAAAGCATTGTAACTACTCAGCTTTATTGCAAAAATGTCATCCCGAAGGAGTACTCGACTGAGGGATCTTGTCTTATGCAATGGTTACGATAATGATGATTGGGACAACAGAAAAGAAAGATTCCTCACAGTAGTTCGGAATGACAGAAAAGTAAAAGCAAATATGTCCAAAATAACAATAGCTGAGTAGTTATACTCAAGTGGGACATAAATTGCGTTTTTCGCTGGTCTTAACCAACGATAGCTGTGTTGTTCAGGTGAGCAATAGTATATACTATTGCTCACCTGAACGCCTTGCTCTCCTTGATTAATCCTCACCGAAAAAATCGCAATTTATGCCCCACTTGAGTATACATATTAATAAAGCATTATAGATAAGGAGGCATAAATATATGCGTAGTAATGTAATGAAAAAAGGGCTTAAGGCTGCTCCTCATCGTTCCCTGTTCAAGGCAATGGGTTATACAACGGAAGAGATTAATAGACCATTGATTGGTATTGCCAATTCAGCCAACCAGATAGTACCGGGTCATATCCATCTTGATAAAATAGCTGAGGCTGTGGCAAATGGGATAAGGATGGCTGGGGGGACACCTATAGAATTTTCTACCATTGGTGTTTGCGATGGGATTGCTATGAATCATGCGGGCATGAAGTATTCTCTGGTTAGTCGGGAGATAATCGCTGATTCTGTAGAGATAATGGCCATGGCTCATCCATTTGATGCTATGGTATTTGTTCCTAATTGTGATAAAATAGTGCCTGGTATGATGATGGCTGCTGTAAGGCTTAATATTCCTTCTATCTTTATCAGTGGCGGACCAATGCTGGCTGGAAGGTTTGATGGACACCCGGTTCAACTCATCTCCATGTTTGAGGGCATAGGAAAGGTTTTGACCAATAAGATGAAGGAATCAGAATTAGATGCTTTAGAGGATGCTGCCTGTCCTGGTTGTGGTTCATGTGCAGGTATGTTTACCGCAAACTCAATGAATTGCCTGACAGAGGCTCTGGGCATGGGATTGCCGGGTAATGGAACTATTCCTGCTGTTGAGGCAGCAAGGATACGATTGGCAAAAGAGGCAGGAAAAAAAATAATGGAATTATTGCAGAATAATATTCGTCCAAGGGATATTATCACTGGAGCCTCTCTATCTAATGCCATTGCTGTGGATATGGCTCTTGGGTGTTCAACTAATACAGTATTGCATCTTACAGCTATTGCTCATGAGGCAGGGGTTAGCCTTGATCTAAATAAATTTGATGAAATAGGTAGAAAAACACCTCATCTTTGTGATATGTGCCCTGCTGGTCCACACTTTCTCCAAGACTTAAATGAGGCTGGCGGGATTCCATCTGTGATGGCTGAATTAACTAAATTAGGGTTGTTAAACCTTGAATCAATAACAAGTACAGGTTATAGTGTGGGTGAAAATATAAGGGGCAGAAAGATACTCAGGCATGATGTTATTCGCACAATTGATAACCCGTATCATCCTGTAGGTGGAATTGCTATCATGAAGGGCAATCTTGCCCCAGATGGGTGTGTGGTTAAGCAATCTGCGGTTCTACCGGAGATGATGGTGCTTTCTGGCTCAGCAAAGGTATTTAACTCAGAGGAAGATGCTACGGATGCTATCATTACTCATCAGATAAAAAAGGGTGATGTTGTGGTTATCCGCTATGAGGGTCCAAAGGGTGGACCTGGTATGAGAGAGATGCTTACCCCTACTTCAGCCATTGTTGGTATGGAGCTTGACAGTCATGTGGCATTGATTACAGATGGCAGGTTTTCAGGTGGAACAAGGGGGGCAGCTATTGGGCATATCTCGCCAGAGGCAGCCGAGGGTGGTCCCATTGCCCTGATACAAGATGGTGATATGATAAATATTGATATTCCTAATCGAACAATTGAGTTGGACATTTCACAAGAAGAGATGGCTGAGAGAAGAAAACAATGGAAACAGCCGAAACCAAAGGTAACTGTCGGGGTGCTGGCAAGGTATGCAGCTCAGGTTACTTCTGGTAGTATGGGGGCGGTGTTGAGGTAAGGCTGTAGGCAGAGGCATGGTTTATCTGTGTCTGATTATCAACATTTAGGGGCGCAACCGCAAGAATTGCCCCTACTAATGGACAACATATAATGAAAAGAGTATCCGTTATTGCTATTATAACAACTGGCATCTTATTCATGGCTCAGGATAGCTTTGCCTATGGATTGCTGACCCATATTGAGCTGGCTACCCAAACAATAAGGATATTGGGTCCAGAGGCTAAGGGAATATTGGATATTTATTTTGCCTATTTTACGCTTGGGGCAATCGGACCTGACCTTTTCAATAAAACTCCATTTAGCCGCATACTTCATCATGACCTGTTAACAAGGTTTGCTATAGCCCTTTTAGACTATATCAAAATGGTAAAAGATGGTGAAAAAAAGGATAAACTCAGGGCATATATCTATGGTTATTTAACCCATATTGCCGGAGATATTCATGGTCATCCCTTAGCACATCAACTGAGCAGCCAGAGGGAGCATAATTTAAGATTGTTAAAGGTTTATGCCCATCAGGATTTACATATTGCCATAAAATATCATCCCAAGCCTGATAGTTATAATGCCCAGTTACAAATTTCCCTGTACTGCCTTGATGGGGATATTGCTCAAATGTTGATTGAGGTGTATAATAAGGTAAGCCCTAAAGGCAGTAACATGGACTGGAAGACCTTGATGACATGTTTTGATCGGACAAAGTTTAGTGTCTGGTTATTGACCCTTCAGGCAAATAATGCTTTTTTCAGGCAAATATTTATGCCATTTTCTCCAAATCTTAAATATACCTTGGAATTTGATCGCAATTTTAGCCTTGCAAAAAAAACCGCAGAACAATTTATCTCTTCAGGTCATTCATATCTTTATCAACTGCCCTGGGAAAAAGATTTTGGTGATGTATTTAATGAAGGGTTGAAAATAGATTGCCCCTTGTGTTTTAAGGCAAAGGGGAATTAGGGTCTGTCATAAAATGAGAATTGCTGTGTTGCATCGTAACTACTCAGGTAAAGTAATTCACCACGGAGAACACATAAATTGATAGGTTGATAGGTTGATGAGTTTATAGGTTAAAGGAACACAGATCCATAATTCATAACCATTTACTATCAATTCATCCACTTATCAACCCATCAACTATTCAACTTATCAACTTTTTGTGTCTTCGTGCCTTTGTGATGAGTAGTTATGTTGCATCACTATTTTTGCATTTTCTGCATCTTCTGCATCGCCAGAGCCAAATCATACGGCATAATCTCAATCTCATCCCCTTTTATTGCCAGACAGACATACTTATGCTCCTCATGGATATATGTGCTCACTGTTCGAATGGTTATTCTTACCCCAGGATAAAGTATTCCTGAAACCAATACCCTGCCGCCTCCAGCAGCTGTTAGTTCCTGATGAAGAAGGGTAATACCTTCACTTGCATCCCTTAGTTTTTCTATAAGCAAATTTTGTGCCATGAGGTATGAGGCTAATAATTCTTCTTTATCCATCGGGAAATTAGCACCCATTTTTTCCTTTAATGCCAATAATCCCTTGATCTCCAACTTTATCCCCTGAAACTTAACCTTTTCACCAGTCATCTCTTCACTCAAGTCTTTCATCTCTTCCCGAATTACAGGATCAACCCCTACCTCTATTATTGTTGGGGTATCAACTCGAGAACCAATTATTTTGGCATTTACCTCTTCCCCTGCCCTTATTTTCCCACCCATAATCACACCGCGCCTGCCTGTAAGAATCACCTTACCCACAGCATCTATCTGACTATAAATGATGGATTCATCGATTGAAACATCTTTTTGTGCCTTGATGTGGCAATATTCTGCAAACTTAGCGGTTACATTATTATTAGCAAAGATATAACCCACATTCTTGCCCAGAATTCCACCCTTAATGGTTACATTTCCACCAGAGGTAACTGTTGCCTTCCAGACATTTCCCTTGATAATCACATCTTTGTCCGCATGAACGGTAAATCCATCCATAACGCTTCCTTCGATTACTAATTTGCCATGGAAGTTAATATTGCCTGTACTATAATCTATATCCCCTGTAACAATATGAATCGGTTCAACCTCTACCTTGCCATAAGGATTAATACTTACCATTCCGGAAACTGTTGCCCTTAGCTCCAATTCATTTGGAGAAATCACGGTATTTTTCCCAACAGGCAAGGAAATATCCTTGCCATCCTGTGGAAAAATTTCTTTGCCTGTTACGGTTGTGCCGGAAATACCCTTTATGATTGGATGCTTTACTACAAGTGCATCCCCTTCCTTAACCGAGGTAATCAAGTCAATGTTCTTAAAATCAACCCGTCCATCCTCAAGCTCTCTTACCATAGAAGTAGCCTTAGTTGTAGGAAACTTGAATTCTAAGAAGGCATCCTTGCCTGGCACAGATGCATTGCCGGTAGCAACCAGAATATCCTCATTAAACCTTTCATATTTTAAGGTGTCAAAGATTGCATCTGTATTTATGCCAAATACAACCCCTTCCTGTTTTAATTTTTTAAGGATATCCTTCATGGCAATCTCTTTGCCGCCCTTTACAGGCACAAGGATAGTCAAGTAGGCTGTCTGTTCATCCTTATCTATAGAGACAACGAATAATTCATCTGCCACCACTTCTCCGGAGCATTCTCCAACCCGTACAGCTGTCCCGTTTTGTCTTTGAACTGCATTTTTGACAGCCTGCCAATCAATATGCTGCATACCTTTTTCTTTAAGTTGTTCAACAATTTCTTCTGCAGAGACAGAATTCCCCTCGCCTACAGGTGAATAAACCGTTAAGAAGACACCATTTGGTGCAGAAACAATCTTAAAATAACTATCTACATCCCAAGGCTGTTTCATTATATCCTCCATGGGTATATCACATTATAACATCATTGGACTGTCATGTCAATAAAATAAATGACAGGACATAATCTGTTCAAATATTATGGTAAATATAAACAAATTATACCCTTCCTGAGTATATGTTTATGAGGTGATTAATTGCACAACAATAAAAAACATTAAAGTTTTTTTATTGTTTGGACGATATAATTATGGGATTGGTAGTGTATAGTTTTCCCCTCCCAGTTTCTATACCTATTACTCCTCAGGTGTTAATTAATCGAAAGATTGATTAACACCTTTTTTTATCTTAAAATCCCAAAAAAATCTTGACAACACTTATATTATCATGTATACTGAATTATATTATACGAGGAGTATATGATGATGATGAAATTTAGAGATAAAGAAAAAAATACCCTTGCTAACACCTTTCTGAAAATTGCTGAGTATATAATGGCATTAGTGGTTTTGGGACAAATTATTTCGAATAAATTTAGTCCTTCAACATTTATTACTGGCTTAATCATATTTTTCTTATTAATTCTCATAGCTATCTTTATTTCATCTCATACAAAGGAGGATTAATCCTATGGGACCATTTCAAGTCTTTGCTGTTTTACTTATTGGAGGTGCAGCAATTATAGCATTTTTTGTTTGGTATGGAGACTGGAAAGAGACAAAAAAAACAGCAAATTCATGACGAAGATGAGATGATAATAGTAGAATGTCCGGCTATTCCATGATGTATAAGTCAAGGCAAGACTGAACAAGATGCAATTAAAGAATGCCTTGAAGTTCGAGCAGAAATGGGTATGCCATTAACTGTTACTACTCGTGAAACTGAGGTGGCAGATTATATGGTGACAGCTTAAACTGTTGAAGAATTCGTAAATGCAATGTAAAAAAGGATGAACATGAATTATGCAGACTGCTAAGTTTATTCACAAATTAATGGGATTGGTGCTTTTGTTGTTTATGTTTATGGCTGCGAGTGTCTATGCTGGCGGGGGGATTGAATGGACGAATATTAATGATGGGTTGCCAAATGATATTTCGATTAGTGATTTGGCTGTTGATCCAGACAATTCAAGCATTATCTATGCGGCTGTGGGTTCAGGTGGAGTGTATAAAACTACTAATAGCGGTGATAACTGGATAGACATTACTAATGGGCTGGATATTTCGTCAACAAAACGATATAATGGACAAGGCGGATATGCCATGGCTGTGGATTCTAATAATATCTACCTTGGCTGTAGTGGCAGGATATTTAAGTGTGCAACAAATAGTACCAATTGGGTGGATATTACTGGCACCATGACCATTTCTCCATGGGCAGCCTTAAGTATCGTTGTTCAATCTGATGGCATTTATGTGGGTAATGATAGTGGTGTCTATAAGAGTACGAATACTGGGACATCCTGGGTAAGGATGAATAGTTTATCAAACTGCAAGGTGGTTACAGGGACAACAACCGGCAATCTTTATGCCTTTAATTATTCTGGATTGCTTGTTACCACAGATGGGGGACAGAGCTGGGGCACTGTCTCATCATTATCTTTCTCTGACCTGCTTGTGTATCAGGATGCTATGTATGCAACAACATACAACAACATTCTCAGAAGCACAAACAATGGCTCCACATGGGGGACAATTACTACTGGTCTGCCATCTCAAGGCATATCATCATCTATCGTGCTTGCCGGACATCCAGCTACCAGCTCAACCCTATATGCACGGATGCGGGCACATTCATCAAAAGGTAGTGCGTTATATAAAACTACTAACGGTGGTGGAACATGGGGGACGGTTACCGCACTCTCTCCATCTGCTCAAGCTCAGAAGATATTGGTAACAACCAATGCTGTCTATGTGGCTGGTAAGGGGATACACAGAAGTATGAATGGCGGTGATAACTGGACTACTATCAATACCGGCTTGCCTCATCTCGTAGATGTAAGCACCATAGCTGTTGACCCCAAAGCTACTGGCACGGTTTATACAACAAATAATCGCGGCATATTCAAGAGTATTGATGCTGGCAATAGTTGGAGTGAGAAAAATAGTGGATTACCGATAACATATTCCCCAAATAGGTGGGACGGGTTTTGTGCTCTAATCATTGATCCAAATGATTCCAACACCATTTATGCAGGTGGGAATCAGATGCTTTACAAAAGCACGAATGGCGGTGATAACTGGGGTTCCATTACTGCCGGATTGTCGGGAGGATATGTTTATATCAATAGCATTGCCATTGACCCCAATAATTCACAAACAATCTATATCCCTGCTGGTTGGGAGGCAATGTACAAAAGCATAGATGCCGGAACAACTTGGAGTAAGATAACCATACCACAAGGAAACATTAACAATCTGTTTATTGCTCCGGAAGATTCCAGCCTGCTAACTTACGGCAATGTGTGGGCTACTAATAACAATTATAATGGCAATATATATCGCAGCAATAATCATGGCGGCAGTTGGACAACGATACCAGTAAGCAGTAACTTGCTGCTTCAGGGTATTACCCTTGGAACTACGGCCAGCACCATATATGCCTATGGCAATCTCGGCTATTACCAATATACCCTTGGCAAAATACTCAAAACCACAAACAGTGGCGGCACATGGACACAAATAAGCGATGAAAAGGTTAATTCGCTGATTGTCAACCCTGACATCACCGGTGTTTTATATGCTCAGGGTAATGATGGGGTTGTAAAAAGCATTGACGATGGCAAGAGTTGGGGTGAGACAAACCATGGGTTGCCAATTAATACCGGCAAACTAATCTCTGCTACTTACGGCAGTGTAGGCAGTGTAACCTTTGTCATGGATCCAGCAAGGCACAATAGGTTTTATCTTAACTATCCACCCTATGGCATCTACCGCGGGACAGACACCAATGCCTCGCCCATGCCGCCAACCATCCATACACCGGCAGATGGGGCAAAAACATCTGACCAAACACCGTTGGTTATAGGCAATAGCAGCCCTGGCAGTGTGGTATTTGTTTATGATGGAACATCCACCCTGATGGGAACAGCAACCACTGACTCAAGTGGGCTTTTTAGCCTTACGAGCAACAACTTAAATATTGGGACACATACCATAAATGCCATTGCAGTTGACAGGTTTGGCACCAGCGGCACGACATCGCTTTCCATAATCATTGTTCAAGGCATTGCCCCTACCATTGATAACCCAATATCAAGTGCAACCAATCAAGCAACCATAACCATTACAGGTATTGCCGAAAATGGGGCTACTGTGGTAATTTATGATAATCTTATCCCTATTGCCACGGTAACGAGTAATGGCTTTTATTCCCATACCATTACATTTGATGAGGGGTTACATAAGCTCTTTGTCCAGTCAACAAATAACAACGGGGTAACAGCTGCCTCAAACATGGTTGATCTATTGATTGATACGAAAGCACCTCAACCGCCAATTATAACCAAACCAACAAATAACAGCAAAATACCTGCTGATAAACTAACTATCTCTGGCTATGCCCTTGGCAGCAGCACTGTATTCATCTATCTTAATTCTCAAGAAGAGGGCACATGCACAAGTGATGCTAATGGTAATTTTAGCTTTACTACGACACAAGCCATGGATGGAGTCTATGAAATTACGGTAAGGGTAAAAAATGCAGTAAACACGATTAGTCCACCTTCCTATCCAATAAAGGTGACCGTAGGCATCCCGCCAATTATCACCAACCCTGTCTCAGGAAAAACATCTAAAACCACCAATCTGACCATTTCTGGCAACTGCAATATAGGTGTAGATGTAGGGATATATCTTGACAATGTAAATATTGGGACTACAACAGCACCTAATGGCACCTTTAGTTATAACCTTACTACTCTTACTCCTGGAACGCATACAGTAACAGCAATCGCAGTAAAAGGGACTAAACATGGTTCCTCTAATGTAGTAACATTGATTATATCACCTGATCTACCCATTGACCCAATAGGCGTGAATATCTCATCACCAAGAGGAACAGAACACCCTATGAGCATGGACGAAGATAGCAAGGTAGGCGTTCATTGGCAGAGTCTTATAACGATTTCTGTCCCTGTGGTCGGAAGCCCTACACATGTATACCTTCGTTATAAGGGCACAGACTCTATTATATCAAATCATTCTATGACTGATGATGACAATGATGGTGTTTATGAATATTCATTTAGGCCGTATCCCTTACACGGTGATGTGCCACTGGATGTAATCATTGAATATGGTACCGTGTCAATAGCCCCTATTAATATTGGCAGTATCCTGATTGACCCTGATGGACATGTCTATAACTCAGTAACAAAAGATAAGGTTACTGATGCAGTGGTTACCTGCTATTATCTCAGCACAACAACTACTACCTGGGTTGTTTGGGATGCATGGAACTATCCCTTTAACAATGTCCCTCAAATAAATCCGCAAACTACTACCACAACCAATGATTGCTACTATAGCTTTATAGTCCCGGCAGGCAAGTATTATGTTCAGGCAGTATGTCCCGGGTATAACCTCTATCAGAGTGGTGTGTTAGAGGTAATCAATGACCCTGTGCATCATGATGTTTACATGGAGCCAATACCTGTGCTAACATCCATGAAGGTATCTCCGCAAGCAGTGGTGTTTTCACCTGGTGGGACATACTCGTTCACAGCAACTAATTGCCGTGATCAATACGATAGGGCAATGAATGATGCAGCATGTAATTGGTCATGTTCAACAGGATCGTTCAGCCAACAGACAAACTCAAGCCTTACCATGTTTACCGCACCTATGGCTACAGGAACATACATCATCACCGCAGCCACAGGAAGTGTTTCAGGGACAAGTAGTATCATTGTTCGCTCGCCGGTAAACATCAATGTTGCTTCTGCAAATACCTATGTTCGCAGGGGTGATGTCCTTACCGTAGATGTGGCAATAGAAAATGTAGTGGATTTAACAGCAGCTAAGGTGGTTTTATCGTTTGATAAAACTATGCTCCGTGCAGGGACAGTAAGCAAGGGTGGTTTCTTTAATCATGACAATACGGTTACATTGCTGTCAAATAGCAACTATAATACCATAGGAAGTGTAGAGCTAAGCGGGGCAAGGTTTGTCAATGTCGGTAGCCTCGGTGTAACTGGCTCAGGCACGCTTTATTCTGTCTCATTTACAGCCATCGTTGATGACCCCAGAGGCACTATCACCATAACAGAAGCAGCATTGAATGACGCTAATCAAGCTGTTATTGTCCCAAAGACAATAAGTCCCTTGAATATTCGTTACAGGTTCTTGGGTGATTTTGGCACCAATACAGCTCAAGGCTATGCTCACACACCAGATGGGGAAATAGACTATGTTGACCTGATGTTGTTTACCTCTTACTGGAATAACCATGACATGCGGGGTGATATTGCCTCAACCCGTACCGCAGGTATTGCTCCTTACTTTACCCCTGAGCCTGATGGACAAGTAGGATTTAATGACCTGACCTACTTTTCTGCCATGTGGCATTGGGATCATACTCGAGGAACAAGTAGTTTTGCACCATTGCTTGCGATGCGGACAGGGATACCTGTCCCTACGACAGACCCTACGGTGAGGATGGAGTCTGCCTTGAAACAAGATGAGGTGTGCGTGGATATTGTTGTGGAAAATGTTACTAATCTACTCTCTGGGCATTTTATCGTAGTGTATGATGCAGATAGGTTGGAAGTAGGAAGCGTAAGCTCGCCATACAATTCTTTCCGCAAGGATGAGGCTGGCATGCTTGATCTTAGCATATATGGATTAGGTAATCTGCTTCAATCTGGGACTATCACCCAAATAATCTTCAAGAAAAAAGCAGCTTCCAATGGAATGCCGGCAGTCATCTATTTAAGGACGGTTGACCTGCGGTTATATCAAAATGGGACAGTTGTCCCTGTTTCTTCACCACAAATCAAGCAACTATTACTACCCTCAGACTTAAACGGAGCATTTTGCTACCCAAATCCGTTTGTATCTGGTAAAGGAGAACAAAAGATAACATTTGACTCATTGACTCAAAATGCACGGTTGAGGGTATATACCATAGCCGGTGAATTGGTATATGATTCAGGGATGCAGGATACAACCGACTACAACCGTAAACTGCCATGGTTTGTCAAGAATGACTCACACGAAAATGTTGCCTCTGGTGTGTATCTCTATCTTATCACCAACCCTGCAGGACAGACGAAAACAGGCAAGGTTGGGGTGGTCAGGTAAAGGATAGTAATTCCATTTGAGACCTTTGGAGATAGTGTATGAAAGCATATGAAATTCCAATTAAAATACCAAAAGAGGGCAATATTGAACTACCTGAGACTTTATTGTCAGTATTGCCCCGAGGGCAAGTTGTTCGAATGATTATTCTATCTCCTGAATCAATAGATGGAAATGAACAAATTCTGTGGTCACAATTGACAACAGAACAATTTTTTGCTGGATACAGCGAGGCAGATTCTATCTATGACAGGATTTAATAATGAAAAACTACAGTTTTGGTGAAATTATTCGAGCTGTGCAATCGGAATTAATCACACAAAGACACAAAGAACACAAAGGATAGAAAAGAAGAAAAATCTCATATATCTTTGTGATCTCTGTGGCTTTGTGTGAGAAATAAGTGAACCTTGTGAGCTTTGCGTCTTTGCGAGAAGAAATAAAGGTTCTTCAAACTCTGCGAACTTTGCGTAATCTTTGCGTTCTCTGTGTTAAAAAAACTCGATTGCACAGCTCGGAATTATTTTGGTATCTTTTCCCTTTACAGATATTACGAGCGTGAAACAGCGCCCTGCAATAGTCCTTTTGGATACAGGGGATGAGGATGTTGTTGTAACCCGAGTAACCAGTCAACCGGTGCAAACGCCTTTTGATGTTGAAATTATAAAGTGGCAACAGGCAGGCTTATTAGTCCCTTCAATTATTCGAGTACATAAAATAGCAACAATAGAAAAGCGTTTAATTATGCGTAGATTAGGAATGCTGAGAGATAATGATTGGGCACAAATGTGTGCAGTGATACGGCAACTTTGGCAGCAATTTTTATGATGAAATGTATTGAGGAATAAAATAATGAATAAAATTTTTATCATTTTCGTGGTTTTATTAACCCACCTATCCTTATGCTATGGTGAGAATATTGATGGGGATAAACTTGAATTATCCCCTCAATATGAAGAGGGGACAACTACTTCCACTACAGAGGAAAATGAAATGATGGGGACAGAATCATCAGATATTGGCTCCCCTACAGTAGAAAGTAAGCAAGAGGCAGTCAGCAGTCAGCAGGGGACAGAATCGTCCAGTGTCGGCTCATCTATGGTTGATCAACCCATCAACCCATCAACCTATCAACCATCAGGATCATCCACTATCGGCTCCCCTACCCTCTCAAGTCAGCCATCTGAGTCTACGGATACAACCACCTTTCAAATGGATGCCATGGTTTCAGGGACAACTACAAATGGCACGGAGTCATCTAATGCCGGCTCTCCCACAGTGAGCAGCAGGCAAGAGGCAGGAAATAGTCCGCAGGGGGCAGAATCATCCTCTGTCGGCTCATCTACGGTTGATCAACCCATCAACCCATCAACCTATCAACCATCGGGATCATCCACTATCGGCTCCCCTACCCTCTCAAGCCAGTCATCTGAATCTACGGCTACCACCACCCCTCAAGTAGATAATGCCCCACCTTCAAGAATATGGGGTTCCATAGGAAGATGGATGATTGCATTCTCAGGCAAACCAATCATTACCGGCAGTCCCTCAACAACAGGCTTAATGCTGATACCAACAGCCTACAGGCTTGATAAGCAAAGAAAGCTTAATATAGACTTTATGTTTACCTATTATATTGGAGAATTTTGGAATAAGACAGAGTATAAAGAAAGCAAGCTTGAAAGAATAGATATATTTAACCCCATCAATCGGTTAAGCTGTTCGGGTGATTTTAAGTACAATCTAATTCCTGAAAAGAAATGGATTCCAGCAATAGCATTTGGGTATCATAGTTTTATCGTCCTTCAGGGCAAGGCATCCAATGCCAACCAAATGGGCGGGGCAGTTTCAAACCAATCTGACTCCTTTGGTTATACCTATGACATCATGAGTAAAAGTTTCAAAAACATTGGTTTTCATATTGGCAACCAATCAGGACCCATTGGTAAACTCATCAATCCCATTTCAAATAAATTAAATGTAACCTCTGATAAGGCTTTCATTGCTGGCTTGAATACAATTATATGTAACCGTAAGGCATTCGTTGAAATCATCTATCCTCAAAAAAAGGAATGTGTTATGATAAATACCTTTATCGACAAATTTCTCCCCTTCAATTTTACCTACATCAAGTTCAACGATAAACTTGAAAGTGATACCCTTAATGGATATTCTGTGTCAGGTTATTTCAGGATAAGAATACCTGCTTTTCCTGGGGAGAAGAAGAAATAGGAAACATTGCAATGCGAGAAAAAACAAAAGAAATACAAATAGGACAAATAAAGATTGGCGGGGATAATCCCATGTTTTTAATTGCCGGGCCATGTGTTATCGAATCAGAGGGTATGTGCTTTGAGACTGCAAAAAGGCTATTGGAGATAACAAGCAGCTTTTCCATCTCCTTTATCTTCAAGGCATCCTATGACAAGGCTAATAGAATGTCCGTTGCCAGTTATCGGGGACCAGGGATAAAGGAAGGGTTAAGAATATTAGATGCGATTAAAAAAGAGTTAAATATTCCCATTTTAACAGATGTCCATTCTGTAGATGAGATAGATGAGGTTGCACAAGTAGTTGACATCCTGCAGATTCCAGCCCTTCTCTGTCGACAGACAGACCTTATCATGAAGGCTGCCTCTACTAACAAGGTCATCAATCTAAAAAAGGGACAATTCATGGCTCCATGGGATATGCTCAATTTAGTAGAAAAGGTTACCTCTACAGGCAATGAAAATCTAATTCTGACTGAACGAGGCACTACCTTTGGTTATAATAACTTAGTCGTTGATTTTCGTTCCATACCAACCATGCAGGCTACTGGCTATCCTGTAGTCCTTGATGCAACCCATAGCGTTCAACTGCCTGGTGGGGCAGGCAATTGCTCTTCTGGGCAGGCTGAATTCGTTCCCTATCTGGCTAAGGCAGGTGCAGCCTGTGGGTGCAATGGCTTATTTATGGAGATTCATCCCAACCCCAAAAAAGCCTTGTGTGATGGAGCTAATATGCTTAGCATTGATGAATTACCTGCATTGCTGAAGGTAATCAAGGGGATTGATGGATTGATATGCAGGTGAATAACCGTTACGAAGGAGAGAACTCAAATGAACATCATTGAACAGGCAAAGGAAACATTACAGATTGAGGCTCAGGCAATTCTTAATCTTATTGATAGGATTGATGAATCATTTGTTCAGGCAATTGAGGTTTTGTATAATTGTAAGGGAAGGATTGTGGTTACTGGTATGGGCAAATCCGGGATAATTGGCAAAAAAATTGCATCTACCCTTGCTAGCACCGGCAGTCCGGCACTTTTCCTTCATTCTGCTGAGGCAGCCCATGGGGATCTGGGTATGATCACAAGAGATGATGTTGTTATTGCCTTGTCTAATAGTGGGGAAACCAAAGAGGTAACAGAGCTTATAGCCCCAATAAAAAGAAGGGGTGCCACAATTATCAGCCTCACTGGCAACCCATCCTCAACCCTGGCAAAACATAGCGATATTGCTATTAATGTCTTTGTTGAAAAAGAAGCCTGTCCCCTTGGTCTTGCACCAACAGCCTCAACCACAGCTACATTAGCCATGGGTGATGCCTTGGCTGTATCCCTCTTGGAAAAGCGAGGGTTTAAGGAACAAGACTTTGCCTCACTCCATCCTGGTGGAAACCTTGGAAAAAGACTCCTCCTGACAGTAAAAGATGTCATGCACACAGGTGATCAGATTCCCATGGTTAATCTAGAAACACCCATGAAATACGCACTCTTTGAGATAACATCTAAAAAACTCGGTATTACCCTTGTGGTCAATGATACACAACAACTCTTGGGTATTATTACTGATGGGGATTTACGGAGATTAATGGAAAGACAACAAAATATATGGGACATTATCGCAATGGATGCAATGAGCAAAAATCCAAAAACCATTAAAGACTCTGATCTGGCTGTCACCGCAGTTGCCATAATGCAGCAATGCTCCATTACGGCATTAGCTATTACTGATGAGCAAAATATTGTTCAGGGTATTATTCATCTTCATGATTTGTTGAAGGCTGGGATAGTGTAAATTATGTCGTGTCAAGTCTTACGCACCTGCTTTTTTTACATTTGCCAGAGGATAACTGCAAGGGTTGCCCCTACACGAACCCCTCTATCAGGACATCCTCCCCTACCCTTTTCACACAAATATCCTTAAGCCTTATTGGTGTATCCAATCCTTCCACTACAGACAAATAATCCCTTTTTCCAAATATTTGGGATGAAATAAATAAAGCCATCTTATCCACTACACCAGATGAAAGGGCTGAGGCATTTATATGTGCTCCACCCTCGATAAGGACACTGGTTATCTCCAATTTGCCAAGCTGTTTCATTAATTCTGGAATATCCACCCTTCCATCCTTGTCAGGTTGGGTAATGATTACCCTTACCCCCAGCTTTTTGAAGGCATCTATCCTTTCCTGTGATGCATTGATAGTAGTGGCAATAATAGCCATTTGTGGCGAGGCAAAAACATTCGACTCCATGGGAATTTCCATGGTGCTATCCACAATAACCCGATACGGATCCCTGCCCCCTTTCAGACGACAGGTAAGATACGGATTATCATCCAAAACCGTCTGTTTCCCTACCATGATAGCATCATACATTCCTCTCATCTTATGCACCAAATATCTACTCTTCTCACCCGTAATCCATTTATCCTGAATCTTCCCATCTATATTCTGTATCTTCCCATCCATGCTCATCCCAGCCTTAATCAAAACAAATGGCATTTGTGTAGTAATATATTTAATGTAAACCTCATTGAGTTTGCTTGCCCTATCCTGCAATAACCCTGACTCAACAATTATTCCAGCCTCTTGTAATTTTTTTAGCCCTTTTCCTGAAACAACTGGATTTGGGTCTTGGATGCTAATAATTACCTTTTTTATTTTTGCCTTAATTATTTCATCTACGCAAGGTGGGGTTTTTCCATAATGGCAGCATGGTTCAAGGGTAACAAACATTGTTGCGTCATGGGCATCATCTCCTGCCTCATTTAAGGCATTTATTTCTGCGTGTGGGAGACCAGCAGCACAATGAAAACCCTGACCAACTATTTGATTATGCTTAACTATAACACAGCCAACCATTGGGTTAGGGCTGGTTTTCCCTCTGGCACGACTTGCCAAGGACAATGCCTTAGCCATATATTTCTTATCTTGGGATGAAAACATACTGACTTACTCCCGGACAATACTAACTATTTCATACCTTATTATTCCAATCGGCACCTGAATCTCCGCAATATCCCCAACCTTTTTTCCCATTAACCCCTGAGCAATGGGTGTTGTAGTAGCTATTTTCTTTTCAGCAAAATTAGCCTCAACCGTGTCAACCAGGGTATATGCTATCTCTGTTCCTTTATCTACATCCCTTAAGGCTACCTTGACCCCAATACAAACCGTATCATCAGGCAATGTTTCCTTATCTAACACTGTAGCCCGACTCAATTTATCCTCAAGAAATTTAATCCTTGCCTCAACAAAACCTTGTTCTTCTCTTGCAGCGTGATACTCTGCATTCTCTTTCAAATCACCCTGTTCTCTGGCAGTACCAATAGCCTTAGAGATTTCCCGTCTTTTCTTAGTTCTCAGATATTCTAATTCATCCTTTAATTTGTCAATAGTTTCCCTGGTCATATATATCTCACTCATAAAAATACCTCCTGCTTGATTTCTAATGTGGTAATGCCCCCTACCACTGGATACAGCAACATAGATACCTTTTCCACAGCCTCTGCCAGGGCAAGTGGAGTAGAAGCATTCATCAAATTTGGGTCAATTGAATATATCCTGTTGTTTTGAGATGCAGTAATGGATTCAATCTGTTTCCACCGCAGCTTTTCTTCATCAGGCACATTGCTTAAGATAATAACATCAGGGTTATTTTTTATTACTGCAGGTACAGAATAAAAGGGAAATTTTGTTTTCCCACGAACAATATTTTCTCCACCGCTAAGCCTGATAATGGTACCAGCAAATGAACCTGCTCCAACTGTCGTTAAAGGCTTAGCAGATACCTCCCAAAAAACCTTGGGTCTGGGGTTACCCTTTATCCTCTCTGCCACACCCTCTATTTTTTTATCAGCATCAGCAATATTCATTTCTGCTACATTCTGTTTTCCTGTTATCGTACCAAGAACCCTAAAATTTTCAGCAACATCCTGTGGCGAAATACATTTTTTTAAGACAAATACAGTTATGCCCATATCCCGCAGATTGGTTATGGTTTCATCAGTCATGTCTCCATCATTGGATAAAACCAACTCTGGGGAGAGTTGAATTATCTTTTTTAACAGGATATTTTCCTTGCTCCCTATCCTTTCCTTTCCTTTTGACTGTGGCAAATGGCTACAATCATCGGTTACAGCTATAATATATTCCCCTACCCCCAGAGCATATAAGCTTTCTGTAATCCCGGAAGAGGAGGAAATAATTTTCTTTGATGGTATACCTATTTGAACACTCAGTCCTGTAGCGTCTATCTTTTCCTGTATTACATTCATTGATTTTTGCGGAGCAAACATATCACAGCCAGATAATAAGCAAATAAATACTATAAGTTTCAATAATTGCATAATCTTTTCCTTTTTGTACAAATAATCATTCAACCTCATCAATTATCAGCATTATTCCAGCAAAAAAGGATTACCTTGCGATAGGGGTAGGAGGTTATTGTATTGGAGCGGGGAACGGGGCTCGAACCCGCAACATTCAGCTTGGAAGGCTGACACTCTACCAATTGAGCTACCCCCGCATTAAGTCGTCAAGAAAAAGAATGGGAAATCATGGAAGAATACTCTTCTTAGTAAATATACCATACAATTCCTGAAATGTCAACAAAAAAATAACCTTTATGTCCTGCAACATAAAGGTTATTTTTTTTATTGGATATCAGGTTTTAAAACTCGAAGATATCTACCTGTCCATCCGCACAGAAAAGACTTACTTTGTAATATAGCAAGAATAATGCCAGATTTATTAATATGCCCTGTAAAATCTGTAAGTGCCGTTATACCAAGATATTAATTCATTGTATGCCTTTTGTATGGTTATGCTTTTGTGTACTTATGGGTACACTAAGGACAATTCTCAGGTACATGATAACTCGGTAGGACAGGCAGGAATGCCTATCCTACCGACAATTCTGTTGATAATCGACACCATCTTCTCTATTCCCTTATTCCCCTTTGAACATAAGTTTTGCCATAATGAGAATTGCTGGCAGAATAACAAAAAATGTTGACAAAGTGAAATATTTCTGATAAGATTAGATGGTGGTAACTACTCACCACAAAGGCACGAAAACACAAAAAGTTGATAAGTTGAATAGTTGATGGGTTGATAAGTGGATGAATTGATAGGAAATGTTTATGAATTATGAATCTGTGTTCCTTTAACCTATAAACTCATCAACCTATCAACTTATGTGTTCTCCGTGGTGAATTACTTTACCTGAGTAGTTACAGATGGTGATTGGTAATCACTGATTACCAATCACCAATTGCCATCACAAGGAAATATTGATGCAAGGACTTAAAATACTTCATGTTGATACTGCTAACAGCTGGCGTGGTGGAGAACAACAGGCATTATCCCTTGTGGCTGGATTGCAGGAAAAGGGGTATCATCAAATTGTTGTTTGTCAACCGGGTAGCCTTTTATTTCAAAGATGTCAGGGATATGCTGAGGTCATTCCGATAAGGATGCGAGGGGAATGGGATATTATTGCTACATGGAAACTGTCCCAGATTATTGAGTCCAAAGGTGTTCATCTTGTTCACCTCCATTCATCTCATGCCCATGCACTTGGATTAATGGCAGCTAAAATCTCCAAATCAAAACCAAAGGTTATTGTCTCTCGAAGGGTAGATTTTCATCTTCGCAAAAATCCCATATCATGGATTAAGTACAGGCTGGGCATAGACAGAATCATTGCAGTTTCAAATGCCATTAAACAGGTGCTTTTAACAGATGGCATTCGTCAGGATAAGATTACCGTAGTTCATGATGGGATTGATGTGGAAAGATTCAGTAGAAATATAGATGGCGGGTATCTTTACCATGAACTGGGGTTAAATCCTTGCCATCCAATTATCGGCATTATTGCTGCACTGGCACCCCATAAGGACCATAAAACATTTTTGCAGGCATGTTTCCATGTAAAAAAAAATAATCCTCTTGTACAATTCCTTATTGTTGGTGATGGCAAGTTAAGAGGGAAACTACAGAGCAAAATAGTAAAGGGGCTGAACATGGAAAAGGATATTATTTTTACCGGCTTCAGAGATGATATCCCTCAAATCCTCTCAATTTTGAATGTTTTTGTCGCTTCCTCTTGTTTGGAAGGATTGAATACCTCTATCCTTGAGGCACAAGCTGCTGGTGTGCCAGTGATTGCTACTAAAACTGGCGGTATCCCGGAAATAATCCATGATGAGATTAATGGCTTGCTTGTTCCTCCACAGGACACTATGTCTCTGGCTGAAGGGATCATTTGTTTGTTGGAGGATAAGACATTGGCAGGGCGGCTATCTACAAGGGGCAGAGAAAATGTGGGAAAATTTAGCAAGGAGGCAATGATTAATGCTACAGAATCGATTTATCAGCGGGTTATGGGTATGTAGTTTTTGTCTACTTGCCACTTTTAGTGAAGGGGCAATTGATATGGATTGGAGATATGATGCCATCAGACGGCTGTCGTTGGTTGCCGGGGTAAACTATCCCTTAAATACCAGACCTTTCAGCCAGGAGGAGATGGCTGGCATCATTTGGGAGATTGACAAGAATAAGGGTGCAAATAAATGGCCAGAGCATCTTGAATTATTACTAAATAGATTAAAGCAGGAAAATAGGGCAAGGATTTTTTTAACTGCTACTAATGCTGCTGTAAATGGCTTGAGTTTATTCAATAACTACGGTCAAAGGTATCAGCAAGGATTAAATCTTTCGGCTAACATGGCAATGTATGGAAAATACTATGATATTTGTCCACAGATTGAGATTAATCAAGATGAAATAACGACAGACCTCAAATATGGGTATCTTAATTATAGTCGATGGCATATCAGTCTTCAAGCAGGCAGAATCCCGCACTGGTGGGGTCCTGGGCAAAACGGGGCATGGTTGTTGACTACAAATGCTCCTACCTTTGATCAATTGAGGATAACCAACCGGCAGGCACAAGATTTGCCATGGCTTGGCAGATTAAAATACAATTTTCTACTTGGCCGTTTAAGCAGCCAGAGGATCAATTATAATGGAAAAGAAAAAGAGGAAAAGCCAGAGCTTATTGGTTTGCGGTTTGATTGTACCCACAACAAACACATGGAACTTGGGATCGGGGAGGTATGTATGTTGAGTGGTCGGGATGATAGGTTAGGGTTAAAGGATTACTTTCAGGCAATATTCCCCTCAAGTAATGCTACCATAGACGAGACAACACATGGCCCAATTACCAATCGCATTGCCTCTCTGGATGTAACCTTCAAGATTCCAACTAATTATCGATTGTTAAAAGGGGCTGAAGTCTATTGGGAATACGGTGGTGAAGATTGCAACCCTAATCGTTTTGGAATGCAATTCTTGAGTGCTCCATCTAACCTGTTTGGTTTATACCTTGATACAGGGACAACTGATATGCGGTTAGAATATGCAGAAGATGAAGATGATAAAGTAGTGTGGTATACACACCATAACTTTACGGATGGATATAGACACAAGGGATTAATCCCCGGACACCATATGAATGGCAAAACTTGGTGGCTTAGAACAACTCATCCTATCTCGCCCAAACAAATAGGTGCCTTAGAGGCAGAGATGATCAATGAGAAGTTATCAGGTATTAGCCTTGGTTGTCTGGATTCATGGAAACTTCAATGGAAACAAGATGAAACAGAAAATGCTGTGATAAATATTGAATGGTCGTGGGGAATAAAATAAATGGTGCCGAAGGCGGGAGTCGAACCCGCACAAGCTTGCGCCCACTAGACTCTGAATCTAGCGTGTCTGCCAGTTCCACCACTTCGGCAATAAGAGCAGGATAACCACTTAAGGAAAATAGGCTGAAGGGGAAAGACGGAAAGGGGAGATAGGCTGTTAAGGCATTTTCTTCCTTCTTCCTTCTTCCTTCAGCCTTCTTCCTTTATCCTAAACAACCTATTCCCTTCACGAATACATCTTTTTCCACATAGAAATAAAAGCCTCAATTACCATAGGATCAAACTGTGTACCAGAGAGAGTTTTTATCTCTTCAAGTGCTACGACCGGATCTATTCTTTCTCTGTAGGATCGCTCTGAGGTCATGGCATCAAAGGCATCTGCTACAGCCAATATTCTGGCAGATAATGGGATATTTTCTCCATTTATGCAATCAGGATACCCAGTTCCATCGTATTTTTCATGATGATGCCGAATAATATCTGCCACCCTATTAAGGAATGGAATTGGAGGAAGCATTTTTTCTCCAATTGTTGCATGAGATTTAACTGATTCAAACTCTGTATCTGTGAGCTTTCCTGGTTTTTCCCAGATAGTTTGTTCCACTCCTACCCTTCCAATATCATGAAGTGTTGCTGCAATATCCAAAACCTTCAACTCTTCGTCAGAAAGATAAAGCCGCTGTCCTATCAGGTCACAATATCGTCTCACCCGTTCTGAATGTCCCTGGGTAAATTTGCTTCTTGAATCTATAGCCTCTGCCAGTACACGAATAGTTCCAGCGTAAATCTGTTGGAGACTATTATGAGTATCTTCTAATTTTTTATATCTTTCCTCTTCACAGGCATGTGCCATTTTTAATTCTTCAGCATAGATAACAGATTGTTGCTGAAATGATTTTAGCTTTTCAACCAATTCATTCATATCTTTTTCCATATTTTCTCCTATGGGATAGGGATATAAGTCATATATGGTAACTACTCAGGTAAAGGAATTTACCACGGAGAACACATAAGTTAATAGGTTGATAGGTTGATGAGTTTATAGGTTAAAGGAACACAGATTCATAATTCATAAACATTTCCTATCAATTCATCCACTTATCAACCCATCAACTATTCAACTTATCAACTTTTTGTGTCTTC
>Ga0210049_1000117_pt1 | contig 55090 bp, 40 predicted proteins | sample CryGeyCG2014_300_2_FD_183964 | JGI IMG/M metagenome (GOLD analysis project Ga0210049, IMG submission 183964) | Groundwater microbial communities from aquifer - Crystal Geyser CG06_land_8/20/14_3.00 (SPAdes) (version 2) | ecosystem: Environmental > Aquatic > Deep subsurface > Groundwater | place... | reverse complement strand
ATATGTTAACCCCGACCTTAACTTGCCAAGCGGCGAGTCATTAATCCGGCAAATGTCTTTTTGTCAAAGAGTCTGGAAAAAGGAATTTGGGGTTAAATCCGAGTCGGCTGGAATAATGGATAGTTTTGGTCAGTCAGCTCAGCTTCCCCAGATTTTCTCAAAATTGGGAATAAAGTATCATACTGCCAAACGCGGAGCTTCAAGGGAACTGCCCGCGGTTTTTCTCTGGGAGGGCGTTGATGGCTCACAAATAATTTTTGACCGCCAGCCAAGAGGGCATCACGGAATTACTGCTTTTCCGCCCTTTTTCCGCATTTTCAGCAGAGAAAATCCAAGCGAAAAACTGGAGAAAATAATACGAAAGACACCAGGAGTTAGATTTTTAGCAGCTCTTATTGCTCTATACTTGCCGGATTTTACCCTTTGGGCAACCACCAAAGGAAAAGTTTGGAGATTCAAAACCGCTCTAAAATACTTATCAAAAGTTTATCCCAATAGTATGGTTTTTATTCCCCATAGTTTTGGGGCTGACGGAGCAATGCCGTTTGAGTGGATTGTTTTTCTTTGCAAAACTTATTCCCGGCTCAGCAAGGATGAAATGTTTATAAGCTCGCCTTCGGAATTTTTTAAGAGCCTTGAAAACATCAGAGATGAACTGCCGGTTGTCGGGGGAGAACTTAATGGGCCCACGGAAAAAGATGGAGAACCGGCCGGAGCCCTGCCGGCCACCTGCAGCACAAGAATCAGAGTAAAGCAACAGGCCCGTCAGTCCGAAAGATTGCTTTACCTCGTTGAAATTTTGGAGACAATGAGATATTTAACCTGGGGAGAATATCGGGATTTAACCGAACTTTGGAAGCTTAAGCTTTCAACCGATTTCCATGATGGAATTTGCGGCTCTTTGACCGATGATAACTATAATGTCCTGCAAGAAAAAGCTCGTCAGCTTCAAGAGGAGTGCCAAAAAATCATTCAGGCAGATTTGAAATCACTTTCCTTCCCGGAATCGGTTTTTAATCCTCTTCCTTGGTCAAGAAAGGATTTAATTGAGCGAAATAGAAAACTGGAGTTGGCTGAAGCTGGTCCCGCGGGATTTTCACCAATTAAAATTTTAAAACCAAAAGGAATTTATGGCTTCAATAAAGAGACCGAAGTTCTGTTTTCGCCTTTTTATAAAGTGACATGGGAAGACAATGACCTCAAGATTTATGAGCTTGTACCAAAGGAAGGCGGCGGAATGAAAGCCGGAAAGAAGCTCACGGGAGGAAATTTCGCTCGTTTTCGACTCCAGAAGGAGAATGGCGACGCTTATTTTTGGGATGTTTCCGATTCCAGATGGGACAGGGTTGAATCAATAAAAGTAATTGAATGCAATGATTTTCGCTCAATCTTAGAGACTAAATCCGGAGTTGGGGGTCTGGAAATTTTGCAGCAAATTATTTTTTACCGCCACAATCCTCGGATTGATTTTAAGGTAAAGCTAAATAATCAGGAAAAAGACATTCGGCTTCAAGCCCATTTAGCTTTGGCAGAAAAGCCCAGAGATATTACCTGGGAAATTCCAGCTGGTTTTCTCAAAGATGGAAAAAGTAGGGGTCAGGCAAAATGGCAGGAACTTTTTGGTCAGAAGTTCGCTTACTATGACAATATAAAATGTATTCAGAATTGGGTGTTTTTCCATCTAAAGAATGTTTACTCGGTCCCGTCTTTTGCGGCTTCCAAAAATCCCAACTCCCCAATCCGATTAGAAAAAATAGAAAATGGCATTGCTATTTTTAATGACGGTTTGCCGGAACACGAGTTCGTGGAAAATTCCTGCTTTATTACTCTTTTAAGATGTATAGGCAGAGTAGGCACCGAAGGAAGGGGAATTAGAAAGAAATTCAAGCCGGGCAATGTTCCCTGGCGAGCTGGCGCTCCCCATCGCATTCCTTTAGCCCAAGAACAGGGAGAGCATGAGTTTAGATATGCGCTCCTGCCCTGTCAGAGAGAAGATGTTGCAAGATATGCATATGAGTTTTTGTTCCCATTGATGTTTTGTCAGGGTGAGAGCGAAAATAAAAAGTTCTATTCCGGGCCTGTCAAAGAATTATTTTCTGTTTTTGATAAAAATGTTATTCCCCTTGCCGTCAAAAAAGCCGAAGAAGAGAACGCAATAGTAATAAGACTTCTGGAAGCCGAAAAAAAAGACAGGAATGTTGAGATAAAATTTAGTTCCGGAGTTGAATTTAGAACTGCCAAATTAACCAATTTAATGGAGGAAGAAATTTCCAATTTGGTTATTAAAGACAATGCTGTAAGAATTCACTTCAAACCTCAAGAAATAGTTTCCTTACTTTTGAAAAAATAGAGTAAAAATCACCGCTTTAGACGGTGATTTTTTTTAAACAATCATTGCATCCGCGTCAAAAGATTTAATCAGGCAAGTGAAAGCTTTATTTTTTTGGTAAAATGTATTATATATTATTTATGGTAGATAAAATCAACTTATGCCCCGTTAGAAACAAATTCGTTTCTAAACGGGGCAAGGACTTTTAACGGGGTATGGCTAATTATTTTTCAAATATTGAAAAAATAGAAAAAGCCGTCAAAGAAGGGGAAGGTTTTGATTATATAATTATTGTTTCTTCCGACAAAAAGCAGGCTGATTTTTGGCAAAAACGCCTGAGCTGTTTTAAAAAAGAGATTTTCGGGAAAAATGCCGAAATAATTTCCCAATACGAGGATTGGGGTGAGGGAGCTGGCCCCGTCAGAACTAAGTCGCCAAAGGCGACTGCCGTTCCGCCAATGGCGAAACGGACTTCTAACGGGGCTGGACAGCTTTTGGGAACGCTTTACGCTTTTCAAAAAGCCAATCAAAATAAGAGACTGGAAAATGCTTTAAAGCAAGGGAAAAGCGTGGCTATATACCATACGGCCGGCAAGGGCAAAAGAATGGCTCCCCTGACTTTCAGCGAGGGAGGAAATAAATCGGCTATAAGATTGCCTAAAATTTTAAAAAATGGAGAATTGTTTACCATTCTGGAAGCGGTAATTTTTCAGACTCAGGTATTTGCCAAAACCAGGCCCGGAAGACTTTGCGTGTTTTGGGGAGACCAAATTATTATTCCTTCGGAAAACTTTGATTTTGAGCAGAAGTGTCATGGAGAAATTTTTGGAATAAAGGACAGGATTCCGACTCAGGAAAATATTTGGAAAAGAGATTGGCAGCCCTACGGACTTTTGGCTTTGGCCCAAAATACAGGACCTTTGCAAAGAGAGAAGCTGTCCTGGGAAGAGTTTTGTAAATTAAAAAAAAGCATTGATTTAAAAAGCTTGAGCAAAAGTTTGGGATTTTTTTCCTGGTCCCAAGAATTTTTAAAAGCTCTTTTGGGTGAATTTGAAAATGAATTAAGGGAAAAAAATGAAAAACTGGATACAGATTTTCATCTCTGGATGCCATTAACTTCTACAAAGGAAGAATTTTTAGAAAGAGGAGGAAATGGAAATTATTGGGAAAGAATAGATAGATTTAAAAAAAATCTCCCCATAACATTTTTCAGACGATCGTCAGAAAAGTGTTATAATTTGGTTTTAGATAAAGATTTGGGAAAAGATGCTTTTTGGTGGGACTTCGGTCAAATTTCCTTTTATCACAAGAATCTTTTAAAGGCATTGGAGAATTCTTTGGAGGGAAAGATTATGAGAAGATTTTTTAACATTGAAAAAACAAAAGATTCAATATTGGTTAATTCCAGAGTTGCCGGGAATATTAAAAACAGTCTTATTATAAATAGCGAAGTCAGAGATTTGAAGGCGGAGGGCGCAATTATTGTAAATAGCAAGATTAATAATTTAATAAGCAAAAATGTTTTAGTTTATAATTTAAAAGATTTTAAGGACCTGGAGATTGGTTCCGGAACCGCGCTTTGCGGAATGGTTTTGAAAGATAAAAGAAAAATTGCCATAGAAACTCATTTAAAAAGAGACGGAAAGGAAGATTGGGAAAAAAGAATTTTAGACAACCCATATTCTTATAAAGAATTGGAAACTTTTTTAATATAAGACTGTTGAACAATTTTTTTTCGCGTAGTTTAGCGTGTTGTTTTGCGTAGTTTAGCGATAAAAATGACTGAATCGTAAAACTTACGCTAAACCCCGAAGGAGACGCTTCGCGACCCTACGGGGCAGGCTCTACGCAAAACCACGCTAAAATTCCTCAACGCTCTCAATATAGTGATTAAAAATTCTAAAAAACTTGCTTTAGGGATAGACCTTGGCGGCACCAATATTGGAGCCGGGCTTGTTGATTTGACAGGAAAGATTTTAAAGAAAAAAATTGAATTAACCCAAAAAGAACTCGGGCCCAAAAAAGTAATTAAGCGAATGATTGGAATGGCAGAAGAAATTTTGGGCAATCAAAAGGTCAGAGGAATAGGTATCGGGGCGCCCGGCCCCATTAAAAAAGGTCTGCTAATTTCTCCTTCTAATTTAGCGGGGTGGAAAAAGGTTGATATTATAACTCCGTTTAAAAAAGAATTTTTTTGCAAAGTAATTTTAGATAACGATGCTAATGCCGCTGCCTTAGCGGAAAAAAAATTTGGAGCAGGCAAGGGAGCGCAAAATCTTATTTATTTGACAATCAGCACGGGAATTGGCGGAGGAATCATAATTAACGGAGAGATTTATAAAGGATTTGGCAATGCCGGAGAATTGGGCCATATGATAATAGACAGAGATTCTAAATTTCGCTGCGGCTGCGGAAATTATGGATGCCTTGAGGCTCTGGCTTCGGGAACCGGGATTGTTGATCTCTTCCGCGAGAGATTTAAAAAGAACGGGGAATTAAATGAATTGAAAGAAATTACGGCAAAAGAGATTTTTAGAATGGCAAAAAAAGGCGATAAAGTTGCCGAAGAAGTGGTCAATCAAGCGCTGACTGTTCTTGGGGTGGGAATAGTAAACTACATTCATATTTTTAATCCGGAGATGATTGTTCTTGGCGGAAGTATAGCCCTAAAGCGCAGAAAGCTCGTTTTTCCCTTTCTGAGAAAGTTTGTTAAAAAAATGGTGATGCCGGCTTTCAAAAACAATGTTAAAATTGTTCCGGCAAAACTTGGCAGCGAGGCTGGAATTATTGGCGCTGCCGCTTTGGCATTTGGCGCCGCAGACTCCTGATAGGGTTTTACTCATCGGCAATTTTTTGGTAGAATTAGATAAAATACTCTGCTTAAACCCTACGAGTTTTCGCGAATTTTCGCGAATAGGGGCGGCCGGAAGGCAAGGGGCTTTCCCGGTATTAAGAAAGCCGCCCTCGCGAATCTATGCGAATATATTTTAATTAGTATGCCCAAGTTTATTCTATGGTTTGAAGAAATTTCAAAAGGAGATGTTCCTTTGGTTGGCGGTAAAAATGCTTCTCTTGGCGAAATGTATCAAAGACTTTCGGAAAAGGGGGTTCAAGTGCCGCCCGGTTTTGCCATTACGGCCGAGGCTTATAAATATCTTTTAAGGGAAGGAAGGATTGAAAAGAAAATAAAAGAAATTTTAGCCGACCTGAATACTCACGATATAAAAAATTTAGAGGCGAGGGGCGAAAAAGTAAGAAAACTTATTGAAGAAACGCCTCTCCCAAAAGATTTGGAAAAAGAAATTATTGAAGCTTATGAGAAACTTGGTAAAAGATTAGATATAGAAAATCCCGATGTGGCTGTTCGTTCTTCGGCAACAGCCGAAGACCTCGCAGATGCTTCTTTTGCCGGCCAGCAGGAAACCTATTTGAATGTTGAGGGCAAAGAAGAGCTGATATATCGGGTTAAAATGGCTTTTGCCAGTCTTTTTACGAACCGCGCCATTTCTTACCGAGAAGATAAGGGGTTTGACCATTTTGATGTTTATCTATCAATTGCTGTCCAGAAAATGGTCAGGTCAGACCTTGCTTCCTCGGGTGTAATTTTTACCCTGGACACCGAAAGTGGTTTTCGGGACGTTGTTTATTTAACCGGTTCCTGGGGGCTCGGCGAGTTTATTGTTCAAGGAACGGTGAATCCCGACCAATTTTATGTTTTTAAACCAACCCTAAAACTTGGGAAACAGGCGATTATTGATAAAATTTTGGGCGCCAAAGACAAAAAACTTATTTACCCCGTTAGAAAATCACTTTCTAAGGGGGTTTACTCTAAAGAAATGGAAAAAACAAGAGAAGTCGGGACTTCCGAAGAGGAAAAAAGCAAATTTGTTTTAGATGACTATGAAATTTTAAAATTGGCTCAGTGGGCTTGCACTATTGAAGAGCATTACGAAAAGCCAATGGATATTGAGTGGGCAAAAGATGGCGAGACCGGCGAACTTTTTATTGTTCAGGCAAGGCCGGAAACCGTTCACAGTCAAAAAAAGGAAAATGTTTTGGAAACTTATCATTTGGAAGAGCCGGTTGGCGGAGGAAAAATACTCTTGAGGGGCGAGGCGGTTGGAAATAAAATCGGACGGGGAGAAGTTAATGTAGTCCTGGAGACAGGCAAAATTTCCGAATTTAGACCGGGCAAAATTCTGGTAACCGATATGACCAATCCCGATTGGGAGCCAATAATGAAAATGGCTCAGGCGATAATAACCAACAGGGGCGGGAGAACATCCCACTGCGCAATTGTTTCAAGGGAGCTCGGAATTCCTGCAGTAATCGGTACCAAAAATGCTACCTCTGTTTTGAAGTCTGGCCAAAAAGTAACAGTAGATTGTTCCGAGGGGGTGGGCAATGTTTATGAAGGACTTTTAAACTTTAGAATTGAGAAATTAAATTTAGCCGAAATCCCAAAAACCAGGACCAAAATAATGATGAATGTCGGCATTCCAGAAAAAGCTTTTACCCAGGGACAGATTCCCTGCGACGGAGTGGGACTGGCAAGGGAAGAATTTATAATTAACTCTCACATCGGAATTCACCCTTTAGCCCTGATAAATTATAAGGAACTTAAAAAGTCAGCATCAGCCGATGAAAAAATAAAAAAATTAATTGAACAGCTTGATGAGAAAACCAAAGGCTGGGAAGATAAAAAGGAGTTTTTTATTGACAAGCTTGCCTGGGGGATTGCCCGAATCGGAGCCGCTTTTTGGCCAAATGAGGTAATTGTCCGTTTCTCGGATTTCAAAACAAACGAGTACATAAATTTGCTCGGCGGTGAATTTTACGAGCCAAAAGAATCAAATCCAATGCTCGGCTGGAGAGGGGCTTCAAGATATTATGACCCGAAATTTAAAGAGGCATTCGGGCTTGAGTGTCGGGCAATTAAAAAAGTAAGAGAAGAAATGGGTATTGAAAATGTGGTGCCGGAGGTTCCTTTTTGCCGGACTCCTGAGGAGGGAAGAAAAGTTATTGAAACAATGAAAGAGCTTGATTTGGTCCAGGGCAAAAACGGATTAAAGGTTTATATGATGGTTGAAATTCCAAGCAATGCAATTTTAATGGAAGAATTTTGCAAAATATTTGATGGATTTTCCATTGGCTCCAATGATTTAACCCAATTAACTTTGGGTCTTGATAGGGATTCCGAGCTGGTTTCCCATATTTACACTGAAAGAAATCAAGCCGTAAAGGATTTGATTAAAAAGGCAATAGAGGTTGCCCGAAAGCATAATAAGGATATCGGCATCTGCGGACAGGCGCCTTCGGATTTTCCGGATTTTGCCGAATTTTTAGTTGAATGCGATATTTCCAGTATCTCTTTAAATCCCGATACCGTGATTAAAACCCGCTTGCGGATAGCCGAAAAAGAAAAAAAGCTTGGACGAATCTGACCCCGTTAGAGGTCTGCCAATGTATTCTTCAAGGAAAAGGTCAACTTTTTCGCGATCGCGAAAAAGTTGACCTTACATTTTAGATGATTAATGCGGGAGATTGACAATCTTTTTGGAAAGAGTAAACTAAAAAGTGGAATATGAATGGCAGACCAAAACCAGGTTGGTAAAAATAAATATGCCTAGTAGAGCAACTTTGAATAGGGCTTTGGGGAAACTAAAAATATAGAGGACGGAGTAGGACGGAATAGCGCCGAGTCGCCGAAGGCGACGAGGCCCACGCGCTTTTTAAAAAGACAAGAAGATAATTTTTACATCTTTTGAAGTTAATAATAAAACAACAGGAGTTTAAAAATAATATGGGTAAACCAAAATGGTAAAAATAAAATATGTTTGCTACGCCCCAAAAAAGGGGAGTGGATACTGATTGTATAAATTTTTGGGAATTCAGTCAAAAAAAAGAGATAATTTTTATATTTCTCCGATTTTAATAATAGAAAAATAAGAAAGTTTAAAAATAATATGGAACCAAGAAAGCCAACGGGACCTTGGAAATAAAAATTATATGTTTGATATAATAAAGATAGCGCGTAATAATTTTCGCGTGGTTTTTACGTAGGCGGCTTCGCCGAACTTTATATTGCCACAAATCTTTGCAGCCGCCTTGTTTCGCGTCGGTTTCGCGTTGAAACGCTGCAATTATTTATTACGCATCAACTTTAATGTCAAAAGAGGGTTGGTTTCCCGTATAAGAGAGGGTTGGGGAAATAAATAAATTATGGGTAAACCAAGATGATAAAAAATCCAGGATGGTAAAAAATAAATAATATTAGATTTTAACACAGGCAAAATTCAAAAAATTCAATTGGCTTGACATCTCTTTTTAATTCTATACAATAGAATAGGAGAGAGTTTTAAAAATATGAATGATACGGGAGGAGGACCATTTTAAATAGAATTTATTTAAAAAGGACATCGTAAAGTAAAACCGTAAAGGTACCCAAAATTATTTAGATGTCTTTACGGTTTTATTTTGCCAATTTTGTTCACGAAGCCAAGCCATTGGGCGAAGGCTGAGTGACTACAAAATTGAGCACCCCGTACTTATCTTTTCACTTATCTTTCGAATTTAGATTTTTCAGAGCCGCAAGGCGATTCAGCGGGCACTCTCTTCGGAATCAAAATAAACCATCAGGAGATAAGTGTGGGGCAGGAAAGAACCTTGAAAATAGCGTGGAGCGCCCGAATGAGTAACGAATAAAAACAAATAACAAACGAATTCGTTCCTAATTCGTTGTAATTCGTTTTTCATTTGGGCGTTCCGCGTAGTGGATGGTAAAATTGGTGCGGGAATGCCGATTTTGCCCAAGAGCTTGAGCCGTCAGGCAAAAGCGATTGGATGTAAAATCGCGCACCCCGTTAGATGAGCGAGCTCTGACGAGCTCTATCTAACGGGGTCAAATTCAACTTACAAAATTTTCGTCGCCTTTTGGCTCGAAAATTTTGAGTTTATTTTGAGAGTTTGATCCTGGCTCAGGATGAACGCTGGCGGCGTGGATAAGGCATGCAAGTCGTACGGCTTTGCCTTCGGCAAAGTGCGCAGAACTGACGCAGAACTATACGCAGAACTGACGCAGAAAATTTTTCTGCGTGGTTCCGCGCTAGCGATTGTGAAGCAATCGCTCTCTTCCGCGTCTGTTCCGCGTGCCTCGCTGGAGGCGAGACAGTGGCGAACGGGTTAGTAACACGTAGATACAAACCCGCTACACAGGTATAACTCGGAGAAATCCGAGCTAATTCCTGATGGTCTGACGGCTGAACCTTGCTTACAAGGTTTAAATAACTAATAACCAATTTCTAATTTCTAATAAAAATCTAAATGTCCAATGACTAATGCCTAAATCTTTTAGACATTAGACATTTAAGAATTGGACATTTTATTAGACATTAGGAATTAGAAATTAGGAATTTATTTTTGACGTTGAAAGATTAAATTTTGTAAGTATGGTTCAGCTGTCAGTAAAGGTATAGACAACTTTACCGGTAGCGGATTGGTCTGCGGCCTATCAGCTTGTTGGTGGGGTAATGGCCCACCAAGGCAATGACGGGTAGGGGGAGTGAGAGCTTGACCCCCAACAGAGGTACTGCGACACGGACCTCACTCCTACGGGAGGCAGCAGTCGAGAATATTCGGCAATGGGCGAAAGCCTGACCGAGCGACGCCGCGTGCGGGAAGAAGGCCTTCGGGTTGTAAACCGCTTTTTATTCTGATAAAGCCGAGCACTCAATACGCATAATCAAATTATTCATTGTTATTATTGATTAAATTTATATTTTCTGTCTTTAAAAGATTGTGTTTATTGAGTGCTCGGTTGATAGTAGGAATAGAATAAGGGGCCTCTAATCACGTGCCAGCAGAGGCGGTAATACGTGAGCCCCAAGCGTTATCCGGAATTATTGGGCGTAAAGCGTCTGTAGGCGGTTTGTTAAGTTTCTCGTCAAATTTCACGGCTCAACCGTGGAGCTGCGGGAAAAACTGACAAACTAGAGAACATAAGAGGCTGATGGAACTCACGGTGTAGGAGTGAAATCCATTGATATCGTGGGGAACACCAAAGGCGAAGGCATTCAGCTGGGATGGTTCTGACGCTGAGAGACGAAAGCGTGGGGAGCAAAAAGGATTAGATACCCTTGTAGTCCACGCCCTAAACGATGGACACTAGCTGTCTGGAGTATCGACCCTCTGGGTGGCGAAGCTAACGCGTTAAGTGTCCCGCCTGGGAAGTACGGCCGCAAGGCTAAAACTCAAAGGAATAGACGGGGATTCACACAAGCGGTGGATCATGTGGTTCAATTCGACAACAAACGAAGAACCTTACCAGGGTTTGACACCCCGACGAAAGCTATTTGAAAGAATGGCCTTCTCACAAGGACGTCGGGGCAGGTGCTGCATGGTTGTCGTCAGCATGTGGCGTGAGTTGCCCCCTTAAATGGGTTAACATGCGCAACCCCTATTCTGAGTTATATGTGTCTCAGAAGACTGCCTCTTTAATAGGGGAGGAAGGCGGGGATGACGCCAAATCAGCATGGCCCTTTGATGCCCTGGGCGACACACATGATACAATGGCCGGTACAGAGGGTTGCCAAGCCGCGAGGCGGAGCCAATCCCATCAAAACCGGTCTCAGTTCGGATTGAAGTCTGAAACTCGACTTCATGAAGCTGGAATCGCTAGTAACCGTGGATCAGCTATGCCACGGTGAATACGTCCCTGAATCTTGTACTCACCGCCAAATAACTGCGCCTGGCAGCTTAATTAGCTAGTTGGTGAAAATCCAACCTTGGTAGCCAAAAAATTAGCAGTCCCAATCCGTAAGGAGAAAGGATGAAGGGCTTGAGGCAAATAGCAGCCTATGAGATAATTAAAAAAATGGAAAGACGACTTTCGCTGGGCGGTCGAAAGGAAGTCATTATAATTTCCTTCATAGGATGTTAGAAATAGTTAATTAAGTGACCCAGGGAGATCCTAAGAAGTTATGAGATTATCGCTTCTTAGGAAGTCAGCTGAGTCATAGTACCAAGCATATAGATATATTTGGGAAGGACAAAACTTATTTATGCTTTCGCCAGATTATATAGTTGGATTGACTGATGGTGAAGAAGATAGCCATAGAAAGAAAAGGCAAAAATCTTTCTGAGAAAGAGGTAGATAGAATAAGAGAATTAAAATCATAGATGCACAAATAAGGCTCGCCGTATGCGGGAAATCCGCACGTACGGTGGGAACGGGAAATAATCTCAAATTATCCCAATCCGTCACATTAGGGAAGCCGGTAGTAGCCGAAACGCCAGTTTAACTGGTTCTAAGCTAAGATCGGTAACAAGAATGAAGTCGTAACAAGGCATCGCTAGCGGAAGCTGGCGATGGATCAAAACTACTAAAATTTATTTCCCCTTTTTGGGAGATAAATAGCGTCGGTTATTGTGGATACTCTGAAGCTTCAGGATTCACAATAAGGTGTTAATCGAATCGCCTTAATGATCGATTAAAGTTCCCGCACCAATTTTGCCATCCAACGTTTCTCGCCCGAATACAAAACGAATAAAAACGAATATTTAAACGAATAGATATTCGTTCAAAATTTGTTGCCATTCGTTTAAAAATTCGGGCGTATTGCGTATTTTTTGTACCCCGTTTTTGGGGTTTTATTTTTTGCTATTTTGCTGTATAATTTAAATATGAAGTATCTAAAACCAAAGAAAATTTTAAAAAGAACAAGGGAAATCGGGCTTCGAAAAGCGGTTGGGGCCCGAAAAAAAGATATTCTCACCCAATTTTTAATGGAAGCGGTGGCCCTGACCGTTCTTGGGGGAATAATAGGTATTATTTTGGGTTGCGTTTTTTCTTACATTGGAAGTATGGTTCTTGGAAACATGTTAGAGGTGGAATGGGCATTTACCATTTCTTTAAAGGCCGTAGCATTAGGCGTTGGAGTGGCCGGCGTGGTTGGCTTGATATTTGGGATTTTTCCGGCCCCAAAAGCCGCCAAGCTTAATCCAATAGAAGCCCTGCGATATGAATAAAGAGTCGCATACGAATAAAGATGCGAATTTAATACGAATAATGGCTACCATACGAATATTCGTATGGAACCCATAAAATTCGTATCTTTTAGAGTGTTGAACAATTATTTTTCTGCGTAATTTCAGCGTTTTGTTCAGCGTAAGTTCAGCGTAAAAACCTTAATAACGCCGAGGAAACGCTGATAGCTACGCTGAACAACGCTGAATTATTCAACAGTCTCATCTTTATTCGTATGGAATCTATGGCTAAAATCGGTTTTTTTACCGATACCTATCTTCCGGTAATTCATGGAGTGACGGTTTCCCTGGAAACCTTTAGAAAAAGTCTTGAAGATTTAGGACACGAGGTTTTTATTTTTGCCCCCCGTCACCATGGTTATACCGATGAAAACCCCCGTGTTTATAGATTCCGTTCCATCCGGGTTATCAGAAAACCAAAAATGTATTTTGCCTTTCCCTTTTTACCGATTAATCATTTTAGAAAGATTACTGACATTAAACTGGACATTGTTCACTCCCATACTCCCTTTAGTATGGGATTTTTAGGAAAAGCTTTGGCTTATTACCAGAAATTGCCCTTTATTTACACTCATCACACTCATTATCCGGAATATGTCAAAGTTTACGCAAAGGAAAAATTTTTAATTCCCTATTTAGCCAAGACTTTAATTAAGAAACATTCAAATATTTCCAATGCGGTTTTAGCCCCCTCCCATAAAATAAAAAGAGAATTGAGAAGTTACGGAGTCAAAAAACCGATTTATGTTTTGCCCACAGGAGTTAATCAATCTATTTTTAAAAAATCTCCAGAAAACAGACAGATTCTAAGAAGAGAATTAGGCATTTCGTCGAAAACAAAAGTTCTGCTTTTTGTTGGAAGAATGGCAAAAGAAAAGAATTTGGAATTTTTAATTAAAATGTTTAGAGAAATTTTAAATGGGAAAAGCAATGTTTTGATGCTGATGGTAGGGGATGGCCCTCATCTAAAAAATCTTTATAGAATAGCTAAAAATTTAAATTTAATGAAGAATATAAGGTTTACGGGTTTAATTTCCCGTGAGACAATGCCGACTTTCTATCAGGTTGCGGATATTTTTGTTTTTCCCTCCCTTACCGATACTCAGGGATTAGTAATCTTGGAGGCGATTGCTTGTGGTTTGCCCGTAGTAGCTTTAAAAGACGATGTTTTGCAAGAAATGGTAATTGATAATAAAAATGGTTTTTTGATTGAAAAGTCGTCAGCGGCAATATTTGCCGGGCAAGTTCTCAAAATTTTAGACGATGCGTCTCTTTATGAAAGATTTTCCGAGAATTCTTTAAAGATTTCCCGAAATTTTTCAAACAAAAACCAAGCAGAAAAGCTGTTGGATATTTACAAGGCTGCATTAAATTCCCCGGTTTTTAAAAATACAAAAAATGCAAGAGAAAAAATATTATATTAATATAGGAAAAGCCACAGATTTAAAAAATCCAGAAGAAAGGACTATTTATCGAATTTTTGAGATTATTCCCGGCGCTTTGGTCTGGCTCACTTTAATAGGAATGGTTTTACTCTCCTGGATTTTGCCGGTTTTCGCAGCTTTTTTCATTATTGCTTTTTGCTCTTTTTGGCTGCTAAGGACAACTCACTTTGCTATTCATTTAGCGGCTGCCTACTTAAAAATGAAGAAAAATTTAAAAACGGATTGGCTTAAAAAGCTTGATAATTTGAGAAAATATCCCGCCAATATTGCTGACAAAATCGATGACTGGCAAGATATTTATCATTTAGTTGTTCTGCCAATGTATAAAGAAGATTTGAAAATAGCCAGAGGAACTTTTAAAGCTTTGTTAAATTGTAGATACCCTAAAGAAAAAATAATCATGGTTTTTGCCACAGAAGAGAGGGGTGGAGAACAGGCAAAAGAGGTAGCCGAAGCTATATCTAAAGAATTTGGAAATAAACTTTATAAATTTTTAGTTACGGTTCATCCTAAAAATATTCCAGGCGAGATTGCCGGCAAAGGCTCTAATGAAACCTGGGCCGGCCGTCAGGCAAAAGAAAAAATAATTGATGTCCTTAAAATTCCTTACGAGAACATCATTGTTTCCTGTTTTGATATTGATACTCAGGTTTTTCCACAATATTTTTCCTGCCTTACTTATTATTATTTAACTTCTTCCGACCCAACTCATTGCAGTTATCAACCGATTCCTTTATATTTAAACAACCTTTGGGAGGCGCCATTTTTTTCCAGAGTGGTTTCTTCTTGCAATGTTTTTTGGCAGATGCTGCAGCAGCAGCGTCCTGAAAAAATAGTAACTTATTCTTCCCATTCAATGAGCTTTAAAGCTTTGGTAGAAATGAATTTTTGGCAAACCAATGTAGTTTCGGAAGATGCCGGAATATTTTGGAAATCATTTTTGTTTTATGACGGGGATTATAAAATAATCCCTTTGCATTACCCAGTTTCTATGGATTCTTGTGCTGCCGAAAATTTGTGGCAGACAGTGGTTAACCAATACAAACAGCAAAGAAGATGGGCTTGGGGGTCGGAGGGCATTCCTTATCTTCTTTTTGGTTGTCTAAAGAACAAAAAGATTTCCCTTGTCAAAAAATTTCGCCACCTTTTTTTATTAGTAGAAGGATTTTGGGCCTGGGGAACTAATGCTTTTTTAATTCTTTGTTTGGGCTGGCTGCCCCTGTTTTTTGGCGGAGAGGAATTTAATACCACGGTTTTGGCTCATAATCTCCCCATTATTACCAGAAATCTAATGACAATAGCCATGCTCGGGCTTTTAACTTGCATTATAATTAGCACTCTATTACTCACTCCCCGTCCTCAAAAATACAGCAGATGGAAAAGTTTATCAATGATATTCCAATGGGCTTGTTTTCCCGTCACCTTTATACTTTTTGGTTCTATCCCGGCAATTGAGGCCCAAACAAGACTTATGCTTGGCAAATATATGGGCTTTTGGGTAACGGAAAAAGTCCGAAAGGACTTTTGAGGTGAACCAAAAGCCAGAAAGGGCGATGGGGAAAGTGTTTGCTTGCCATTAACTTGCAAACTTCATTTGGTTTTGGAATGGAGCAATGGAGCCAAGAAGTTATTTTAAGAATTTTATGGAGGATAATAATAGTTACAAAAAAATTTATACGAAGGCCTATTTTCATGGAGAAAAATCATTCTTTTATAAACTTGGATATCGAGATTTTAGACATTATTTTAATAATCTTTTTAAACCGCTTAAAAAGCATAATAATGAATTTAAAGCCGGCAATGTTTTAGATGTCGGTTGCGCTTATGGCTTTATGTTAAAACGATTTCCGGATAATTTTACTCTTTACGGCATAGATATATCCGAATATGCAATTTTAAGAGCTAAAAAGATTGTTCCCCAAGCTGTCTTAAAAGTGGGAAACATTGAAGAGGGATTACCATTCAATAATAATTTTTTTGATATTGTTTGCTTCAATGATGTAATAGAACACTTGAGAAATCCCCAAAAAGCTTTGCTTAATATTAAAAATATATTGAAGACAAATGGACTGTTATACATAACCACCCCAAATCTTAATTTGTTCAGAAAAACGATTTATTTTTACGCCGACAAAAAAGAACATCACATTTCTTTATTCGCCCGCAAGAAATTAATAAAACTTTTGAAGTTTTTAGAATTCGAAATTTTGGAAGAAGGCACTTATTTTAGCGGGTTCATACCTCCCATTAGATTAAAAAACAATATTGGGCCAGAAACTTTTATTATATGTAAAAAAATATAAACATCTTTTAAGAAAAGCTTTAAGGAAAGACTTTAGCATTATGGTAGCCAGCATAATTTTATTGTATGGGAATTTCTAAATTCCAATACAAGAAATATGCAAAAATCAATTCATAACTTAGACAATAAAAAAGATTGTCCGCCAAAATTTTGTGAAGCAAAGCTTGGGCAGGCTTGGATAGTTTCGGTGGACATGGGTTACGGTCATCAAAGGACGGCTTATCCTTTGAAAAATTTGGCTTTTGAGGGAAAAATTATTAATGCCAACAGTTATCAGGGTATTCCGGAAAAAGATAGAAAAATCTGGGAGAGTCAGCGAAAATCCTATGAATTTATCTCAAGCTTCAAAAGAGTTCCCTTAATTGGCGAGTTTTCCTTTGCGGTTTTTAATGAATTTCAGAAAATCCACAGCTTTTATCCAAAGAGAGATTTATCAAGGCCCAGTATTCAGTTGAAATATACCCACTCCTTAATTAAGAAGGGCTGGGGGAAGCATCTGATTGAAAAATTAAAAGATAGAAGCCATTGGCCCGATAAAAATCCGCCCCCAATGATTAATACCTTTTTTATCCCGGCTTTTATGGCTGAATTTTTTAACTATCCCGGAGAAATTTTTTGCGTTGTTTGCGATGCCGATATTTCAAGAGCCTGGGCGCCGCTCAATCCCCTTGCAAGTAAAATTAAATATTTCGCCCCAACTCCGAGAGTGGTTGAAAGACTCAAGCTTTATGGGGTGAAGCAAAATAATATTTTTTTGACAGGGTATCCGCTTCCTCAAGAGATTATTGGCACAGATGAATTGGAAGTTTTAAAGCACGATCTGAGATATAGACTTTTAAATCTTGATTCTAGGAGAAAATATTTCCGGCAATATAAAGCGCTTATTAGGGAATACCTGGGAGATTTTCCAGAAAAATCAAATTTACCCCGCGTTAAAACCAAGTTTCTGGCGCGGGGCCATCCTCTAACTTTAATGTTTACTGTTGGAGGAGCCGGAGCCCAAAAGGAAATTGGGAGCAGGATATTAAAGAGCCTGGCTAAAAAAATCAAAGTCGGAGAAGTTAGATTAATTTTGGTTGCCGGCATCAGAGAAAAAGTCAAAGATTATTTTGCCAAAAATATAAAAAAATTAGGTTTGGAAGATTATTTGGGTGCAAGTATTGACCGAGCGCACAATGAGTTAGGCGCTTTGATTGAGATACTTTTTGCCAAAGACATGGAAAGTTATTTTCAAAATTTTAATCAAACTTTAAGAACGACCGATATTTTATGGACAAAACCTTCGGAACTTTCTTTTTATACCGCTTTGGGTTTGCCAATTATTATTGCTCCTCCAATCGGGTATCAGGAAAATTTTAACCAGGAATGGCTTTTAAAACTTGGGTCAGGTCTGGTTCAGAAAAATCCTGATTATACAGGGGAATGGCTTTTTGATTGGCTGGATTCGGGTTTGCTTGCCGAGGCGGCAATGCAGGGATTTGTTGAGGGAGAAAAATTGGGAACACTAAACATCAAAAAAATCCTAAATCCTAAATCCTAATTATATGTTGTGGCTTTTAGTCGCTATTTCGTCTTATTTTCTTTTTGCAATAGTCGCTTTGGGCGATAAATATCTCCTGTCCGGTCCCTTAAATCCCAAAAGTTATTCCTTTTATGTTGGGATATTGGGAATTTTTGCTTTGATTTTAATTCCTTTTGTTGGTTTTTCAGTCCCAGAAATACCTCAAATTCTTTTCTGTCTTTTAGCCGGCGCCGTTTTTATTTTTGCTAATTTTTGGTTCTTTACGGGACTGGAAAATTTTGAGGCCTCAAGAATAGTGCCGGCAATCGGCGGGCTTTTGCCTTTATTTACTTTTGGGTTGGTCTTTTTGTTTTCCGGCGGCAAAGAAGTTCTGTCCCTGGAGCAAATTTCAGCCTTTATTTTATTAATAACGGGAACCGTTCTTATTTCCACTGAAAAAGGAAAATCAATCACTTCAAAGTCGCTTCAAATTTCAGCTATCGCCGCCCTTTTTTTTGCCATAGCTTTTGTTCTAACAAAATATGTCTATTTAGCCGAACCCTTTTGGACGGGTTTTATCTGGATGAGAATTGGCGGATTTTTAGCCGCCGCTTGCTTTATTTTTACCCACGAGGTAAAGGCTGAAATTTTTAAAAAAAAGTTTACTTTTCAAAAAAAGACCGGAACCTTTTTTCTTGTAAATCAGGGGATGGGAGCCGGGGCATTTATTTTGCAAAATTGGGCGATTGCCTTAGCTCCTTTAAGTTTTCTGGCTTTTGTTAATGCTCTGGAAGGGACCAAATATGTGTTTTTATTAATTTTTACCATTCTGGTATCTTTAAAGTTTCCCAAAATTATAAGAGAGGAATTTTCAAGAAAAGTTCTCGTCCAAAAGATTTTCGCCATTTTATTTATCGGGACGGGTCTGGTGATTTTTGCCTTTATTTAAAACAAACCCCGTTAGAAATTTTATCGTATAAGAATCTCTTTCGGGGCAAAACTATGACGATTTCTAACGGAGTGAAAAGAAACTTAAAAATAGTTTTGCTGATAGTTTTGGTCTTTCTTTTGCTGTTTGCTGTCTATTTTTTTGGAGGTTCTCCCAGGCCTGCCGAAAATATAACCTGGGGAGTTAACTTTTCTCAAAAGCATAGCGAACTTTTTGGACTGGATTGGAAAGAAGCATATCTGGCCCTGCTGGACGATTTAAAAATAAAAAATTTAAAAATAGCCACTTACTGGGATTTAATTGAGCCGAGGGAAGGAGAATATAATTTTGAAGACCTGGATTGGCAAATTAAAGAAGCGGATAAAAGAGGAGCAAAGATTTTTTTGGTGATTGGAATAAAGACTCCTCGCTGGCCGGAATGCCACATCCCCCCGCAATATCAAATATCAAATATTAAAAATCAAAAATTATTGCAATACATAAAAGAAATTGTAAATAGATATAAAGAATCAGAAGTTATTTGGGCTTGGCAGGTGGAGAATGAGCCGTTTTTTAAGTTTGGAGAGTGTCCGAAAATCAGCAAAGAGTTTTTAAAAAAGGAAATTAATTTGGTCGGGGTCCTTGATTCTTATGAACGGCCGATTATTATTTCCGATAGCGGAGAATTCTCATTTTGGCGGAAGCCTGCTCAGCTTGGCGATATAGTGGGAATTACAATGTATAAAAAGGTTTGGTTTAAAGAGTTCCACACCTACTTTTCTTATCCGCTTCCCCCAATCTTTTATAGTAGAAAAGTTAAAATCATCAATAAATTATTTGACAAAGAGGTTATTTGCGTGGAGCTTCAAGCCGAACCTTGGTGTCCTGTTCTTCTTTATGATTGCTCGCTTAAGGAGCAGGAAAAAACAATGAATTTAGAGCAATTTCAAAGAAATATTGAATTTGCCAAAAAAACCGGTCTTAATGAATTTTATCTCTGGGGAGCCGAATGGTGGTTTTGGCTCAAGGAAAAACAAAATGATTCAAGAATATGGGATGAAGCAAGAAAATTATTTTAATGATTGACGATTTTTTGTTAAAATAGAATAACCGAGGCAGATTTGCATTATAAAGATGATGCGTAATAGGGAATAGCAGGTTCTTTGCGCGAAACTAACCCCGATAGTACAAATCCTGACGGATTTGACTACGGGGCGAGAATAATCGCAGAACGAACTTCTATGGGCTTGCTTGCCCCGTACTCAAATTCCGAAGGAATTTGTAGTACCGGGGCGCGAAACAAGGCGGCTGCAAAACTTTATAGTAACAGGAAGGCTGACGAAGCCGCCTACGTAAAACCCACGCGAAAATTATTACGCATTAACTTTTATGTATGATTTAATTATTATCGGTGGCGGGCCGGCCGCCCTGACAGCCGGAATTTATGGAGCCAGGAAAAAGCTCAAGATTTTAATTTTGGCCCAAAAACCAAGCTGGCAGATGAGTTCGGCTTTAAATATTGAAAATTACCCTGGGTTTAAATCAATTTCCGGGGTTGAGCTTTTAAAAAAAATGAGAGAACAAGTTGCTCATTATAAAGTGGAATTTAAAGAAGAACAGGTAAAAAAAGTAGAGCTTGTCTCAAAAAAGGAATTCGCCGTGACAAGCAATAAAGGAGAATATCGGACAAAAATTGTAATTGCGGCTTCGGGGAAAACCCCCAGAAAGTTAAATGTTAACGGCGAGAAGAAATTTACCGGCAAAGGTCTGAGTTATTGTCCCACTTGCGATGGTCCTTTGTTTTCCGGTAAAAATGTTGCTGTAATTGGCGGAGGAAATGCAGGATTGGAGGCCGCTCTGGAGCTTACAAGTTATGCCAATAAAGTTTATATTTTGGAATTTTTGGACCGTTTTTCCGGCGATGAACCAACTCAAGAAAAATTAAAAAATTCCGGAAAAGTTGAGTTTATTTTGTCGGCGGAAGTTAAAGAAATAAAAGGAAATGGTTTTGTAAATACCCTAATTTACAAAGACAAAAAGAAAGACAGAATCAAAATTCTCAAAGTGGAGGGGATTTTTGTTGAGATTGGTTCGGTTCCGGTTTCGGATTTTGTTGAGGATTTGGTTGAATTAAATAAAGGGGGAGAAATAATCGTAGATTCAAAAACCAATATGACAAGAACTCCCGGCCTTTTTGCCGCCGGCGATGTCACCGATGTGCCACACAAGCAAATCATAATTGCTTGCGGGGAGGGAGCCAAAGCCGCTTTATCAGCTTATTATTATCTTTTCAAAAGAGAGTAAATTTGTTAATATATTATAAGGCAGCAAATATGGTAAAGACGATATTTAAAATAAGCAAGTGGCTAAAGGAAAAGCTTTTAATTTTCTCCATTGTGGCGGTGATTTATTTTTGGGGGGTTTGGGCGTCGCTGGGCTTAACCCTCGGTTATTTAGTTTCTAGATTTTTTGCCGGAAAGAACGAGAAAATGGAAGGAAGAATACCTTCACTGAAAATACCATTATGGAAGTATAGATTTCACCTTCATCACTGGCTGGCGGTCGGAGGAGCTATGATAGCTGTTAAAATTTACGGGATTTTTGATTTAAACAGCTTTTTTTTCTGGCTTGGCGGCGGAGTTGTCTTGCAGGGAATTTTATGCTATAATAATTGGCACAAAGTTATATATAGAAAACAAGATAGGCGCGTGTAGCTCATCTGGCCAGAGCGCGCCCCTGCAAATAAAGACTTACGGGCATGTAGCTCAGTTGGTTAGAGCGCGTCTCTGATAAAGACGAGGTCGGAAGTTCGAGTCTTCCCATGCCCACCATTCATTATTGTGTGGTTGACAGCTACTCTTTATTTTGTTTTTTTGTGCTAAAATAAATAAAATAACCACTACGAATTACAAATTTTAATACAAATATACAAATATTTGTATATTCGTAATTGATTTGTAATTTGTAGGAAATATAATGGAAGGATATTGCGTTAGATGCAAAACCAAAAGAGAGATAAAGGATGCCAAGGAGGTTCCGATGAAAGGAAAGGGCGGCGTGAAAAGGAGAGCGATGACCGGTGTTTGCCCCAAGTGCGGCACCAAAATGTTCAGGATTTTAGGCAAGGCTTAGAAAAGTTGAACTATCTCAAATAAACAAAGCCAAAATTTAAAATAAAGAGATGGTGGTTTTGTTTTTTTGTTTTCTTTTTGTTAAAGTCTGAAAGGGAGGGAGGAAAATATGGAAGTTATATTGGGTTTATCAGAAAAGCGAAGTTAAAATAAGGGAATGGGAATGAAAATTTGACTGCCAAAATATTGAATTTATTCGCGTTTATTCGCGAGGCCGCCTCAAACTTCGAGGTTGGAGCGCTCTTTTTTTAGGCGGCCCTATTCGCAAAAATTCGCGAAAAACTTCGGGAGTTAAGAAAAACTCGCTATAAGTTCATGGATTATTTTAACAATCCTACAAAAGGTCGTTTGACTTTTGATGAAACTATTTCAGAAATAGCGGCTTTTATTTTGGAGGAGCCAAAAGCGGTTTATAAGCTTATTGTGGGCACTGATTCCAACGGCAGAGAAGATGCCGATTTTGTATCAGCCGTAACTATTCATCGGGTTGGAAAAGGAGGCAGATATTACTGGACAAAAGTTCACAAAGAAAATATGCCAACTATTCGTCAGCGAATTTATGAAGAAACAATGCTTTCATTAAATTTGGCTGCGATTTTACGAGAAAAATTGGAAAAAAAATTAGCCGAACTGCGGCCGTTCAATCACGAGGATTTGGAAATTCACACTGATATCGGTCAACAGGGCGAAACAAAAGAGATGATAAAAGAGATTGTGGGAGTGGTTCGGGGCAGCGGATTTTTAGTCAGAATTAAACCCGAAGCTTATGGAGCTTCAGTGGTAGCCGATAAATACACATAAAATATCAAAAATTAAATATCAAATATCAAAAATATAAAAGTCTTTGCCATGCAAGGACTTTTAAAATCCACTGATTTTTGGTAGGTTAAATTCATGGAGAACAAAAATCAAAAATTAAAAGTTTTTGTTGGAATGTCCGGCGGGGTGGATTCTGGTGTGGCGGCAGCTTTATTAAAAAAACAGGGCTATAATGTAACAGGGGTTTTTATGCGGCTTCACGAATTTGGAGATGAGAAAAATGCCAGATTGGCGGCAAAAAAACTTGACATTCCGTTTAAAGTTTTTGATTTTAGAAGAGAATTTAAAGAAAAAGTTATTAATTATTTTTTAAGGGGATATAAGCGGGGGATAACCCCGAATCCCTGTATTGTTTGCAATCGGGATATTAAATTCGGATTACTTTTGGAAAGAGCCCTGAAAGAAGGAGCGGATTATATCGCAACCGGACACTACGTAAAAAAATCAAAAATTAAAAAGCAAAAATCAAAGATAATTTATAAGTTGTTGGGGGCAAAAGACAGAAACAAGGACCAATCATATTTTTTATGGACTCTGACTCAAGACAAGTTAAAAAAAATTTTGTTTCCGCTCGGGAATTATACTAAAAAAGAAGTTAGAAGGTTTGCTCAAGAATTTAAAATATCCGATTTAATTAAAAAAGAAAGCGAGGACATTTGTTTTATTCCAAACGCGAATTTAAGCGAATTTTTAAAATCGCGAATAAAAACCAATAAAGGTAAAATTATGACAGTTGAGGGAAAGGTTTTAGGTAAACATCGGGGTTTGGCTTTCTACACCATAGGTCAGAGAAAGAGAATAGGACTTCCGGGCGGGCCTTTTTATGTAGTGGATAAAGATTTAAAGAAAAATCTTTTGCTCGTTTCCAAAAAAAGAAAGGATTTAGAAAAAAAGGAGTTAATTGTCAAAAATGTCAATCTAATTTCCGGCAAACAGCCGGATTTTCCATTGAAAGCAGCGGTTAAGATTAGGTATCGGCACAAAGCCGTTCCGGCCAAACTTAGCTGGGCCTACGCAGACAAAAGCGCGGATTTTGGCAAATTAATAAAAGTGAAATTTGAAAATTTTCAAAAAGCGGTTACGCCCGGCCAATCAGCGGTTTTTTATAAAAACAAAGAAGTTATGGGAGGAGGAATTATAATAAAAGCAAAAACCTGTTACAATTAAAGAATAATTATTTTTAAAATGGAAATAAAAAAATTGCTGCCAGAAGTTAAAGAAAATGTTTCTTTGGCAAAATACACCACTTTTAAAATCGGCGGTCCGGCCCGATATTTTTATTTAGCAAAGACAAAAGAGGAGTTAATTAAAGGGATTGGGGCGGCTTTGAGATGCGAACCGCCATTTTTTATTTTGGGAGGGGGGAGCAACATTTTGGTTGCGGATGAGGGATACAAGGGGATAGTAATTAAATTCCAAAATCCAAATTTCAAAATCCAAATAAAATCCAAATTTCAAAATCCAAAAATTCATGTTGAAGCTTGTGTGCCGCTGTCTCTGGTGGTTTCAGAGATGACAGAAAATAATCTATCAGGACTTGAGTGGGCGGCGGGGATTCCCGGGACAGTAGGAGGAGCGATATATGGTAATGCCGGCTCTTTTGGTGGTTCCATGTCCGATGTTGTAAAAAATGTTGAAGTTTTAGAAATCCAAGTTCTCAAAAATCAAAAATTAAAAATCAAAAATAAAAAACAAATATTAAATGTTAAAAAATTGAAGAACAAAAAATGCGGATTTGGTTATCGGGACAGCATCTTTAAAAAAAATAAAAATTTGATAATTCTTTCAGCCATACTTCAACTTGAAAAAGGAAACAGAAAAGAAATAAAAAATAAAATTAGAGAAAATTTGCGGAAAAGAAATAAAGCTCAACCTTTGAATTTTTTATCAGCCGGCTCAATTTTTAAAAATTTTATCCCGTACCGTCCCGCCAACGGCGGGACTGGCCCAGGGACTAAATTATCTAAAGAATTAAAAGAGTTTAAAAAAACAGGTATAATTCCAGCCGCCTGGTTAATTGAAAAATGCGGTCTCAAAGGAAAAAAAATTGGCAAGGCTCAAGTCTCCAAAAAACATTCCAATTTTATTGTGAATTTGGGCGGAGCCAAAGCCGGGGATGTTAAAAAGCTTATTGACTTTATTAAAAAAAAGGTAAAAAATAAATTTAGGACAACATTAAAAGAAGAAATTTGTTTTTTGGGATTTTATGGAACAAGAACAAAATAATCAGAAACAAAATAATTATGTTTCTCGGGAAGAAAATAATTTTCCCGAGATAGTTCCTCCGGCTCCCGTTGAAAAAGCCAAGCCTCTAAAGTTTCTTTTTGTCTCCCTGGAAAGCTTGAGCGGTGATTTAGCTTGGCAGTTAACCCGGGAAGGGCATCAAGTAAAAGCTTATATTAAAGAAAAAGGGGATGTTGATGTTTACAGTGGTTTTATGGAAAAGGTTGAAGATTGGCAGCCTTATGTAGATGAATCTGATATAATTATTTTTGATGATGTGGAATTTGGGGAAATAGCCGAGAATTTGCGCAAGAAAGGAAAACTTGTAATTGGCGGCAGTGTTTATACCGATGAGTTGGAAATGAATAGAGGATTTGGTCAGACGGAAATGAAAAAATACGGGATTAATATTCTTCCCCAGTGTCATTTTTCGAATTATGACGAGGCTATTGAATTTATTAAAAATAACCCCGCCCGCTATGTTTACAAACCAAGCGGCAATATTCCCTCCAGCGGCAAAAGTCTTTTATTTTTGGGTCAGGAGGAAGACGGCAATGACCTTTTGGAACTTTTAAACCAGAATAAGGATGTCTGGCAGAAAAAAGCGCAGGCCTTTCAATTGCAAAAGTATGTTTCAGGAGTAGAGGTGGGGATAGGAGCTTTTTTTAACGGCAAAGATTTCATTTACCCGATTAATGTAAACTTTGAACACAAAAGATTGTTTCCGGGAGATTTGGGCCCCTTTGTTGGCGAGATGGGAACTTTGCTATTTTGGTCAAAGCCCAACACTTTATTCAAGTCAACTCTGGAAAAAATGAGGCCGGCCCTCGTCCAATCCGGTTATATTGGCTACATAGACATAAACTGCATTGTTAACGGCCGGGGAATTTATCCGCTGGAATTTACTTCTAGATTCGGGTATCCTCTTCTTCAGATTCAATTAGAGGGAATCACCGTGCCGGCCGGGGAGTGGCTGTCAAAATTAGCTCGGGGAGAAGATTTTGAACTCAAAACAAAAAGAGGATTTCAAATGGGGGTAAGAATTCTGGTTCCTTCTTATTTTGCCAGCAGCAAAGAAAGTCCCAAGACTATGGAATTTTATAGAGACCTGCCGATTCTTTTTAAAAAGTCCAATTCCAATTGGGATGGAATTCATATTGAGGATGTAAAACTGGAAAAAGGAGTTTGTCGAATAGCCGGCACCTCGGGCTGCCTTTTGGTCGTTACCGGTTCGGGTTTCACATTAAGCGAAGTTCGTAAGCAGGTTTACACCCGCATTAAAAATATTATGGTACAAGATATGTTTTACCGAACAGACATTGGTTTAAGGTGGTTAGAAGACAGCGATAAACTTCAAGCCTGGGGCTACCTGCAATAAAAGAATTTGTTGGCAAAGGCAAGCCGAAAGCGAAGCCTTTGCGTTACAAATTCCTTTACCCCGTTAGATAGAAACTATGCCTATTTGTCTTTTTCTTTCAATTCACAATCAAAATCTATTATTTATTTCAAGCAGTTGATAATTTTTATCTAATGGGGCATCCAACGGGGTGCTCAATTTTACCACTCAATCGTCCTGTGTCTTTTGGACTTGGACTCTTGGGTAAAATTGGCATGAAGATAAGTATTAAGGCGACAAATTTTAAGTTGACAGATTCAATTTACACCTATATAGAGAGAAAGATAGGTGAGTTGGAAAAATTTATTAAAAAAGTGGGGGAAAAAGACGGCTCTTATAAAGAAAGGCTGGCCACGGAGGCCTGGATTGAGGTGGGAAGGACAACGAGGCACCACCGAAAGGGTAATGTTTTTCGGGCCGAAGCTCAAATTAAACTGCCGGGAAAATATCTTAGAGTTGAGTCAGAAAATCTTGACCCGCATTTGGCGATAGATGAAGTAAAAGATGAATTACAAAGAAAGCTTACAAAATATAAAGGAAAGAAAGATGCAGAATATAAAAAGGGAGCGAGGAAAGCAGCATTGCTAACGGAACATAAAAATTTAAAAATTTAAAAACCCTATTTTTAGTTTTTTAGATTTTTAGAATTTTAAGTTTTTAAAATAGAATTTTAGTTTTTAGGTTTTTAAAGGCATGAACAATAAAAAAACCAAAGTAATATTGCTTGGCGCAGGTGGAAGAGAATTCCATAATTTTAATGTTTATTTTAAAAATAATCCCCAATACTTCGTGGCGGCTTTTACCGCTTCCCAGATTCCCAATATTGAGAAGAGAATTTATCCGTCAGAACTTTCCGGAAAATTTTATCCAAAGGGAATTCCTATTTTTCCGGAAGAAATGCTGCCCGAGCTTATTAAGAAATATAAAATTGACCAAACCTTTTTTTCTTACAGCGACCTTTCGTACCCGGAGGTAATGAAAAGGGCTTCAATAGTTTTGTCACAGGGAGCGGATTTTGGTCTACTGGGGCCAAATTCAACAATGTTGAAAAGCAAGGTACCGGTAATTGCGGTTTGCGGGGTTAGAACCGGCTGCGGGAAAAGTCCGGTTACCAGAAAAATTTTGAAAATTTTACAAAAAGAGGGAAAAAAAGTGGGAGTGGTGCGCCACCCAATGCCTTACGGAAATCTTTCCTCTCAAATTTTCCAAAAATTTGAGAATTTTGATGATTTAACAAAACACAATTGCACGATTGAGGAGAGAGAGGAATATGAACCAATTATTGAAAAAAATGGGGTGGTTTATGCCGGCGTTGATTATGGGAAAGTTTTAGCCAAAGCTCAAAAGGAAAACGATTTAATTATTTGGGACGGCGGCAATAATGATTTTCCTTTTTTCAAATTTAACCTTCTTATTACCTGCTGCGATCCTCACAGGCCTGGAGACGAAATTTTTTATCACCCCGGAGAGACAAATTTAAGAATGGCCGATGTGGTGCTCATTGGAAAACAGGGAACAGCTGACCCCATGGCAGTTAACAAAGTTTTGAGCAATGTAAAAAAGGTAAATCCGAAAGCCCTGATAATTAATGCTTGCTCCAAGATTTATTCCGACAACCCGAGAGTCTTAAATTCAAAGAGAGTTTTGGTTATTGAGGATGGGCCAACAATTACTCATGGAGGTATGAGCTCGGGCGCCGGGGTGGTCTTCGCTCAAAAAATAGCCAAGAAGTTAATTGACCCCAAACCCTTTGCAAGGGGCTCAATTGCTCTGACTTTTAAAAAATATCCCCACATTAAAGATTGTTTGCCGGCGATGGGATACGGAGTTCAGCAAATGAAAGACCTTGAGGAGACCATAAATTCGGTTCCGGCCGAGGTAGTTGTTTCGGCTACCCCAATTGACCTGACACGGTTTATGAAAATAAATAAAAAAGTTGTGCGAGTATTTTATGAACTTGAAGAAATCGGCAAGCCGGATTTAAAAGAAGTTTTAAAGAAGTTCGCTTTAATATAAATTATTTCAAAATTGAATTTAACTTTTTGGGAAACGGCTCAGGCGACTGAGTCGTTTGGTTTATTAAATGTAGGCATTCCGACTCTCTACATATAACTAACCGGGCTTGACCTTTATTTTCTGCCTCTTGACCCCCCACCAACTTTGGGCTTATTTTTGCCCCTTTAACAAGAAATGCTGAATGTCCAAAGAATTACCAAACAACCAATAATCAGAAAATGCTTTGGTGCCCTTGGCGTTTAAGCGCAAAGTCAGTGGGGGGTATTGACAAAATTGTTTATTTGTGCTAAAATATAATAAAATATGAACTCATAGCGAGTTTTTCTTAACTTTTGAAGTTTTTCGCGAATTTTTGCGAATAGGGCCGCCTAAAAAAAGAGCGCTCCAACCTCAAAGTTTGAGGCGGCCTGCGGATAAACGCGAATAAATTCAATATTTTGGCAGTCAAATTTTCATTCCCGTTCCCTTATTTTAACTTCGCTTTTCTGATAAACCCAATATAACTTCATAGTGTTGGGTTCTTGACAACAAAGAGTCAAGGGTTTAAAAATAATTGTAAAAAAGTTAATCAAAAATTTAAATTTCATTGTATCGGAATTTGCTAGCGGAGGCGAGCAACCATGTTCTTTTGAGATTTAAATTTTAAAGAGTATGTTTATGAAAAACAAAATAATCAAAAATAAAAATTTAATAGGGCGGACCTCAATATCGTTTGTCGTTTCTGGAGTGCTTTTTCCAATTTTTGTTTTGGCGGCAATAACCACCGCGGTTATCGTTACCGATGAAGCTGCTAATATTACTTTGTCCTCAGCCACTCTCAACGGTCGGGTAATTGACGATGGCGGATGCAATGAAATGGTGGTTTGGTTTCAGTACGGCGAAACAACTTCTTATGGCCAGGAAACCCCCTTTCAAAAGGACCATAGTTTCAATCTTCAATCTTTTTCCGCCAATATTTCCAATTTATCTCTCTGCACGCTTTATCATTTCAGGGCAAAAGCTATAAATAACACCCATATCTCTTACGGTGAAGATAGAACTTTTAAGACCCAATGCCCCCCCTCTTCCTCTCCAACCGTTGATGTAAAAGCCAATGGTTTTGATGGCCCGATTACCATTCTTTACAACAGTTCAGCCACTTTATCCTGGACATCAACCAATGCTGATTCCTGTCAGGCTTCTGGTGATTGGTCGGGCTCAAAACCATTTTCCGGTTCTCAAACAACCGGCAATCTAACTTCTTCAAAAACCTATATTCTAACCTGCTCCGGTCAGGGAGGCTTTTCTGAAGACAGGGTCATGGTTAATGTTGAGTCCCAGCCAACTCTTTATGTTTCCCTGGAAGCTATTCCCAATTCCGGCCACGCTCCCTTAAACGATGTTGATTTAAAAGCCACTGTTTCCGGAACAGCCCAGGGTCAAATTTCTTACAAGTTTGACTGCACTGATAATGGAATTTGGGATAAAGTTGTTTCCACTGATTCCAATCCCTATATCGCTTCAGACCTTTGTAGTTATTCTTCGGCCGGAAACTATCAAGTCAGGGTTTATGTTAAAAGAGGCTCGGCTAATCCCGCTCAGGCCACAACCACCATTAATGTTCTTTCTCAGCCAAATCCCTCTCCAACCGTTGATGTAAAAGCCAATGGTTTTGATGGCCCGATTACCATTCTTTACAACAGTTCAGCCACTTTATCCTGGACATCAACCAATGCTGATTCCTGTCAGGCTTCTGGTGATTGGTCGGGCTCAAAACCATTTTCCGGTTCTCAAACAACCGGCAATCTAACTTCTTCAAAAACCTATATTCTAACCTGCTCCGGTCAGGGAGGCTTTTCTGAAGACAGGGTCATGGTTAATGTTGAGTCCCAGCCAACTCTTTATGTTTCCCTGGAAGCTATTCCCAATTCCGGCCACGCTCCCTTAAACGATGTTGATTTAAAAGCCACTGTTTCCGGAACAGCCCAGGGTCAAATTTCTTACAAGTTTGACTGCACTGATAATGGAATTTGGGATAAAGTTGTTTCCACTGATTCCAATCCCTATATCGCTTCAGACCTTTGTAGTTATTCTTCGGCCGGAAACTATCAAGTCAGGGTTTATGTTAAAAGAGGCTCGGCTAATCCCGCTCAGGCCACAACCACCATTAATGTTCTTTCTCAGCCAAATCATTCGCCGGTTGCCGATGCCGGTTCGGATAGAGAAGTTGAGGAGGGAAATTCAATAAGATTAAATGGTTCGGGTTCTGACCCGGACGGCGATTCAATAACTTATTCCTGGTACTGCAATGGAGGGTATGTTTCAAGAACCGATATTGCTCAACCCGAATATTTTGCTCCCTTTGTTTCTCAAAACACTTCCTATTTTTGCGACCTAACCGTAACCGATGATAAGGGCTTTGCCGATTCGGATAGACTCTCGGTTTTGGTAAGAAAAAAATATGTTCCCCCAACTCCGAGTCCAACCCCAACTCCGAGTCCCACCCCTGTTCCCTCAGCAACCACTTCGCTAACTATTTCAAAATCAGGCAAAAATTTAGATAGGGGAGATGCTTTGTGGCTGGAAACAATAACTGCCGCGCCCGGAGATATTTTGCAGTTTAAAATTGAGATAACCAATATTGGAGGAAATCCGGCTAAAAATGTAATAATAAAAGATATATTTCCAAACAAAGTAAATTATTGGGGCAGTTTGAAAATTAACGATGTTCCTCAAAGCGGAGCAATATGGTTGGGAATGAATATGGGCGATATTCCGGTCGGGCAGAAAAAAATAATAACATTTGACGCAAAGGTCGGCTTGAGCGAAGATTTCGGTTATGGAAGCACAATTTTGAACAATTTGGCAACAGTTTCAGGTGAAAATCTTTTTCCGATTGAAGATACCGCGGTTATTGATGTTCGTAAAGCCGGAGTGGCGGGAGCGGTAACGGAGGTAAATACCGGGGCGATAAAACCGGTAATGTTTGTATTTTTTACCTCCTTGCTTTTGTTAATTTTATTCATTGGTTTTTGGGCAATTAATAGATTTCTTGTTCATAGCAGCAAATTTTGGAGGAATGTTGATGAAAAATTCCAACTCCTTAAATCGTATATTTTTTCTGAATAACGAGGGAAAAACTAACGAAGTTACGAAGTTAAAAACTATCGAGGTTGAACCTCGATAGTTTTGGATTCAAGGTTGTCTTACCTGTCCACCTGCGTAAGATGAGATACATCTGTGACACCAATTGAATGGGCGATAAAATACAAGCAACTGTCACAAATGTACTCATTTCGTACAAGGGCTTGACAAACTTGTTTCCTGGAGTAAAATAAAAACTACAGATTTTATTAAACCATTTTTACATCTTTTTGCAACTTGCCCTCCCTTTTTATTAAATTTTATTAACTCCAAATACGGACCCTAAACAAAAACTAATAGGGTATTTTAAGTTGCCTTTGTTTTTTTATCCGGCATAAAGAAGGAATTGCGCGTAATGCTTTTATATTAGAGCACATTGTTTAAAGCGCATATATAAAGCATGCTGCCCATCAAATCTTTTGCAAAACATTCACTTTTAGATTATCCCGTTCCTGATTTAATTGAGGCTCAAAGAGAATCTTATGAGTGGTTTTTAAATTTTGGGCTGAAGGAACTTTTTGAAGAAATTTCCCCAATTGAAGATTACACGGGAAAAGAACTTGAGCTTTGGTTTTTGAATTGGATATTTGGCGAACCCGTTTTTTCTGATGTAGAAGCAAAACAGAACAATGCCACTTTTGAATCTCCTTTGCGAGCAAAAATTCGATTAAAAAACAAAAAAACTCAAGAAATTAAAGAACAAGAAATATATATGGGCGAATTTCCTTTAATGACCGAACGTGGAACTTTTATCGTTAATGGCGTTGAGCGGGTTGTCGTTTCTCAGCTTATTCGCTCGCCCGGAGTTTTTTTCACAATGAGAGAATATCGGGGAAGGAAGTTTTTTGGAGCAAAAATTATTCCCAACCGAGGAGCCTGGATAGAGTTTGAAACAGATTTTAATAATGTGATATCAGTCAGAATAGACAGAAAAAGAAAAGTTGAAGCCACCACTCTTTTGAGGGCGTTTGGAATGGAGAAAGATGAGCAAATTATTGAGCTTTTCAGGGATGTGGATACTGGCGCCGAGGTTAAATATATTCAAAAGACCCTGCAGAGCGATTCGGCAAAAAATAAAGATGAGGCGCTTATTGAAATTTACAAACGTATCAGGCCAGGGGACCTTGCTACCGTTGATAACGCTCGTTCTTTAATTGAAGCGATGTTTTTTAATTTTGCGAGGTATGATTTATCTAAAGTTGGCCGCTGGCGGATGATTCAAAGACTAAAAGAGTTTTCAGTTGAATCGCCTGGGATAACTAAAGTCAATCGAGTTTTGCAAAAGCAAGATGTGGTAAATGTATTAAAAGAAATTATAAAATTAAACAATAATCCCGAAGCAGAACCAGATAACATTGACCATTTGGGGAATCGTCGGGTGCGCTCATTGGGAGAACTTTTGCAAAACAAATTAAGAATTGGGTTGGTTAGAATGGAGAGGATTATTAAAGATAGAATGTCAACTCTTGATATTTCCATCCTGACTCCGACTCAACTTCTAAATATTTCTCCTTTTGCGGCGGCAGTTAAAGAATTTTTTACCTCATCTCAACTTGCTCAATTTATGGATAATCAAAATCCCCTGGCTGAGCTCGAACATAAAAGAAGACTCTCGGCTATGGGTCCGGGAGGATTGGTCCGGGAAAGAGCGGGTTTTGAAGTAAGAGATGTTCAACCTTCTCATTATGGAAGAATCTGTCCCATCCAAACGCCCGAAGGTCCTAATATTGGTTTGGTTGGACACCTTGCTCTTTTTGCCAGAATTAACGAATTCGGTTTCATCGAAACCCCTTATTTCAAAGTTAAGCAGGGACGAGTAACTTCTGAAATTCAGTACCTTAACGCTTACGACGAAGAAAGATATAACATTGCTCAAGGAGGAGAGAAAATTGATAGGCAGGGAAGATTTCTTGAACAAAAAATTGAAGCCAGGCTAAAAGGAGAGCCTGGAATAATAGATAGCAAGGACATTAATTTTACAGATATTTCAAGCCGGCAAATTTTCAGTGTGGCTACCAATCTTATTCCTTTTCTTGCTCACGATGATGCTAACCGCGCATTGATGGGCTCAAATATGCAGAGACAAGCCGTTCCCTGCGTGAAGTCCGAACCCCCGTTAGTTAGCACGGGAATAGAAGAAAGAGTTGCCGAGGATTCAAAGCAAGTAATAACAGCTCCGGAAGATGCTCGGGTTTTAGAGGTGGATGCCGAGCATATAAAATTAGAACTAAAAGAAAAAAAGCGGACGAAATTATATAAACTTAATAATTTTATTAGGTCTAATCAATATACCTGTCTTCATCAAAAACCAATTATCAAGAAAGGGGCTCTTGTAAAAAAGGGAGAGATATTAGCCGATGGTTCGGCAATAAAGGACGGAATTTTGGCTTTGGGACAAAATCTTTTAGTTGCTTTTTTGCCCTGGCGGGGAGCAAATTTTGAAGATGCTATAGTTATTTCCCAAAGACTATTAGAAGAGGATATTTACAGTTCCATTCACATAGAAGATTTTACCTGTGATATTCGTGAAACAAAACTCGGACCGGAAATCACAACCTTTGATATTCCCAATGTGGGAGAAGAAAAACTAAAAGATTTAGACGAAGAGGGGATTATTAGAATTGGAGCCGAGGTTAAACCGAGAAGTATTTTGGTTGGAAAAATTTCTCCCAAGGGCGAGGCTGATTTGACGGCCGAGGAGAGGCTTTTGAAAGCAATTTTTGGCGAAAAAGCGAGGGAGATAAAAGATACCTCTCTTTTGCTTCCTCACGGAAAAAGAGGTCGGGTTATTTCGGTAAAAGTGCTCTCTCGCAAGAAAGGCGATAAACTCGAACCCGGCATTATAAAAAGCATTAGAGTAGAAGTTGCCCATTTAAGAAAGATAGCGGTGGGAGATAAGTTAGCCGGCCGGCATGGAAACAAGGGGGTTATTTCTAAAATTCTGCCCGAGGAGGAAATGCCTTATCTTGAAGACGGAACGCCAATAGATATTATACTGAATCCTTTAAGTATTGCTTCGCGAATGAATATTGGTCAGGTTCTTGAAACTCATCTTGGCTGGGTGGCTAAAAAATTAGGGTACCGGGCAGTGACTCCGTCTTTTGGCGGAGCAACCGAAGAGGATATAAAAGAAGAGTTCAAAAAAGCAAAATTGCCCGAAGACGGAAAAGTTGTTTTATATGATGGGAAAACCGGTGAACCATTTCCTCAAAAAATTACTATTGGTTATGCCTACATAATGAAGCTTGTTCACATGGTTGAAGAAAAGATTCATATGAGATCCATTGGGCCCTATTCTTTGATTACCCAGCAGCCCTTGGGGGGGAAGGCTCAATTTGGCGGACAGAGATTTGGAGAAATGGAAGTTTGGGCCCTTGAGGGATACGGCGTTGCCCATATATTGCAGGAAATTCTAACAATTAAATCAGATGATGTTTTGGGCCGGGCAGTGACTTATGAATCAATTATTAGAGGCGAGAAAATAAAGACTCCGAATGTTCCATCTTCGTTTAATGTTTTAATTTCCGAACTGCGAGGCTTGGGACTAAATGTGAGACCGGAGGAGGAAAACAAAACATAATGAGACTGTTGAACAATTATATTTCAGCGTATCGGCGTTAACTCAGCGACAATACGCTGAATTAAAGCCGATATCTATACTGAACAACGCTGGAATTGTTCAACGCTCTCTATCTTGCATGCGTGTTGACGATATTAAATCCATAAAAATAAAACTTGCTTCACCCGAGGATATTTTATCCTGGAGCCATGGAGAGGTAACAAAGCCGGAAACCATTAATTATCGAACCCAAAGGTCGGAAAAAGACGGGCTTTTTTGTGAAAGGATTTTTGGTCCGGAAAAAGATTACGAATGTTATTGCGGAAAATATAAAAGAGTTAGATATAAAGGTATTGTCTGTGATAAATGCGGAGTAGAAGTTACAAGGTCCTCAGTAAGAAGAGAAAGAATGGGCCACATTAAATTAGCGACTCCTTGTTCCCATATCTGGTTCTTGCGCGGTGTTCCTTCGCAGATTGGACTATTTTTAGACAGGCCGATGCAGTCCCTGGAGAGAGTTGTTTATTTTGCCGCTTATATAATTTACGATGTTGATGATGAGGGCAAGCAAAATTTAAAAAGAGAGATAGAGAAAGAGTTTAACTCAAAATTAAAGGGAGCGGAGTCAAAAAAAGAAAAGGAAGCATTGACGGTTGCCAAAATCAGGGCTTTCGAAGAATTAAACAAGCTTCAAAAATATCAGATTTTATCCGAAGCGGAATATAGAAATCTCGGTTTGAAATATGGAGAAATTTTTGAAGCCGGAACGGGCGCGGAAACTTTAAGAAACATTTTTTCCCAGTTTGATTTAAAAAAATTAGAAAAGGATTTAAAAAATGAAGCAAATTCCGTCTCCCCAGTTATAAAAAGAAAGGTTTTAAAGAGAATGAAATTGGTAAAATTGTTAATTGATAACAATATTAGACCAGAATGGATGTTTTTAACAGTTCTGCCGGTAATTCCTCCTGACCTGCGTCCCATGGTTCAGCTTGATGGGGGGAGATACGCTTCTTCTGACCTTAACGATCTTTACCGCAGGGTAATTAATCGAAATAATCGTCTGAAACATCTTTTTGAACTAAGGGCTCCGGAGGTAATTGTGAGAAACGAAAAAAGAATGCTTCAGGAAGCGGTTGACGCCCTGATTGATAACTCGGCTCGAAAATCTCGGACAACTATGGCCAGTACGGGCGGCCGGCGCCTTTTAAAATCATTAGCGGATATGCTTAAAGGAAAACAGGGCAGGTTTCGCCAAAATCTTTTGGGGAAAAGAGTGGATTATTCCGGCCGGTCGGTTATTGTTATAGGACCTGAGCTTAAATTAAATCAATGCGGAATTCCCAAGAAAATGGCTTTAGAGTTGTTTAAACCGTTTGTTATTCAAAAACTTATTAGCAAGGGTTTGGCTTACAATATTCGAGGAGCTGGAAAACTTATTGAACAAGCTCCTAATGAGGTTTGGGAAATGCTTGAAGAGGTAATTAAGAATAAGTATGTTCTTTTAAATCGGGCCCCAACTCTTCATCGGCTTGGAATTCAGGCATTTCAGCCAATCCTTATAGAGGGAGAAGCAATTCAAATTCATCCTTTGGTATGCTCCGCCTTCAACGCTGATTTTGACGGTGACCAGATGGCGGTTCATATTCCCTTATCAGAAGAGGCTCAGGTTGAGGCGAAAGATATGATGCTCTCATCAGTAAATCTTTTGAAACCAGCCACCGGAATCCCGGTTGTTTCTCCAACCAACGATATCGTTCTTGGCTGTTACTGGTTAACTAAAATTAAAGACGGCGTTTTTGGAGAAGGAAAGATTTTTTCCAGCCCCAAAGAGGCAAATTTGGCTTATGAATTTAAAAAGGTAGATTTAAAGGCCAGGGTCAGGATTCGGATGCCAAAATCAACAGCGAGCAAAACTAATGGTTTCGTAGAGACCTCGGTCGGCCGAGTAATTTTTAATGAAGTTTTGCCGGAAGATTTTCCATATTGTAATGAAACAATAAACAAAAAAAGAATGGCGAGTCTTGTTGCCGATATAATAGATAAATATGGAACTGAGAATAGTCAGCCAACTTTAGATAAAATTAAAGATTTGGGATTTGAGTTTTCAACTCTTTCGGGGATTTCCTGGGGAATGAACGATATCAAAGTTCCGGAAGAAAAGAAAAAATTGATAGACGAGGCCCAAAAAGAAGCCGAGCAGGTCAAAGAGCACTATCTTAAAGGATTTTTGAGCCCGAAAGAGAGAAAAGCAAAAAATATTGAGATTTGGTATAAAGTGATGGAGAAAATTGAAAAATTGGTTCCTCTGACTTTAATTAAATCTGATTCTCCAATTTTTTCGATTATTGATGCCGGAGCGCGAGGCACCTGGTCCCAATCCACTCAAATGGCAGGGATGAAGGGCTTGGTAAATAATCCGGCGGGGCAAATAATTGAGTTGCCGGTCAAGAGCAGTTTTAAGGAAGGATTTAGTATTCTGGAATATTTTATTTCTACTCACGGAGCAAGAAAAGGGACCTCAGATACTGCCTTGCGTACTGCCGTGGCAGGGTATCTGACCAGGAGGCTGGTGGACGTTGTTCACGATGTAATTACTAAGGAGGGGGACTGTAGAGACAACAAGGGAGTAATTTTTTACCGGGCCGAGAGTCAAGAAACTGGACAGAACTTCGCTGACCAGATTATCGGGAGAATAACACTGGAAGATATTGTTGAAAAATCCAGGCTCAAAAATAAAAAAATTATTACAAGGAAGGGAGAGTTCATTGACAAATCGGCAGCTAAACTTATTGAGAATTCCGGCATAGAGAGCGTAAGGGTTCGTTCTCCTCTGAGCTGCAAGACGCTTTTTGGCATTTGTCGGAAATGTTATGGTTGGGATTTGGGGAATAATAGACCTGTAAAAAACGGAGAGGCGGTAGGCGTTGTTGCCGCTCAGGCAATAGGAGAGCCGGGAACCCAGCTGACCATGAGAACTTTTCATACTGGCGGCGTGGCAACGGGTGGGGACATTACTCAGGGTTTGCCCCGGGTTGAAGAAATTTTTGAAGCTCGTCTTCCTCAGGGGAAAGCTATAATTTCAGAAGTAGATGGGGAGGTCAAAGAAATTGAAGAAAAAGATAAACAAAAAATAATTAAAATTAAAATTATTGCCGACGATGATAGTCCGAAGAAAAAATCCAAAAAAGAGGCTTCTGCCAAGCGGAAACAGAAAGCCGAGGACATAAAAGAATACATTATTCCTTTTGGCGTAGAAATTTGCGTAAAAAACGGCGACAAAGTTGAGAAAGGCAGCCCCCTTACCGGAGGCAGTATGGACCCAAAAGAACTTTATAGGTTAGCGGGGCTGGAAAAGACTCAGAAGTATATTGAAAAAGAAGTTCAAAAAATTTATATTTCTCAGGGAGTTCAAATTCATTCAAAACATCTTGAGATAATTATAAGGCAGATGTTTTCTCGGGTAAAAGTAAAAGAAGTTAATTCTTCAAAGTTTATTATTGATGAAATAGTTGAGAGAGACGGCTTTTTGGAAGAAAATGAAAGACTTAAAAAAGAAGGAAAAATTCCTGCCAAAGGTCAGAGAATTCTTTTGGGCGTCTCAAAAGTTGCCCTAACCTGTGATAGTTTTCTTTCGGCCGCTTCATTTCAGGAGACCTCCAGGGTTCTAATAAGGGCGGCTTTATCCGCCAAAGAAGATAGGCTTCGGGGCTTGAAAGAAAATGTGATTATTGGGAAATTGATACCGGTTGGCACCGGTTTTAGAAAAGGGTTTGATGTAAACTTAGTTGAGAAAAACAAGAAAGAGAACTATAATAAAGACAAGATGTCATCAATGAATAACTAATCAATTACGAATTTACATAACCATCAACGAATTTACGAATCAGTTACGAATTTGCGAATGGATTCGGCAAGCTCACCATCTCAAACTCGCTGAAGGATTCATATACCCGCCCCGTTAGATAGTAAACATCTAACGGGGTGAATAAAAGATTCGTTATTCGTTGATGAATAAATGAAATGAGTTATCGTATATTCGCATAGATTCGTAAATTCGTTGATTGCGTGATTTTCTGGCTAAGAAAAAGAAAAAAATTGAAACTAAAAATAGGCCCCTTTTTCTTAATTTGAAAACCGAAAGGATGGTTTTTGGAATAATTTTTTTAACCCTGACCCTAATTATTACTCTGGGTTTTTTTAATTTAGCCGGAAGTTTGGGCAGGTTTTTAAACAATTTTTTTGAGTTTGTTTTTGGCTGGGGCAAATATGTTCTGCCTTTGGTTTTATTAATTTTATCCTATGTTTCTTTCAGAGCAGAAAGTGAAGACATCTATTTTTCTTTGGGGCTAGGTTCCTTGCTTTTTATTTTCGGGTCACTGGGACTTATTGAAATAATATCGGAGGAAATTCGACCGGCTGGTTATTTCGGGCTGGTTCTTTCTTATCCGTTTTTGAAGTTAGTCGGTTTTTTGGTTTCTTGTTTAATTTTTAGCGTAATAATAGCAATATCTCTAATTCTTTTTTTTGGTCCTTTAGTTAAAGAGAGAAGAGAAAAAATTCCTGATTTTAAAGAAAAAAATGAAAAAGCCAAAAATAGGGAAGTTGTCCCATTCTCCCCAATTTTTGAAGAAAAATCGTCCAGACTGGAAAAATTAATGGAAAGAATTATTAAAAAAACACCTGAATTTGAAGTCAAAGAAATTGCCGGTATTGCCGAAACCACAGCCCAGAAAAAAGAAGAAATTGAGGTTTTGGAAAATCAGTTTAGAGCCTTTCAATATAAAATTCCTCCGGTTGAACTTTTGGAAGAAGATAGGGGTCAGCCAACAACCAGCGACATTAAAGCAAGCTCCAACATTATTAAAAGGACTTTGCAGAATTTTGGCATCGAGGTTGAGATGGGAGAAGTTAACATTGGTCCAACTGTTACCCAATTTACCTTAAAGCCGGCCGAAGGGGTAAAGCTTTCAAGAATTACTATTTTGGGAAATGACCTTTCTTTAGCCCTGGCCGCTCATCCAATAAGAATTGAGGCGCCGATTCCCGGGAAATCTCTGGTTGGGATTGAGGTTCCAAATAAAGTCGTAAAACTGGTCAGACTCCGGCACTTGATTGATAGCCCGGATTTTTGGAACTCGCCATCTAATTTGACTTTTGTTTTGGGAAGAAATGTAATGGGCGATAGGATTTATGCTGATTTAAGAAAGATGCCCCACCTTTTGCTTGCCGGCAGCACGGGTTCCGGAAAAACCATTGCCCTGAATACAATAATAATGAGTCTTTTGTATCGAAATTCTCCGGCAACTTTGCGATTAGTTTTAATTGACCCAAAGCGAGTGGAATTTCCGATTTATAACGGCATTCCCCACCTTTTAATACCGGTAATTGTTGACGCTCAGAGAACAATTAACGCTTTGCGCTGGCTGATAGGGGAAATGGAAAGACGTTTTGAAATTTTGGCTCAAGCTCAAGCCAGAGATATTATGGGTTATAATCTTCAGTTTACCGCTCATCACTTTAGCGGCGAGGGGTTTACCAATAAGCAGTTTCATAAAGACGAAGAGAAACCCCTGTCTTATATTGTGGTGATTGTTGATGAGTTGGCTGATTTGATGGCTGCCCGGGGTAAAGAGGTTGAAGCTGGAATTGTTAGACTTGCTCAGATGGCCAGAGCCGTTGGAATTCATTTAGTTTTGGCAACTCAGCGGCCATCGGTTGAAGTAATCACCGGACTTATTAAAGCCAATATTACCTCGCGCATTTCTTTTCAGGTTGCTTCTCATTTTGATTCCCGGACCATTTTGGATATGGCCGGAGCCGAGAAACTTTTGGGAAGAGGGGATTTGCTTTTTCTTTCGGCTGAAAGCGCCAAGCCAAGACGAATTCAGGGAGCTTATATTTCTGATAAAGAGGTTAAAAGAATTGCCGATTTTATTAAGAAGCAAAGATTTGAAGTTGATAGGGAATTAGAGGAAAGATTGGGGAAGATGGACAGACTGCCGGCCGAGCCGTCTGATGAAAGAGCTGAGAACGACAGGGAGTCATCGGGTTTTTGGGGAGAGGGTCGTTCCGATGAAGAACTTTACGAGCAGGCAAGGGAAGAAGTAATTCGAGCCAAAAAAGCTTCAGCTTCTTTTCTTCAGCGAAGGCTGCGTATTGGTTATGCCCGGGCCGCAAGGATTATTGATATGTTAGAAGATAGGGGAGTGGTTGGACCTGGGGAAGGAGCAAAACCAAGAGAAGTTTATTTTGAAGAAAATGACCAATGACCAATATCTTAAAACTAAACCAGAGAAAGAGAGAGATTTAAGGGCTCAAGTCAAAAAAGCTTCACTTTGATTGAGCTTTTAGTCACTGTGGCGATTATCGGGCTTTTATCAGCTGTAGTTTTGGTGGGTTTGCGGTCGGCCAGCCAAAAAGCCCGGGATTCCAAAAGAAAAGCCGATATCAAGCAATTAATGAACGCTTTGGAAATGTATTATAATGCTAATGGAGATTACCCGGCGCCAGGAGGAGCAAGCCATCCGAGCAATGGTTGGTCCAATAGCGCTGATGGGAGCTGGGATACTTTGCAAACCAAGGTTCAGGAGTTTATGTCAACCCTGCCAAAAGACCCTAAAAATGAAACCGGCGGTTGGGCTGGTGATGGAAAATATAATTATATTTACTTTTCCGATGCGGGATATGGTTGTCCGGACCGGCGATGGTACTTGATAGTTTATAAATTAGAAAATCCCGATATGGCCAGCCCCGGCGTCTATGCCTGCGATGGCACTTTTTTCAACTATTCCGGCACTATCACAATAGGAATTAATGGAGTACTCTAAAAATTTTTAGAGAAAAATACTATGGCGAATTTTAAATCAGCCGAAGAATTGCAAAATAAAATTTATCAAAAGATGTCCGTTAAAGAAAAACTGAAAATTACCGGACAGTTATTTTTATTAGGAAAAAAATTAAACCAAACCAATTATAAGAATACAAAAAGCAAAAAAAATGACCCCGGAAAAACTTCTATATAAAATAGCCGAAATTCTAAGAGAACTTAAAATTTCCTACGCTATTACTGGCGGATTTGCTGTTTCAGTTTGGGGCAAGCCCCGTTTTACAGCCGATATTGATGTTATTGTAGAGTTAGTTCGCAAAAATATAAGACCGTTATCCAAGGCGTTGCTTTCGATAGATAAAGATGTTTATGTTTCAGAAGATGCGATGAGAAATGCTTTGGAAAGAAAAGGAGAGTTTAATTTTATTCATCCCCAGACCGGTTTGAAAGTAGATTTTTGGATTACAGAAAGCAAGGCCGATGTTTATGGCAGCGTGAAACTTAAAAGAGCCATACCAAAAGCAGTAAATAAACAGAAAATTTTTTTTGTTTCCCCGGAAGACTTAATTTTAAGCAAGCTTATGTGGCACAAAGAAAGCGGTTCTTCAAAGCATTTGGAAGATATCAAAACTATTTTTAATAATTCCAAATTGAAATTAGATTTAAAATATATTAAAAAATGGGCAGCTCGTCATTCAACAATAAAAATTTTAGACAACATACTAAATTCGAAACTAAAATAATTACTACAAATTACAAATTTACCTACAAATATACAAATATTCGTATATTCGTAAAAAATTCGTAATTTCGTAAGAGGCAATCTATGCCAAAAGAAGAAGAAAAAAAATCCGCCTCTGCCAAGGCTTCCACCTTCGTCCATGGGGCTTCGGTGGACAAGTCGGCGGACAAGGAAGAAACAAAACAAAAAGAACTTGAAGAAACAATAGGAGAGCTAAAAGAACGTTTTGGCGAGGGGGTGATTATGAAGCTTGGCGAGGTTCGAAAAGTTGATGTTGATGTTACGCCAACCGGCTCAATTTCCCTGGATTTAGCTTTGGGAGTTGGCGGAATCCCCAGGGGCAGATTAATAGAGATTTATGGAAATGAGAGTTCGGGAAAAACAACCTTAGCTTTGCATATAGCGGCTGAAGCTCAAAAAAAGGGAGGTCAGGTTGCTTTTGTTGATGCCGAGCATGCTTTGGACCCCGAGTATGCCAAAAAAATAGGAGTTAGAATTGATGACCTTTTAATTTCCCAGCCGGACAGCGGAGAACAAGCTCTTCAGGTTGTTGAGGCCCTGGTCAGGTCGGGAACGGTTGATGCTATTATTATAGATTCGGTAGCCGCCTTAACCCCCAAGATTGAGATTGAAGGGGAAATGGGCGACCAATTTATTGGCTTGCAAGCCAGGATGATGAGTCAGGCCTGTCGGAAGCTGGCTAGTATTGTTTCCAAAAGCAAGACCTCGGTAATTTTTACCAACCAGACCAGAATGAAAATTGGGATGGTTTTTGGCAATCCCGAAACCACTCCCGGCGGCAAAGCTTTGAAATTTTACGCTTCGGTTAGAATTGAGATGCGAAGGCTGGCCCAGATTAAAAAGGGAGACGAAATTATCGGAAACAGGGTGAGGGCAAAAGTGGTAAAAAACAAAGTTGCCCCGCCCTTTAGAACAACTGAATTTGATATAATTTACAATGAGGGAATTTCCAAATTTTCCGATATTATAAATACCGGTCTGAAATACGGGATAGTTGAAAAATCGGGAAATACATTTTTATATCAAAAATCAAAATTAGGAGTAGGTTTGGAAAATGCCCGCCTCTTCCTAAAAGAAAATTTCAAGCTCGCAAAAGAAATAGAAAAAGAAATAAAAAAAGCCGCCGCCAGCGCAACAAGTTGATTAACCACGCTAAAGATTTGTTTTTCTTTTAAGCTCTCCTTGCTCCCAGAATCTCTAACGGGGTTTGAGCCAACCAATTTAATTAATATTTGAGCCAACCAATTTAATCAAGAAGAATTAAATAATTCTAAAAGCAACAAATCTGGCCGATCGGCCAGATTTGTTGCTTTTTATTGATTCACTCTTACTATTTCCCCATTTTTTCAGTTAGGAATTTCGAGTTAGGGAAGTGAGGAGTTGACCATTTTTAAAAAATATGTTAAAATATATGGATTATGCGGGAATGCAAAGTTCAAAAAATTAAAAAAATCGGCTGTTTGGGGATGAGCGCTAATCCGCCACATCTCGGGCATTTAAAAATCGCCAAGGAGATTTTGCGAAAAAAAATAATTGATGAGGTTTGGCTGATTCCCTGTCTTTTTCATCCCTTTGAAAAAAAATTGATTGACTGGAAACACCGGTGGAATATGGTAAATCTAATGAGCGGTGGAAAAATCAGGGCTTGCGATATTGAATTCAAAAAGGGAGGGGTAAGTTATACTATTGATACGGTTTTGGCTCTAAAAAATAAATTTCCGCGCCACCGATTTTTTTGGATTGTCGGTTCGGATACAATAAAAAACAAGGAATACAAAAAATGGAAAGATTGGCAGGATTTGCTCAAAGAAATTGAATTTTTGGCGGTTCCCAGAGAGAATTTTGACATAAAAAAATCAGATTTGCCTTTCAATTTCCAATTAGTTAATATAAAACCAATAAAAAATATTTCCAGCACTTTGATAAGAGAAAAAATTAAAAAAGGAGAGTCTCTCAGGGGTTTGGTTGTAACGGAAATAGAAGACTACATTGCCAGAAATCAGTTATATAGATAAAAAAGGGGGCAAGATGAAAGTTTTGATTTTGACTGATGAGCTGAATAAAAAAGCTTTGAGTTTCAAAGAAAATCTTTTAAGTTTGTTGGAAGAACGAAGGGTAAAAACAGTTTCCCGGGCAAAATTAGCTGATTTGATTTTGGTTCTTGGCGGTGATGGCTGGATGATAAGATGCATTCACAGGCATTATAAGGCCTTTAAGCCCTTTTTGGGAATAAATTTTGGCTATAAGGGATTTTTTATGAACGATTTAAGAGACGAATTGGTAGATTTAATTATCGGAGGAAAATATAATCTTTTTACTTTTCCCTTTCTGGAAACAGCAAGCGAGGTAAGGGGCGGCAGGGTTTTCAAGACTTTGGCTTTGAACGATATTTATTTTAATCGTTCAACCCGTCAGAGCTGCAGGTTGAATGTTAAGGTTGATGATATAGTAGTGGCGGAAAAAATTCAGGGAGACGGTTTGGTGGTTTGCACCTCCCTTGGTTCAACCGGTTATAATCTGGCAGCCGGAGGAAGCTCTGTGCATCCTGAAATTTCAGCTATTGGTTTAACTCCGCTGGCAATTCATACCCCTGTTCAGTTTAAACCAATGGTTTTTCCTCTTGATTCCAAAATTTTAGTTGAGGTTTTAGAACCAAAAAAGAGAAGGGTTCAACTTGCGGCTGATATTATAGAATATAAAAATGTTTTAAGAGCCGAGATTAAAAAATCCGAGTTCTCTTTCAGGTTGGCTTTATTGGAAGGAGAAAGTTTTACCAAAAGAATAATAGAAAAAATTATGAGAGTTTCTGAAAATTAGCGCAGAACAAGACGAATTCCGGAGTTTATCCCGTACCGAATTTGTTCCGGCGCGGGGCTCAACCTCGCAAAGAAAATCTAATGGGGGGTGAAAATGAACCTGACTTTATTGACCGATTTTTATGAACTTACAATGCTGGCTGGATATTTTGAACTCGGCAAAACTTCTGAAAAAGCGACTTTTGACCTTTTTTTCAGGAAAATTCCTTCTCAGGGCGGGTTTTGCATAGCGGCCGGTTTGGAAGATGCAATTGATTATATCAAGAATCTGCATTTTTCAAGGGAGGATATTGAGTATCTTTACTCTTTGAAAACATTTTCAGCTGATTTTCTGGAATATCTTAGAGAATTTAGTTTTTCCGGCGAGCTTTACGCCGTTCCGGAAGGAACTCTGGTTTTTCCCAATGAGCCGTTAATCCGAATAACCGCCCCATTAGCCGAGGCTCAATTTCTGGAAACAGCCTTGCTTAATATAATTGGTTTTCAAACCTTGATTGCCACCAAGGCGGCCAGGATTTGTCTTTCTGCCCGGGGGAAAGAAGTGATTGAGTTTGGAGCCAGAAGAGCTCAGGGTCCCGATGGCGCGATGTCAGCCTCTCGGGCAAGCTATATTGGCGGATGCAGCTCAACTTCCAATACACTGGCTGGGAAAAAATTTGAGATTCCTGTCCAAGGAACAATGGCTCATAGCTGGATTCAATCTTTTGATACAGAGCTTGAGGCTTTTGAAAAATATGCCCGGGTTTTCCCCGTCAGTTCTCTTTTTCTCGTTGATACTTACGATACTATTGAGGGTGTAAAAAACGCCATCCGAATTGGATTAAAACTTAAAGAAGAGGGGAAGCGGTTGAAGGGAATAAGATTGGACAGCGGAGACCTTAAAAAGTTAAGCATTGAAGCCAGAAAACTTTTAGATGAGGCGGGATTGGAAGAGGCTAAAATTGTTGCTTCCAATGACCTTGATGAATGGATTGTCCAGGATTTGCTTTCTCAAGGAGCCCAAATTGACATTTTTGGGGTAGGAACCAGTCTGGTTATTTCCAGAGACGCTCCGGCTTTGGGAGTTGTTTATAAATTAGTGGCTATTGAAAAAGACGGGAAGGTCTGTCCGAAAATAAAGATTTCCGGAAATATAGAGAAAATTACCAATCCCGGAGTCAAAAAAATAGTCAGGTTTTTAAACAAAGAAAAATTAGTCGGTGATGTTTTGATGCTTGAAGACGAGAAAGCATATTCTCCGATGGCAACCTTTGACCAGTTTCATTCCCACAAAAGAAAAACAATTTCTGGAACTTTTGAGGAGATTTTACAACCAATTTTCTTAGAGGGAAAATTGTTTTACAAAAATCCCGCTTTGCCGGAAATTCGTCAAAGAACATTGAATCAGCTTGATTTGTTGGATGAAGAATATAAAAGGCTTTTGAATCCAGAGATTTACTGGCTTGGTTTAAGTAAAAAGCTTTTTCGGTTAAAACAGGGATTGCTGCGGGAACATTAAAAAGTTAGCAAAAAAAGCGACTCAAGTTAGTGAGTCGCTTTGATTTTTCTAAAATCACCAGAATTTATACCAGGGCTTAGGTTTATAGTCTGGACAATTTTCTGCTCCAATACATTTTCCTCCATACTTCAAAGTTTCATGACTACATTCAGCCATTATTTTTAAATTACAGGTACGCATAATGTCTTCTAGCGATTTCCAACCATAACCAGAAGACCACCGGGGTTTATGCGTACATTCTTTACCATCTTTTGACACTGGGTCATTCTTTGCTTTCATGCAATTTTCACAAAGTTTTGTAGTTTCTACCACCATTTTCACCTCCTTTCTCTTTTGTTTTGTTGAAGATTTTTTTACCCCAACTGAAAGGAGTATATCAAATCCCACGGAAAAAGTCAATAGAGCTTACAAAGGAGTGTACAAAGAGCGCCCAAAGGCTATTCAGGGGCTCTGTGGGGACCTTGTCAACCCTTTTTACCTGATTTAAGATAAATGAATATGAAGGAGATTTTAAGCAATAAGCCAAAAAAAGTGATTCTTCTCGGCAACGAAGCTATTGTTCGGGGAGCCTTAGAAGCCGGGGTTAATTTTGTTTCTACTTTTCCCGGTACCCCGGCTTCGGAAATTGGAGACACATTCGCTGCGCTCAAAATCAAAAATCAAATCTCAAAAATCAAAAATAACTTCTATTTTGAGTATAGTACGAATGAGAAAGTTGCCCTTGAGGCGGCGGCTGGCGCGGCTTTTTCCGGTTTAAAATCCCTGGTGGCAATGAAGCATTTCGGTTTGAATGTTGCTTCCGACGCGCTCCTGCCGGTTGTCTACACAGGCGTTGAGGGAGCAATGGTGGTGGTAGTGGCTGATGACCCCGGCTGCTGGAGTTCGGCCCAAACAGAGCAGGACACCCGGTATTATGCCGAAATGGCTCACCTTCCGATGCTTGAACCATCTAATCCGCAAGAGTGCAAAGATTTTACAAAATTAGCCTTTGAAATTTCCGAAAAATTTAAAATTCCCGTAATGGTAAGAACCACTATAAGAGTTGCTCATCAGTCAGCGCCGGTACTTATTGGCAAAATCGCAAATCGCAAATCGCCAATTTTGAAGATTACCAGGGGACGATTTTCTACTATGCCGCCAAGGGTTTTAGAGATGAAAAAAGAACTTTTGGAGAAACTGGAAAAAATAAGAAAATTTTCAGATGGCTCTAAATTAAATCAAATTATCCATTATCCATTATCCAATATCCAGTATCCAAAATTTGGGGTTATTGCTTCGGGAATTTCTTATTTATATGTTATGGAAGCCGTTAAGGAGCTCGGATTAAAATTGCCGGTTTTAAAACTCGGATTTACTTATCCCTTGCCCGAAAAAACAATAAGAGATTTTATCAAAAATTTTAAAAAAGTTTTAGTGGTTGAAGAATTGGAGCCATTTTTGGAAGTTCAAGTTAGAGCCGCAGCTAAAGATGTAAATCCGAAGCTGGAGATTTTTGGCAGCCCGCCAAAATTTTCTAACGAAAAATTTAGGCGGGCAGGCTCCTTGCCAAAAATCGGAGAATTGAAGCCGGAATATGTTCTGGAAGCAATTTCCGAAATTTCTAAAAGAAAATCGCAATTCAATTTTAAAACTCATCAGCAAAATTTTCAAAAATTAAATTTAATTGAGAGATTTCCCAATCTTTGCCCCGGTTGCCCTTACTGGGTTGTTTTTTCCGTCCTAAAAGAAGCGGCTCCAAAAAATACGATTTTTGGCGGCGACATCGGTTGCTATATGCTTGCCGGTTGTCCGCCTCACAATATTCAGGATTGGTTGATTTCTATGGGTTCATCAATCGGCGTTGCCCACGGCATATCAAAAATCCAATATCCAAAATCCAATATCCAAAATCCAAAGGTCATTACCATTATCGGCGATTCCACTTTTTTTCATGCCGGAATTCCGGCTTTAATCAATACGGTTTTTAACAAATCCAACCCCTTAATTATTATTTTGGACAACAGTACAACAGGAATGACCGGTCATCAACCCCATCCCGGGGTTGGAAAAACCGGACAGGGAGAAGAAACCCGGCCGATTAAAATAGAGGATATTGTGTCTGCTTGCGGAGTAAAAAATCTGAAAATTGTTGATTCAATGCGCCGGGAAGATTTAATAAAAACCATTAAGGAGTTTTTAGAAAAAAAAGAGGTCTCGGTAATTATTGCCCGAAGTCCTTGTATATTCATAAAATCCTAAATCCTAAATCCTAAATTCTAAACAATATTAAATGACCAAAATTTTAAATTCAAGACAAAAAGATTTTAATATAGTTATTGTTGGCACCGGTGGTCAGGGGCTTATTACTTTGCTGAAAATTTTAGCCGAAGCCGCAATGCTTCGGGGCTTCAGTTTTAAAACTTCCGAACTTCACGGGCTTTCTCAGAGAGGCGGTTCGGTTGAATGCCATTTAAGGTTTGGCAAGGAAATTCATTCCCCTTTAGTTATGGCCGGGAAAGCCGACCTGCTTTTTGCTTTGGAACAAAATGAAGCTTTGCGAGCCTGCTACTATGGCTCAAAAGAAAAAACGACATTTTTGGTGAATAAATTCAGTGTTTTTTCCGCCGGTTCTTCTGGCGAAGTTTTGTCAGTTGACAAAATTTCAAAAGCTCTTAAAAAATTTTCAAAAAAATTAATTCTGTTGGATGCGGCAGATTCCGTTAAAAAAGAAACCGGCGCTGTCATTTCCGCCGGCATTTATATGCTGGGTTATGCCGTTTTCAATAATTTAATCCCGTTGAGTTCCGATTTGGTTTTGGAAGCAATTGTAAAAACAGTTCCCGAAAAATATTCAGAATTAAATAAAAAAGTTTTTAAACTGCCGCTAAAAGTTCAGTAAATCTCTATTCCAGATGAATTCTTTTTTTAAAACTTTCAACCCTCTCTTTAAGCAAGGGATGTTTTTTTAATTGAATATCTTTTTCCAAAATTGCCACCGCTTCCTTTTTTGCCGCTTCAATTAAACTTAAATCAGAAAGAGAGGCCATGGCTAAATCGGGCAGTCCCCACTGTCTGGTTCCGGCAAGATCTCCCGGTCCTCGAATCTCCAGGTCTTTTTCGGAAAGCTTAAAACCGTCTTCGGCGCCAATCAGGGCTTTAAGCCTTTGATGGGTTCTTTTGGCGCGCGAATCGGTAAATAAAAAGCAATAAGATTGAAAAATGTTTCGGCCAACTCTTCCCCGAAATTGATAAAGCTGGGCCAAACCGAATCTGTCAGCTCCCTCAATTACCATTATGGTGGCGTTGGGGATGTCAATTCCGACCTCCACAACGGAAGTGGAAACCAAAATATTTAATTTTCCGGCTTTAAAGTCTTTCATAATTTTTCCCTTTTCCCTGGTTTTCATTCGGCCGTGCAGTAAACCGACTTTGAGGTCGGAAAAAAATTTTTGAGATAATTGTTCATGCTCTTTAACAGCCGCCTTGACCCGGAGTTTTTCTGATTCTTCAATTAAGGGGCAGATTATAAAAGTTTGGCGGCCCTGATTTGCTTCCAGTCTGATAAATTCAAAAACCTCCAATCTTCCAGCCGGAGAAACAATTTTAGTGATGATTTTTTTTCTGCCCTTTGGCAGCTCGCTAATCAAAGATAAATCAAGGTCGCTGTAAATGGTTAGGGCTAAAGTTCGGGGAATGGGAGTGGCGGTCATTGATAGCAGATGGGGGATAGTTCTTGACCTGGTTAATTTTGCTCGTTGCTCCACTCCAAACCTATGCTGTTCATCAACAATAGCCAGGGCTAAGTTTTTAAAAATAACATTTTTCTGGATAAGGGCGTGAGTGCCTATTAAAATATCAATTTCCGCTTTAGCGATTTTTTCCAAAATTTTCTGTCGGGAAATTTCCAAAACTTCGCCTTTTAATTTTTTGGAAGCAATTTTGTCTTCTTTGCCGGTCAAAAGAGCAATAGATAGTTTAAAGTTTTTTAGAAGTTTTGGAAATTCTCTGAAGTGCTGTTTGGCTAAAATTTCGGTTGGAGCCATAATGGCTACCTGACCCTTTTGGGAAGCGCAGTTCAGGGCAGCGATTGCCGCTATTACGGTTTTGCCCGAGCCAACATCTCCTTCAAGAAGTCTGTTCATTGGATAGGGCTTTTCAAGGTCTTTTAGAATTTGCCAGGCCGATTTTTTTTGGCCGTCAGTTAGCTTATAGGGCAGGGATTTTATAAGTTTTTGAATCAAGGGAAGGTTTATTTCAAATTTTAAAGCTTTTTCTTTTCTTAATCTTATTCGTTCAATTAGAGCCCAGAGCTGGATTAAAAATATTTCTTCAAAAGCGAAGCGGCGGCGGGCTTCTTCAGCCGATTTTTCTGTGTCCGGAAAATGAATTTGCCAGAGGGCTTTATTTATTTCCAAAAGTTTTTGGTTTTCCCGAGTTTCTGTTGGCAGAGGGTCGGGAATTTTTTTATCAAAATAAGCAAGAATGTTTTTTAAGATATAGCGAAAATATCTTGAAGAGAGTCCCTCGGTTGCCGGATAAATTGGGACAATTCTTCCGGTATGAATCAAACCCCCCGTATTAATGTTGTCAGCTTGGTCTATTTTTTCAAAGGCCGGATTGGAAAGATATAATTGATTTTTTTTGAGGGCAGGTTTGCCGGAAAATAAAAAAAACTGCCCCGGCTTCAAAATTTTTAGAAGATAGGGCTGGTGAAACCAGATTGCGGGCAGGGTTCCGCTTTCGTCCTGAATCAAAGCTTCGGTGAGGGAAATTTTTTTCTTCCAGGTTCTTGAGCTTTTGATGTTTAGAATTTTTCCGATAACGGTTACCGCTTCCCCGAATCTTATTTTGGCAATTGGAGTGATTTTGGATAAGTCTTCATAGCGGGAGGGAAAATGGTAAAGTAAATCCTTTATGGTTTTAATTCCCAGTTTTTTCAGCCTTTTTTGGAAAGCCGGCCCGATTCTTGAAATTTGTTCAACCGGAGAAAATAATGTCATTGCTAAATTGCTATATTGTTAAATTGTTAAACCGTTAAAATGTTATATTAAAGAGAGCGTTGAACAATTATTTTTTCGCGTAGTTTAGCGTGTTGTTTCGCGTGGTTTAGCGATAAAAATGATTAAATCGCGAAACTACGCTAAACCCAGAAGGAGAGGCTTCGCCTCCCTACGGGGCAGGCTTTACGCAAAACCACGCTAAATTATTCAACGGTCTCAACAATTTGACAATTGAACAATTTAACAATTTAGCAATTTAACAATTTTTATTTGTGTGTCCCTGGCCCGATTCGAACGGGCGATCTTCAGGTCCGCAACCTGACGCTCTATCCGCTGAGCTACAGGGACTTTTTTTCTTTCTCCGGCAGAAATTTTAAAAGAAATTCTTTGATTTTTACCGGGTCGGCATCGCCTATGGGGATAGAGATTTCCGGCATTAATTTTTTTTTGCTGAGCACTTTTAATTCTTTGGTTCCGCCGGCTTGATAATTTAACCGGAAAGATTCAAGCTCGGCATATTTAAAAATTTGATTATCCGCCTGAATACCCCCGTTTTTAAGAGCGAAATAAACTTTTTTCGGTCCTCTGGCATAGCGAAGATAAAATACAAAATAACCGAGGAGTATTACTATGGTCCCAAAATAATTTTTCGTCCAGATAAAATAAGCAATAATTAACAAAACAAGCAAACCGGCTCCAATAATTTTTTTCCCGGAGACTCTGGTTTCTTCAACCTCCCACTCTAACAAGATTTCTGATTTGGGGAGAATTTTTTTAATATCAATAATTTTTTCTGACATTTTTTGTACTTGTTTCGGAATTTTTTTAAATTCCGAAACAACAAAATACTAACTACTAAAATATTTGCAAGAAAATTTCTGGCGGTGTGTGTCGGTCCAGAACCGAGCCACTATGGTTATTTTAAGGTATTTTTTGCTTTTTTTCCAGTGTCTCATTAAGGCGTCTCGGTCGGCCTGTCCGGCTGACCTGTCCGCCGAAGCCCGAAGGGCAAAGGTGGAAGCTTTATGCAAGGGCGGAGGCTTCTATTCGGGAAACCTGTCCCATAGTGACCAGTCTGACTGGGGAAGTCAAACTTCCCCGGTCTACTACTGGGGTTTTTACCTTCTCTCTCAGCAATTTCCTTTTCAATTTCAATTTCTCCAAAATTTCGGAATTCACCCCGTTAGATATCTTTAATGCTCCGTATATATTACGCATAAATTCTTCCCCGTAGGATAATTAACGTCTATTTGAATTAATTGACTAAAATATCTAACGGGGTTCATAGATTTAACTATGGCCAATCTGCTATATCCATTATGGCGAATTATAGCGGATTTATTCCCCATACCTTATGGCGAACGATTAACCCAGAGCCAGAGGTTTTCCAATACACCACCCGTCTGGCGTATTTGGGCAGATGGGACCTATAACATTCCAACATTCTCAAGAATGTTGGAATGTTATCATAAACTCCACGAATTTTTCTCCATAGGGCGATAGTGAATGAATCACGCTTCTGCCTTGATATTTTTTATTCAAAAGACCGGCTTGGACTAAACGTCTGGTATGCTCGGAGATGGTTTTAAAGTTTTTGTCTAAATTTTCAGCAATTTCATCTAACGTGATATTAGGATTTTTAGAAACTAAAAGCAAAATATCAATTCTGTGATGATTTGCCACTCCTTTAAAATGTCTTTCAAATTGTTTTGCCGTCTTCATACTTTTATCCTAACAGGTTTTAACAGGATACTTCAACATTCTCAAGAATGTTGGAATGTTATGACTGTTTATCTCTCAATTAATTCCCTGCCCCGCAGTGAGCGGCGTTTACCCCGTATAGTTGCGAAGCAACTTGTTCGGGGCTCTACTACCGGGGTGAATGCTTTGGATAAAATTGATTAGCTGAATTCTTTTAGATTTCCTGTAATTTAATAACCTTTTGACTTAATCCCCCTAAATTATTAATGGTTTTCTCAATTATACCAAAACAATTTTGGAGGGCCTGGTTAATTTCTTTTCCGGAAAACCTTAAAACGCTCCAACCAAAACTGGTTAATTGATTATTTCTTTTTCGGTCTCTGGCCAGGGCTTCTGGCAAAATGTGATATTTCTCGCCATCACATTCAACATCTATATCGCCTTTACGGCAAAATATTCCAAAATCCAAACAATAAATCTGACCGCCAACTTTAACATATAACTGTCTTTCAGCTTCAATTTGATGTCTTTTTAATTCTCTATACATCTTTTCCTCCAACGGACTGGTATCATACAAATCGTTGATTTCTTGGGCGTTCAATAATTTTTCTAAACTGGTTGGGATGTGAACAATCCTTCGCCACCTTTTGCTGGGGATTGGCTTTGGCAATTCTTTAATCGGTCCCAAACGAAATTGGAAATAATCTTTATTTGCTCTTTGATGTTCTGGCTCTCCCGGAAAAAGTTTGACTCTTTTTTTTGTTTCTATCCCCAAAACTTCAGTGTAATAAACTACTTTATATTGATAGTCTTCCCCGAAGACTTTTGGGAAACAAAAAGCCAGATACTCTACAAGAGAAGTATTTTTAGGAGCTGATTCAACCGGAATATGATACCACCTTTCTTTTTGAATTATGGGCCAAAGATTTTTCCTTGGCACAATCCCGACCAAGGCCGGATGTTTAAGCATAATTTATTTCTTAATTAATCCTTCGGCTTTAAAAATTTATTCGCCTAATTTTTTGTTAGCCAGTTGGTCATTTTTTATTTTTAACTATTTTAATTTCCTCCGGCATGTTTGCCCGTCCGTAGCCTTAACGGAGAAGGGAGGCCGTAGAGTTTATAAACCATTTTATTTTGTCTTTAAAATTTTTAAAATATCCTCTTTTTTATACCGCCTGTCGCCGCGCTTCCCGAACCGAATAGCTTTAAGAATATCTTGGTTGTCCCAATTTCTAAGAGTGTTAGGATGGCAATTCAAAAACTCGCAGGCCTGCTTTAGGGTGAGAATATTTGGCAACCTGTCTTTTTTGGCTTGATTTTTCATAAAATTTGACTTAACATAAGTTTATATTAAATAATTTTTAATGTAAAGACTATGTAAAAATATTAAAATCAAAAAGCAATAGCAAAACGGGCGAAATTTCGCCCGTTTTGTGTTTTTTGATGCATCCCCGTCTTCGCCTCGACTTCGCTAAAGTTTCGTCGGGTAAACAAGGCTACGGCGGGCAAGTCGGTCTCTCGATCCTTCGACTCCGCTCGGGACAAGTAAAAAATGTTGACTGCGGTGCCTTTTGGTTAAAATCTTTACCCCGTAGTGAAACAAAGTTTCTACTACTGGGGCGAACTTTTTTTGACGAAAATCCGGATTGCGAATTTTGATTGCCGCGCTTCGCGCGGCAGGAACAAAA
>Ga0210049_1000116_pt1 | contig 55116 bp, 41 predicted proteins | sample CryGeyCG2014_300_2_FD_183964 | JGI IMG/M metagenome (GOLD analysis project Ga0210049, IMG submission 183964) | Groundwater microbial communities from aquifer - Crystal Geyser CG06_land_8/20/14_3.00 (SPAdes) (version 2) | ecosystem: Environmental > Aquatic > Deep subsurface > Groundwater | place... | reverse complement strand
AAATCAACAAGAAGCACCTGACCCGCTATCATCTTCGCAAGCTCGAAAGCTTGGGATACAAAGTCGAACTGGAAGAACTCCCCTTGGCGGCCTGATTTTCGTACCCCAAGGGGCTATTTTCGGAGGAGCAACGCAATGAAGGTACTGGGGGTCTCAGGTTCACCGGTTCGAGATAGCAACACAGACCGTGCCGTGAAGGCCGTGCTGAACGCGACGGGGCTGGAAACGGAGTTCATCAAGCTAACTGATTACACGGTGGCTCCCTGCAACGCTTGTCTCGGGTGTGTGCAGACGAACCGATGCGTCATTGAGGACGACGGCATCATGCTGGCAGAAAAGGCGAAGTCCGCCGCTGCCCTCATCGTAGGCGGATTCACTCCCTACTCCACTCTCGATTCAAGAACAAAGGCATTCATCGAACGCCTCTATCCGCTGCGTCACCAACACGGCTATATGGCCGGGAAACCGGGAGGCGCAGTCATTACCTCCGCCGTTCCTCCCGGGTGCGCATCCCTGCCCCCCGCGGCCGACATGGGGGTCAACGCCATCCAGTTCTACATGATGGAGGAGGGCATGAACTTTCTCGGAGCAGTGAAGGTGGCAGGCAACGTCCCATGCATCCGGTGCGGACACGGCGACCAGTGCACGATGTCCGGCATCACCATGCTGTACGGAGCAGACGCGACCGTCGAATCCGTGGGCGTTAGTTCGTTCGAGCACCAACCCGAGGCCATCGCAACGGCGGAGGAATTGGGCAGGCAAATCGCGGGTGCGCTGGCAAGCGCATAGTCCCCGCGGATTCCCACGCAAATATCCTCCAAAGGAAACTGGGATGGCGCGAAACTTGCGGAGGCGCATTCATACTACCCCCTCCTCCACCTCCCTTCTGCCCTATCATCTGCAAGCCTCAGTGAGACGGTCAGACAAAGGAGACCAAGCACAACAGCCGCGCCGACCATCGGCAAGTATGACAAACGATCCAACAGTACTCCAATGGAAAGATAGCTCACGGTTCGCACCGTGGCTCCGACACACATCAGCGCTCCCATCACTTTCGCAGGTTGGGTGTTCGGCAACAAGGCATAAGCATAATTGGGAGTGACAACTGCGTTAGTGCCGAGGTCGCACGAACATAGCAGGAAGCCAAACCACACAGCCGGATACGATCCCGCAGTCGCCACGGTGGCCAGACCGACCATGAATACGCATATTGATACTCGCATGGCGACGCGATGCCCGAGGTGATCGCCCAAGAAACCCAGTAGCGGCGCAAACATGACCGTGGCCAGCGTGAAGGCAATCGAGAGTTGACCCATTGCGGACTCAGGCAGGTCGAGACGATCGTGAATCCAGACTCCCAGAAACGGGTATATCCCTGCCATCATGAGGAACAGAACCTGCCAGTAGGTGAACTGCCGGAAATCGCGGTGATTCCGCAAGAGGGACAGACCGGACGCTATCAGCGTACCGTACCTTGTCACTTCCGCCTTTTCTGGCAGGGACATTTCTCTGAACCGCGAGAACCACACGATAGATATCAGAATCATCAGCGCGCCCGTCAGGAAGCAGCTTCCATAGTCGTAGGGAGAGGGAATCGACCGGAGCAGACTCGATGCAAGCAATCCGCCCACTACACCGCCGGAACCGAATGCTGCAATTCTCAGACCGAAGAACCTTCCGCGCTCCCGCGGAGAGGTCATCTCCACCAGCATACTGGTGTAATGGGGGTCACCGGAGAAGACAAAATATCCAAACGCCGCCTGCAGCAACAGGCACGCGGCAATCCGTGCCTTGATAGAATCCACCGGCAACAGAAGAGTCAACAGCCCCAAGAAGACGTAGCAAAGACTGCCGATGCCATAGACCAGGATCACCTTTCGTATGCGACCTTTCTCGGGTCGGATCAGGTGGACAGACAGGGTCGCCGCAGCCAAGAGCGTGGCAGTGGTGACAGCTGGGAGAAAACCGATGATTGTCCTGGACGCGCCGAGATAATTGAGATATCCGGCCATGACCGTGGCGACCTGCAGGCATCCTGTGCCAATCCCCCAGGTGAACTCGAAGCCCAGAATGATGCGACGGTTGTGGCGGAAGTCTTCTGAGATCCTCATCTCTCCTCACTCACATGAGTCCCATCGGCGTCCATCAGCGTCCCATCGACGCGACGGTTCGTCTTGGCTGTTGCTGCGTGTTTCACTGCCACGCATACCCACAACAGCCACGTGATGAGGGCCACGAAGAGACCCACCCGGTAACTCCACGGCATGTAGGGAATTGAGGGCAGTTGCTCGTCGTTGCGTTCCGTCCATTCCATGTTTTCATATACCTCGACTCCTTCCAGATCGAGCACCTTCTGCAGGGCACTCGAACGAAAGTGTTCTTGATACCCGAGGACGTAACGGACGTTGGCTTCTATCAGAGGACCTACATCGCCCGACTCGTCCAGCGCACCGTTAACTCTGTCGAGGATTCTCTGAGCGGCTTCCGGTCTCAGCGGATCATAGCCCTCAATGTTAACGACATGGTGGACAGTGGATAGGCTGGGGGCAAGGCTCTCCCGCAGTCCCGCCAGGTCTGTTTCGTTTGTCGCCACAGGTCTCGTGAACGGGACATAGGTCCCCCACGTGTGGAGCCTCAGACTGGGTCGGGTGAGGATGCGGAAATCACCGTTCTGCGATTGCAGGAACTTCGCGACACGACTCTCTCCCGTGAAAAGCGACGCGTCTGTCCATGGGTTGACCGTGCACCCGAAGACGAGAAGGTCGATCAGAACGAAGGAAAACGCCGCCACCTTCCATCGAGAAAGCGGTACCCGCCCCAGGAGAGCGAGCCGTGTCACGAAGAAGAGAACGGCGAGAAGCGCCAGCGCAGTAAGAGCGTCCTGAAGCCAGACGGCATGCACGCCTTCCGCGACTGACTCCCATTTTCCTTCCGACGCGGAGGCGTGTATCCGGGGGAACTGCCACTTTAGAAAACCGACTATCCGCGGCAACAACGCGGACCTGCCGATCACCAAGACGCCTAACAGTGCGCCGACCACGACGATCAGTCTCCCCATAAATCTCTGTAGTACGGCCAGGCCGCCCAGTCCTCGGCGCGACACTTGATCGGCGCCAATCCCCACGAGCAAGCTGAATGAGAACACGTACACAAACAGGAAGCGTCCGGGTCCCTTGAATGAATCGAAGCCCGGGGTCCACTGGTACAACCATCCGTAAATGGGTGTGAACTTTCCCAGGGAGATGACGAGCGCGACCAACGCCGCGCCGATCAAAAAGCGCGCTCGAATGGACAGCGACGTGTCCGCGCTTGCGCGAGTGAGACCCATGACGGTCGCACCCACGAACACCCATCCGACGATCCCGCAGTAGGCCGTCAGTTCCCAGAAATTGGCGTCGCCCCAGTAGAGGGATCGATTGGGGTTCCCAAACGAGTTGGGGAATAGCATCGTCACCAACTGCCACGGGGGAAGGGAGTAGATAGCTGCGAAGTCGAAACTGACCTCGGACCGGGTTGAGTTGAGGAGAGTCTCCCACGTCGGGAGCAGTTGCGGCGCTGCGAGGAGAATGCCCGCAAGTCCACCCGCGGTTGCCATCCAAGCACATCGTCTCCTTTCCATATTCATAGCGCGCGCCCGCATCCCTCGGAAACAGACAAGCGCATACGCTCCGGCGAACAGGAAACACATCAGCGATATCTGCAGATGTCCGGACAGGATATCTATGGCGACCACCGGAGTGATGAAGAACAACGACCTCCGTTCCCCGTGGAATATGCGGTCGATGAGCAAAACCAACAGCGGTAACCAGGCCCCTGCCGCGAGAACCGTCGGATATTCCATACGGCAAGCGGTGAATCCGCTGAGCATCATCGTTGCCGCACCCGTCAAGGAACCGAATGACCCAACGTTCCACTGTCGCAGAAGCAGGTTTGTGAATGCGCCAAACAGGAACACATGGAGCAGGACATGAACGGTCATCGCGTCATGGACGGGCACCGCCAACAACGCCCAGTTCACTGGGTAAAAGATTGCTGACTGCAGACAGCCGAGGAACGGCATCCCTCCATAGACGTAGGGATTCCACAGAGGAATGCGCCCGACGATAGCGGACTCCCGGAACAGGCAGTGGTACGGGAAGAACTGCAAGAAGTGATCGGCCCAGAACAGCACTTTTCCCTGGAAGATGAACGGGACAAAGAGAAGCAAGCAGAGAACTGCAAGCAGAAGCAACGGTCCACAAACCTTCGTCACCTCAGCCGTGCGTGTTCGGTTGGTCGAACGTTCAGTCACGCGATACCCCAGTCACAACTTCTCGACTCGCCCGCATACAAGGCATGCATCACAAAGCTCCAGCTTGGTCGTCACGGAGTTACCGCCTCACCCACGGCACTCGAAAATACCAGAGCGCGCGGCAAACCGTCAAGCCTTCGAGCGGGAACAGACATGGACGTCAACCTTCACGTTCATGGGAGAAAGGGGGTACTTGCGGGTCGAGCGACCGGATCGACTGGTTCTGCACACCGATGATGTTAACGTGGTGAATGTCGAACCCACGGCAGTCAACTCGTTCGTCGCGGAGCTGACCAATTTCCGCGATGTCGTACTGCACGGCGCGAAGCCCTTCATCTCAGCCGAAGAGGCGCTCTTGCCGACACGGCTGGTGGAGGCCGCCTTCGCCAGCCACCGGGAGGGCAAAACGATACACTTGTGAATTCGGGCTACCGTCGAGCCACTCACCTGCTATCGCGTGCGGAAGGTCTCCGCGTTCGCTCTTGCGTACTGGCCTTCCACGCCCAGTTCCACAAACACCCGCATCGCCGTCAGATAGTCGTCAATGATTGTCCTGTGGTCTGGTTGGGGCATGAAAGATGGATTGCCGAGGTATCCCTGCCGCCCCTCAAACGCAATCCACATCAGCTTCGCCCTCTGATGGAAGACGCTGGAGTTGAAGAAAAAAGGAGGCGGTGTCGGGGGGTTCCCGTCTCCGTGCAGTGGATGGAGAGGACTCCCACGTTCAGCAAACAACGTCTCCGCCCTCTTCTGCCAGTTGCGCATCACCGGCCAGTACGGCGCTTCGTGCGATCGCACCTGAAAGCTAAAGTTGTACCCGCAAGCGTGCAGGTCCAGCACTGCGTCAAGGTCCTTGTCCATCGCAAACCGCAGCAGAGAGTCCACTTCCACCGCATCCACAGGGTCAAGTGTCCTCCTTCGGTTAATGGCAATCCCCGCGCCGTTGAACTGACCGCCCACAAAGAGCGCATCCTTCGGATCGAGGAAGTAGCAGGGCTCATCACTGTCGGCATCATACGGAAGGATGGCGCCATCCTTCGTCAGTCCGGATGCATACACGGCGCAGGTGTCCACGGCCATCCCCACAAAGCTGTCGGGGCAGACCGCCCGTCCGTCCGGATTGAGCACCGGCAGAACAAACAGGTGGACCTTGCGCAGGAGTTCCAGCAACGCTGCAGCCTTCTCGCCCGACAGGTCTTCCCCCCGCTCCAAGAGACTCACAAGGTTCATTACACCTGCGACGGTGCCGGGTTCGTGTCCGTGAGTCCCTCCGATGATCAGAAGACGCGTTGCCGCCTCTCTCTGAGGATATTCGAGCGCCCTCAGCGGACGAGAGCAGGACGAGACACCGATGTCATGGGCAACGCCTTTCTTTACGTGGTCATGCAGATAGCGGTACACGCCATCCAGGTTGGCCAGCCAGTAACCTGGCACGTGGACTTGGGGTGTGTGCAGGTGCATGGGTGCTGTGCTGTTCTCAAGGGGGGCTCACTAAGAACGCGGTCGCCGCGCGTCCGCTACCGGCCCTCAATTTCCAGTTGCAGGCCGCCAAACTCAATGCGGAAATCAATGACTCGAAATCCCGCGTTGCGAATCAAGTTCTCAATCACAGGCTTCCGATCCGTATCTCTGGCGCAGAAGAGCAGACACCCTCCGCCTCCGGCTCCGCCGGGCTTGCCGCCAGAGACTTCCGCGTCGACGAGGTCAAAAATGGATTCCACCGTAACGTTGGACGTGGAAGCATCCAACTGCTTCATGCACTGGAACTGCTGCGAGAGAAGCGGCCCAAACCTGTCCCAGTCGCCGGCTTCGAGGATGCCCTTGCCAGCATACGCCGAGTCCCGCAAAGTGAATAGCGCGTCCACGGTCTCACGCTTGCCCGCCCGGAAATTTCCCCAGACATTCTGGTGGATACTCGACGACAGACGAGACTCCCCCGTGTAGCACAATACAAGCAGGGACTCGAGTTCCTGCACTTTGTCGGCGCTGACATCAACTGGATGCGTTGTGACACCGTCCGCCCGGACTTCAAACAGATTGATGCCACCCACCGCTGAGGCGTACTGATCCTGTTTCCCGCCGACGATCCCAAGCACCTTCTCGATATCATAGGCCGACGCGGCGATGGCTTCCTTGTCCGCCTGGGTGATCAGCGGCTTCCCCCTGGCGAGGCTGAGCCACACAACATTCAGCGTGGCCGATGTTCCAAGCCCCGAACCGGCTGGGATATCAGTGGAATAGGTGACACCGAGCCCCTCGTTGGCGCCAGAGGAAATGTCTTCACCCGTAACCATGGAACCGGTCACGTAGCGGTCGATAGAAGCGTTGAGAGTCGCTCCCCCAAAGGGAACGTAGAAAGGTGCGCAATCGGTCCACGCTCCGGCGAAGTCGATACGAACCGGCGCCTTGCTTTTGATGACCATCGTCTACTTCTCCTTCACGAGGCGAACCCAGAGAGTGCGAGCAGACCGACGATGCACCGCCTCCCGCCGAGCCACCTGCATTTCCGGGTAGCTCTACATACCCCCCGGGTTAACCGTCAGACCTCCACCGGGGTTCGCCTTCGCCTTCTCTTCCATCTCAGCGGCAAGCTTCTTCTCACCCACGTCGCGAAGCAGGAACGCCAGTTCGTTTCGCACGCTTGGTTCCTGATCGGCGAGGTCCACCGCCAGCTTCAATTCCTCTACTGCGTCCTTCCTCTTCCCCTGCTCTTTCAGCAGCTTCGCCATCTCCATGCGCAGTCCTGCGGATTCCTCATAGGTAAGCGCCTGCTGCAATTGAGTCATGGCTTCCTTCGTCTTTCCTTCCTGCTTGAGAAGCATCGCGAGGTTGTAGTAGATTGGGGCCGGCTCAATAAAGGGATCCTCCCCTCCGACAAACTTCAGCGCTTCCTCATACAACGCCACCGCTTCCTTGATCTTCCCCTCCGTCTGTTGCTTATACGCTTTCAGCTCCGGGTCCAGCACGACGACCTTGGCGTGCTCCTTCAACTTTTCCGTGTAGGCAGACCACACTTCCCCTTCCTTCTGCGACTTGTACTGGTCAATATATTCCTGCTTCTTGTCGCCCACTTTGCGAATCGCTTCCTTCTTGCACTTTGGGCAGGTTTTGACCCCAGGCTTATCACTCCACTCGTTTTTGCAGTTCTTCTCAAGGCACTTGTACTTCGACTGGGAATAGTCTTCCGGGAGGTCCAACTTCTCAGAATCCACCCGCACGATCATGTAGCCATCTTCACCCCAAAAGACATTACTCAACGTCCCGGGATTCAGGCTGAAGGCGACCTCATCAAACTTGTCCCCGTAGAAATAGGTCTTCTCCTTCAACCCAATTTCGCCGACGTCTCCGCCCTTCTCAGCGGAGGTGGGATCGTCCGAATTTTGCTTGGCGACCTTGGAGAAATCAGCGCCACCCTTTAGTTGCTTTAGCAGATTATCCGCCTTCGCCTTTGCTGCCAACTTGCGAGCCGCCTCCGATCCCCCCCCTTTCGCTTTGCCGGATTTGCCTGCCACGTCATCAGCGCCGGTGGACAACTCCGGTTCCGGTTTCACCATGATGACGCGCGCCTTGATCTTCTTGCGGCTGTCCTTGTACTCCTTCTCCGTAACCTCCACGCGCTGTTTGATCTTCGCTTCCAGCTTCTCGATGCGAAGCCGATCCTTCACCTTCGCAGGGGAGATGCGTGAGCGGATTTCCGACTTGAGCTTGGCAACGGATCCGTGCTTTTTGCGGATCTCCCGCTCGAACAGTTTGGGCGAGGATGCCTGAGACTTGGCCTGGTCGTACTCCTGCTGCACGTACTCCCCAATCTTCTCATCGACCTCGCGCCCTCGGATGCGTACCTTCTCTCGCTTGGCGGCCTGAAACTTGAGGGTCTGGTCGACAATCTGATCCAGTGCCCTCTGCTTTGTCTGCTCCACCGTGGTGACGGAACTCCCGCCAAAATACTTGGCCATCTCCAACTGCTGGCCGAGAGCGGCGTTGAACTCTGCGCGACGAATCGCATCCTTGCTGACTCTAGCGACAACATCGGGGGCGACCTCGACACTCCCACTACTATTAGACCCCATCCTTCCGAAGCCGACGAAAACCCCGCCAAAGAATATCACCACAAGACCGCCCCACAACACCTTCGCAAACCAGCCCCGCATGCTCTTGCGTAGTTTGGAAATGGACAACCAGTATCACTCCTCTATCGAAAGGTGCGCCACGCCGTTTATTCTGTTAACAACGAAAGCGTCACCAAGCACAACCAGTTCGGTCACGCTGCAATTCAGTATTCCAAACGAGCGGTAACAACTTCGGGGAATCTGCATCACATCACACAACAGCACTCGCACATTTCCGTGATGGGTAACGAGAACAGCCGACGCATTGGCATGTTTGCGGCGAATCTCGTTTACTGCCGGAACGAATCGCTCCATCATTTCACGATACGATTCACCACCGGGCGGACAGGTGTTCTCGGGGTCCGATTCCCTCTTCAGTAGCAACTCCGGGTCGCGGGACCGGCATTCCTCCTCCGACAGACCTTCCCATTCCCCGTAGTTGACCTCCCGGAATGCAGACTGCTCACACACTGGCAGAGAGTGTCTCGACGCAATCCGCTCCGCAGTCTCCACCGATCGGCGAAGATCACTGGAGTAGATCGCCGCAATATGCTCGCCACTCAAAGCGTCCGCCACGGCCTCCGCCTGATCCACCCCGTGCGCGTTCAGCGAGAGGTCTGTCCATCCCAACCAGCGCCGCGTTCCCCGGTTGCCATCGGTCTCCCCGTGCCTGACCAGGATGATTCTGCCCGTGCGACCCAAATCTCCATCGCTTTCCGCATACAGTTTGGAACACACGAGATTATAGGCGATGCACAGCGACTTTGGCAACGGGGGGGCTGGCGGTTCGTTGATTCCTCCCGGCACACGGGCAAAACGGGAAGAAGCTACCCCGGTACGTAGTAGGGGTAGTGAACAGGGGCGCCCCAGTTGCCAGCGCTGTCCTGTGCGCGCAGGTGCAGATACCATGCTCCAGCATTCAACTGCGGGAATGTTTTCTCGCGCTCATTGCCTTCGGAGGTGGTGTCGGGGACGGTATCGGGCTTGCTGTCGATCTGATAGCTGAAGCCCTGAATCCCCGTCGGGTCGAACGCCTTCCACTGGAACACCGGGATGTTCTTCCCCGCGCCGAAGACGGTGAAGTTGTCAATATAGTGAGTGCCAGAGCTTCCCTCGTCCCCGATTGACAACCCCTGAATCACCATCGTGGATGACCCGCTGAAGTGGCTCTTGAGAATGTCTTTGAGATTGATCAGGATGCCGTGCCAGCGGTCGTCCTGTGCGACGCCGGGCAGCTTGTGGATGACGGTGTAGTACCGCGACGGTCCGGTTAACTGGATGGCGTTCCACTTGCCGCCGAAGTTGCAGAGCAGTTGCATCTTTGAGTTAGCGGAGAAGCGGTACTCGAAGAAGACAAACGGGTACTGCCCCACGTCGTAGGGTGATTTCCGGATATACGCGCCGTTCCCTCGCCGACTGCCGCCGGAGGTAAGGGCGAGCACGTAATCTTTCTTGCCTGCATCATATTGCCGGGCAAGATCGAAGACCTTACGTCCGCCCCAGTCGTCCCACTGTCCGACATCCCGAGTGAAGGTATCCGTGGAGAGGAACTCCTGGCTCTTGCAGGAGACCTCGGGCGACAGTGGAGGCTCCTTGTCGCTGGTGTAATCAATCTTCGAGGTCCACTTCATCAGCGGCGCTTCATTCCCCGCAAAATCCTTGACGCCCGTGAGACCAAACTCCACGGCTGTCCCATCGGGGACCGGTTGCTCGGAGAAATTGCTCACGAGCGCCCACTCCCATATGATCCGGCCGCGTTGCTCGTTCAGGTCGGTCACATTCTCTTCCAGAGGGAACTCCTTGCCGTTCACCGACACGCGCAGCGATTCCACCTCCGCGCCGGTGTATCCGTTGTCCGTGATCGGAATTTGAAGGCGCATCGACGCGAACTTCTCATTGTCCGCCGGCGATGTCCTCCCAATGACAGGAGGAGAGTTGTCCACGATGAACCGATAGTGCGCGGGATCGCTCCAGTTGCCCGCATTGTCCAAAGCGCGAAGGTGCAGATACTGCACGCCTTCGGAGTTCACGGTGAATGTCTGAGACGGGCCTGCGACATTGACAGTCGGCTCGGTTGCGTCGGCCGGGTTGGGGCTCCAGGTCGCGCTGAATCCCTTGATCCCGCTGAAATCGGCCGACTGCCAGCTTAGAGGCACTCCTCGTTTCCCATTCACAACAGGAGTAAGCTGGAAGTTGTCAATGTTATACCCCGAACCGGGCGCAACCCCCGCATAGCCGTAGTCCCCAAAGGCAATGCTCGTGAGGTTAAACATTTTCGGGTGGAAGGGCTGCGCCGCGACCATATTGAAGAGGTTGATCTCGGCACGGTGCCACGTATCGTCGCGCACCACTCCATCGACCGACCCCAGCGTCTGGAAACTGGCGCTTGAGTCGGTGTCCGCAAAAACGAGGTGAGTGGTTCCGCCGGACGCGCCCAGCAGAATGTCGGAATGAACCTCTTGAGGGATCTTGTAGTCGAAACTCAACAGCGGATAGCCGCCCACGTTGCAGGGGCGATTCCATGCAGTGGTGTGCATGTTGGAACCGAGTTTGGCGTTGACGATCCGCACACTCGCCTTCCCGGTCGCCGCGGCGCTGGTGTCGCGAACAACCAGCGCGCTGGTTTCATCGGCGCTGCTGAAGGAACCAACATCTTCCTCAAAACTGCAGACGGGGTACTCGGCAACAACAACGGGAGCGGGCGGGGTCTCATCTTTTGAGGTGTCCACCATGTAGGTCCATGAGTAATCGATTGCCTGCCCACCGCTTTTCACGAGGTGTAGGTCCACCGTGACATTCTGGCCATTGGGCAGATGTAGAGGCGCATGGGACAGGTCGATGCTGACGGTGTTGCTGCTCAAATCGTAGCTCATCCTCCGCAGGGGATTTTCGACAGCGCTGCCTCCGAATGATAACGTTGTCCCCGCCGTTAGAGGATACACGTGATCTTTGGACTCTAGTTGCACCCGAACAAGGGAGCCTCCCCATGCCGAACCGCTGGGCGGACTCACCGACGCCACCGCAAACGGCTGCGATTTCACAAAAAACGCGTAATGAACAGCTTCAGTGCCGTTCCCGTCACCGGCATTCCCTTTGACATGCAGGTACCATTTTCCCGGTGCAAGGTTGGGAAACTCCTTCCGCGAATCGGTAGTCTTCTCGCCTTTGACAGGGTCCGTCGTCGCCGAACGATCAACCACATAGCTGTATTCGGCAATGGCGGCGGGACCCTGGTTGCGCGCAACCCACTGAAGAACCGGAGTGCTTTCGTCAGCCGCGATCATCTCGAAGTCGTCGAGGTGGTAGCTGGTCCCCTCGTAGTTCCCGCCAAATGCGGCATTCAGGTATCCCTCGTGCAGATGTCCAATCGTCAAGTCCTCGAGCATTAGCTTTTCATCTCCGGGGTACAACCTGCGAAGAGCGCTCCCCAGGCTGAAGCGGGCCTGGCGCCAGTGACCATCGGCTTTGACATCGTTAATCTGCCCGATCTTTGGGAGTATCTCGGAGTCGGTGGACTCCCCGGTGAAGTGGATGAAATGGTATCGCCCCTTGATTTTGAGGTACAGGTTGGCCCGAACGCTGGCATCCATGCGATAGGCGAAGGAAAGCTCCGATACCTTCATCAGATCCAATCCGTAAGGCACAGGAACCCGAGCGCCGAAGTCGCCGCCGGTGCTGGTATTTATCAGTTTGAGAGACGACTTGCCCGACGCCTTCGTGGAATCATCGATCTCGAGGAACGCGCCCTGCTCCGCATCCGTCGGCTTCCATCCCTGGAAGGATCCCTCAAAATCATAGTTCATCCCCGGATGCGACGGAGAACTGACGGAGATAAACGCGCCGCGGTCGGGTGGAACCTTCAAGGCAGGGGGAGCTTCCTTCAGGCGTGAAGGGGTTCGTTCGTTCTGGTAGGAAATCTTCATCCGGGCGACGACGATTTCATTATCCTGGGTCCAGAGGGCGAAGTGCTTTCCGCTCAAAGGTTCCTTGTCTTCATAAGTCAACACCAGCTCGTTATCGAAGTAGCACTCAAAACGATTGCCCAACTTACGCACCTTGATGTAGTACCATGCTCCGTGAATGGGTCTCCCATCGGCAATGAGCGGCACCTCGATTTGGCGTCCTCCCTGCCCCTCACGAACACGGGGGATCAGGTAGCGATCCGTCTGTGCCACAACGTCCGTCTTCCGGGCCAATTGCGTATACTTACTCGTCCAGCCGCGATCCCATGCCCCGACCAGATAGCTGTAACCGGAAGACAAATCTTTCCCATCAGCGCAAAATGAGATGTTGATATCTCCCGTGCGCGGGTAACTCAAGGCACGGCCTGCCTGCATGCGCATTCCGGCATAGTACTCGATGGTGAAATCCCCGTCGATCTCATACTTGTTCCAGAGCACTGCCAACCGCTCGGAGCGTGCCGTCATGTGCGACCACGTGGGTGTACAGGAGAAACGGTTGGTAATCTCCCAGTTGCCGATCCTCACCCAGTCGGCGGGAGCGGTCTCAAAGAGATGATCAATCACGTGATACCGCTCCACCTTCACCTGGTCGATCGCCTCGGCGCTGGTTAGCTTCAGTCCGACCAGTGTGCCTTTGAGGGGATCGAGGTCCTGATAGGAGAGCGCCTCGTTCTCGCCAACCGTGGCCCAGGTAAACTCGTCCTCGTGATGGAGCACCAGCGCCTTCCCTGCTTGTACGGAAACCGGCGACTCCGCCACCAACTTGCCTTCGCGATGGAGAATCAGCCGCAGCTTGCCGTCGGAGTCCCGGTTCACCTTCAGAGCGTAGCCGCGCTCGTAGTTACCTTCTGCAGCAGCGACGTTGACCTGCGTTCCTTCAGTAAGAGGCAGCTCAATCGTGGAGGGTCCATAGAAGTCTCCTTTGTGCCAGTAGGCGTTGGGGACTCCTCTAACGGGAAACCAGTCGCCCTTCTCCGACGACCAGAGAACCATAAAGGGATCGGTCTTGAAGATTTCGTTACTAACCACTTTCTCCTTCCCCTGGTCTTTCTCGAAGGATATGGTCAGCCTGTCAAACAACGCTCCCCGGGCGTACCGGGCGTATATCCCGTATTGCCCCTTTGCGAATCCGTCCGCCGCGGTGCGAATTCTCAGCACGGAATCTGCGTACGCGCGTATGCGTCCAGGCTCTGAAAAGTCGAGATGGAGCGAATGCCAACCATCGGGACGATAGCCCGTCAGTGAGCTGGCAACCATCTGTTCCTCTCCGTCCACAACGCGCATGAGTTGCAACTTCTGATCTGCAGCGGAACCCTCCGCAGACCAACGCAGCAAGCTGTAATTCTTCGAATCTCGAAAGCCGAACTCGATCCCCACCCATCCACGACCGGTGGCGTTTTTGAACTTCAGCTCCATGATCTGATTCTGCCAGTCAGGGTCACCGATCACGTAGTGCGATGGAGTATCGCTCTCCGGTATCAGAAAGTGCGGGCCGGTAGCCCCGACGATTCTGGAAACTGTGTTGAGACCGAACTTCCACGCCCCGATCCGCGACTCGCTGTTTCTCAACCAGGAGTCCGCGCGGTCGTAGATGTAAACCGGACTGCTATTGACCGAGACATCGTCGAAGAAGGTCTCAACCGTTCCTTCCGTATAGAGACCCACAAGCCCCCCGATGGCATCTCGATCCACAACGTCAAACAGCACATCTCCATCCAACACGACCTGCATTCTCCGCCCTATCGTGCGAACGCCCAGCCTGTACCACTGGTCCGCCGCACAATCCGCGTACCCTTCGGCCAATACCGTCCTACCTGAAGGCCGAACCGAGATCAGCTCCATACGGGAAGGATAGCGGAAGGGAGATGACATGTTCCAGCGGACAAGGTAGTGATTCTGCTCATTCACATAGTTGAATGCAATCCCCGCAACCCCACCGGCGCTCTTTAGCGAAACCGCGTACTCATAGTCTGTCCAGAACGGGTAACCGGTAGTCACCATAGCATAGTCGGGCACGGACTTCTCATTGACGGTCGTCATTGCCGACGCGCCGCGCCCACCCAGTGAAAACGGGTTCACGCTCCGTCGGAAGTCGGCATTGGGATTTGTCTCACGAACAGAGTGGAACCGCCAGTTTCCCTTCACCTTCCCCCACACGCCTAACTGCTGCTCAGCATCGGTGCGCATGAAGTCATCGGAGAAGCGGATATCTTCCACCGGCTGATAGCGGGGATCCTTTGCCAGCCCAATGCCTCCCCGAATGGCGATGGCACCAGAGCAAAACGTGCCATCCATCACCTCAATGGCGCTGGCGCCGTTGACATGAACGTAGAGCATGGGGACTCGACGCCGGATCGTCACGTGGAGAGGTCCGGCAGGATCGAGAGGTCCCACCCCGGCGAGGAGCTTGACTTCCTTGCCTTTCAGATACCGAAAGAGATCCGCCTTCTTCCCGTCCATTTCCAGCCGGTAGGAGTTGTTGGGATCCTGGTATCCGATGAGCAGATTGATGACAGCATTGCTGCCGCCGTTGTGTCTCTCGATCGAGAAGCTGAGGTCAAATTGCTTGTCCTCGGCCTCTGCGATGACCGAGTATTTCTGGTTGCCGAAGACAACGGACTTTGCTGTTTCTTGGCAGCGGGCCGCGCCAGCGGCGAACGCGGTCGCCACGCAGACGATCATCAGAACATGGGCGCGATTCGTGGTGTGCTGTTGTGTGTGTTGCATCTACTTCCCCTGAGGAATACGGAGCGATTTGCTAAATTTCAAGATAGCATGTTTGACAAACCCCACACAAGAACGCCTCGGGGCGGCTTGACACAGGCTCCGAAATGTTCCTATTCTGATGACCGAAAAGTGCTGAGAGCGTGTCCGCAGCCTGATCTTTCCGTTGCAGCCGGAGCCGCGAACGTGAGAGAGTGGAGCCTGCGGCGCTGAGAAAAGCCGTTCTATTACGTTCGCGGCTCAGAGATGTTGGCGCAACTCACCGCACTATATGGTGTCTAAACAGCAAACCCGAAGCGGACAACCAGTTAGGCAGAAGTATAACGCGATGAACGAACTGAAGCCGACAATTCTTGTTGTGGATGATGAACCTGGCATCCGCGAGATACTGTGTACTGCCCTCGAGACTGAGGGATACCAATGTATCTCCGCTGAGGATGGCCAAACGGGGTTGTCCATCGCACAGCACCAATCCATCGCAGTGGCCCTGCTGGACATCCACATGCCGGGGATGGACGGCATCGAGACGCTGCAGTACCTCCGCGAGATGTCTCCCGATACCGTACCGATCATGGTTACCGGCGAAACCGCCATCGACACCGCTGTCGAAGCCATAAAACAGGGCGCCTTTGACTACGTGGTCAAGCCCTTCCGCATTGACATTGTGTCCCTTTCCGTCAAACGCGCCCTTGAGAAACGGCAGCTCATGGCGGAAAACCAGCAGTATCGGCAGAATCTCGAGGAGAAGGTCAAGTCTCAGACCGCAGAGATACGCAAACAAAAGGACTGCATCGATGCATTATTCCTTGACACCGTCGCCGCTTTGGCTGTCGCGCTGGAGACCAAAGACCACTACACAGAGGGACATTCGCGGCGCGTGACAGACTACAGCATCCTGCTCGGAAGGCAGGCAGGCGTTGACGACGGAACCCTTATTGGCGTTGAGCGTGGGGGATTGTTACACGATATCGGAAAAATCGGCACGCCCGACGCGGTGCTGACCAAGCAGGGGAAACTCACCGATGAAGAATACCGTGAGATCCAGAAGCACACGATCCATGGGGCCACCATTGTCAGCCGCATCCGGCACATGGATGACGTTGTGCGGCAGTGCGTGCGCAGTCATCACGAGAGATGGGACGGACAGGGCTACCCGGATGGACTGGGAGGCGAGGAAATTCCCCTCGCCGGGCGTGTGATGGGCATCGCCGATGCCTTTGATGCGATGACCTCATCCCGGTCCTATCGCGATACCCTCACCGTGCAGCAGGCGCTTGAGCAGATTCGCGTCAACCGCGGCAAGCAGTTTGACCCCGACCTCGCGGACACCTTTCTTCGTTCGATGAATCAAAACAAAGGGTCGGGCGGCAACATCCTTGTCGTCGACGACGATCGAGCCATTGCGGAGCTTTTCGCCGCAAGTCTCGTTCCGCAGGGACACCGGGTCGTCACGGCCAACTCCGGATTCCAGGCGATGCGCAAGGTTGCTGAGGAACCGTTTGATATCGTCTATCTGGATGTCAACATGCCCGGAATTGACGGAGCACAAACCCTGCGCGCGATGAAGGAGCTGCGCCCTCAGGTTTTTGTAGTGGTCATCACGGGACACCACGACGATGAGCGCATCGGCCAGATGATTGAGGACGGAGCCATAACCTGTCTGCCGAAACCCATCGGCGTTCGGCAAATCATCGACACAACGGCGAGCTTCCTCAAGGGAATCTTCGAGGATTAGACGATCCCTGCGCCGCGTCTCACTGCTGCACCATTTCCAGCAGGACGTTGTCGTGCGGGTAGGCATGGCCACGATACTGCCGGAATCCCTCACCATATTCTGCCCCGATGTCCGCGCCCCTGATGGACGACCAGCGTTTCTGAGATTCCGTGTACTCGTCCACGCCGTGGTGCTTCAACAGCCACTCCCTCTGGCTTGCATGGCACTTCAGCATTTCGTTCTTTGCCTCAAATACCTTCGTGATATCGACGACAAACTCGGCCGCCACGCGATTCCCGCTGTGATCGATGAGGTCCACCGGATCGAAATAGAACAGATAGGGAATTCCCGCGGTGCGAGGTTCGCCTCCCGTGCCGGCGAAGTTCGGAATCCCGGCACAGAAACAGGCATCGCGCACAAGCCTGCTCGTAACCTCATGGTCCACCATGTAGTCCACCGGGGGATGAGTGAGAATCACGAACGGATCCACCTCCCGGACCGCGCTGACCACCCTGCGGCGGGTTCTCGTGTCGTAGTCCATCGCGAGGTCCCGTTCCTCCAAACAGAAGTAACGCGCCCCGATCACCTCGGCGGCCTTCGCGGCCTCGGCTTTGCGGATGACGGATATTTTCTCCGCTGACAACTCCACTGACCCACAATCTCCCGGCGCCATCGTCACGATGGTGATCTCGTAACCGGCCTTCTTTAGAAGGATCAACGTTCCCGCGCACATGAACTCGACATCGTCGGGATGGGCCCCGAGCGCAAGGATGCGTCCGTTATTTTCCATAGTTGGTCAAACCTCCACAGTTGTCTCGATGGCTGCCGCAACATCGCGGAAGGAACGACATCATTAAAGCAGACCAAAGAGCGATGGTCAATGCTGTCCCGGAAGCCTGCCTCCTCCACTAAGCTGTGCTGTTCGGCATCAGCCGCTCATCTTTTTGAGCGGGTGTAAGTAAGATTTGTGAGGGCGCATGATTCGGACTCTGTGAGTCCGCCGTGATCGTCAGCCCTGTAGCCCCTGCTACAGGGGTAATGTGACGGTTCCACCTGTTCCCTGCGAGCCCCCGCTCGCTCAGCTTACCGACAGCAGGGGCTGTCTGAGTAAGGGGAGGCCCCCACCGTCTCCCCTGTAGCAGGGGCTACAGGGCTGACGATCACAAATCCTACTTGCACCCTTTTTGAGCGCACTTGTTGACAGGGTAAAACATTTGTGTTGAACTTATGACACTTGTTTTAGGAATAAATCAAAACGGTGCAATGATGACAAACGTCTGGAAGTCGTTCGACTCCAATGAGGTAACCCACAGCACGGCCCACCACCTTATGACTATCGAAAACCTGATTGAGGAACTGGGCTATGCGCGAGTGACCGATGTGGCGAACCGTCTCAACATCACACGCGGTAGCGCCTCGACCACCCTGAAGGCGCTGGAAAAGAACGCCCTGATAGCGCGGGATGTGAACGGCTTCTTGGGTCTCACCAGTAGAGGGCGCTTCATCGCCCAAGCCACCCGTGCGAAGAAGCGACTGCTTCAGCAGTTCCTGCAAGATGTCCTCGGCGTGAACGATAAGGACGCCGAAATTGATAGCTGCAAGATCGAGCACCTTGTCAGTATGGAATCGGGACACCAGCTCTGTGCCCTGGTAAGCTTTCTCAACTCCGATCATCCGACGGCCAAGGAGTTTATGGAGACCTTCCACGACTTCTGCAGCAAGGAGTGCCAACGTGAAGAATGCCAGTTCCGCGAAGAGGAGCGTCTGTTCGCGGCGTAGTGTAACGGCCAGACAATTGATTCCGGAGGGAGGTGATAGTGGATGTTGAGGCGAAGAAACAAAGCGGGCCGCTGATGCTGTGCAGACATCAACGGCCCTGTCGCCGTGGTAGACCACAACGAGATGATTAGCAGTCTACTCCGGCGGCGCGACGTATGTCAATAGCAGACCGAGTGATTAAAGGAGTAGATGCTGATGCAACGTTATTTCAATGTTCGAAAGATGAAGGAGCGCGGCTTCGGACCGCCCTCATGCGAAGCACACGGCTTCACCTTGATTGAGTTACTGGTGGTCGTGGCGATCATTGCGATTCTGTCGGCAATTTTGTTCCCGGTGTTTGCAAAAGCCCGGGAGAAGGCCCGGCAGACAAGTTGTCTGTCCAACCTGAAACAACTGGGACTGGGACTTCAGATGTACGTGAGCGACTACGAGTCTTACCCGATGATGTCGTCCCCCTCGTCATTTTCGCCGAGGCAGCGATGGGCCGACTACCTGTACCCGTACGTGAAGAATCCGCAGGTTTTTCTCTGCCCGTCCGCGCCGGAGAACCTGGCCAATAAGACCTTCGCGCACGACGCAAGTATCAAGTACGGAGGTTATGGATTCAACTATCAGTACCTCGGCAACAGCCGGTTTCCGTGGACCGCGTCGGACGCGGAAATCTCGGCGCCTGCCGAGACGATCGCGATCACCGACACGAACGGTGTCGCTTATGACGCCAATCCGTCAAGCGCTACGCTGGCCGGGTTGTACACGGTCGATCCCCCGCTGACCTCTGCCCGCGGCAGCGGCAAGGCCAGCGGATCCTATGGAGACGGAGCGGAGTGTGGCGGCGCTTATGGTTGTCGCGCCATGCCCGCAGAGCGACATAACAACCAGGTCAACGTCGCTTTTGCCGACGGGCATGCCAAACCCTTCAAACTTGCCGGACTGGACGACCGCAACGCTGACGGAACGCCGGACAACGGTTACTGGAACGGAAGAGGCGACCCTTCTGCCCGTTAACGCATGGGTTGGCAACGGCTGAAGAGACTTAACATGACAAGCCCCCCAGCGCGGGCGGGGGTGTGAGATGCGGTGAGAGACTTTGCGATATTGCCATCCATACGACACTGAGGTCACGCGATGATGGAGATAGTGACGCTGGACATCTGCCCCCCTGGCGAACAGGGGACGATTACCGAACTTTGCGGGGAACCGTCACTGGTCCAACGACTCATGGAATTGGGGTTCGTGCGGGGGGCGCTGGTTGGCGTCGTCAAGTACGCGCCTCTGGGAGATCCTCTTCAGATCGCTATCAGGGGATACAGCCTCAGCCTGCGGCGAGGCGAGGCAAAGTGCATTACTATGCGCCTCCACAACAATACTCATGAACACGACAGTCACAAATAAACACCTCGACGCACGCGCGCCCGGCGACGCGGCGGCGCCCGACAGCAGTAGCCCGAACCACCAGCCCGAGTTCATCGCGCTGGTGGGGAATCCGAACGCAGGAAAGACCACCGTCTTCAATGCGCTGACCGGGATGCGGCAGAAGGTCGCCAACTACCCAGGCGTTACCGTGGAACGCAAAGAAGGCAAATGCCGCACCGCGTCGGGGCGCAACGTCACCATCATCGACCTGCCCGGCACGTACAGCCTCGAATCACGCTCGCCTGACGAGGACGTGGTGCGCGACGTTCTGCTGGGGTTGCGGGAAGAGACACCGCGCCCGGACATGGTTGTCGTCGTCGTGGACGCAAGCAACCTCGAACGCAACCTCTACCTTGTCACTCAGGTCGCCGAACTGGGACTTCCGGTTATCATCGCCCTGAACATGCTCGACCTCGCCACTTCCTACGGGCGCGAGGTCGACGTGGATCTTCTTCAGAAACGTCTCGGCATTCCCGTGATTCCTCTCGTCGCAAGGAAGGGACGCGGCGTGGACGACCTGCGGAAGTATCTCGACGCCTTCCCCGACGAAGTCCGATGGCGTGTTCCCTTGCCATCCGTGGTTCGTGTGGAACAGGAGAACCTCGCGGCCGAGGTCAACGAGCAGCTGTTGGTTGACCTGGGGCTTGCGGACGCGCTCGCGTTGCGAATGCTGTCCAACGAACGCCTCACCCGGCAGGTGCGCTTGCGCTGGGGCAGGAACTTCCAGCCGCGCATTGCAGCCGCTCATAGTCGGATGGCTGCCGAGGGCGTCGTCCTGACTTCCCAGGGGCCCACCAACCGTTACCACTGGATTTCCGACCTGTGCCGGGACGTGATGCGCGTTCCCTCCCACGAAATCCGTACGCTGACAGACCGCCTCGACCGAGTGCTCACCCACCGCGTTTTCGGTCCCTTCATTTTTCTCGGAATCATGGCTTTCATCTTCCAGTCCATCTATTCTTGGGCGCAGATACCCATGGAGCTTATCTCATCTGCGCTCACGCGACTGGGAGGACTTGTGACCACCTTCCTGCCCCCCGGGGCGCTGACGTCACTGCTGGTGGACGGAGTCATCGGAGGCGCCGGCGCGGTGGTGGTCTTTCTCCCGCAAATATTGTTCCTGTTCTTTTTTCTCGCGCTACTGGATGATTCGGGCTACCTGTCCCGGGCCGCGTTTATCATGGACAAGCTGATGTCTTCCGTGGGACTGCACGGACGGTCGTTTATCCCGCTAATGAGCAGCTTCGCGTGCGCCATTCCGGGGATCATGGCGACACGCACCATCGACAACCGACGCGACCGCTTGCTCACCATCCTCATTGCTCCACTGATGAGTTGCAGCGCGCGTCTACCGGTCTACACCCTGATGATCGGCGCCTTTATCCCCGACACGCGCGTATGGGGGATCTTCCACCTGCCGGGGCTCACGCTGCTGTCCATGTACTTTCTCGGCATTCTGTTTGCCACCGGAGTGGGCTGGGTGTTTCGCCACACTCTCTTCAAGGGACAGCCCGCCCCGTTTCTCATGGAACTTCCCCCCTACCGACCTCCGGTGCTGCGGAACGTGGTGATTAGCATGTGGGAACAGGCGAAGGTGTTCCTCCTGCGGGCGGGTACGGTGATTTTGGCCGTCTCCATCGTGCTGTGGTTCCTCGTCTCCTATCCGCGCTATGTCGCGCAACCAGGCGAAAGCGCTCAGGTTGTCGCCGGGCAGCAGATTCGTCTCTCCATCGCCGGTCGTCTGGGGCGTCTGATCGAGCCAGTCGTGAAACCTCTGGGATTCGACTGGAAGATTGCCATCGGTTTGATCGGTTCTTTTGCGGCGCGGGAAGTATTGGTGAGTACGCTCTCCACTGTCTACAACGTCGGCGACGCCGGCGCCACCTCGGTGAACCTGAAGGAATCACTCCGGAAGGAGCGCGAGCCTGACGGACGACCCGTGTACACCCCACTCGTCGCTGTATCACTCATGGTCTACTTTGTGTTGGCGTTGCAGTGCATGAGCACCATCGCCATCGTTCGCAGTGAAACCAACTCCTGGGGCTGGGCCCTGTTCATGGTTGCCTACCTGACGTCTCTCGGGTACGTGGCATCGCTGATTGTGTACCAGGCAGGGCGGAGTCTTGGATGGGGATAGATCGTTGCCGAGAGAACGCGGCGTCAAGAGGGGTCCACGATGAGTTGGATTCGCTACGAGTCCGCAAGGGGGGTATACAAAATGACCGGAGGATTTCAGGCTCTCTACAAGTCCGCGCAGAATGTTGTGGCATTGGCCTTCGTCGGGGTGGCGTTCGGTTGGCTGCTGTGGAAATGGCGTCACAGAAAAGGAAGCGGCTGCAATTGCGGCGTTTGCCCAATGACGCGAGGGTCTCAAGCCAATTCATCGTCAGGGGACGCGTCGCTGATCTCGGAAGATCAGCTTATGGAATAGAGGAGGCGCCCCGCGGTCTTTCGGCTACAAATCCATAACATCGACCGCCATGCTCGTAAGATCCACAGTGGCCACCGTGCAGCGTTTTGTTACCCACCCTCCGGCTTCCCCCGAATTCAGGACGACTGTTCGCCCTGCGCGCACATCCAGCTTGTGAGTGTGACCGTAGACAATCAGGTCGAAGGCGCCACTCGCCACCAGAGCGTCCAGGACGTAAGGCTCATGCACAACACAAATGCTCCTTCCCGCCAACTCCAGGCGAGCTGCGACATCGTGAATCTCCCCCACCGGGGCAAACTTCTCCCGCAGCAAACGCTTTTCTCCGTCGTTGTTGCCGAAGACGCCGGTCATCCTGCATCCCAGTTCCACAAAGGGCGCGGCAGTAAACGGAGCGATGAAATCGCCCGCGTGCAGAATGTGACCGACTCCCCGGTCCTCGAAGACCTGTACCGCCGACTCGATCTTCGGCATGTTGTCATGGCTGTCGGAAATAATCCCGATCAACATCATGGGTCACCTCCCCAATTCGCCGGCGCTCAAGGCACGGAAGTTTCCCCCGTACCGACTGAAGACCATCGTTCGTGATCTCTGTCAGAATAGCAACTTCAGCGTCATCCGCCTGCGCCAGCACTGTCCCCCAGGGATTGATGATGACGCTCCGGCCGTAGCAGACAAGCCCCTCAATCTTCTTCCCTGTCTGTGCCGGTGCGATCACGTACACCTGGTTCTCGATGGCGCGCGCGCGCAGTAGCACGTGCCAATGATCGCGTCCCGTCTGCATCGTGAACGCTGCGGGAACGAAGAGTATCTCCAAACCCTGCTCCGACATCCTCCGGTAAAGCTCCGGGAAGCGGACGTCATAGCAGATGGACAGCCCGATGTTTCCCATCGAGGTGGCAGCGACCACCGCGTCCATACCCGGGGTTCGCTCGTCAGACTCCCGGTAGACGAACTCCCCGGGCAGGTCAACATCGAACAAGTGCATCTTCCGGTACTTCGCCAGAATGTCTCCATCCGGGCCGATCAGGCAACTGGTATTGAAAGGGCGCGTCGGGGCTTCCGGGTTGATTTCGAGGATGCTGCCAGCGAGTAGATGAATCGAGTAGCGCCGGGCCGCGGTCTGGAATTGCTCAACGGTTGGGCCGGGAATCTCCTCTGCCATCTCACCCGCCAACTTCCCGGGGCCAAGGAAGTTAAACACTTCCGGCAGGCCGATCAACTGTGCTCCCCGATCAGCCGCCTGCTCGACAAGTCGTAAAGCAGAGTAAATGTTCTCAGTCTTGTCTGCCTGAGAATCCATCTGGATTGCTGCAACCGTGATACAGTCTAACATGCCGAACCCCCCTCACCAGAGCCACCAACGCAAACGTATGAACGTGAGATTGGGACCGCTCTTTCATAGGAACGCCAGATACTCCCGCTTCTCCCAGTCTGTGATGGCGCGCCGATATCTTTCCCACTCGTCCATCTTAAGCGCAACAAAGTGCGTGACAAGCTCTCTCCCCAACCAGTGTTCGGCGAAATCGCTTTTGCCCAGCCTCTCCAGCGCTTCTCCGAGATCCGCGGGGAGAGCGGCGCCCTCGATGCTATTTTCAAACGCGTTTCCTTCGGTGGGAGCGGGAGGCGTCAAGTCGTCCCGAATTCCCTGAAGCCCCGCCGCGAGGGACGCGGCGATGGCGATGTACGGATTGGCTTCCCCGGCGATCACACGGTTCTCAACCCGCGCGTTCTCGGTGTTGCGCCCGATGACGCGCAGCGCAACGGTGCGATTGTCTTCTCCCCACGTCAGGCTCAACGGGCGCGCGCCGCGAGTGAGAATCCGTTTGTAGGCGTTCACCGTTGGAAGGAGCAAGGCGCACACGTCCGGGAGATGAGCCAACTGTCCCCCCACGTAATTGCGGATGCGGCGATGGGCCTCCTCGCCGAACTGCGACGCATCGAAGATCGACCGCCCGTCCGCCTCGGCGCTCAGCGTCTGATGAATGTGATAGCCCGAACCGCTCTCACCGGTCACCGGCTTGGAGAGGAAGGTGGCCGTCAGCCCCTGCCCTGCTGCTATCGACTTGACGAGAGACCGAGTGCGGAAGACATCGTCCGCGTGTTTCATCGCAGGAGTCTGATACAGAACAATCTCGAACTGACCCGGGCCATCTTCGGACATGGAGGCTTCGTAGTTGATTCCGGTGGCGGACAACTTCGCCTGCACCGCCGACAAGAACGACTGTTCCTGTCGGCCGTGAATCAGTCGGTAGCAGTTCTTTCCCGGTGGCAGCGTGGTGTCTGCTTCTCCATCCAGCAGGTAGAACTCCAATTCCGATCCGATGCAGGCCCGGAACCCCATCTCCGCGCAGAAAGCAAGCATTCTTGCGAGAACAACCCGTGGCAGATGGGGGATGACCACGCGCGCTCTGTCTTTGAGGTGACAGATAACTTCGGCCGTGTCGGGGTCCAGAGCGCACAGCCGCAGGGTAGACATGTCGGGCGATGCAAAGCAGCTTGTCCATCCAGTGCGTGACGCATCGCCATGGAGATCCACCACCTCCCCCAGCAGGTTCATATAGAGCGGAGCGATACTGAACGTAATGCCTTGGTGCAGTTCGTCAAAAAACTTCTTCGTAGAGATGACCTTGCCGCGAGCCAGCCCGTGCAGGTCACACCAGATGACCTTCACCACCTTCACGCCGTGCGCCGCGAAGAAATCCGCAACCTGCTTCAGACTCTCTGCATCCATCCTTCCACTCTTCCGGCTGTGCCTTGTGTCATCTTGGACGACTATTCTATAATCTCCTTGTATCGACTGCAACCTACCCCATACTATGAAGCATCTCCGTCGCCTTGCACCCTACGCGCGCAAGCGCAAATACCTCATCATGGCTGCCATCGCCTCATCATTGATTAGCCAGGGCGCGTTCCTCATCATGCCCAAGCTGCTGGGGGATATTGTCGACCAGGTCTTCCAGGGAGGCCAGCGCGACCGTCTCGCGTTCTACGGATTGCTCATCCTTTTCCTGTCTGTTGTCCGAGGGGCATTCAACTTCCTCGAAATCATCGCCGGGGCCCGATGCGGCCAGGCGGTGCTGCTCGACCTGCGACAGGATCTCTACGCCCACCTCTGCAGGCTCTCGTTTACCTACTTCGACAAGACGCGCACGGGTCAACTCATCTCGCGAATCACCAGCGACTTGGAACCGGTCAGCATGTTCCTCACCTGGGGATTCCGGATGATCTTCAAGAACATTCTGCTGTTCGTGGGTGTCGTCGTTATCTGTCTCCGGATGCACGTTACACTGACGCTGGTGTCGATGTCCGCCCTGCCGCTGCTCACGCTTACCGCCATGGTTATCGGCGGGAAAATACGGCCCGCATACGAATCGGCGCGCGAGCAATTGGGCGTGCTAACCTCGCTGCTTCAGGAAAATATTCAGGGCATTCGGCTCATCAAGATGTATGTGAAAGAGAAAGCGGAGATAGCCCGCTTCGAGCAGGAATCCGAGACGCTTCGCGAAAAGACGTATAAGGCGCAGAGGCTGGACGCCATCTACTACCCGATAACAGGATTGTGGGCGGGGCTCGCCAGCTTGCTCGTGCTCTGGTACGGAGGGCTTCAGGTCATCAACGGTTCGCTGACCCTTGGCGAATATGTCGCCTTTGAGACCTACCTCATCTTCATTACTCTGCCGACGAGAATGCTGGGGTTCATGGTTTCCGCCATGCTGCGAACAGACGCGTCGATGGAGCGGGTTCACGCGATCATCGACGCGGTGCCCGACATCACCTCGCCCCCGCGCGCGGCGTCGCACTCACCTGTCAGCGGTCGCGTCGACTTCGAGGACGTCTCCTTCGGCTACACTCACGAAAGCTCCACTCTCACTGACCTGGCGTTCACCATCGAGGCCGAGGAGACGGTCGGTATCATCGGGGCTACGGGTTGCGGGAAGAGCACCCTCATCAGCCTCATCCCGCGGTTCTATGATCCCCAACGAGGGCGAGTGCTGATTGACGGCCACGACGTCCGCCAGTGGGAACTGTCAGCGCTTCGTCGTCAGATCGGCATTGTCTTCCAGGATACGTTTCTCTTTTCCGGCACGCTCCGTGACAACATCGCCTACGCAAACCCGGACACGGACGACGAAGACGTGGCGCGCGTCGCTCGACTCGCTGCGCTGGATGAGTTCATTCAACAACTGCCGGAGGGATACGACACCGTCGTTGGCGAACGCGGCGAACGGCTTTCCGGCGGACAGCAGCAGCGACTCTCCATCGCGCGCACGCTACTTTGGCAGCCGCGCATCCTGCTTCTCGACGACTGCACCTCCAGCCTCGACACGCACACGGAATACCAGATCCAGCAGAACCTCGAGAGCGAACGCAAGGGACGCACTACCATCATCATCGCCCAGCGCGCTTCAGCCTTGTCGACGGCAGACCGCGTATTTGTGCTGGAAAGCGGGCGCGTCGTCGAGACAGGAACTCCCTCCTCCCTTGCCCGCGATACGGGCAGCCTGTATGCACGTTTACGCGCGTCCCAGGGGCCTTCCGGCACCGACGACCCTCTCCCCACCACTCCGGAGGGGGTGCCATGACGACAAGGAACCGCCCACGAAAGCCACTGTTCCTGGAGCGCCAGAACGTGACTACGCAACGTGCAGACAAGCGCGCCACGTCCGTGGCGCGGTCCGTCTGGCGCGCGCTCAGTATGCTGTCGGTTTTCCTCCCTCAGTTGTTGGTAACGTGCGCATTGACCCTCATCATGTGTGTCTGCACGCTCATTCTGCCCAAACTCAAACAGGTGGGGATCGACGAGGGCATTGTCGCGCGCGACGCGTCACGGCTCACTCAGGTTGCGTTGACGATCGCAGCATTCCACATCGTCAATGTCATCGTCGGCATCGGTCAATCCGTCCTGCTCAACTGGCTGGGACAGCAGGCCATCCACGATCTCCGTCGCCGACTTTTCTCGCATCTGCAGCGTCTGTCCATGGACTTCTTCGAGCGGCGTGATCCGGGCAACATCATCTCTCGCGTCATCAACGACATGGACGCCATCAACGAACTCCTGTCCTCCGGCATCATGTCGCTGCTCTTTGACCTCGTCATGCTGGTAGGCATCAGCATTATTCTCTTCCGCTACAACTGGAAGCTGGCCCTCGCGGTGCATGTCATCCTGCCCATCATGGTGTTGCTGGCCTTCATCATCCAGCGATATGTGCACGCGGTATTCATGCGGTGCCGGGAGACCATCGCCGAGGTAACCACCAGCCTGCACGAAACGGTGTCCGGGATACGCGTCATCAAGAGTTTTGCGCGAGAACGGCAGTGCGCGGCGGAGTTCACCGAGAAGAACACGCGCAACCAAGACGCCAACGTCGACGCGGCCAGGCTCGTGGCAACCGTCTTCCCCATTCTGGAACTCGTCAACGCGCTGGGAACCGTCACCATCTTCTGGTATGGCGGGCTTCTCATCGTGCGCCACGAGATCACCATCGGCGTCGCCGTCGCGTTTGTCTTCTATATGAATCAGTGGTTCGACCCGGTGAGACGATTGACAGAGATGTTCTCCACCTTCCAGCGCGCGGTCGTCGGGATCGACCGCGTCTACGAAATACTCGACACGGAACCGGTTATAGCCGATGCCAAAGACGCCGTCGACGCGCCCCGTTTCCAGGGAGCTGTCCGGTTCAACAATGTGGGCTTCGGCTATGATGAAACGTCAAAGGTTCTGCACAACATCAACATCGAGGCGAACTTTGGGGAAACAGTGGCCCTCGTGGGACCGACGGGAGCCGGCAAGAGCACCATCATCAAGCTGCTGACGCGCATGTACGACGCGCAGGAAGGAAGCATCACTATCGATGGACATGACATCCGCCGCCTGAAGTCAAACAGCCTGAGACGGCAGATGGGCATCGTTCCGCAGGATACCTTCCTCTTCACGGGGCCCATTGGGGAGAATATCCGATTCGGGAACCCCCGCGCCACCGATGAAGAAGTGCGCACCGTGGCTCGCATCGTCAACGTGGCGGACTTCATCGAATCGTTGCCGGAAGGCTACAACACCGATGTCCACGAGCGCGGCATCAAGCTGTCGGTTGGCCAGCGACAACTGATCGCCTTCGCGCGCGCCCTGCTCACTGATCCTCGCATCCTGATCCTCGACGAAGCTACTTCCTCGGTGGATCACTTCACCGAAACCCGCATCCAGGAAGCGACCCGCGCCCTGCTGGTAGACCGCGTTTCCTTCGTCATTGCCCATCGACTCTCCACCATCGTCAATGCCGACAAGATTCTCGTCGTCGACCGGGGCCGCATCCTGTGCGAAGGGAAACACGAAGACCTCCTTGCGCACTGCGAACTCTACCGCAGCCTCTATGAGCGCAGGTTCCAGGAATCCGAACCAACACCCGCCGGAAGTTCCGTCGTCGCCGGAGAGTCGTGAGACAACGTTCCATCCCGCATTGGGCCAAACCAAACATTTCTGCATTTCCGCGATCATAAGGCGCATATACTCATTGACAAAGGCATTCGATGGCGTTAGAATCCCTTCAGTATTGGCGTTACCCCGGTTCCTCTTCGAACCTGGATTTGCCGTTGACCATGGAGAGCCACAAAGCTCAGCAAGTCGAGACTATCACCCAGAGGCGCTCCGACGGTCAATAGACGCTGAACCGTCCTTCCGGGAATGGCAGAACGACCATAGCAATCCTTCGTCGTATGACCGGCGAATGATCGAGGAGACAAGCATGAAAGTTCTCTGGCGCGAGTTCTCACTGACAACAGAAGGGAGCATGCAGCTCATCGACCTCACCGAAAAGGTGAGTGATCTCCTGCGTTCCGCCAACATCAAAGACGGGTTTGTGAATCTCATGTCGCTCCACACAACTACCGCGGTTTTCCTGAATGAGTGGCAAACCGCCCTGGCCGAGGACATGCGCGAGTTCCTCGCGAAGCTGGTGGACGAAGCGGCATCCTACGGGCACAACCTCCCTGAAAATGCCGAGTGCGAACGACAAAACGCGACCGCCCACCTCCGCAGCCTCCTCTTGGGGCAAACCCTTTGTATCCCCATCGTTGCTGGACATCTGCTGCTCGGGGAATTCCAGCGCATCATCTTTGCGGAGTTGGATGGACCGAGAGAACGGGAACTAAAAGTCCAGGTACTCGGTGTCTAAATTTCCCCTGGTCCACTGACTGCAGTCGTGCCCTGCAACCCGGCCTGGACTCCCTCCGTGTCACCAATTCGCTGGTCTCCATGTTAACTCCGTCTATGACCATTACTTTCCTGGGAACGGGCACGTCACATGGAGTTCCACGCATCGGGTGTGATTGTGATGTGTGCGTCTCAACGGATCCCAGAAACAAGCGCTTCAGAAGCTCGATACTCGTCAACGCCGAGAATTCCCACCTCGTTGTCGACACCACCCCCGACTTTCGCACTCAAGCATTGAGGCACAAACTGCGGTCCCTCGACGCCATCCTTTTCACCCACGCCCACGCAGACCACCTGAACGGAATGGACGACATTCGGTGTTTGTGTCCACGGGGCGGACTGCCCTGCTATGCGAGCCCCGACACGCTCCAACAGGTCTGCGCTCACTTTGACTACGCGGTGCGCGAGGATCTGAATTTGCCCGGGATGCCCAGAATTACCCCTGTTCCTGTGGATAACTTATTCAATGTCGGATCTCTGCGAATCACGCCATTTGATATCAGGCATGGACGTATCACCATCACCGCCTTTCGATTCGAGGACGCACAGGGCCGCGCCTTCGTGTATGCCACCGATTGCAGTGAAATTCCGGCGCGTTCGGAACGACACTTTCACGAACTCGATCTGCTGATTCTCGGAGCGTTGCGTCACCGTCCGCATCCGTGCCATTTCAATGTGGAACAGGCAGTGGAAATTACCAGCCGGTTCCAGCCTGCGAAGACGCTTCTCGTTCACATAGATCACGATCTGGACCACGCACTCACCAACTCACAACTTCCCTCCGGAGTGGAGCTGTCTTACGACGGCTTGATTGTTGAGGTCTGACGCTCCCGTTGACAATCACATCGTCGGGCAGTTAGTCCATCGAGGTCGACTTATCCGGCGCGACGCACTTTCCGACACCCAGGTTCCCGTTCTTCTTCACCAGTTTGATGTAGCACCCTTCGTCTGCCACCTTTTCAGGAGCACCGGTAAGGCATATCGGGTAGCCCTGCAGAATGGCCACCCACTGACCCCACGGGGCTTTCACAATCTGGTCAGGACGAACCACATACTGCTTCTCTAATTTGAGGAATGAGTAGTTCTTCCGGAATTCCTGAGTGTTCCCCTGTTCAACGCGAAAGTTTTCAGGGGACACACGATTGGCGCATACAACGAACAATGCCTTGCCGAGGGACTTCTGCAGGTCGTCTGCCAGTTCACCGTCTTCCCCGATCATCTGTAGGGCAACCGAGGGGTGAGCGATGACCTGCAGAGCTTTCACGTCCTTCTGTTTCGCATAGCGCCGCAAGGCTGTCTCGATATTGATGACAACGCTTTCCGGGGAAAGAACGAGTCCATGACCATCGCAGGCGGGGCAGGACACATGCATGATCTCCTGCAGGGCCTTGCCTGTCCGCTGCCGCGTCATCTCCACCAGCCCCAGCGGCGTCAGGTGCAACACCCGTGTGCGCACGCGGTGACGTTTCATCTCTTCCTTCAATGCGGACATAATGCGGCGCTGATGCTTCTGCTTCTCCATGTCGATGAAATCTACGACGATGATCCCGCCGATATCCCGCAACCGAAGTTGACGACTGATCTCCCGCGCTGCGTCCAGATTGGTCCGCAGAACGGTCTCCTCGAGGCTGCCGGTTCCGGTGAGCTTCCCACTGTTGACGTCGATGACGGTGAGCGCTTCGGTGCGGTCGATGAAGAGATAGCCGCCGTGCTCGAGCCATACCTTTCGCTCCAGGGCTTTCTGAATTTCCTCTTCGAGGCCGTACGCCTCGAAAATCGGGACGTCCCCTTCGTACAACATGACCCCCGCTTTCAGCTTGGGGGCAATGGTCCCCAGCAGATCGAGGATTTGTCGATAGGTCTTCTTGTCGTCAATGATGAAACTCTTAACGTCCTGACTGAACACGTCCCGCAGGACTTCGTGGGAAAGGCTCAGCTCCTCGTGGATCAGGGCGGGAGCCTTTGCTGTGTGCGCGTTACTGTCGATGCGTTTCCAAAGACCTTCCAGATACCGTACATCCCGTCGCATCTCTGTGACGCCAACCTCGGAAGCCTGCGTCCGGACGATCATGCCAAAGTTCGCCGGACGCACCTTCTCACCCATCTCGCGCAATTTGTGGCGGGTCTCGTCATCGGGGATTTTGCGGGATACCCCCACCTGTTTCCGCGCCTGCGCCATCAACACGGAATACTTTCCTGGGAGAGAGATACGCGAGGTGATTCGCGCGCCTTTCGTGCCAACGGGCCCTTTCGTCACCTGTACGAGAAGCTCCTGGCCGTCCTTGACAACCTGCCTGATGGGAGGAACTTGCTCGCGACCTTTTCCACGTTGTCGTCGATCCGGCTCCTCATCCAGAGCGTCGTCCACGTGTAGGAACGCATTTCGCTCGAGGCCGATGTCGACAAAAGCAGCGTCCAGGCCTGTCACCACCTGATTGACCTTCCCCTTATAAATGTTGCCGACAACCTTCTCGCCACGCTCAATGTGTAGTTCCGTGAGTCGTCCGTCTTCGAGGATGCCCACCCGTGTTTCTTTCGGGTGAACGTTTACAATAATCTCTGTTTCCATATCGTTTTTAGATCACACCTTTCTGTAAAAACGTGTCCCGGCCGGGGTCCGAGTGGACGCGCCAGGGACAGGACCGAAGGAATTTTCCGAGTACGCAGATCGTCGACGCGCCAGACGGGCGGCAACGAGGAACGAATTGGAACGGAGGGAAAGGGCTCCCGGGAGGACGCGAAAGCCCTCATCCGGGTTACTGACGGATCCGAGGGCGTCACGCGCCAAACCGGACCGATCCACGCCCGACGATAGACGGGTCTGCTACTCATATTCCCTGATTCAGTCTGAAAAAATGCAGAAGAAAATCTTGTTTGCCAATGCGACAGGAACAGTGCCGGCGCGGCGGTTGCGGCTCACCGGTCATTCCGATGTTGCAGTCGGAGCCCGACTTGTGTCGAACCACTCACCAATGAGTGTATGCGCCGTTGCCCCCCTCACGCGCAGGGACCGGATATCACCGGGCATGCACCCATTGCCGGGAAAGACCACCGTCTTGAACTGGCGCGATTTCCCGGAGAGCTGTCCGTCTCCATTTTTGGACTCGCCCTCCACCAGCACCTCCACCTCCCTGCCAACCCAGCTCCGGTTGATTTCGGCGGAAATGCCCTCCTGTAGTTCAATGACCGTCCGAAGCCGGCTCCCCTTCTCTTCCTCCGACACCGTATCGCCCCACTTGCAGGAGCGGGTACCTTCGCGCATCGAGTACTTGAACATAAACGCCGAATCAAATCGCGTTCGCTTCATATACTCATGAGTTGCGAGAAAGTCTTCCTCGGTTTCGCCGTGGAATCCCACAATGATATCCGTTCCCAGCGCAATATCCGGAATACGCTGGCGCAGCTTGCCAACAATTTCATCATACTCATCAATCGTGTACGAACGCTGCATACGCTCCAACATGGCATCCGACGCCGACTGCAATGGCAGGTGCAACTGCGGCATCACCTTCCCGCAATCCGCCATCGCGTCGATGACACTGTCGGTCATTTTTGCTGGATGCGGTGAGGTGAAGCGAATCCGCTCGACCCCCGGAACATCGTTCGCCCTGCGCAGCAAGTCCCCGAAATCGGTATCGCCGTCCCTGTAGGAGTTGACCGTCTGTCCCAGAAAAACGATCTCTTGGAACCCTTCGTCCGCGCACCGTGTCACCTGCTCCAGCACGGTTGCCGCTGGCAGACAACGTTCACGACCGCGCACAAATGGCACGATGCAAAAGGTGCAGAATTTGTCACAACCCCGCATCACGGAGACCCATGCCCGAACGCCTTCCGTACGCAGGGGATCGACGTCGCTGTAAAGCTCGTGACGGTCGAGGCGAACATCCAGGAAGGGATCGCTTCCCCGGGCGCGGTCGATGAGCTCCGGCAGCCGCCGGTAGCCATCGGGACCAATAACGAGATCAACGCCATCAGCTCCATTGGAAGGTGTCAGTAACTGGTCTTGCAGGTGCTGCCCCATGCAGCCGAGGACGCCAACCACGATATCCGGTTTGCGGGACTTGATGGTGGAGAAGTAACCCAACCGACCGAGTATCCGCTCCTCCGCGTGCTCGCGAACAGCGCATGTGTTGACAAGAATCACATCGGATTCCGCGATCTCGTATGTGCGTGTATACCCTTTGTCTTGCAGAATACCCAGAGCCAACTCGGAGTCAGCTTCGTTCATCTGGCAACCGTACGTCTCAATATAGAGTTTCTTGCCCATGCAGATACGCTTCGTTTCGATTCATCTCCTGACAGAAGGGATTTTAGCACGTGAACAGCATTAACACAAACGGGAGTCGTCATTCGACGAGAAGACACGGCACGATTGGGTCCCCTTGCCAGTGACCGGTTCGGCTGGTATCATACATCGCTTAACCACCGATTCCGAGGTCACCACAATGTCGACTCATTGCATGATACCCGACACCATCCGCAAGATCTTCGCAGCGTCCTACTGCAACATCGGGTTCGTCGGCGGGTCACTCACCGCGGCGGCGGGGGCCGGAGACACCACCGTCACTTCCTGGAGGCGGCTGTTCGTCCAGTACATCTACGAGCGGTACCACCGCGCCTACCACTGCCAGCCGATGGAGGTCATGGGCGGAGTGGGGGCGATGGAATCCTTCGGCGCGGTCTTTACCCTTGAGCGCAACGTTATCCCCTTCCTGCCTACTATTGTTTTTGTGGAGTTCTGTGTGAATGATCGCAACTCGCCCGACAAGGACCTTGTGAAGAAGGGCATCGAAGGGATCATCCGTCAGTTGCGCGCCTGCAAGTCGCACCCCGATGTCGTTCTCGTGGGCGCCGGATGCCGCCCCGGGTCAGACCCCTTCACCGGCGACCTTGTCGATCACACAATCCACCGGGATATCGCCGATTACTATGGACTGCCCTTCATCGATGTGCAGGACTATCTGCTCACCACGCTCGCGCAGCGAGGCCAGACCTGGGACGATGTGTCCATCGTATTTGAGGCGAAGGACAGTGTGCACCTCAACGACTACGGGAACCGCCTGTGGTTTGAGGCGCTCCGAGAATGGTTCGAGGAACAGGTCACCCAATACCGGATGAACCCCACCGACGAGTGGAGCCAACAGTTGCCCCCCCCTTGCTTCTCCGATGAGTTCCAGTATACTTCACTCATCGACCCGTCTCGACGAGACAAGAGGTTCTCGCTGGAGGGAAGTTGGGAAACGAAGAATCCTGCCCTCGTTCCCTGGTATCTCGATCATCTTCTTATCGGGCGGCCCGGGGACAAGCTAACCTTCACCTTTTCCGGAACCGCCATCGGCGCCATCGCCCTCGTTTACTGCAACGGGTTAAAGGTGGAAGCGGTAGTGGACGGGGAGAAAGTCATTGGCCCTTACACCAACTTCAGCATCGAGTTCGGCAAATTCTTCCTGATGAAGCACGGCATGGAGAACCGGGAACACGTCCTCGAGCTCGCAGTAGCTGAACCCATGCGCCGCCAAAACAAACTCGAGGACCCCCAGGCCCAGATCGGGTATCTGTGCGTGGCGAAGAGAGAGTAGCGGCACGATCTCCTCGCGAAGCGTCCCTCCCTTTTGCGTGCGGACGACACCAAGCTGATGAAAATCCATCGCTGCAATCTGTGTGCTCGCCTGCGGTACACAAAAGCGGGAAAGCCGTCGCCGCATGGGCTATACTTCTGCTGTCCTGGGAGTGAGTTTGAAGGAGGGAGCAAGAATCATCAACGGTACCCACGCGCTTCACCACGATGTTGCGGACGATCTCGATAACCGCGCGGCCAACCCCCAACGCGTGTTGAGGCTTGCAGCGGCTGTTGCTATCCTGCTATCGTTTCTTCTGAACCCCGATGCCGTCGGTGTGTCGCTGTGTCCTTTCAAGATGATGACCAGCCTCCCCTGCCCCGGTTGCGGGCTGACCCGGAGCTTGATAGCGCTGTCTCACGGCAGTTTGAGTCTATCGCTTCGGTATCATCCATTTGGCATCATCGCCTACTTGTTCCTTGTCGGAGTTCTGTGCGCTCCGCTACTGCCGCGTCGCGCCGCTTGCACCGCGGCGGCATTTCTGCGCTCGACACACTTCGGCTACCCCTTCACGGCGGCTTTCATCGGCTACGCGGTATTCAGGTGGCTATCGATCGTTTACGGACCCCTGGACAACATCTGGTAAAGGAGTGAACAAGTGCTTACATTCATTAGTGGAGTTGGCGCCATCGCCTGGCTGATAGCGCTGATACTGTTCCTGGTAGACGCGTTTCAGAAAGAGTGGTGGAAGGGGCTGCTGTGTCTTCTGTGCTGGCCGTATCAGGTCTACTTCATGTTCGCCGAGTTCCAGCATCCCCGCAAGACTCAGGTTCTGGTTGCGTATTGGCTCGGTGGACTGGTCGGGGGCGTGCTTGGGAAAGGGCTGCTCGGCTAACCGGCATCCGTGGCAGCCAGTGGGGCGTCGAAACGATGGCAGTCTGTCAATGCGCCCCAAGCCTCTCGAGGGCGTCTCGCGCGGCATCCTTCACAAGGTGAGTTTCTTTGCGGTTGAAGAAGCTGGCAAACTCTTTCAGCGCAGGGACAGCCGCTGCGTCCCCAAGTTCACCCAGTCCTTCGATTGCAGCAAGGCGAACCCCGGTGTCTGGTGAGTTCAGCGCGCTCAACAGCGCTTCCCGAGCCTCAGCGCAACGGAGCTTGGACAGGCAACTCAGGGCGGAGGCGACAATCTGGGGTTTGGGATCCTCGAGCAGCCTAATCACCGCAGGGGCAACGGAAGGCTCCCCGATCTTGGCAGCAGCTTCGAGAGACACTGCCCGAACGCGAGCGCTGTAGTCTTCGAGGCAGTCAACGATCGCTGGAATTCCTTCACGACTACCGATTCTCCCGAGTGCTTCCACCATCAAGCAGCGCACGCCGGCATCCGGATGGCTGACGAGCGCAACCAACGGCTCAATGGCGGCTTCACCGATCGACGACAGCGAAGCAGCAGCAGCCTCGGCAACCTCTCCCGACGCATCGGGCAATGCGTCCACGAGAGGCTGCACGGTCTCCGGCGACTTGAAACGAGCAAGCGCCCGCGCGCACGCAGCACGCACCTTGGGACCCCCTTCCCGTAACGACCATGTGAGAGGATCAACGAGGTAGTTCTCGCCCAGCTCTGCAAGCCGTTCCACCGGTTCAACCATCCCGCGGAAGAGCTGGACCAGCAGTTCCCCGGCGGCTGTGCCGGTGATCTTCCCAACTGCCCCACAGGCCGCCTCCTGAACAGCCCCGGTTTCATTGTGGATCGTGACGATCAGGGGCTCAATGGCGCGGTCATTTTTCATGTCTCCCAACGCCTGCGCGGCGCCTTCTTTGACCACGTCGTCGTCGGATGACAACAGCCCGATCAAGCGATCGATGGCCATCGGCTCACCCAAACGCCCCAACGACCTCGCTGCCGACGCCTGCAGCTCGGCTTCCGCAGAGTCCAGAGCGGTCAGAAGCACCTCGATCACTTCCGATGAGTAGAACGCCCCCAGCGCATCGAGGACACTTCCTCGGACAACCGGATGGGAATCGCTGTGGTACAGGTTGAGCAAAGGGTCGATGGCCTGCTCCAGCCCCATCTGCCCGAGAATGTAACTTATCCCAACACGGACTATTGCTTCCCCGTGCTCAAGAAGGTCAAGCAGATAGTCAACGTCAAGGTACCCCACCGCAACCAGACATCGTGTGGCGGACGGAAGCGCACCGTAGATATGGGCATGCGCCAGAGACGGCAGCACTCGCGGGTCGCGGAGCCGAATGAGGCGGTCGGCGGTACCCGGACTCCCCTCCATCGCCTTGATAAAGGTGTCCGCAACTTCCGCGTCACCCCGCTGCCGCAGAATCTCCGCCGCGGCTGCCCGTTCATCGGGGTCCGGGTCGCCCAGGTCCCAGAAGACGGAATCCTCTCCCTGCACAAACCGGGATTGTTCCGAAAAAGCCCGGGAGAACTTCTTGTCATCTCTCCCAACGGTGAGATCTTGATGGAGGGCGTGTTGAGATAGAACCTCTGCCGCCAGAGCGCGTACCGATCCATCCCCATCGACGAGCAGACTCGTAAGCGAAGCGGCGATTGCACCATCGATGCTGTCTCGTTTCAGAAGCGCGCGAAGTGCGGCACGTCTGTGTTCTGCATCGCCGTTCCGCAAGTCAGAAACCAACTGATTCTGACCTTGATCGTCCATTTGTCGGATCCCTTAGTGTTCCGGCTCTATTTGCGCGCACCCGTGTGAGCGCGCGTGCCAGCCGCTATCCCTGGCTATCCGCTGTATCCTCTTCGACGGGGAGCGTTAAGTCGAAGTCATCGAAGCTGATCTTAAGGCCGTCGCTTGCGGACGGACTTTCTGCAGGGGTCTCGTCCGGCTCAGCGCCTTCCGCTGGTGTGTTCGCCCCGGTGTCCGCAGCAGCATCCCCGAATATATCATCGTCCAGCTTGAACATAGCTTCGGGTGCGTCAACTGCATCGAATTCCCCTGCGGGCTGTTTCTCATGGGTTGCAGGTTCTTGTGCGTCCGCGAGGTCGGGAGAAGCAATGTCGAGAACGGGTTCATCAGGCGCGGGTGACTCTTCCACTTCCTCAACCGGGGTTATCCACCCAGTCTCAGCGGCCTCCGACTCAACGTCCGTATCTGCGCTATCAAGAGAAAAATCGAAGGGAGTCGTCTCCAGCTCCGCGGCGGGTTCGGCAACCGCGGTGTCAGTCGTTTCCGCTGCATCCTCCGCGCCAAATTCTTCCACAGGAGAAAAGTCGATGCCGAAGGGACTATCGACGGCTTCCCGCGAATCGTCAGGCGCTGCCGCCTCTGCCGAGGGAACCACTTCAACATCAGAATCATCGGTCGCTGCGTCCGGGTTCTCAGCGGGATCGCTTACGAATGGTTCGCCGACCGGTTCCCCAAAGTCCACATCGGAGAAATCGAACTCAGATGCCTCGTCTTGGGTGTCGGCACCCGTCCCGGGAGTCGGCTGCAACACTTCTGTGGCAGCAACAATCTCTTCGCTCAAGAACCCACTGTCCGGCATCGTTGCTTCCGCGCCGCGCCACACCCCATCTTTTGTCGCTCCCCCCTGCCCTTGACGGAAGTCTCGTTCCGCGTGGTAGACAGCCATGAAGTGATCATGGAAAACTCCTGCGCCAACCGCAAGGACTGCGAGTCCTTCAGATTCACACAGTTCCGCTACCTTCTTCCGGTGTTTTTCAAGCAATCCCTCAGCAGACGCTTTGGGGAATGCTTGCACACGAAGGTTCGGAGGTTTGTCAACCAGCCCCGCCTTCTTGGAGGTTGTGGTGGTAAGGGAGCTCCCATCCCCAAACGGGGTTACGAGGTCCACCCACGGTTTGAGGACTTTACCTCCACCCGGCACGAGGTAAACGATGGCGAAGGTGTTGACGGCGGGATTCACCATCGCCCTGAGGCAGGGTGTCATGTCCATCTCAGGAATCTGGTAGTCGTCAATCCGCTCAAAACCGCACTGCTGCAGTTCTGCACTCAGCAATGCGACTTCGGCAGTGTCGTCCTCCAGATCCTCAAAAGAGACAGAAGTGAGAGAGATCGTCTCGGGAAGGCTTGCGCCACCCGCACGCGCAGCAGCGCCCCCTCTTGTCTTCTTCAGGAACTTCACGACGGCAAGGACGACGACGAGAAAAATGAATACGGCAGCAATCGGGGCATATCTGGAGAGACCCCCGACAATCCCTTTCGCTTCCTTTTCTGGTTCTTCCGCGACGGGTTTGTCGCTCGCTCCCATACCGGGGGGAGCCCCAGGCGGAGCAGCAGGTCTGTGAGGGGCAGCACTGGGCGACGGACCGCCCGGCGGAGTTCCGGGTGAAGTTGACGGTGCGGATTTTGCATCAGCTTTGGGGGGAGGGGCTCCTGGCGGACCTCCCGGCGGCGCGCCCGGCGCTCCCTTCGCAGGCTTATCCACAAAAGGAGAAGGCGGCGTTGGCGCGGGCGCTCGGGCCGCAGGGGCCTTGCCCCCAAGTCGCATCAGGGCACCTTTGGCAAGTTCGGCGTCCTCGCCCGAGAGTCCCAGCCCCATGGCCTTCTCGAAGTGCTGTGCTGCCTGTTTCCGATCCCCGCGCTTGATCAGTACCCACGCAAGGACATAGTGGGCGCGGGCATCCTTGTCGTTGGACTGAACAGCCTGCTTCGCCTTTCCCAACGCCTTCTCAGTGTTGCCCTGCCTCTTGAGAGCCACTGCCTGCTCCACAATGTTTCCCGCGGGGCCTTGGGCAAAGACCAGGAAAGCGAACGCAAGTGTCAGCAGAATCGCCGCAATGATGGAGAGCCGAATGGTCACTTGAGGGACCTCCCGTAAGTAATGGGGTGCGGTGATTATAGGCAGGAGAAAGGCATTTGTCAAACGCGCAGGAACGCAGCCCGATACGCGGAACCCATCGCGTCTGCGCAGATCCGATCCCTGTTACGCCATCAACTGACAGTAACGGCGAGATGGCGTAGCATTTGCGGTTATACTCGTTACGGTTGAGAAATGGCCCTGTGAAATCTGATTGGACGCTGTCCTTCCCCAACAAGCGCCTTCCGTAGATTGACAAAGCTGGAGCTTTATCCTACGGATTTGAAGGGCGACAAAGCTGGAGCTTTATCCTACGGAAGAAAACATGGGCTCTCAACCATAACGAGTATGGTGGCACTGTGCAATCCGCCCAGCAGGAACGCAGTGACACCACTCTCCAGTGGCCTGCAGGCCGCGAATGCTCGCCCGACTCTAACCAGGGCTGGTTATCTCCGCCGCGCCGTTCTCGGTTGCCCCTCCGTCGAGAGTCAACAGGTATTGATGAACGGTCGCGGCGGCCTTCTTCCCCGCCCCCATGGCGAGGATGACCGTTGCGGCGCCAGTAACGATATCGCCTCCGGCAAATACTCCGTCACGGCTGGTCGCTCCGGTCTCTTCGTCGGCCACAATATTGCCATGTCGTCCTGTGTCCAGCCCGGGAGTGGTCGATGCGACGATTTGATTCGCGCCGTTGCCGACAGCCACCACCGCTGTTTCACAGTGGATGACGAAGTTGGAGCCTTCAATGGGAATCGGGCGCCGTCGGCCGGAATCATCAGGTTCGCCCAGTTCCATGCGGACACATTCCATACCAGCCAACCAGCCCTCCCCGTTGTCGATAAAGCGCACAGGATTGGTCAGCATCTGGAAGTCGACCCCCTCCTCCTCGGCATGGTGGATCTCTTCAGCGCGACCAGGCATTTCTTCACGGGAACGACGATAGACCAATGAGACCTTCTCCGGCTTCAGACGCAGGGCGGTGCGTGCAGCGTCGAGGGCCGTGTTGCCTCCCCCGATGACCGTGACATTGTTTCCCACGTGTACCGGTGTGTCCACGTTCGGGAAGTCATAGGCCTTCATCAGATTCACGCGAGTCAGGAACTCGTTGGCAGAGCAAACACCATTGAGGTCCTCGCCGGGGATATCGAGAAAATAGGGAAGTCCCGCGCCGGTCCCAATGAAAACCGCATCGAACCCCTCTTCAGCAAAGAGTTCATCGACAAGGACGGTGCGTCCAATGACCACATTGGTCTCAATCTCGACGCCAAGTTTGCGAAGATTGTCGATCTCCTGAGCGACAATGTCCTTGGGAAGCCGGAACTCCGGGATCCCATACACGAGGACGCCGCCCGGTTTGTGGAGCGCTTCAAAAATAGTCACCGCGTGGCCCAGTTTGGCCAATTCTCCAGCAGCGCTTAGACCTGCGGGGCCTGAACCGATGATGGCCACCTTGTGCCCGGTTGCCTGTCCGGGGTTGGGGAGCAAGTCCAGACCATTCTCACGCACGTAATCGGCGACGAATCGCTCGAGGCGGCCGATGGCAACCGGTTCGAACTTCTTCCCCAACACGCAGACCGACTCACACTGGTCTTCCTGCGGACAGACGCGCCCGCAGATTGCCGGAAGCGCATTCGACTCAAACAGCACGCGCGCCGCGCCCTCAAGATCATCGTTTACCACGCGCTGGATGAAGGATGGAATGTCGATGGAGACCGGACAACCCTCAATGCAGGTCGGCTTTTTGCACATCAAACACCTTTCAGACTCCAGATGCGCGATGTCAGGCGCAAGCCCGAGTGCAACCTCACTGAATGTTGCCACACGCGCCAGAGGGGATTGCTCTGGCATTTTCTGTCGGGGAATGCTTCCAGGCTTCGCTTTATCACGCGCCATCTTATGCACCTTCCTTTGCCACGCGCTGCAGAGAGCACTGTTCCTGTTTGTGATACATCTTCAGTCGGTGAGACAGACTCGCGAAATCGACCCCCAGCCCATCGAACTCCGGCCCATCTACACAGGCAAACAAAGTTTCTCCGTGGACTTTGACGCGGCATCCGCCACACATGCCGGTTCCGTCCACCATGACCGGATTCAGACTGACGATCGTCGGGATGTTGTATTTCCCTGTCACTTTGCACACCGCTTCCATCATCGGCAGCGGGCCAATGGCAACGGCATGGTCATACGACTCCCCCGACTGAATGCGTTCATCCAGAAGCTGGGAGACAAATCCGTGGAATCCAACGCTTCCGTCGTCTGTGGCGATACGAAGGGCGTGGCAGACCGTTTCCAGCTCCTCACGGAGAATCATCAGCTCCTCATTCCGCGCACCCAGAATGACCGTAACATCATTGCCCACGTTCTTCATCCCCCGGGCGATTGGGAATAGCGGCGCGGCGCCAATGCCACCGGCGACGCAAACAACGCGTCCGAATTGATGGATGTCCGTGGGCTTGCCAAGCGGTCCGGCTACGTCGAGCAGGAATTCGCCCTCTTCGACTTTGGCGAGAAGTCCTGTGCTCTTACCCACCTCCTGTGAAACCAGCGCAATGGTGCCGGTCTCTTTGTCAGAGTCCACGATAGTGAGCGGGAAACGTTCCCCGCCTTCACAGACTCTCACCAAAACAAACTGCCCTGGCTTGTGGCGCTTGGCCACCAGTGGCGCTTCAACCAGGAACCACGTGGTTAGTGGCGCCAGTGTGCGCTTCTCAACGATTTTGTACACGCTATCAAACTCCTTGCTGACAGATCCGGCTTCCCACAATGCCTCACGATGGAAGTCCGAGCATGCGACGCCCATTCATCGACCCACGAGGCGTCGGGCGCACGTAGATCATATACTCGTTAAAGTTGAGAATCCACGTTTTCTGCCGTAGGATAAAGCTCCAGCTTTGTCTCACGGTGAGGCGAGTCTGCTGATTGACAAAGCTGGAACTATCCTACGGCAGGTGCATGTTGGGGCAGGACAGCGTCCCATCAGATTCCGCAGGGCCATTCCTCAACCTTGACGAGGATAACACATACTCTCCTCCGCAAAACTGTTGCCAGCCGACGCGACGGGCAGCAAGTATTGTGCGGAGCGCTTTTGAGCGTTAGAATAATATACTCGTTACGGATGAAAATCCACCTTTCCCCCTCACCCCGACCCTCTCCCCATCGGGGGAGAGGGTCGGGGTGAGGGGGTGTTTTCACCCGTAACGAGTATAACAAACTTATTGGATCCCTGCCGACGCGCCAATCGTCGGTGAATCGATTTTCAGTTACCACCACCAATGTATGGAAGGAGACAACAATGAATATCCGTTGGTACTGTATCCGGGGCATCACCGCAGCGCTGGCATTGCTCATGGCAGCAGCCAGTGCGCAGAACGACACGCCTGGCGACTGGCAATTACTCGGTGAGGGCAAGAGCTCCTCCAAGTCAGACGACGACAAGTTTGCGTTTAGCATCAAGTACAACACTCGCTATGAAGTCCAGGTGGACCACGATTCCACCGATGACTTCAGTGTCATGGTCCGCGACGAAGACAAGCGGGAGCTAACGCGGCGCGAGGGGAATCGGTCAATTATCGCTCGCTTTGATACCAATGAAGTGCAAGGAGGCAAGGTTTACATCCATGTCATATCCAGTGGCGCAACTGGCAAGTACCGCGTCTTTACTCGGGAAGGTTGGTCGGACGATCCTCTCGACCGCGATTTGGATGGCACCTACGACCTCGATTTCCCGAACAAGCCTTCCTACAATGGCACCGCGACGATCCGCCAGACCGGCAGCTCCTTCACCATCGAGGGACGGCAGGGGACGGGCGCCCGTGCACTTACATGGTCAGGCAACGGGAATGTCTCTGGCGACCGCGTTACTTTCTCCTACCGAACAAGCAAGGCAGAGCGCGGAGAGGCCGATCTACGGCGCAGCGCGAGCGGCTCTCTGTCCGGGACCTACAACCTCGGTGGCAAGTCGCGCGGCGACCTGGTGATGCGCCCTACCGGATCGCGGGCACAGCGGGCCGGAGCTAACAACTGGCTCGACGTGGAAACCCCCACAAAATTTGCCATCGGCTTTGGAGGCGACCGTGGCTTATCCGGCAACGCCGAGGTCACTATCCGGGGAAGTTCGGCAACCGCCAAAGGCGAGAACCGACGCAACGGACGGACCGAGATTTCCTGGGAAGGCACCGGAACCTACGACAAGATGGCGCGCTTGCTCAAACTGAACCTCAACATCAAGAACCACACGAAAACAAAAGGCTTCATGGAGCTGAAGTTGACGCGCGATGGCACCTTGGAGGGCTACTACCAGGTGGCCGACGGTCCGCGTAAGCGACTTGTTATGACACCGGAATGATATCGCTATGGTGCGCTGAAAGTGGCGCTCCCGTCGCTCACCTACATCGCTTGTGCAGGCTGAAGCAGCGATTGTGCCAGGTCTCTGAGGGATGATACAATTCGGTCTACCGCTTCTTCGGGCTGGTCGGTTACCTGGATGAGGTCAATGTCGTCCGGCGAGATAAAACCCTCTGTCAGCATGGTATCCCTCACCCAATCGAGCATCTTCCCCCAGTGCTCGCTGCCGAATAAAACGACGGGGAAATCCAGAATCTTCTGAGTCTGCACGAGGGTGAGGGACTCAAAGAACTCATCCATGGTCCCGAAACCGCCGGGAAAGATCACGAAACCGCACGAGTACTTCACGAACATCAACTTGCGGATGAAGAAGTAGCGAAACGTGACAAGGAAGTCGGGGTCAATATAGGGATTTGCGGACTGCTCGTGCGGAAGCTCGATATTGAGTCCCACCGAAACACCACCGCCCTGCTGAGCGCCGCGGTTGGCGGCCTCCATGATGCCCGGCCCTCCTCCGCTGATGATGGCCAGACCTTCCTTTGCGAGTAGTTCCGCGGTTCTCACTGCCGCGTCGTAGTAGCGGTTCCCGGGCCGCACTCGGGCGGACCCGAAGACCGTTACTGCGTGTCCTGCTTTGGACATCGCCTCAAATCCCTGCACCAGTTCACCCATGATACGGAACACCCTCCACGTATCCTGCTGGGTGAAATCGCGGTTCTGACGCGACGCGTCGAGTAACTCAAAATCGTCCGTCAGGCGCGATGGTAGCTTCATCGTTGATGACCTTCGGTCAATATAGTGGTGGTTGCGGAGGAATCTATTTCTGTTTCAGGTGCAGGCCGCACTCTTTGGTCTCCGGGTTTTCCCACCACCACCGACCAGCGCGAATGTCCTCGCCCGCTTCCACGACACGCGTGCAGGGCGCGCACCCGATGGAGGGGTATCCCCTGTCGTGCAGATCGTTATAGGGCACGTCGTTGGACTTGATATACTCCCACACCTGTTCATGCGACCAGTCGGCGATGGGGTTCACTTTGACAATTTCCCCGAAGGCGGTGTCAATCTCCACCCTGGGCAGGACCGTGCGGGTGACGGCCTGGTCGCGACGTAGTCCGGTAACCCAGGCGTCCAGAGAGTGCAGCATTCGGCGCAGCGGCTTCACCTTTCGGACGCCGCAGCATTCCTTGCGGTTGTCCACCGAATCGTAGAAAAGGTTGATGCCTTTTGAGCGAACCATTGCCTCCACCAGGTCATGTTGGGGGAACAGTACTTCTACATCGCACCCATACCTCTTGCGGACGCGATCGATCACATCATAGGTTTCGGGGTTCAACCGTCCGGTGTCCAGAGTGAAGACCCGCGCGTCAGGGTTGATCTTCAGCATCATGTCAACAACGGCCACATCTTCGGCTCCACTCCACGCCATTGCAATACCAGGATGGAAGGTTTCCAGCGCCCATGTGAGGACTTCCTGCGCGGATTTGCTCTCCAGATCGGCGTTCACGCGCTCCACGTCGGTCTCCGTCATGTTGGCAGTATTGGTCATTCGTTACTCCTTCGGCTACCGGGTCATCAGATCGAGGCTAAGGTCATCGTCAACAGGATACTTCATTCGACTTGGCAGCGTCAACCGTTTCGGTCGATTGAATTAATCCGGCGGTTCGCATAGTCCCCGCCCTGTGGGGAAACGTCCGCACCCTCGAATCGCGGAGGGGAGAGGGTACGCTTTAGCGGGGGTGAGGGGAGAACGTTGCTTGCCACCCCTCACCCTGGCCCTCTCCCCTCAGAAGGGGTGAGGGGACTCCCTCATCACCGCGAATAGCGCGCAAGCAGTCTCGGCGCCAAATGGCGGGCAGGAATGCCCGCCCTCCTGTTCCCGCACTTTCCGCGGGCATCAATTCACCACCTCCAGAATCGCCTTGCAGAGGGTGATGCGGTTGTCGCGGTCGATCAGAAACGTCCGATCTCCGGTGTTGGAGATGAATCCAAACTCAATCAGCACAGAGGGACCCCCGGTGAACCGGAGCACGGCCAGGTCGGTGCGCTGCTTCACTCCCCTGTTCCTGAAACCCGTCACCTGGATGAGTTTGTGCTGGAGAGCGTCTGCAAGAGGCTTATCCTTCCCCGCGTTCCGATACAGCACCTCCAGCCCGTTTGCCTAGGCGGACGTGGATGAGTTCAGGTGCAAGGAAATGAAATGGGTGCAACCGGCGTTCTTTGCGCGTGACGCCCTACCGCCCACTGGCACTCCGCCCCGAACGGCAACCACGCGAACGAGGCGGAGTCCTTCCGCGTTCTATAGCGGTATCTGCGTGGTGAGGGCTTTCATGTACTGCGCCCGTTCGAAGGCTTCGGGGTGGGGGCAGTTGATCTGGCTCATGCTGCCCTGCATCTGCTTGACCGACTCGTATTCGTGCTCTTCCATCCACTGAACCATGCTGTGCTCAATGGTCTTAATGTGGTCGATACCGTGCTTGAAAAGGCAGGAACAGAGTTGGGAGACCTTGGCGCCAGCCATGAGTATCTTGAGAACGTCTTCACCGGTGTAAATGCCACGCGTGGCTGCCAGGTCTGCTTTGATGCGCCCGTGGAGTATCCCAATCCAGTTCAGGGGAACCCGCATGGCAAAGGGGGTGCTGAGAATGATGCTGGGGCGCACTTCCAGCGCATCCAGGTCGATGTCCGGCTGATAGAAGCGGTTGAAAAGCACCAAAGCATCGGCTCCTTGCTCATCAAACTGCTTGGCCATGTTGCCGATATTACTGAAGAACGCGGACGTCTTGATCGCCACTGGAATGGATACTTCAGACTTGACCTCTCTGAGTACGTCCACGTACACTCTCTCGATCTGGCTCCCCGCAAGGTCAAGATCGGTGGGAACGAAGTAGATATTCAATTCCAGAGCGTCGGCTCCCGCCTGCTCAATCTGCCGCGCGAAGTCAGTCCACCCTCCGATGGATCTGCCGTTGAGACTGGCGATGACAGGGATATCAACGGCTTCCTTCGCTTTTCGGATGTGCTCGAGATAGCCTTCCGGACCGACGCGAAATTCCTCCGGCTCGGGAAAGTACGTCAGCGCCTCTGCAAAGCTATCGGTGCCCTGGGTCAGATGGTAGTTCAACTCATAGCTCTCCAGCGACAACTGCTCCTCAAACAGAGAATAGAGCACGACAGCAGATGCGCCGGCGTCCTCCATGTGACGGATGTTGTCAACATCATCCGAAAGGGACGAAGCTGAAGGCACCAGAGGACTGCGGAGTTTCATGCCCATGTATTCGGTTGAAATGTCCATTTTCATATCTCCCTTGCCAATGCGGATTTCGGAGTGCGAAATGCGGAATGAATCGCGTCCCAAACACTCGGTCTTCATATTGTGTGGCGCCGATCCATACGGATCCGAACGGACTGGTCGGCATGGTGATTCCTCCTATAGCGGAGCGACGACGAAGGGGTGCCGACTGGTGAGCGGCGGGTCTACTCGTCCCCATCGCGTGTCGTCGTCGCTTCGTCGGTTGCCGACGAGAACGGGCGCGCGGCGAGATACTCGTAGAGTGCCCAACGGGTGTCCACATCCACCTGCGCCTGCGCAAAGAGGTCTTTCGCCACGTCGGGCTTGCTCTTCGTCAGCATCTTAAAGCGATTCTCCATCATCAGATACTCGTTGACTTTCGCCTTCGGGGGCTTGGAGTCCAGTATAAACGGGTTCTGTCCAGTCGCGCGCAACTGAGGATTGTATCGCCACAGCGGCCACTGCCCGGTATCCACCGCCGCCTTCTGGTTCTGCATGGCCGTGGTCATGTTGATTCCGTGGGCAATGCAGTGACAGTAGGCGATGATCAGTGACGGACCGGGGAACGCCTCCGCTTCAAGGAAGGCTTTGAGGGTGTGCTCATCGCGGGCGCCCATGGCCACGTGGGCGACATACACGTTGCCGTATGTTGTCGCCATGAGTCCGATGTCTTTCTTTCCGGTGGATTTCCCTCCCTCGGCAAACTTTGCTACCGCCCCGCGTGGGGTGGCCTTGGACATCTGCCCGCCGGTATTGGAGTAGACTTCTGTGTCCATCACAAGGATATTCACGTCCTTCCCGCTGGCCAGAACGTGATCCAGTCCACCGTACCCGATGTCGTACGCCCAGCCATCGCCACCCACAATCCAGATACTTCGTTTCACAAGACCATCAGCGAGGCTTAGTAGCGACCGCACTTGCGCCTGGATGGTCGAGTCGTAACTGCTGATGCCCTCGAGCTTCTCCTTCAACTGAGTGACGCGTTGGCGCTGGTCATAGATGCCAGACTCGTCGTTTTGGGTTGCAGACAAGATGGATTGTGCCAGGTTCTGCCCTACATGCTCAGCCAGCCTGCGAAGCAGTTCTTCTGCCTGTTGCCGTTGTTTTTCGACGGAGACACGGAACCCTAATCCAAATTCGGCGTTGTCCTCGAAGAGGGAATTGCACCATGCCGGGCCACGTCCGTCGATGTTCGTTGTCCAGGGAGTCGTCGGCAGGTTCCCTCCGTAGATGGATGAACAGCCGGTTGCGTTGGCGACGATCATTCTGTCGCCGAACAACTGGCTGATGAGTTTGAGGTACGGCGTTTCGCCGCACCCGGCGCAGGCGCCGGAGAATTCAAAGAGCGGCTCCATCGCCTGTTGCGTACGAATGCTGGAAGCCTTTACGGTTCGTCGATCCATTTCAGGGATGCGAAGGAAGAACTCCCAGTTCTCCGCTTCGGGCTCTCGCAGCGGAGCTTGAGGTTGCAGGTTGATGGCTTTCAGTCGGGCGGCCTCTTTGTTCTTGGCCGGGCAGACATCCACGCAGAGTCCGCAACCGGTGCAATCTTCCGGCGCCACCTGGAGGGTGAACTTCAGTCCCTGGCTCTTCCATTCCTTCTCTCTTGCGTCCGCGCTCTTGAATGTGGCTGGGGCGCTGTCGAGCAGTTTGGGGTCATACACTTTCATGCGGATGACCGCGTGCGGACAGACGAAGGCGCACTTGCCGCACTGGATACACACCTTCTCATCCCAGACAGGAATCTCCAAAGCAATGTTGCGTTTTTCATATTTTGTCGTCCCGGTGGGGAACGTGCCATCGCAGGAGAAAGCGCTGACCGGCAGCGAGTCTCCGCGGTCGGCGATAATCTCTCCGAGAACCTCGCGCACGAACGCCGGTGCATCCGTCGGCACCGGGGGCGGGACGGGCACATGACTACCGACTATGTCGGGCACCGGAACTTCGTGCAGGAACTCAAGCGACTGATCCACCGCGTCCAGGTTGCGCTTGACGATCTCGTCTCCTTTCCGCCCGTATGTGTCTCGTATGGACTGCTTGATGGCCTCGATGGCTTCCTCTCTGGGCAACACGCCGGAAATCGCAAAGAAGCATGTTTGCATGACAGTGTTAATTCTACTGCCCATGCCGGTTTCCTGTGCGACCTTGATGGCATCGATCACGAAGAGCCTGACGCCCTTATCGATGATCTGCTTCTGCATGCGCTCCGGCAGGTGCGACCAGACTTCATCGGCAGGGTGGGGGGTATTCAACAGGAAAGTGCCACCGGGGGCGATGTCCTTGAGCATGTCGTACCGCTCCAGAAACACCGGTTGATGGCAGGCGATAAAATTGGCTTCAGCGACCAGGTAGATGGAGCGGATGGGACTGGGTCCGAAACGCAGGTGAGAAACCGTCATGGCGCCGGACTTCTTGGAGTCGTAAACGAAATATCCCTGGGCGTAATTGTCCGTGTTCTCACCGATGATCTTAATAGAGTTCTTGTTGGCTCCCACGGTACCGTCCGCGCCGAGGCCGTAAAACAGAGCGCGGGTCACATTCTCGGGTTCGGTAGAGAAGTCCCTGGGATATTCCAGGCTGGTGTTGCTGACATCGTCGTCGATCCCGATGGTAAAGTGTTTCATCGGCTTCTCACGCCGCAAGTTGTCGAAGATCCCCTTGATCATCGCGGGAGTAAATTCCTTTGAGGAAAGGCCATATCGACCTCCAACCACTCGAGGCGACTCCGCAAAACTGCACCATCCGCTCTCCATGCCCTCGCTGATGGCGTTGACGCAATCGAGGTAGAGGGGATCGCCCGGGCTGCCAGGCTCCTTGGTGCGGTCGAGGACTGCGATGGATTTCACCGAGGCGGGAAGAGACTCGACGAACTGCCGAATGTGGAAGGGACGGTATAGGCGAACCTTGACCAGCCCCACCTTCTCTCCGCTCTCAGTCAGGGCGTCCACCGTTTCATGCGCAGTTTCGCAACCAGAGCCCATCAGGATAATCACGTCCTCGGCGTCGTCGGCGCCGACGTAGTCGAAAAGGTTGTACTTCCGACCCGTGAGTTCACCAAAACGATCCATCGTGTTCTGCGTGATCTGCGAGCAGGCGCCATAAAACGGATTGCAGCGTTCCCGCGCCTGAAAAAAAACATCGGGATTCTGAGCAGTGCCGCGAACAACCGGATGGTCGGGCGAGAGAGCGCGGGAACGATGCTCCAGCATGTGCTGCTCATCAATCATGGCGCGCATCTGGTCTTCCGTGACCATCGCCACCTTTTGCACTTCGTGAGACGTGCGGAACCCATCAAAGAAATGAAGAAATGGGATGCGCGACTCCAGCGTCGCCGCCTGCGCGATGAGGGCGAAGTCCATGGCTTCCTGCACGGAAGCGGACGCAAGCAGGGCGAACCCGGTAGTGCGAGTGGCCATGACGTCGCCGTGGTCGCCAAAAATCGAGAGTGCGTGGGTGGCCAGAGTTCTTGCAGAAACGTGAAAAACTGTGGGAGTCAACTCGCCCGCGATCTTGTACATGTTCGGGATCATCAGGAGCAGGCCTTGTGACGCGGTAAAGGTCGTGCCCACAGAACCTGTTTGCAGCGCGCCGTGCAGTGCGCCTGCCGCGCCCCCCTCGCTCTGCATTTCCGTGATGGAGGGGACTGTTCCCCAGATATTGGGCTTGCCCGAAGCGGCCCATGCATCCGCAAATTCTCCCATCGGAGATGAGGGAGTGATCGGGTAGATGATCACCACCTCGTTGACGCGGTACGCCACATGCGCCACCGCTTCGTTGCCGTCCAATGTCTTGAAATATTCCTTCATGGTTTCCATTCCTCCCAGAATCTTTGGGCGACTTCCTTCCGGTTACAGATCGATGAATGCTCTTACAACTTCATCACCAAGCCCCCCCTGCACCGTGAATCCCGCCCGCTCGCAGAGAGCCTGCATGTAGTGGTTTTCCTGCAGAATCTCGGCTGTCACGCGATGGATGCCTTCGTCTTTGGCTATCCTGAGCAGCAGGTCAATGAAACCGGTGCCAAGCCCGCGTTGTTGCCAGTCATCGCGAACTATCACGGCGAACTCCGCCTCTTCCATGCCGTGAATCTGGTTAAGCCGCCCCACTCCGAGGATCTCGTGCTCACGCGATTCGGGGATTTCCCGCTCTGCCACGAGGACCATTCCCGCGTCGTAGTCGATAAAGCAGATGCGACACAACCGCTCGTGGGAAACCCGCTGACTTAACTTGACCATGTGCATGTAACGAAGGTACACGCTCCGTTCCGACAGACCTTCATGAAATTTTACCAGAAGCGGCTCGTCTTCGGGACGGATGGGACGGAATGTCACCTTCCCGCCCTCCCGAACCTGAAACTGCTGGACATACTGATTTGGGTAGGGGCGAATCGCCGGTTGCGGCAACTGCTCCTCCAGCGTATCAGCATCGTGAAGCAGCACTCGAGCATCCAGCGCGAGCAGTTGATCGGGAGATGCCAGCAGGGGATTGATGTCAATTTCTTTGATCCAGCGCTGCTCCATGACAAGTTGGCTGAACGTCACCAGCAATCGTTCGAGTTCGCCGAGATCGACCGCTTGTCTGCCGCGCACTCCCTGGAGAGCGGTGTAGATCTTGGTTTGCTCAATCATTCTTCGGGCGAGTGTTGTGTTCAGCGGCGGCAGCGCGAGCGATCTGTCTCCAAAGACCTCCACGAGTTGACCGCCCAGGCCAAAGAGGAGTACCGGGCCAAACTGCGGGTCGACACTGCTCCCGATAATCAACTCGTACCCTTCCGATTTCACCATGGGCTGCACGGTGACCCCCAGAAAATGCTCTTTGCCGACCTTCTGCCGAGTTGACGACGCAATGGACTCGTACGCGTCTTGGACGGCTTCCAAGGTCTTGATATTCAGAATCACGCCGCCCACATCGGTCTTGTGAGTGATGGTTTCAGAGTACAACTTCAGAACGACAGGAAAGCCGATCTCCTCCGCGGCCTGCACCGCCTGGAGAGGAGTTGTTGCCACCTTCGTCGCTACGACCGGAATGCCGTAGGCAGCGAGAATCTCTTTGGATTCGTGTTCGGTGAGCACCGTCCTCTTCTCGCGGCGCGCCGCGTCGATGACGGTTCTCGCCGACGCGCGGCCCCGTAGACTACCAGCGGAGTCATCAGGCATCTCCGGGGTCTCATACAGTCCTTTAAGATTGTATGAGTACCTCCACATGTAGTAGAACATTCGGGCCGCGGTGTCCGGGTAAGAGAACGTGGGAATGTTGGCGCGATTGAGGATCGACTGTCCCGCGGCAACGTCGGGGCCTCCCATCCAACTCGCGAGAACGGGCTTTCCGGTCGTATGGGCGAGTGGCTTTAGCGCCTCAGCGGTACGGGTGGGGTCGGTCATCGCCTGCGGGGTCAGGATGACCAGGAGACCGTCGCTGTTGGGGTCGATGGCCGTAACCTCGAGCGCTTTCGCGTATCTTTCGGGCGAGGCGTCGCCGAGAATATCGACCGGATTACCGTGCGACCAGTGCGCAGGGAGGAACTCATCGAGTGCATGGATGGTTTCGTCTGAAAGCTCCGCCAACTTGCCACCCTTGGACACGAGCGAATCGGTGGCCAGTACGCCGGGGCCACCGGCATTGGTAAGAATGGTGAGTCGACACCCATGGGGCCGCGGCTGTTTCCCCAGTACTTCGGCCATGTAGAACAACTCGTGCATGTGTTCCACGCGGAGAACCCCCGATCGGCGAAAGGCCGCGTCGAGCACTTCATCGCTTCCGGTCAAAGAGCCTGTGTGCGACGATGCCGCTTTGGCGGCAGCCTCTGTGCGACCCGCTTTGATGACGATGATCGGCTTGGTGTACGAAACCTCCCGGGAGGCGGAAAGGAATGAGCGCGCATTCCCGATGGATTCCATGTAGATGACAATGCTCTTGGTGCGCGGATCGTCTCCCAGATAGTAGATCAGGTCGCCCCAATCCACATCCAGCATCGAACCGATGGAGACGAAGGCGCTGAATCCCACATTGTCCTTCAGGCTCCAGTCCAGAACGGCGGTACAGAGCGCGCCGCTCTGGCTGACAAAGCCCACGCTGCCAGGACGCGCCATGTTGCTTGCGAATGTTGCATTGAGACCGGTCAACGGGCTCATGACGCCCAGGCAGTTTGGGCCGATGATTCGCATGTGGCCGCGGCGCGCCTCGGCAAGCACCTGCTGCTCAAGCTTGATTCCCTCTTCCCCTGTTTCCTTGAAACCGGCGGAAATAATGATCGCGCCTTTAACTCCGGCATCCACGCACTCTCCGATCACCGAGGGGACCGCCGGGGCGGGAATGACCACAACAACCAGGTCCACGCGCTCCGGAACGGAAGCGATGTCGGGATACGTCTTGATCCCGAGCACGCGTGGGCGCTTGGGGTTGACGGGGAAGATCGTCCCACCGAATTGAGTATTGATCAGGTTCCAGATGATGGTCCGGCCAACGCTGCCCTCCTTCTCCGTCGCGCCAATCACAGCGACGGTTTTGGGGGCAAAAATAGCATGGAGCGTTCCTCTGCGGTGGAGCCGTTCCTCGGTGGCTCCATCGGTCTTTCCTGTCTTGCCTGTTTTCATGTCCTGCTCCTGTTGCGCGACAACGACGGCTCCTATGGTGAGCGACTAAGCGCCGATGCGGCATTTCACGAACTACAAAGGGGCTTCTCCCGCCAACGCCGCGAGAAACTGCGCTACCGATCTCGCGGAAAGGGGCCCCAGTGGGGGGACTTCCGGCAATGTGCCCCAGGCGGGGAACTCACCAACGACAGACATTCACCACATGGCGCGTCAGACCCGCAAGCGAGTCATTGCAACACTTTTACCGGAGATGCAACCTTTCGGCGATTCTCTCCACGGCGTTGTCGGCCAAATCCCCGGTGCGTGACGAGAGTTGCCTGCCGAACTGGAAATCGTGCCCGCTTAGAACTCGGCCAACAATAATTTCGCGTCAAGTTCAGCCGAACACCTCGGAGCGACGGCGATGCCTGCTACTAAAACGCGGAGTTATTGTTGGATTTGTTCTTACGGCGACGACCTTCCCTGTCGGCACGCGCAACCCCATGTTCAGTGCAGCCGCAAACAGGTTACCGGGGATCACGTGGTGGGAGGTGAATGAGAGGGTCCTTGCGGGAACCACGTCTTCGATGGATAAACCCGGGCGGTCTGGATCCGCGTGCGCATCAACAAACACAATATGATCCATGTTCCCGAGCTCTTCGACAAGGGTAATGTCATACGGATGCTGGAACGACAATGTGACACACAGACCCAGGGCGATCGCACGAAATCGCCGCCCGTAGCTTCATGCTGACGACAGCACCTTCGAGAGGTAATCATCGTCCCAGGCCGCTTTGAGGCGCTTCGCCCCGATGCCGACCTTCGCGGACTTCTCGTGCTTCAGGAGATTCATGGTTAGGCGGCGGATGAGAGAGAGGTTTTGCGCGGCGTGGCCGGTGCGGACGCGGCACTCATCCTCGCGGAAGGCGACATCCAGG
>Ga0210049_1000114_pt1 | contig 55480 bp, 44 predicted proteins | sample CryGeyCG2014_300_2_FD_183964 | JGI IMG/M metagenome (GOLD analysis project Ga0210049, IMG submission 183964) | Groundwater microbial communities from aquifer - Crystal Geyser CG06_land_8/20/14_3.00 (SPAdes) (version 2) | ecosystem: Environmental > Aquatic > Deep subsurface > Groundwater | place... | reverse complement strand
TATGCATTGCCATGCGAAGTCCACCAAGCACCCAGCCATTATAACTTTCAAATGTTGCCCAGAACTCTTCATTTTTGCATAGCTCAAAAGCATACCACGCCTTTGCATAATAAAGGACAGCGCCAGCGTTTACCTGTCTTAGAAATGCCATAGTATGCAGGCTGATGTTTACTTTTTCATTTAGGATCCTTCCGTTTGCAATACCTACGGGAACTCCGTTTTCTAATCCTAAGAAAAAGTATTCGTCTTTCATTCTCTTTCTTTTAATGGCAAGTAGTTCTGCAAATACTCTTGCCCCGACAATATCATAGTAGTCATATTCGGCGAATAGAAATTTTTGAAGAATACCAAGCACCGGGTCGATTTCTTCTTCCTTGATTGGACGAATAAGAACATCATGCTTGTTTCCTTGTTTGTCTAAAATCTCGGACCACATGGGTTTAAGTTCAGGGACTCTAATAGGGGCTTGCAGCAATCCTTCCAGCCATTCTGCATCGAATTTGTACTCGCTTTTCCTGAGTTTTACAGGAATTTGCTTTTTCATAATGCCTCCTTATATTTAATAAAATTTGATTATATTATATCTGTTAAAACTGCGGTGTCAATAAGTTATTTACCTAAAATTTAATTTCAATTCGCTCTATTGACTTAATAAAGATTTTTTGATAAAATTAAGACATCTTTTTGAAAGGGAGGTAGTACAATGAAAAAACAACCGCCAGTTAAAGTTTCACAATCCGAAATTGTCTTCAAAGTAGAAGAAATTGAACCTATATTAAGCGGTTCGCCGATGATTCTCCCGCCATGGAGTCCAATGTTTATTGAACTTCCAAACGGGAAGAAGATGGTTATCAGGGAAATGAGGAAAGATGAAATTCCCCTTTTACTTCCTACTGTAAAAAATCTTTTAGACATTGACCATGATTTTTATGACATCGTGGGCGCAAGAGTTTATGCAGAACTTCTTGGCTGGTTAAGAAATAGATTAAAGGACCCTTACAATTTTGTTGGTGTAGTAGATGGTAAACTTGCAGCATTTGCAAATGGAAGACTTATGGATGAGGATATAAACATCAGTTTGCACACACTTGCATTTATGAGAGGCATGAAGGCTGGTGCTGTAATGTATTATGCAAAGTGCTATTATGCTTTTGAAATTCTCGGGCAAAAAGAATTCTGGGCTACTTATGAAAGTTACAACGGATGGAAGAGATGGGGAATAGGAATGGCTCAACCATCTTATCCGTGGCCTGATGTTCAACATGAACTTGGTGGAGCAAGGGTTTACTATGTAACAAAAGAATACTGGAACACCACAGTAAAGAAATATCTCGAGGACTATATTGGCTCTGGCCTTATAAGTCCGGTTCCGGAAGATATGCTGAAGGCAGCAGAGCACTTTGAAGTCCCAGAAGGACTTGAAGAATAATTTAATTAAATATTCTTTAATCCCCCAAAATTATCCTGGGGGTTTTATTTTTACTGAAGAGAAGATAAAAATGATGCAAAAAATAGCTTTGATAGCTGAATCTTTTGGTGATTGTATAAATCTGAATAGTGATTGGAAACAAATCAGGATTCACTCTACCTTCAGGAATGTAATTAATTTGTTAGTTTCATCCCGAATTATCTCTATTGTTGCGCCTGCTGTAGGAAGAGGACCTAATAACATTGTGGTAGATATTGATGACTTCCGCCAGTTTAAATATATAAATTGGCATGATAAGATTTTGTATTTAGACGATTATGGGATTGGTTTTAGTGGAGCAGAGAAGTATGATTCAGAGATTTTCATATCAAGTTTGAACAGGGGCGAATTTATGTGCAATTTACAAATTTCAGAGAAAGTTGTTGTAGAAGAAGCTCCTCAGTTCAGCAGTGCATTTCTTTTAGATGACGGTAGAGAGAAGTTTTTTAAAACACTGTTCGAAAGAAATTTAAAGGAAAAAATTAAAATCACTTTTAAAGCTTTGATGAATGGTTATTTTGATGCGGTTAATGAATTAAAGGGCGTTGGTTTTGGTTTAACGCCCCAGGGAGACGATATTATTAATGGAATAGTCATTGCTCTTTATATTTTCGAACAACTTTCCGGGGTGAAAACCGTAAATATAAGAGAGAAATTTTATCTTCAATCTTCAAATGGCAATGTATTAAGCAATACATTTATCTATTATTCTTCAGTTGGTCGTTTTTATGAATATTTTAAAGATTATTTATTGGCTATTTTGTCTGATGGGAAAAATGTTGAATCTGTTACTCGTAGAATACTTAATTTCGGAGAAACATCGGGTGCAGATATTTTAACTGGTTTTATTATTAGTTTGAAAAAATTTTTAGAAGGAGGTTTGTTATGGCAGTGAAAGGAGTTATTAAAAAGGGCGAATATTATGATTCTGTATCCCTTATGTTGGTTGCTCGAGAAGCAACAAAACTTAATGGCGTTGAAGATGCAGCTTTGATGATTGGCACAAAAGAGAATAAGTCAATTCTCGAATCCTCCGGACTATTAATAGAGGAATTTAAAGGAGCATCAGAATCAGATTTGCTTATTGTGGTAAAGGCAAAAGATGAATTATTAGCCAGTACAGCGATTCAGAAGGTAGAAGAACTTCTGAAAACTAAAAACCTGGGGTCTCGGGAATCTGAAGAATATATGCCCAAGAGTCTTGAAGGAGCTTTAGAAATTTTACCCGATGCAAATATGGTTATTGTATCGGTTGCAGGTAGGTATGCAGCAAGAGAAGCAATGAAAGCTTTAGAGCATGGTCTGCATGTGATGATCTTCTCGGATAATGTTCCAAAAGATAAAGCGTTTGAGGTAAAAAAATATGGAAGAGAACATGGCCTTCTTGTGATGGGTCCTGACTGTGGTACAGCCATCATAAATGGTGCACCGCTTGGTTTTGCGAATGTAGTTAATAGAGGTGATATTGGAATTGTTTCTGCTGCAGGTACAGGACTTCAGGAAGTTAGCTGTATCATTTCAAATGCAGGTGGCGGTATTTCACAGGGTATTGGTACAGGTGGGATAGATGTCAAGAAGGATTATCAAGGCATGTCTTTCCTTACCGGGCTTGAAGCTCTTATTGATGATCCTGAAACAAAGGTCATTACACTTGTTTCCAAGCCACCACACCCGGAAGTTCTTGAAAAAATAGGTGAAATTCTCAAGAAGACCGATAAGCCAGTTGTTGCTGCTTTCCTTGGAGCAGACCCTGAATTAGTTAAAAAGATTGGTGCAATTCCAGCAAAAGACCTTGAACATGCCTCACTTCTTGCAGTTAGTATTTCTAAGGGTATTTCTATGGAAGACTTTGAGAAAGAGATTGGTCGTAAAGATGGTGAATTAAAAGAATTGGCTTCACAACTTGCAAGGAAATTAACAGGAGAGCAGAAGTATTTTAGAGGCTTGTTCCAGGGAGGGACCCTTGTCTATGAAACCCAGGTTCTCCTGAAGGATATTTTAGGAGGTATAAATTCTAACGCTCCGCTTGATCCTTCTCTTAAACTTGAAGATTCCTGGAAAAGTGTCGGACATACTGCAGTTGATCTTGGCGAGGATGAATTTACAGTTGGAAGACCTCATCCACAGATTGATTTTGAATTGAGAAATAAACGAATACTTAACGAAGCAAATGATCCGACCGTTGCAATTATTTATCTTGATGTTGTTATAGGTTATGGTACCAATCCTAATCCTGCTGAAGAGCTGACACCTGTAATTAAAAAAGCAAGAGAAATAAGCAATGCAATTATTATTGCAACTGTTACTGGAACAGATAAAGATCCTCAGGATAAAGCAAAACTTATAAGCATGCTTAAGGATGCTGGTGCAGTGGTATTTGAAAGGAATGCTTCAGCAACGAGATTAGCCGGATATATTTTAAAGAGTATTGGAGGTTAATGATGTTGGCAAACGAACTTTTTAAAAAGGAATTAAAGGTTATTAACATTGGTTTACTTTCATTCAAGGAAAGCCTTGATAAGGAAGGAGTTAAAACCATTCAGATCGATTGGAAACCGCCTGCCACTGAAGATGAAGAAACTTTGGACGCATTAAAAAAATTGTTGGGGAATAAATAGAAGGGTGAATTACTTTCTTATTTTTACTCTATGCTATACTTAACTGACTTAAGACATCTCTTTAGTTTTAGGAAGTAGCATTCTATAAGGTATTAAATTGTTTCCTGCTTCTAACTTTTATTTAAGTAGAATAATAAAATTATTCAGGGGAGGATATTATGACAAGCGAAGAATTTATAAAGTTTATGACAGAAGAAGTAAAGATGTATGATTTAACTCAGCCCTTAAGTATTCATACACCTCCATGGCCAAGTTACATGCCTCTTGGGCTTCAGTATTTTAAAAGAATTGCTGGTGCCCATATGGGACAGGGAGCTAATGGTCAAATTATTACCTCAAGTAACCATGTTGGAACACATATGGATGGTGAGATTCACTTTTATGGTGCAGGAAGAGCAGTAGGACAGGTACCACTTGAAGAGTGGGTAGGCCCTGGTGCAGTGGTTGACATTTCTGATGAGGTCGAGGATTACGGTTTATATACTCCGGAAATGCTTATGAAGAAAGTAGATATAAAAAAGGGAGATATCCTTATTATTAATACTGGCTATCATAAGTATGCATGGTATGAGCAGGGGGCAGATGAAATAAGATATATGGTTAAACACCCTGGACCAAGTCCCGATTTCCCAGATTGGGCTCTTTCTATGAAACTTAAGTGGATTGGTGTTGACTGTGGAAGTGCAGATCATCCGATGAACACGATTTTGAGAAACTGGCATCCAGGTCTCTTCAAGGAAGCTGATAAGAGGCTTAAGGAAAAATACGGAAAGAGTTGGGACGAAATGTTCCCTCCAGAAGTTTATTATCAAATTATGCATTTAAAATTGTTTCCCAGAAGATTGGTTCATGCCGAAAATCTTGGCGGTGATATAGATAAACTCAGTAATAAGAGAGTTTATATGGGTGCCTTTAACGTTAAGGGGATTGAAATGGAATCAGCATGGACAAGAATAGTTGCATGGACTCCGTAGTTAAAAATAGAAATACTTAGGCCCAGTCGATTATTTAGAGCTATTTCTTTATAGAAAATATTATCCTTTTTAATGAATATTGAGGTAAATTAAGCTTACGCGGGCTGATTTAAATATCGTTATACGTAATTAATTCTCTATAGGCTTAAATTAGCGGCATTCCATTTAGTATTTATCTATATCCAATGGTATATGCGCCGCCTTAAATTAAAACTTCAGAGGTAACGATTATCTAAATTGGCTTAAAATTAGCTTTCTTAAAATTGACCTCTGGTTATATATGGCTTAAAAAGAATTCTAATTAAAAAGTATAGAAATGTATTAAGTAGTTTTAATCTGTTGAAACCTGCTGAACAGATTACAGGTTAGAAGAGAGTAAATCTACACTTTTTTCAGTAGATTATATTTTTTCAAAATAATCTTTAGAATTAATTCAAATTCAGATATAATGTCAACTTGAGAAGTTTAATTTAACTCTTATAACTACTTGATTTTTTATCGTGAATATATAAAATAGTAGATGCTCGGGGTGTGGCGTAGTTTGGTAACGCGCATGGTTTGGGACCATGAGACCGGTGGTTCGAATCCACTCGCCCCGACCATCGCGCCCATAGCTCAGTAGGATAGAGCAACGGATTTCTAATCCGTCGGTCGCTGGTTCGAATCCGGCTGGGCGCGCCATGTGGTGGGTGTAGCTCAATGGTTAGAGTACCGGACTGTGGATCCGGCCGTTGGGAGTTCAAATCTCCTCACCCACCCCATATGTGTTGATGTTGTTGAGCGCCCATAGCTCAGAAGGATAGAGCAGTGGATTCCTAATCCGCAGGTCGCAGGTTCGAATCCTGTTGGGCGCACCAGGTGCGCCTATAGCTCAATTGGATAGAGCAACGGACTTCGGATCCGTTGGCTGCGGGTTCGAATCCTGCTAGGCGCGCCATTTTAGGTGGGTCCTTGGCTCAATTGGTAGAGCAACGGACTCTTAATCCGTAGGTTGCGGGTTCGAGTCCCGCAGGACCCACCATTTTTTATTTGAGATTTCTGCGAGGGTGGCGGAATGGCAGACGCGCTGGACTTAGGATCCAGTGAGGAAACTCATGCGGGTTCAAGTCCCGCCCTTCGCACCATTTAATATTTATTTTTCTATTTAAAGGGGTGGAACATGGAATATACTATAAAGGAACGAAAAAGTTCAGAAATATTTTTGGAATACACAAATAACGCTGAAGAGATACAGAATGCCAAAAGAGAAGCTTACACAAGGCTTTCTGCTAAGGCTAAAATACCGGGCTTCCGTCAAGGAAAAGCTCCTTATGAAATTGGTGCCAGATATATTGGAGAAAGTAAAATTCAAGAAGAAGCAGTTGAAATTCTTGTTGATAAAGGTTTAAACGAAGTTTTAGAAAAAGAAAAGATAGCTCCTTTAGGGGAACCAGATTTAAAAGTAGAAAAAGTCGAAGACGATATTTTAGTTTTTTCTTGTAAAATTGAGTTTTTCCCTGAAGTAAGCGTAAATTTAAACGAGAAAATACATTTGAACTATAACTCGGTTGTTTCCGAGGAAGAGATAAATCAAAAGGTTAATGAGATCAGAGACTCTTTTATTGAGCTTCAACCAAAAAATGGGTCAATAGAAATAGGTGATATTATAGAGGTAAGTATCAGCTATCAAGGACATGAAACTCAAACACTTACAGCCGAGGTTGGGAAAGATAAGGTTATAGGAGATTTTGAAACCCAGGTCATTGGTAAAACGAAAGGGGACACTTTTGTGGTTAAAGCCGAAACTACCGAAATTAACTTCGAGATTCTCAGCGTGAAGAAGAAAATAGTTCCGGAAGTTGACGATGAACTTGGTAAAGATGCCGGTTTCGAAAATTTACAAGCAATGAAGGAAAAAATAGAAGAGCAACTTAAAGAAAATAAAAAATTGCAGTTTGAAGAAAATAGAGGTAGAGAAGCTTTAAAGACTCTTGCACAGAAACTCGAAGTTGAATTACCTCAAAAATTTGTTGAAAAAGAAGTTGAGGAGAGAAGAAACGAGCTTAGGAAAAGATATATTAAGGTTGGTAAAAAAATAGAAGATGTGATGAAAGAAGATAATAAAACGATAGATGATTTTAAAAACGAGGCAAGGGAAATCGTTGAGAATGAAATTAAGGAAGAACTAATTTTAAGGCAAGTTAAAAAAGAAAATAAATTGAACGTAACAGAGGAAGAGGTAAGGAAGGAGTTTGAGAATATTGTTCTTAATCATAAAGTTGACACAAATGAGATAAACCTTACAGAAGATTTGGCGCGTGTAATCAGGAATGAAATATTTAGAAGTAAAGCAATTTTAATATTAAAAGAAAATGTTATAATAAATATTGGAGGTGATTAATTTGCCGATTGTTCCATTTATAATAGAAACGACAGGTAAAGGAGAGAGAAGCTATGATATCTTCTCGAGACTTTTAAAGGATAGGATTGTTTTTCTTACAGGTGAAATTAACGGAGAGATTGCTGATCTTATAGTTGCAGAACTATTATTTCTTGAGGCGCAGGATCCCACTCAAGATATTTACCTTTATATAAATAGTCCTGGTGGTGAAGTTACGCCAGGTATGGCTATTTACGATACTATACAGTATATAAAGTCACCGGTTGCAACAATTTGTCTGGGTCAGGCAGCATCGCTTGCTGCAATAATCCTTGCAGCAGGGACGAAAGGTAAAAGATATGCCCTTCCTCATTCTCGTATTCTCATTCATCAGCCATGGGGAGGTGCGCAGGGACAGGCTACCGATATAGAAATTCAGGCTAGAGAAATTTTAAGAATTAAAAAAATAGGCAGCGAGATCCTTGCTCTTCTTACAGGGCAACCTATTAAAAAGATTCAGGAAGATACTGAGAGAGATTTTTATATGTCTCCTGAAGAAGCAAAAGAGTATGGACTTATTGACCAGATTATTTCACGCTCACTTGAGATTGGAGGAAATAAAGAGTGAAAGAAGTAGGCGAACCAAGATGCTTTCTTTGCGGAAAGAATTATAAAGAGGCAGACAATTTGATAACGGGTTCCGATGGTGTATATATCTGTGGTATTGTAAATAAGAATTTTCTTGAGGGAACATCTTACCCAATTTTGATTAATAGTACAGGTTCTAAGGTTTATATTAAAAAATTAGCTTAGGAGGTTGTATGGACAAAAAGTGGATACTCAGCGAAGCTCCTTTTATTCCATTAAGAAATTTAGTTGTTTTCCCTTATACGGTAGTGCCTTTACTTGTTGGAAGGCCGAAATCAATTGCTGCAATAGAGAAGGCTTTATCCAGCGATAAAATGATTGTTGTTGCTTCTCAAAAAAACGGGTTCGTTGAAGAACCAACACCTGGCGATCTTTTTGATGTAGGAGTTGGTGTGGAGATTATTCAGATCCTCAGGCTCCCAGATGGTTCATACAGGATTCTTATAGAAGGTATCCAAAGAGTTAAGATAAGCAAATTTGATAGCTCTGGTGACCATTGGAAGGTCCAGATTGAGCCGATTGAAGACATATTCGAACAATCTTCCCGTCTTGATGCTCTTATGAGAGTTGCTTCGGATAAGTTTGCTATTTATTCTGAGCTAAACAAAAAGGTTTCACAGGAGGCCATTCTTGGTTTGTCCAATGTTGACACGTCCCCGAGGCTTGTTGCAATTATATCCTCGAATTTATTCGTCTCCACTGAAGATAAGCAGAGAATACTTGCTGAACCAAGAGTCGAAGAGCAGCTTACAATAATTATTCAGATTCTTGAAAAAGAAAATATAATTCTTGAACTTAGCAGAAAGATAGATGATGAAGTGAGAAATAGAATTGAAAAAGGTCAGAAGGAGTATTTTCTCAGAGAGAAATTAAAAGAAATTGAGCATGAACTTGGAGAAGAGGGTGAAGGTGCGGGAATTATCAGCGATGTAAAGAAGAAGTTAAAAGGTAGAAAACTCCCCAAGCATGTTATGGACAAAATAAATGAAGAATTTGACCGATTGAAGAAAATACCAGTACTAAGTCCTGAAAGTGGAGTAATTCAGAACTATCTTGATTGGCTTGCAACTCTTCCCTGGGATAAGGCGACTGTTGATACCGTTGATGTAGACAAGGCAAAGAAAATTCTTGATAAAAATCATTATGACTTAAAGGATATTAAGGAAAGAATACTTGAACTCATAGCGGTAAAGAAACTTAAAAGCGATATTAAGGGACCCATTATATGTTTCGTTGGTCCTCCAGGTGTTGGAAAAACATCTCTTGGAAAAGCCATCGCAGAGACATTGGGAAGAAAATTTGTTCATGTATCATTGGGAGGAATAAGAGATGAAGCGGAGATAAGAGGCCATAGAAGGACTTATGTAGGCGCGCTTCCTGGAAGGATCATTCAGGGGATTAAGCAGGCAGGAGTTAGAAACCCAGTTTTTCTACTCGATGAAATTGATAAAGTAGGTGCAGATTTCAGGGGCGATCCAACGGCAGCACTTCTTGAAGCTCTCGACCCTGAGCAAAATAACTCTTTTTCTGATCATTATATTGAGTTACCTTTTGATCTTTCAGGGGTTCTTTTTATTACGACTGCTAACATTACAGACACAATTCCCCCTGCTCTTCTTGACAGAATGGAAAGTATCTCCTTGCCTGGTTATATTGATGAAGAGAAACTGCATATTGCAAGGCAGTTCATTATTCCTAAACAAATAGAAAACCATGGCCTTAGAGTAGAAGATGTTGAGATTTCTGATAATGCGATCCTTAAAATTATTAATGATTATACAAGAGAAGCTGGTTTAAGAAACCTTGAACGCTCTATAATGAAAATTGCTAGGCAGGTGGCAAAAAATAAAGTGCAAAAGGGCGAAGTCCATGCAAGAATTACAGAGAAAAACCTTGATAAATATCTCGGCTCTCCTGAATTTTTAAGAGAAGAAACAGAGAAAAAGAGTATGATTGGAGTTACTTGTGGTATGGTAGTAACGCAAGCAGGAGGCGATATAGTATACATTGAGGCTACGAAAATGCCAGGTAAGGGCAATTTAATGCTCACTGGCCAACTCGGAGATGTTATGAAAGAAAGCGCTCAGGCGGCTTTGAGCTATGTAAGGACCCATGCTGACCAACTTGCGATTCCTGTTGATTTTTATGATAAATATGATATTCATATCCATGTGCCAGAAGGAGCCGTTCCTAAAGAAGGACCCTCAGCTGGAATCACAATATTTGTGTCGCTTGTCTCTATTTTGAAAAGTAAGCCAGTAAAGAGAGATGTGGCTATGACTGGCGAGATTACACTTAGAGGTAGAGTTTTGCCAATAGGTGGAGTCAAAGAAAAGGTTCTTGGAGCATATAGGGCCGGAATTAAAACAGTAATTCTACCTAAGGCAAATGAAAAGGACCTTAAAGAAGTACCAGCAGAAGTTTTTAAAAAGATGAATTTTAGACTTATTGAAAATGTGGAGGAGGCAGTAAAGGAAGCAATCGAAGAATGATTGATATAGGAAAGACTTTAAAGGAAGAAAGAGAAAAACAAAAGCTTACAATAGAGGAAATAGCCGATAAAACTCTTATCAGGCCCTATTACCTTGAAGAGATAGAGAATAATAGTTTTCATTATTACGATGGATTTATTGCTGCTTACATCCGTAAGTATGCTAACTTACTCGGCATCGAAGCAGAGCCTCTTTTAGCATCTTATAGAGAATTATTCAAAGAAAAGCCATTAGAGCCTAAGCGAAAAAATGTAACCTTAATAATAATTTTAATTTCAATTTGCGTACTACTTATTTTATTTTTTGTATTAAAGAGGTTTGTCTATGCTCCTCAGCCAACTCAACAACCTTCCCAAAGTGAAGTTAATAATTCACCTCAAGAAAATCCGGGAGAGGAGATTACACCTTTGCAACCTCCTATTGTAGAGCCGCAAAAACCATCAGGCATTGACCTTGTTTTAAAAGCTGATCAAAAGAGCTGGTTAGGTGTAGATATTGATGGCGTTTACTCTCAGTTTTTTCTTGGCCAGGGGGAAACAAAGGAATTAAAAGGGAAAAATTATATAAAAATTAGATATGGAAATGCTAAACATGTTTTTGTTACTAAAAATGGGACAAACCTTGGTGTTGTAAGTGCGACAGATACGGTAGTTGACGTGGAGTACAAACCTTGAGCAGGGACTTAGTTTCAATAATCAGCCTTGGGTGCCCTAAAAATCTTGTTGACACAGAAAGAATTCTTGGGAATTTATTGTTAAATGGATTTGATGTGACATTAGATGCCAATGAAGCAGATACAATCATTATAAATACTTGTGCTTTTCTTGAATCTGCTCGAAAAGAATCAGAGAGTGTAATTGAAGAATTTGTTGAAAAAAAATCAAAAGGAAAAATAAAAAAAATAATAGTTTCCGGGTGTTATCCCTCACTTTTAAAGAAAGAACTCATTGATAAATTTCCAGATGTTTACAGCATTACAGGCATAAATAACATAAATGACATAGTTAAAGCTATAAAAAAACCAGGAGTATTTGTATCTGATGAATTTGAAGAATTAATTTCACCACGTATAAAAGTAACTCTGCCTCATTATTCGTATCTTAAAATAGCTGATGGTTGCAGTCACCAATGTGCCTTTTGCCTTATTCCTGCGATAAAAGATAACTTGCACAGTCTGCCAATGGACTTTTTAATCAAAGAAGCAAAATCTCTTGCAGAGGATTCTGTTAAGGAGCTTGACATTATTGCTCAAGATACAACACAATACGGCATTGATCTATACGAAGCACCAAGGCTCATTGAACTTTTGCAGGGGATTGACAATACCAGTGGCTTATCATGGATCAGAATTTTATATGCCTATCCTTCTCCTATTCTTCTGAAACTTCTTGATTTTATGAGGGAAAGTAAAAAAGTTGTACCATACCTGGATATCCCCATTCAGCATATAAATAACAGAATTTTAGGCAAAATGAGGAGAGGATATTCAAGAAAAGATGTAGAAACCACACTCACCATGTTTAAAGAAGCAGGAATAGCTCTAAGAACTTCAGTTATAGCGGGTTTTCCTTCTGAAACAGAGGACGAGTTTAAAGAATTGAAAACATTCCTCAGGGAGTTCGAGTTCGACCATCTTGGTATATTTGAATATTCTAATGAAGCTGGGGTTGAAAGCTACAAAACTGACTCGCAGGTAAGCGTTAGTGTAAAGAAGAGAAGATTTGACGAATTGATGGAATTGAAAGAAGCTATTGCTTATGAAAGAAATAAAAAATTTTTAGGTAAAGAAATCCCTGTTATTGTCGATTATTATAATAAAAATTTAAGAAAATTTATTGGCAGAACAATTTACGATGCTCCTGAAATAGACGATATTGTTTATATTGATGGAAAGGTAAAGCAGGGGGATATTTTTATAGGAAAAGTTGTAAATGCTTCTCCTTTTGAATTGGCTGTCCATAAGAAAGAAGGGAAAAATGAGGTTATTTATAGCACTAAAGACAACTCCTTATGAAGATGAACTTTTTGAAATAGAGAATAAATTAAAGCTCCTTTTTAGTGATGTAAAATGGGTGGATAAACAGAATCTTCATGTTACTCTTAAATTTCTTGGCGAATTTAAAGAATCCTTGCTAAAAGAATTGCAAAACGTAGTTAAAGAATCTTTAAATTGTTTTAATCCATTTAGTTTTTCTATTTCGGGTATTTCTGGTTTTCCAGATATTTCTTCTGCAAGAGTTTTATTCTTTTCTATTAATGATCCAGAAAAAACTATAGAGAAAGCAATAAAGGGAGTCGACGTTGCAGTTGAGAGGTTTGGTATTCAACGAGAGAAAAGCTATGTTCCCCATATCACTTTTGGAAGGGTAAAAAACGGTCAGGCTGACCTTTCACGTTTTAATTTTGATAAATTTAATCTAAATGTTTCTGCATCTGGAATTATCTTATTTGAAAGCATTTTAAGGTCCGAGGGACCAATTTATAAAGAAATTTTTGAGTTTGAATTCATTTCAAAGTAAGTTATAATAGTAGAAAAAAAAGAGAGGTATGATAAGATGAACAATGAGAATGAAAAAGAAAATGCTTTAAAACTTGCCATAGCGCAAGTAGAAAAGGATTTTGGGAAAGGTTCAGTGATGCGCCTCGGCGATAGAAAGGTAAATTTAAACGTCGTGGTTATACCTACTGGTATATTTTCTCTTGATATTGCACTTGGTGTTGGCGGTTTCCCAAGGGGTAGAATCGTTGAAATATTCGGTCCAGAAGGAGGCGGAAAAACAACGCTTGCACTTGAGGCTATTGCAAGTGCCCAAAAACAAGGAGGGAAAGCTTTATTTGTTGATGTAGAACATGCTTTTTTCCCTGAATACGCGAAAAATTTAGGAGTTAATATAGACGAATTGATTGTTTCACAGCCAGATTATGCTGAGCAAGCACTTGAAATTATTGATACGTTCGTTCGTTCTGGCGCAATTGACGTTTGCGCGCTTGATTCGGTAGCGGCACTTGTTCCAAAAACAGAACTTGAAGGTGACATGGGCGATTCGTTTATGGGAGTTCAAGCGAGGCTTATGTCGCAGGCTTTAAGGAAGCTCAGTGGATCAATTAGTAAATCTAAAACATGCATGATATTTATAAACCAGCTAAGAGAGAAAATTGGAGTCGTTTTTGGGAATCCTGAAGTGACTCCAGGAGGAAGGGCATTAAAGTTTTATTCTTCAGTAAGACTTGATGTTAGGAGGGTTGAATCTATCAGCGGAGAGGGCAATGAACAGAAAGGAAACAGGATCAGGATTAGAGTTGTTAAAAATAAAGTTGCCCCTCCTTATAGAGAAGCCATTGTAGATCTCATATATGGCCAAGGAATTTCAAAGGAAGCAAGTCTCTTTGATGTAGCAGTAGATTCAGGGATTATTAAGAAAGCAGGCTCTTATTATTCTTACGGAGATGTTAAACTCGGTCAGGGCAGGGACAATGCTTTGGAATTATTAAAAGGTAATCCAGATTTACTTGGTAAGGTAGGGAAAGAGATAAATGAAAAGTTCTTCAAAAAGACAGAAGAGCCAGAACAGCAAAAATAATGAAGATATTTGTAATTATGCATTTTTTTTGCTTGCGATAAGAGATTATTCAAAACATGAAATAGGGAAAAAGCTGAAGTTAAAGTTTAGCGTTGAATCAGTAAACAGAGTAGTTGAAGATCTTGAAGGCAGAGGACTAATATCTGATGAACGATATGCTGAAAAAATTATTCAAAAATATGCTTTTTTGAAGAAGTTTGGCTATTTGAAAGTAGAAGCTGAGCTTTTTAAAAGGGGAATAGATAAAACTATTTTTAAAAATATGCTCGATACAGTTTATACTCCTTTAAAGGAGAAAGAAAACGCTATTTCCTTTCTGAATAAAAAGCCCCCTGATAAAATTTATAATTATTTGTTAAGCAGAGGTTTCAGGTCATATATCGTTCGGGAAGTCCTCGCCGAAAACAAAATTTGATTGGAGGTGAGGAACTTTGTTTAAAGGTGACGTACCATACTTAATGTATGTAATAATAACAATACTTATGTTTGCCTTTGGTTTTATAATGGGATTAATACTTCAAAATTATCTGAATAAAACAAAAATTGGCTCCATTGATGAATATTTGAAGAAAAGAAAAGAAGAATTAGAAGCAGAGGTTCAGGCCGAAAAAAGGGAACAAAGGATTCAACTTAAAGAAGAATTCGAGGATAAAACAGTTGAATTAGAAGCAAAATTTAAAGACAAACAAAAAGTGGTTCAGGAAACAGAAGGCAGACTTCTTAAAAAAGAAGAGATCCTCGACAGAAAAATGGCAAATGTCGAGAGGAAAGAGAAAGAGGTTTTTGAAAGAGATGAGTATTTAACAAAATTAAAGCAGGACCTTGAAATAAAAAGGAAGAGTATTGAAGGCGAGCTCCTTAGAATTGCCAGTTTGACGATGGATGAAGCAAGAAATATTGTAATGAAAAGGGTTGAAGCTGAACTTGAAAAAGAATACTCTAAAAAAATTGTTCAAATGGAAGAAGAGCTGAAAGGACAAGCAAACGAAAAAGCAAAAGTCCTTCTCTCACAAGCAATGGAAAGCTGTGCAATTAATTATGTTTCTGAAACGACAGTTTCGGTTGTTCCATTGCCTTCAGATGAATTAAAAGGAAGAATAATAGGAAGGGAAGGGAGAAACATAAGAACTTTTGAAACATTAACAGGGGTCGATATTTTAATTGATGATACTCCTGAGGCTGTTACTCTTTCATCGTTTGACCCTATGAGAAGGGAGGTTGCCAGAAAGGCTCTTGAAAAACTTATAATTGATGGCAGGATTCATCCTGCAAGAATCGAAGAATTTGTTCAGGAATCAGAGAACGAAGTAGAGCAAATCATAGTAAAGGAAGCCGATGATGCTTTGATGAACCTTTCTCTTTACGGGTTTTCCACCGAACTCAAGAAGATCATTGGCGAAATGAAGTTCAGGACAAGCTATGGGCAGAATCTATTGCAACACTCTATTGAAGTTGCACACATTGCGAATATAATTGCTTCAGAAATTGGAGAAAATGTTACTCTTGCAACAAGGGCAGGTTTACTGCACGATATAGGAAAAGTTGCTGCTTCTGAAATAGAAGGACCCCATGCTGTTATAGGAAGCGAAATATTGAAAAAGTTTGGAGAAAATGAATTAATAGTCCATGCAGTTAAGGCACATCATAACGATGTTAAACCAGAAACCGTACTCGATGCTATTATACAGGTAGCAGATACTCTTTCTGCCACAAGACCTGGTGCAAGACGAGAAAATCTCGATACCTATATAAAGAGAATGGAGGCTCTTGAGAAAATAGCTTCTTCTATTAGTGGGGTAAAGAAAGCATTTGTTGTCCAGGCTGGAAGAGAAGTCAGGATTATAGTTAATCCCGAAGAAATAGGTGAAGAATCTGCATATAAGATTTCCCATGATATTGCAAAAAAAATAGAGGAGGAAGTTGTATATCCTGGAGTTATTAAAATCACGGTTGTAAGAGAAACAAGATATATTGATTATGCAAAGTAGTCTTTATTTTCCAGACGACCTGCATTACCTTCCCTCTTCTCCTGGTGTCTATATCATGAAGGACGAAAGAGGGAAGGTGCTTTATGTTGGTAAGGCAAAATCTCTAAAAAAGAGAGTTACTTCTTATATAAGGCCAAAAGATCCAAAAACAATAGCTCTTTCAGAAAGAGTTAGAACGGTTGATTTTGTCGTTGCAAATTCTGAGGAAGAAGCCTTGCTTCTTGAAAATAATCTTATAAAAAAGCATTTTCCACCTTTTAATATAAGGCTTGTTGATGATGAAAACTACCCCTATATCAAGATAACCAGTGAAAAGTATCCGAGAATTTTAAAAGTTTACAGGATCAGGGGAGAGGAGGGTGAATACTTTGGTCCATTTCCTCATGGTGGTGCGGTTGAACAAACAATAAAAGGTATAAGAAAGATATTCCCGATAAGAAACTGCAGCATAAAAATCAGAGACGATAGAGAACTATTACCTTGTTTATTATATCATCTTAATCTTTGCAGTGCACCCTGCGCACATAAAATCTCTCTGAGAGAATACTTAAAAATGATTGATTCATTAAAATTATTTTTAAAAGGAGAAAACAAAACCGTTGTCAATACAGTTAGAAGAGAAATGGAAACTGCAAAAAATGAGCTTGATTTTGAAAGAGCAATCATTTACAGAGATGAATTGAAAGGCATACTTTCAATTCTGGAAAAACAGAGGGTTGTTACGAATGAAAATATCTCTTTTGATGCATTTTCGGCAAAGATTGATAACTCATATGCTTGTGTAATCAGGGTATCGGTTAGAGATGGAAGAGTCGTTTCAAGCTATCCTTTCATGATGGATATTTACGAAGATATAAGTGAGAGAGAATTAATCGAAAGATTTCTTTTTCTTTATCCTTTTAATGCACAAAGTGAGAAAATTTATTTAGAGAAACTTCCAAAAGGTAGAAAGTTACTTGGCAAACTTTTGAGCGAGAAAACTAAACGTAATGTACGGATTTTAAGTCCAAGAGGAACGCCGGTAAAAAATGTTATTTCTCTTGCAAGAGAAAATGCAAGTGAATATTTGAAGAATTATCTTTCGAGGCATCTTGAATTAAAAGAGAAAAAACTGCTTGAGGAATTAAAAGAAACTCTTGGGTTGAGTAATATTCCTATAAGAATAGAAGGTTACGATATTTCAAATGTTTCTGGAGTAGATGCTACTGGATCGATGGTTGTTTTTGCAAACGGAAAACCAGATAAAAAAGAATACAGGCATTTTAAAATAAAGTATACAAAAGGTCCCAATGATTTTGGAATGCTTGAAGAGGTTTTAACTCGAAGATTTGGTGAAAGCGATGATTTTTCAAACGCAGCTCCGAACCTCCTTCTTATAGATGGGGGTAAAGGCCAACTGGATATAGCCATAAAAGTAAAAAAATTCTATGAACTTTCAGTTGATATTGCTTCTCTTGCCAAGAAAGAAGAATTAATATTTGTTGAAGGGAGAGATAAACCCGTAAGATTAAGTAAGGATTCAGAGGAATTGAAATTGTTACAAAGAGTACGGGACGAGTCGCACAGATTTGCAAAATTATATTTCATAAAGTTGCATGCAAAGAAATATAAGGGGGAAATTAAAAATGCGTAAATTTTTCCTTTCCTGGAGCATCAACATTATTTCATTTTTTATTGTAAGTAGGTTGATTAATGGCTTCCATTTCCAAAATTTTATGAGCATTTTTCTTACAAGCATTGCATTTGGTATTGTGAATGCAATGCTTAAGCCTCTTCTTATTTTTCTTTCTCTCCCCTTTATGCTGGTGACTTTTGGTATATTTCTTTTTGTAATAAACGCGGCCTTGCTCGAAGTAGTTGCATTTTTTGTACGAGGCTTTTCTATTGATTCTTTTTTGACTGCTATTGTAGGTTCTCTCTTGCTCTCTTTGATTAGTTTTATTATTTCTTTGATTGTATTCCCAAAGCGAGTGAGAATTTGAAGAAGAAAGGAGTTTTAGTTGAAATATTAGATCCCGGAAAAAAAGAAATCAAAGATGAGTCTTTTAATGAGTTTAGATTACTTGTCGAGACCCTTAGTTTTGAGATTGTAGCTGAAACTTCTCAAACTTTAAGAGATGTAAATTACGCTTATTTTATTGGAAAAGGGAAAGTAGAAGAACTGAAGGAAATTGTTAAGCTTGCCGAAGCTGATTATGTCTTCATAGATTCTCAACTCAGATACTTACAGTTGAGAAATCTTTCAAAAGAAATCGGCGTTCCTTGCTTTGACAGACCCCATCTCATACTTATGATTTTTGCAATGAGGGCGAAGACGGGTGAGGGGAAGTTACAGGTTGAGCTATCTGAGCTTCGTATGAAATTGCCCGAGATTGTCCATGATGATATAAACCTTGATCAACAAACAGCCTCTTTGATTGGCTTAAAAGGTCCTGGTGAAAGGAAAACAGAATTAAAAAAAAGGTATATTGAGAAGAGAATCCAAATTCTTGAAGAGAAACTTGATTCGATTAAAAAACAAAGAGAAGCCAGGAGAAAAAGAAGGTTAAGAAGTAATATACCCATTGTTGCTATTGCTGGATATACAAATTCAGGCAAATCAACTCTTATGAACAGATTGACAGATGCAGGAGCATATGTTGAAAATAGGCTCTTTGCAACTCTTGATACCCTTGTTCGTGTTGGAAATGTAGTGGGAGATTATAAAGTCATATTTATAGACACCATTGGTTTTATAAGAGATCTTCCCCATACTCTGATATATGCTTTTCACTCAACTCTTGAAGAAATACTCGACGCGTGGATTGCAATAATTCTTGTAGATGCTTCTGATCAGGATTTTAATGAAAAGCTTAATACTGTTAAGGAAACAATAAAAGAGCTTGGTGGAGAGAATATTACGCAACTTATTGTTTTTAATAAAATTGATAAAATTAGTTCAGAAAAACTTGATACTTTAAAATTGCAGTATAAAAATGCACTTTTTATCTCTGCTTTAAGCGGGAGGGGAATTGACGAATTAAAAGCTTCGATTAGATCAATCTTAGAGAAATCTTTTGTGCAGATAAAACTTTTTATCCCTATGAGCAATATTAATTTAATCCCTGAAATTTTTGCCTGTGCAAGAGTGATTTCAAAGGATGATCAATCTGACGGAGTGCTACTTAAAGTGGAAGGATTCAGTGAAAATATTAATAAATATAGCAGGTTTATTGTTAAATAATATTAGTTTTACCCTTCAAGAGTTGCCACATTATTTTTATAATATTTTCGAGAGTTCCATGTTAAAAGATAATCGTCTAATTCATCTTTCTTGAGACTGCTATAAAAATTATGTTTCCTTCAGTTTTTCTATATACAGATTTTACCAATTCTCTTGCAGTGCTGCCAGTTGTATAAACGTCGTCTATCAGAAGTATGTTTCCTTTGATTTTTTCTTCTATTGTGAACACATTTTTTAAATTTTCTTCCCTTTCTTTTTTGGAAAGTCCAACTTGTTTTCTTGTGGTTTTTATTTTTTTAAGGCCCTTAATCAAGGGTTTGTTGTACAGGTTGGAAATTTCTTTTGCAATAAGATATGTCTGGTTAAATTTTCTCTCAAGGAGTTCTTTTCTTGTCATAGGTACATACCCTATAGCATCAAAAGAAATATTTTCTTTGTAAATAAAATTTGAGATCATATTTGATAGGTCTTTTGAAAGAGATTTTAACCTGTAGAATTTCATTTTTTTAATTATTTTTTCCATCACGCCTTCATAATATGTAATTGAATAAAAGAATTTTCTACCATCATGTTCAATAAGGGGGTATTCCATAAATTTGATTTTTCTTTTGCAATCTTCGCAGATGTTTTCGCTTTCTGTCTCTTTGCCACATACAAGGCAATGTGGTGGAAAAATGAAATCAATTAGAGTCTGCTTAATCGAGGATAGTATCATAGAGTAATTTAAAATTTTCCTCTGCCCTTTCTTTTAATTTAATAAATTTATCTTTAAGTTTAATTTTTGTGTTTTCTCGATCTGTGAATGCTTTGTCGAAAACCATTTTGAATTTATCTAAATTTAGTGAGCTATTGTAAGGTAAAACTGGAATGGAGACTTCTTCAGCAAGAGAATTTACTTTTGGGTCATAAGAAAGTCCCAGGGATGGTATTTGTTTCATAGTTGATACAACAAGAGAATGGTATCTTGTCCCTATTGCAAAAATGCTATTACTAAAAATTGAAATAGTTTTTTCAATTGAAGAGGTCTCAGCAATTTTAGTATCGGTTAAATTTGCAACGCCCTCGATGATTTCCTTATCTCTCCCTGGGAACAATGTGGAAAGAAGCACCTGTTGATTTGTTTTTTCTTTTATATAATTCACAATTTCGCCGAGTAGTTCCAATGGAGGATTAGTTGTATGTTTACCAAAAGAAATTAAAATATATTCCTCTTTTTTTTCTTCATTTTCTTCGAAAGGATAAAGGAACGCGATGTCTGCTGTTACATTTATTTGTTTTGTAACATCACATTCCAAAAGTAATTCTTTTGAGTTGTTATCCCTAACCGTCACAAGATCGGCCATGTTTATTACTCTGCCCATAAGTTTTTTGTTAAGGTTTTTCTCCACAGGGCCTATTCCTTGTGCAAAAACAACAGCTTTTTTTCCCATTTTTTTTGCGAGCCATATTATAGAAAGGTAATAGAAAAAACTTTTTGAACTTGTTTTGTCCTGAAGCAATCCACCTCCCCCGCTTATTACAACATCCGATGATTTTATCGCTTTGTAAACATCTTTTAAATTTGCTCTATCTATTTCTTCGTCATTTCGGGGATTTTTAACAAGTGAAACTATTTCTAAATCTTTATTTTTTAGCCGTTGCCTAATAACAGAATGTATCATTTCATCTCCTATATTGCCGAAGCCGAAGTAACCTGAAAGTAATATTCTCATTTTTCTATCCTCTTGAACATTATCTTAAAGGCAAAAATAAAAAGATTCCCAGCCCTTAAAATTCTTGATGGCTGTACAATTGTACGATAAAGCCATTCTAAGCCGAGTTTTCTTATAATGCGCGGAGCTCTTCTTATTTTCCCGCTCCAGACATCGAAAGAACCGCCTATTCCAATGTTTAGCGGTACATTTAAATCTTTATGATCCCATATCCATTTTTCTTGTTTAACTCCACCTATTCCCACAAATAGTATTTGCACATTTTTCTCTTTTATTTCATTGAGTATTTTTTCTTCCTCAGTTTTATCAAAATAGCCAGAATGGTAACCTGCTATATTTAATTTAGGGAACTCGCCTTTTATTTTTTTAATAGCGTTGTTAATTACATTTTCTTTTGCGCCTAGAAGGTAAGTTCTATAATTGTTTTGCTCTGCCAATCTTAGTGTTTCCCAGGCGAAATCAATGCCAGGAATTCTATATATAATTCTTTCTCCAAATCTTCTTGCTCCCCAAACAATGCCCACGCCATCTGGAATCACGAGATCACCTTTTTGTAGTATTTGAAAAAAATCCTCGTCTCTAAGGGCTCTTGAGGCCATTTCTCCATTCAGTGTTACTACGAGGTGAAAACTCCTTGATTTAATAAAACTATCCGTTACTTTTAATGTATCTTTAAAATCTCTATTTGAAATGTTAATGTTTAAGAAATTTACCTCATTTTTTATAATTCTTGGTTTTTTCATAACCAATAGTATAAAACGAGGAAGGCTCATAATACGCGGTAACCTCTTTGGGTCAAGGATAAGTCTATAGAACCATTCCATTCCTAATTTTTGCACCAATGACGGAGCTCTTTTAAATTCACCTGCAAAGACATTGAAGCTTCCACCAACGCCCACTGAAAATTGTACACCAAGAGTGTTTAGGTTTCTAAATATAAATTTCTCTTGCTTTGGGCTTCCCATGCCTACAAATAGCATATCAGTATTTGACTTTTTTATTTGTTTTACTATTTCTTCTTCAGTTTGAAGATAGCCGTTATGGAAACCCGTGATTTTAAGTTCAGGATATTTTTCTTTTATATTCTTCACAGCTTTGTTTATTGTTTCCTCTTGTGAACCAAGGAAGTATACTGTTTTGTTGTTTTTTTCTGCGCTTTCAAGCAAAGTTGAAAACAAATCAATTCCTGTTATTCTTTCTTTTATCTTTTCATGATAAAAAATTCTAAAAGCCCAGGATATGCCAACCCCATCTATAAAATTTAGATCACTATTTCTAATAATTTCGAATAACTCGGTGTCAGTATTAGCTTTTATTATTTTTTCAGGATTAATGGCAATTGCAAAATGAGGTTTTGAATCTAATGTAAATTCTTCAGCTCTTTTAACGGCTTCTTTTAGTGTGATGTTATCAACCGGGATATTTATAATATAGGATCTCATATTGAAATATAAACAAACCCCAGTTTCTCAATCTCTTTCCGATCAAGCAGTCCTTTTGGATCAAAAATTATTGATTTTTCTTTCATAAGAGACCCGAGAAGATCTACATTGAGTTTAATTAGCTCTTGTTTAATGGGGATTATTAGTACTTCTGAGTCTTTTAGTGTTTCTTCTATTGTTTCTTTCTTTTCCTTGAAATCTCCTTCGACATTTGGGTCATACCAGACAATATTTCCTCCTTTCTGGATGATAATGTCTTTTATACGCATCGCAGGACTTTCGGATATATCTGAAGAATTATCTTTCATTGCAATGCCTGTAATTGCAAATTTGGTCCCTTGCAGGGACTTGCCAATTTTTGAAAGAGCTTCTTCTACATAATTTACAATTTGTAATGGTCTATTTTCATTTACTTCTCTTGCGGTACTGAGTAGCGGAAGCTCTAATCCAAGTTTTTGGGCTTCGTAATATATATAGTGTGTTGAATAAGGAATACAATGGCCACCAACACCTATACCTGGCGTAAGTAATTTCACTCTTTTGTGGGTATTCGCAACATTTATTACTTCCATTGTGTCAACGCCCATTTTTTCGGTTAAGGATGCAAGTTCATTAACGAGTGCAATATTTACATCTCGAGAGCTGTTTTCAATGAGTTTCGAAATTTCGACAATTTCAGGAGAAGACGCCTTAATTACATTTGGATTTATGAGATCAAGCAGGGCTTTTCCCCTTTTAGTACTTTCTTCATTGATGCCTGCTACAGCAACTGGCATTGTTTGAAATTCTTCAAAAGCTCGTCCTTCGGCAATCCTTTCAGATGAGTAAGCAAGGAAAAAATCTTTGCCACATTTAAGTTCACTTTTTTTCTCAAGTATAGGAAGTGCCACTTCTCTTGTAGTTCCAGGGGGAACTGTTGACCTTATAAGGATTAGATTACCTCTTTTAAGATTTTTTCCTATTGTTTCCATCGCTGCGTTAAAAGGTTTCATTATTGCTTTTCTATTTTCAACGGGAACGCCTACTGTTACAATTATTTCACTTGTATTTTTCATTGCAAGTTCAGCGGAATCAGTTGGTTCAAAAAGTTTATTTTCGATGCTTTCTTTAAGAATTTCTTTTATGTTTTTCCTATGATAATCTTCAAGGATATGTGTATCAAATTTCTTCAGCCTTTCTATATACTCTTTATTTACATCTACGCCGTATACTTTTACATCATAGAATGTGTAGGTAAGAGAGAGTGGAAGTCCAACAAAACCTAATCCAAAAACTGAAATGCTTTTCAATTTAAACCTCCTAAAATTCTCTCATATTTTATCAAATTTGAGCTCTTTTAACAAAATGTATTGTAATAGATCAAATTTTTTGTGGAGACGCTATTAAAGACACGGAAGATATAATAAATAAGTTATAATAAAAATGGTATAATAAAAGGAGTTTTGCAATGAGAGGAACTATTTTATTCAGACAGGGGAGATATATGCGAACAGAGTTCATTTATGACATTTAATTAGAAGAATATACAAACTAGGCTAGGATATGAACAAGTTATATGAGATTGCGACGGATACATTAAAGTTGGTTAATAAAAGGATGGATATAAAATGAATATGGAATACAAAAGTAGCATAGGCGTAGAAGTTCTCATTGCGCTGAATAAATGTTTTAAAAGACCAATTCATCCATTTAATCTCGAAGATGAAGGGAAGAAAACATTTGCAGAATGGGAATTTGAGCAGTCAAAAAGGTTAAATAACTATTACCTTCCTGAAATAGATTTGCTTAAAGAGATACAGGGCAAAACCATTCTTGATATCGGAGCTGGTAGTGGCGGGAAAACCACATTTTATGCGCTCAATGGAGCAAAAAGATTGATAGGGATAGATACGGAAGAAAGGTTCATTATTCAAGCAAGAGATTTTGCGTCTTCCAAAAATGCAAAAGACATAGATTTTATAGTTGCTAATGCAGAAAAAATGCCTTTTCAGAATGCTTCTTTTGATATGTGTGTAATGAACGATGTTTTTGAACATGTTTCAAAGCCTGAAGTCGTCTTAAAAGAGGTAAATAGAGTATTAAAACCATATGGTAAAGTATTTATTAATTCTCCACCTTATTTTCATCCATATGGGGCCCATCTCACTGATCTTATTGGGATTCCGTATGTTCATCTTCTTTTTCCTGAGCCCGTTTTAATCAATGCTTATAAGAAACTTACTTTAGAAACGAAATCAGCTGAAAAAAGAATTAATCTTCGTTTTGGTATAGTGGATAATAGAGAACAAATCACATATATCAATAAAATGACGATTACTCGTTTTGAGGAGATTATACGCAATCAAGGCCGGTTTAAGGCAATTCTTTACAAGCTTATTCCTCTTAAAAAGCCTGTTGGATTTTTATTAAAAACACCTTTTCGAGAATTCTTTACAAAGATGCTTGTATATGTAGGGGAAAAGAATTAACTGTAAAATGCTTGGTCTATTCAAAATGTCTTTGATAAAAGAAATCTTAGTATCAAGGAGATCCGTGGGAGAAAAATTTATAGAGGCCTTAACAATTTTTTAATTTTTTGTTAAATATATTAGAGCAACTTATAAATAATCTATCTTTTGTTTGACTTTTTTCGATAAAATAATAAAATAGTATCTTGTATGTTTAGATTTATTGATACTGGTGAAAATAATGGTGCAATGAATATGGCAATCGATGAAGCCTTGCTCATTGCACAGAGTGAAAAGAGATTGCCTCCTGCTATAAGAGTTTATAGGTTTGTCCCCCCTACTCTTTCAATTGGCTATTTTCAAAGTGCCGAAAAAGAGGTAGACATTGAGCATTGCAGGGATAAAGGTTTTGGTTATGTAAGAAGACCTACAGGTGGAAGGGCTGTCCTCCATGATAAAGAGCTTACATACAGCGTGACAATTTCTTATCCTCATAAAATACTTGAGATGAATTTACTTGATTCATTTCACTATCTTTCAACTGGTATAATAAGAGCGATTGGTGTACTTGGTGGGAATGCATATTTTTCAGAGCGCGAAGACAGTGAGATTTCTTCTCCTTCTTGTTTTGCATCTCCTACGTTTTCTGACATACTTATAAACGGTAGGAAGGTTGTAGGTTCTGCGCAAATGAGGAATAAGTATGGCTTATTGCAACACGGTTCTATTCTTTTGCATGTGAGTATTGAAGATATTTTCTACTGCTTTAAGATAAAAGATAGACTTAAAGCCAAGATCATCGAGCAGGCAAAATTTAAGATTTCGTCTTTATCAGACGAGATGGAAAAGGTGATTTCTTTTCATGATGTTAAAACTTCCCTGAAGGAAGGCATGTCGGAAATTCTTGAGGAAAAACTTGTAGATTCAAAGCTATTTCCCTTTGAAAAGATAATTGCCGATGAGCTTTATACAAATAAATATAACACAAGAGAGTGGAATTTTAAAAGATAGAAGATTTTTGTAAAATATAAAGAGGTGAATAATGGGAAAAGAGAGTAAAATAAGGAAGTTACGAAAAGAAGGTCTAATTGCACCTGTTAATAAAGAGCATGGGATAGCAAAATGGGTTAAAATTTTGATTCTTGTAATTTTGATTTTTGCTCTTACTTTAACTGGCCTTGGTACCTGGAACTATGTAGAAAGAGACGTTGCTGCAAAGGTTGGAAAAGAGACAATTAAGAAAACAGATATTCAATCGCAGCTTGATTACTATACCCAGCTTTATCAGCAATTCGGCATGGATCTTAATGATCCCCAGTATGCTTCCACAAAAAAGAATGTTGAAGATAGTATTCTTGATAGTCTTGTTTCAGAGTCTTTGCTCGTTCAGTATGCTAAGGAGCATAATCTTAAAATTGATCAGGATCAATACAATAAAAATATGGATGAGCAGATAAAAAGTATTATTGATAAAGGAATTCAAGATAACGGAGAACAGCCATTTAACGACCTTGTAAATGCAAGGTTTGGCTCAATGGACGCCTATAAAGACTATCTGAAGGAAGTCCTTCAACCTTATGTAGAAAGGCCGCTCTATCAGCAGGCAGCCCTCGACGAGCAGTACAAAATAATTAAGATTACAGATGACGATGTCAAAAACTACTGGGACTCAATATGGGAAGTCGATGCAGAGCATTTGCTTATCGAAGTCTCTGCAAATGCTACGAGCAAGGAAAAAAGCGATGCAAAAAAGCTTGCAGAGGATATTTATAAAAGTATCCTTGACGAACAGGGCAAGCAAAAAGAAAGTTTTAATTTTGCTGACTTTACGAAGAAAAAAGCAGAAGATTTGAATAAAGAACAGGCTACAACCGGAAAAGAAGTCGCAAAATATGAAGCCCTCGGTTATTTTGAAAAGGGGCAGATGGTGAAACCTTTTGAAGATACTTGTTTTGATTCGAAAGTAAAAGTTGGAGATATTTTAGGGCCTGTAGAAACAGATTTTGGGTATCATATCATTCATATTCTTGGGGAGAAATATACAAATGAAAAATATGACGAACCAGCAAAGGTGAATGTTAGACTTGTTTTATTTAAATATACAGCAGGGGATCAAGAGAGTGAAGATAATGCAAAGATGAGTGCAAATAGCATTGCTATTCAAACAAAAAGTGGTATGAGCTTCGTTGATGCAGTTAAAAGGTTTTCAGAGGATGAAACAACTAAAGCTAAAGATGGAGAAACTGGTCTTTTTTTACAAGCTGATAAACCTGAACTGTTTGCTGCTGCACAGAATCTAAGCGTAGGAGGAATTGCAGGGCCGATTAAAACGAGCGATGGATACGCTGTAATACAATTAATAGAAAAGAAAGCAGCAGTTAAAGCTTCACTTGAAAACAAAGATACTTATAACAAGGCAAAAGATGACTTAACGAATACGAAGCAGCAAGAGATTAAGGCAAGCTTTACCGAAACTTTGAAGAAGCAGTATGGAGTGAGAACAACTAATCCATGGAGGTCACTTACAGCATTCATAAACAATCGTTTTGGAAAACAGATTAATAGTTTTGTTACATGGTGGAATAAAGTGACTGGTAAAACACCAACTTCTTTGCCTATTCCATCTGACGGGACAGAAACTCCGTCTACTCCAGATCAGGGTGGAAACAATGAGCCACTTCCTCCTGTTTCTGGGGGCAGTTAAAAGAGATGAAGGAAGAAAAGGCTAAGAAAAAGAAAAGTAAAAGATTAACCTTAGCAATTATTATTGTTTTAATTTTTGTAATCGTTTTTTCTGGGTTGTTTTTCTATATTTGGAGTTATAAAAATGTTTATGCAATTGTTAGGGGCACGAAAATTTACTATAGCCAGCTTTATTATGAAGCCGTAAAGCAGGCTGAAAAAGTAAATTTTTTGGGATATGATCCGCTTTCTTCTGATCCTAAGGTTGAAAATGCGCGTAGGATGATAATGGATTATGCAGAAGACAGGGTATTATCAGAAAGATTATATTATCTAATGGGTGTCAAAGATGGTTTTTCGGCTTCTGATAATGAAATAGAAACTGCTTTTGAAAACTATAAGAATGATATAACGAAGGGTAGTACCGATCCAGAAAAAGATTTCAAGGATGATCTTAAAGCAAAGGGTCTTACCGAACAGGGACTAAGAGGTATTTTGAAAAATGAAATTATTGCATCCAGGGAAAAAGATAAACTCACAGAGAATATAAATGTTTCTGAAAGCGATGTGAGGGAATATTTTAACGATTGGGGCTCTGGCTACGGCGCTAATGGAAAAAATAACGAACAAATCTATAAAGAAAAATACGAAACAATAAAACAAGACGCACTTTATATGGAAAAGAGTGATTATCTGGATGCCTACTCAAAAAAGTTGATAGCAGATAATGCTAAATACATATCTATGGACAATGTTTATAAAAGGTTTATGAGGTGGTATTATCAGGCTTTCCTTGACTTACCTGTCCCGGATCAATATCTGGTGGATAACACATGAAAAATCTTATAGGTATTATTATTTTCATACTGGCTCTATTTTTAGTGTTTTTTTTAGCGTTTAACATGACAGAAATTACTGTTATCGATATAAGTACAGGTAAACCAGTCTCTTTCGCAAGAACAGGGTATTTTTATACCGATGAAAATGGAAAATCTGTTTTTCTTGGAACAATTTTAAATAATCGTTTAAACATCAGCAGGATTGGTTATAAGGATAAAATAGTAAGTTTGCCTGTTAGGTTGTTGAAAAAAACAGTAGAAACGCAAATCGAGGAAAATAACTATCAAGGTCTTGTCGATCAAGTGACACAATGGTCCGGCAATCTAAATAAGTATAAATATACTTTTTCTACAAACCTTATTCAAAATAATGCAACTGAAGTGGTTGAATTTGATGCTAGGAAAATCGGAAAAGATTTTTATTTTGTGACTAAGAATTCTGGCGACGAGACAAAGACGATTACTGTGATTAGCACAGGCAATGATATGTATGTTAGTGAAAATGGTGAACCTCTGAAAGGTCCTCTTTCAGATCAGGACAGGCAAAAATTTGCAAATGAAAATATAGTTTTTTTACCGTTAAACGATATCATTTCAGGGTCATTTCCAGCAGACGAACCCCTGGAAATGAAGTTTGATAAAAACACAATTGAAATCTTATGGAGTGGTACCAATACTGCAAGTATTCATATTGATAAAAATGGAAATGTTAGCGAGATCGATTTTTCTGAGGTTGGTCCCAATAAAACTTTTTGGGCAACTTTGAAAATCAATACTATTAATGTGGAAGAAATAAATGCAAATGAAAATGGACAGTGAATTTCAAAACATTTTAGAGGGTTTTTTAGAAGATTATTATTACAGGTTTTCTGTTGATGCTACAAAATCCGGCATACATAGATATGATTTTAAGTTATCAAGTTTGAGAAAATCTGAACTTTTAGACTGGAAAAATGAACTTGGAGATTTAAGAAAAAGAATTCAAAAATTCAGGAATTGGAAACTCTCAGATAAAAACTTAGAAATCTTTCTCCTTGAAAGAAAAATATTTGAAGAACTTAATATGATAGATGGTGAATCTGAGTATTTTACTAGTCCATCACTTTATATTTCGAATATTTTTGAAGGACTTATTTATCCGGCTTTTGGCTCTTATTCTTCACTAAGCGTTCGTGGAAAAAGCTTTACAGAACGATTGAAAGATTTCTCTAACATAAGAAGAGCAATGGAAGAAAACTTGAAATTCTCTAATAATCTTGAAAAAAAAGTTGCAAAAGGGCAATTGGAAACTCTTAAATTATTAATAAATGAGTTTACAGGATACCTTTTGACCAAAAGTGATATTGAAAAGAAAGATGACGTGAAACAGGCTAAAAGTAGTGCTTTAGAAGAACTTGCTGCTATTGAAACTATTGTCAATAACCTTTCTTTAGATACAAACATAAATCCCAATTTTTATAAAAGCATAATTAGTAAATATCCTGAAATAATGAATGTTTTGAGGGATAAAGAAGCAAATATTAAAGCCAATATAGAGAAAGTCGCTGATCTTATCATTAAAAAGGCGCGTGAGATAAAAATATCTGCTCCTTTTTGGGAAACATTAAATGGCATTTTAGGTGAAAAGACATCAATTTCTCAAGAGCAGTTCGACTCTATATTCCAATCTGTAAAAGATATTGGAAAAGAATCATTCGGAGAAACAGGTCTAAAAATTAACTTCAAAAAAGCGTTAAGAAGTGAAGAAAGTATTCAGGCACCCTATGAAAATTATTATCCCTTTGAAATTATTACCCCAGGGGTATTTGACCGTAACCTTTGTGTTTCTTTTACCTCATTTACTAAAGTATCAATGCCGCTTTTAGTTTACTATCTTACTGCATTTGTCTATCCTGGCAAATCTTTACTTGTTGAGACAAAGAAGGGAAAAGAAAAACAATATCTTAAGAATTTTGAAAATAAATTGCTCGAAGAAGGATGGGAATTATATGTGCTACAGGAGATGAAAGATCCTTTAAAGAAGGTTTTTGGTAATGAGCTTGGACTTTCTTTCCTTTACAATGAGTATTGTTATTTGTTAAAGGCGCTTATTCAATGCAAGCTTCTAAGTCGTGAAATTGAAGCAAATGCTGTTGAGCAAATTATTTTACAGGATCAAATTATTTTAAACAAGAATTTATTTATGGAGGAACTAATACTTGATAAAGGCAAGAGCATTTTAGCTTTTGTAGGTCTTGGTGAGATTTTAGAACTTAAGAGGCAGTTTTCTAAGAAATATAGAGATAAGGATTTTCACACAAATCTACTCTCTCATTCTTCGCTCCCATTTAGAACTTTAAGGCAGGTGTTGTAGCCAGTGAACCCTAAATTTATTGTGGCAATAGCAGGTAATATTGGGTCCGGGAAATCCACTCTCTCTAAATATCTATCAGAAAAATGGGGTTTTGATATACTGCCAGAGCCTGAAACTAAAAACCCTTTTTTGAAAAAATTTTATAAGTACCCCGTAAAATGGGCTTTTCATTCGCAGGTGTTTTTTCTAACGGAAAGAGCAAAAATGCAAATAAGGGCCGAGAAATCCATAAGAACACTTTTACTTGATAGAACTATATACGAAGATGCAGAAGTATTTGCAAAAGTTGTTCTTTCTCACGATGAGTACAAAATATACAATAAGATTTACGAACAGTTTCGAGATATTATAACCCCTCCAAATTTTGTTGTATATTTGAGAACATCTGTTGATACTCTTATGGAACGAATTAAGGTAAGAGGAAGGCCGTATGAAAAAGGAATTAAAAAATCCTACATAAAGAAATTGAATGAAAAATATGAGGAATGGATTCAAGGCTTTGACATGGCGCCTGTTTTGACGCTCGATACAGACGAATATGAAATTTACAGCCTTTTTGGAGATATCGAAGAAGTAAGGAAACAAATTGAGGATTTTTTCTGGAGGGGCAGACTGAGTAATGAAAGAAAATAACATTGAGCAACTTGAATTTGAAAAAGAAGCTTTTCTTTCAATTTTTCCCCTGGAACTTAAATTGAAAATTAAGGAAATTAATGAATTCGAAAATCTAATAGAGGTCGTCCTTGATCTTGGTAGAAAACCGGAAGCACGTTTTCCTAATAAGACAATCTATCTTAGAGAAGAGCCTGCATCAAAAGAAGAAATTGAAAGCATTATCTATAAATTGGGGGTTTTTGATAGGGATAATAGGGCCGGGATAGAAAAAACTTTACACAGGATTTCAGGTATTTTTAACAGAAAGAATGAAGTTATAGGTTTAACCTGTAGGGTCGGAAGGGCAATCTATGGTACCATAGAACCTTTAAAGGATATAATTAAAGGCGATAAAAGTATACTACTTTTAGGAAAGCCGGGAGTTGGAAAAACAACTCTTTTACGAGAAGCAGCAAGAGTGTTGAGTGAGGAAATGGGCAAAAGGGTTATTGTAGTGGATACTTCGAATGAAATAGGAGGGGATGGGGATATTCCTCATCCAGGAATTGGCAATGCAAGGAGAATGCAAGTTCCATTTGGTAAGGCTCAGGAAGATGTAATGATCGAGGCTGTTGAAAACCATTTTCCAGAAGTAATAATTATTGACGAAATTGGCAGAATAGAAGAAGCAAAAGCATGCAGAACTATTGCTGAAAGAGGCGTTAGACTTATTGCTACTGCTCATGGAACTAACATAGAAAATTTGCTTGTAAATCCAACCCTTCAAGACCTTATCGGAGGCATAACTGCAGTAACTCTAGGTGATGAAGAAGCGATTAGAAGAGGCACTCAGAAAACAATACTTGAGAGGAAATCTCCCCCGACTTTTGATGTTTTGATTGAGATAAAGGAAAGAGGAATTTATGCAATTTATCATGATGTCGCTGATACAGTTGATTCATTGCTAAGGGAGTTTCCTGTTAATCCAGAAGCAAGAAGTGTTTCTGATAAGAAAATTATTGGGAACTTAACCTTTCAAGCAGAAAGCGAAAGACCAATAAAAATATTTCCTCTTGGTATTAATACGAGTTATCTCGAAAGAGCAATCCATTCTGTGAATTCTTCAGTGGAAATAGTTAGAGATTTAAATAATGCTGACATAATTCTTGCTAACAGAAAAGTTCTTGAAAGGAAAAGTGACCTTATAGATTTTGCAAAGAGGATAGGTATAAAGATCGATACTATTGACAAAATGTCGCTTAAGGGATTCAAAGAATATATTAAAAAGGTAAAAGATAAAAAAATTTTTAAGTCATCCTTAAATTATGATGAACTTGAGAGTTTTATACGCAAAGTAATAGAACAAAAAACACGTCTTGAATTGCCAGCAGAAAGTGATGACATACTTCAAGAAGAACAGAATTTTGTTTCAAAATTTGGTTTAAAGAGTGAAATTATTGGGCTAAAACCTAATAGAAGGATAATTATATATCCTGAAAAAGGGCAATAATATGAGAGAAATGTTTATAACAATTGAGGGCATAGATGGCTGTGGGAAAAGCACACAAGCGTTAATCTTAAAAGAAAAAATTGCAATACATTGTGGCGTAGGGGTGGTGCTTACCGGAGAACCAGGTGGCACAACCGTAGGCAGTATTGTAAGAGAAGTTCTTTTAAATAAGGATATGGACAATGTGACTGAATTTCTTTTGTTTGCTGCCGATAGAAATGAACATATAAAATCTTTAATTAGACCGTCTATAAATAATGGAATTATAGTTATATCTGATAGGTTTCTTGACTCATCTGTTGCTTATCAAGGTTTCGGAAGAGGGGTTAGTTTTGATTTTATAAATTATGTGCATAGTTTTATTACTCAAGGACTGAAACCTGATTTAACTTTTATTGTTGATGTAGAGCCCGAAGTTGGACTAAGGAGACTGAAAAAAACTGACAGAATTGAAAATGGAGGATTAGAGTTTTTGAGAAGAGTGAGGGAAGGCTATATCGAACTCTCTAAGAGAGATAGAAGATTTGTCGTAATAAAAGGTGAGATGGATTTAGATATAGTTTCAGATGAGATCTGGGAGAACTTCTTGATTCGGAGAAAAGAGTGGATAGAAAGCCAAAAAGACTAGCCTTATTCATTATAATTTTAATAATTCTTTTAGCTATTTATTTTTTCCTGCGAACTATTTTGAGTTCAACTGGTGAAATTGCTGTTGATTCATTTCCAAAAGAATGCGAGGTATATCTAAACGGTGAATTAGAAGGGTCGACGCCTCTCACAATAAAAAACCTTAAATACGGGGATTATGAATTAAAGATTGTGATGGACGGCTATAAAGAGGAAATAAGACAGGTTGCGCTTGATAGAAATAATCGGAGGAGAGTTGTAATGGTTGCTCTTGAACATGCAACATTCACTTTGCAGGTGAACTCTTCTCCTGCTAATGCGGAAGTTTATGTGGATGGAGTCAACAAGGGACTGACCCCTGTTGAGATAGACGATTTGATTATCGCGAAACATTTTATAGAAGTTAAATTGGAAAACTACGCTAAATGGACCAAAGAAATAAGCGAAACTGACGAAATAAATTCTATTACTGGTAATATTGTAGTGTTGGACGCATCCCTGGTTCCAAGTACCGCATCAATAACTATAAATTCTATTCCGGATAAAGCAAGGGTAATAATCAATGGCGAAGAAAAGGGTACCACTCCATTTGTTATAGATAATGTTGAACCCGGGGACTATCAAATCGAAGTTATAAAAGATGGATATACTACCTATAGTGAAGGGATTGTTATAGCAAAGGGCGATAGTGTTAAAAGAGACCTTGCTTTAACAAAGGCGGAAACTTTCTTGATGATTGATAGTGACCCAGAAGGAGCAACGGTTTTTATTAATGGAAAAAATAAAGGCGGAACTCCTTACGCAGAAGCAAATCTTTCGCCAGGTATATATTCTTTAAGGATAGTAAAAGAGGGCTACCTTGAATATTCAACTGAAATAGAAGTTTTTAAGGGAAAAACAAGTGAATACTCTTTTCCGCTTTTAAAATTGCCCTGATATTTCTCGGTCTTAATATGTTGAACGTTTAATGATATAAGTTCTCTGAAAAATTCTTATTTTGTCACCCTGCCCTGAATCAAAAACTCCTATTTTGTCACCCTGAATTCATTTCAGGGTCTAAATGTTTACCAGTGGAGAGATTCTGAAACAATCCTGAAACGAGTTTAGGACTAAACGTCCACCAGCATGACATTTTTATTTCTTTGTAATCCGCAATCCTTTTCAGTGGATTATTCTTACTTCTTTGTATAAATCCGCTAAGAAGTGCGGATTGAGAAGATTGCGTTTATTCCTCTGTATTCATTGCTCTTTTCCTATGATTGCTCTTTTCCTACGAATATTTCACCATTTTTTAGAGAGACCTCGATATAATACATTGATCTCAAAATCTGTTATAATATTATGGCTGTGCTAAAGCGGGGAGATAGCAGTGCCCTGTAACCTGGAATCTGCTACACCAGGGCTGATAATCTGTTATGAGGCTGGCAGATCTTTAGAAATGGCAATTTTTGAAAAACGTTGAAGGTGGGACCCTTCACGATAACAGTTTGCAAATCCCGCCAGGTCCGGAAGGAAGCAGCGGTAAGCAAATTTGTTATATGGTGAAGGTAAATCTCACTGGAGCTTTTCGGGAATTGTACAGCTAGGGATTTACAGTCGAATGCAGACGCACGGCCATTTTCAATTGTATCCATTAGATGTTTTTCTATCTTAACCAGCGATTTGAAGTGGATATTTCCAATATAAGTTACAAAGGCTTAAATTATATTTGTAAAACCGCTTTGTTAATTATAATATTTTAAGGAGATAATTTGATGGCAAGAGGTACGGTTAATTTACACGGAGAAATCGGAGGAAAAGTGGAAAAATATGTTTTAAGTGTAGATCCTGCAAAGGGTTTGAGTAGTGATCTGGTAAAAAGGAAATTGGAAGAATACGGGCCTAACAAACTTCCCGAGCCGCCTAAAATCTCTTTATTTATGCAGTTTATTGATCAGTTCAAAAGTCTTCTGATAATAATTCTTCTTATTGCAGCTATTATCTCAGCATTTTTTGGAGAAGTAATGGATACCCTTGCAATATTAGGGATAACAATTCTTAATGCAGTACTTGGTGTAACGCAGGAGAGGCGTGCCGAAAAAGCTCTTGAGGCAGTAAAAAAGCTTTCAAATCCTCAAAGTAAGGTTGTAAGGGATGGCACAATCCAGATCATTTCTTCCGAGGAAGTGGTGCCTGGGGATATTCTTTTGCTTGAAGCCGGTGATAAAATAAGTTGTGATGGAATTATCATTGGGGTGATTGGTCTAACTGTCGATGAATCAACCTTGACCGGTGAGTCTGTTTCAGTTGCTAAGTCTCTCTTTAAAAATGAAAGTGAAATAAAAGAAGACAATATGGCTTTTATGGGTACTGTAGTGACAAAAGGAAAAGCGAAAGTATATGTTACAGAGACAGGATTGAATACAAGATTAGGGAAGATTGCAACTCAAATAAGGGAGGCAAAAAAGGAAAAAACACCTCTCGAATTAGAACTCAATTATCTTGGGAAAATTTTAGGAATTGTGTTTGTTGCTGTTTGTGCAGTTGTATTTATAGCAGGATTATTTAGAGGCATGCCTCTGCAGGAGATGCTTTTGATAAGCATAAGTCTTGCAGTGGCTGCAATTCCTGAAGGTCTTCCAGCAGTGGTTACCATAGTCCTTGCCTTAGGCGTACTTGAAATGGCCCACAGAAATGCTGTCGTTAAAAATTTACCTGCAGTTGAGACGCTTGGCGCAGTAACTTATATATGCACAGATAAAACAGGTACTCTCACAGAGAACAAGATGAAACTTGTTAAGGTGTATACCGAAAAAATGAAAATCGAGGAAGATTTATTTCAGAGCTCTTTGCCGGATGAAGTAAAAAGGACGATGATTCTTTGTAATGATGCAACCAAAGAAATGGGTGACCCAACTGAAATTGCCCTCATTGATTGGGCGGATGATAGAGATATAGGAGAGTTGAGACATAAGTATCAGAGGCTGTATGAAATACCTTTTACTTCAGAAAGTAAAAGAATGACAACTGCTCATCATTTTGGAGGTAAATATCTTATAGTAACCAAAGGTGCATCGGAAATCATTTTAGGTTTGTGCGATAGAGAGTTTATTGGAAAAAATGTTGTTGAACCAATCACAGAAGTGAGAAAGAAAGAAATACTTAAAACAGTAGAAAATTTTGCATCCGATGGGTTAAGAGTACTTGCAATTGCTGAAAGAACAATCGATTCTCTTCCAGACAAGGACGAAGAAATTGAAAAAGACCTGACTTTCCTCGGACTTGTATGCCTCAAAGATCCATTAAGGGAGGAAGCGAAAAAGGCTGTTGAAGAATGCAGAAAGGCCGGTATAAGACCTGTAATGATTACAGGAGACCATCAGGTAACCGCTTATGCAATAGCAACAGAACTTGGCTTCCCTGAGGGAGAAATTATAACAAGTGTTGACATGAATGAAATGGATGATGAAAAACTTACCGATGTTATTGAGGATGTAAGCATTTTTGCAAGAATTAATCCGCTTGATAAATTAAGGATTGTAGAAGCTTTTCAGAAAAAAGGGGAAATTGTTGCGATGACTGGAGACGGAGTAAATGATGCTCCTGCTCTTAAAAAGTCAGACATAGGTGTTTCAATGGGGAAAACGGGGACAGAAGTTGCCAAGGAAGCAAGCGATATGGTTCTTATGGATGATAATTTTGCAACTCTTGTGCATGCAGTTTTCCAGGGCAGAATAATTTATGAGAATATGAGAAAATTTATTGTTTACCTTCTTTCATGCAACATTGCAGAGGTACTCGTTATGTTCATTTCGATAATTTCAGGATACCCTCCACCACTTCTTCCGCTTCAACTTCTCTGGCTTAATCTTGTCACGGATAGTTTTCCTGCACTTGCAATTGGAATGGAACCCGGTGAAAAAACTGTTATGAACAAGCCTCCAAGAGTGAAAAACGAGCCAATTCTTACAAAATATCACTATGGTATTATTATTACTCAAAGCATTGCTATAACTGTGGTAACACTTGGCGCATTTTTAATTGCCATTAGAAGAGTACCTCTTCAAGAGGCGCGAACCATTGCATATTTTACCCTGGTTCTTTCAGAGTTATTCAGATCATTCACGGCAAGGTCATTCGAAACGTCGATTTTTAAATTGAAGGTATTCTCAAACAAATTTCTGACATATTCAACTGCTTTAATGATTTTATTACTGCTCACGTCAATTTATTTGACGCCTTTTGCAAAACTCTTTGGGAATGTAAGACCGACTGTAACCGAGTTTACATATATTATATTGCTATCGATTATACCGTCGATAGTATCGGAAATTGCAAAAATAATAAGGCCACAGGATTAGGGAGAAAAAAGATGGGTAGAATAATAAAAGCTCCACGTGGGAGCGAACTCCACTCTAAAGGGTGGGGTCAGGAAGCAGCAATGAGAATGCTTATGAATAATCTGGACCCTGAAGTTGCAGGAGATCCAGAACACCTTATTGTCTATGGGGGTACAGGCAAAGCTGCAAGAAATTGGGAAAGTTTTGATGCAATAGTAAAAAGTCTGCAGGAATTAGAAAATAATGAGACGCTTCTTGTCCAGTCGGGGAAACCGGTGGGTATTTTTAAAACAACTGAAGAGGCTCCCAGAGTTCTTATTTCTAATGCGGTGATTGTTCCCAAATGGGCTGACTGGGACTATTTTTATATGCTTGAGGAGAAAGGCCTCACAATGTACGGACAGATGACTGCAGGAAGCTGGATTTATATAGGCACCCAGGGGATTCTGCAGGGCGATTACGAAACATATGGAGCCGCAGCAAGGAAAGATTTAGGACAGGATGATCTCTCTGGGAAATTCTTATTGACCGGCGGTCTTGGTGAGATGGGTGGTGCCCAGCCACTTGCAGTTACAATGCTTCACGGAGTTGCTCTTGTTGTTGAAATTGATCCCGAAAAGATTAAAAGAAGAATAGATACCGCTTATCTTGATACCTGGACAGACGATCTTGACGAAGCGCTCAAGATGATTGAAGAAGCCAAAAAAGATGGAAAGCCTCTGTCTGTTGGTCTCCTTGGAAATACGGGCGAGATACTGCCCGAACTTATAAAAAGAGGTGTAAGGCCTGACATAGTGACCGACCAGACTTCGGCTCACGACATTATGTCCTACATCCCGATGGGTATGACAATTAATGAAGCAAGAGAATTAAAAACAAGGGATCCTGAAGATTACAAAAAAAGATCAATTGAAACAATGATTAAGCATATGGAGGCGATGGTTCAGTACAAGAGAATGGGAGTTACGACATTCACATATGGAAATAATATTAATGGCCAGACCTATGACCATGGATATAAAGACGCAAAAGAGGTTGAAGGTTTTGTTGTTGCTTATATAAGAGACCTGTTCTGCGAAGGGAAGGGGCCTTTTAGATGGGCCGCTCTATCAGGAGACCCGGAGGATATATGGACCCTCGATGAGGTTGTAAAGAAAGAATTCTCCCATGATAAACATCTTGTTAACTGGATTGACCTTGCCCACGAAAGAGTCAAGTTTCAGGGATTGCCTGCAAGGATCTGCTGGCTTGGGTACGGCGAAAGAGCAAAGTTTGGCCTCATTATTAATGACCTTGTAAAGAATGGGAAGCTCAAAGCACCCGTAGTTATAGGGCGCGATCATCTCGATGCTGGCTCAGTTGCCTCCCCATACAGGGAAACTGAAAAGATGAAAGATGGCTCCGACGCAATTGCTGATTGGCCAGTGCTTAATGCACTACTTAACACTGCAAGTGGTGCAACCTGGGTATCATTCCATCACGGTGGTGGTGTTGGTATTGGTTATTCATTGCATGCAGGCATGGTAATCGTTGCCGATGGCACAGAAAAATCCGCCGGGAAGCTTGAAAGAGTACTTACAAATGATCCTGGAATTGGAGTTGCAAGGCATGCAGACGCAGGTTATGATATTGCAATAAACTGTGCAAAAAGAAGCGGAATTAAAATTCCTATGATAAAATAGAAAAAGAGGGGGTCTCCCCCTCTTTGTTGAAAAGTTTGTCAGCAAATCTGTCAAGAATAATTGTAACTCAGAAGGAGCTTAATCTCCATTTTTATGTGGAAACCTGATGAAACCAAAATTGAGAAAATGTCCATACTTATAAAGTCTGTCATCAGCACTTGGGACTTTACTGATTCCTTTAACCAATTTATCAGTTGCTATTTTCGATAACTCTTTTTCATTCTTATCTCTTACAATAAAAAATTCAGGAGTAAGCAAATTCCACTCAAGTATTCCCATAACTTCGCTTGTTTTAGTGTTAAAGGCTACATAAACTTGACGGAAATTATCGAAGGTTGGCTCCTCATCAGCTTTTCCTCCAAAGATAAACATACCGGCTAAGATAAGAATGTCTTTGTATTCACCCTGAATTCCGGGGTATGGGTAAGAGATATGGGAAGGAGTGGAAGGTAAGTAAGAAGAGAGTTTCCTGAATAACTCATCTCTGTCAATAGCAAACTCAGAAGAATAGTCATCTAAATTTACTATACCAACTTCATTGCCGCATATAGGTACATAAAAACTATTTCCTATAGTAGATATATCCATCTGGCCCATATTTGGAATACATCCCTCAATTCCGGTTACTTCATGCCAACCGTATGTGCCTTTTTCTAAATTAATTGTGCAGATTAGAAACCGCCCCATTCCTACACTATCATAATAAAGATGAAGGGCTTTGACCTCATTCTTATTTTTGTCGTATATGTATGCTTGACCTGCAGGGATACCTCCATGGAATGTATCATTGTATAATGAAATTTTAAACTCTTTCTCCGTAACTTTTTCCCCATCAAAAACAGTGAAAGTAAAAGCTGTATAGTCAGCCTTTAGATAATTTCTGACCTTCAGGTAGACCTGAAGGTCTTTTGCATATGAACAAGCAGTATCACACATGACTCCCTTTTTCGGTTGAGCTCCTCTTACATCATCAAACATTCTAATTTTGAAATTAAGCGGGTTTTTTATTTTATGATACTGACTGGAGAGATAAATGTAGCTTTCCCCATCCCAGGATAAAGGGTAGGCATAATGAACTACACCACTCCAGTCGGGCATTCCGTCAGAGTAATACGGAGTCTTATTGGTCGTATAGACTACATCATCTATCTGGATAATTTTCCCTTTTTCAGTATCCCAGTAGTTTAAATATGCCTCAACATTGTGGTTTTTTTCGTTGACCTCAAATGTCAAAAATGGAATAGAATTTTCGGAAGGAGTCTCTATCTTATTATTGCATCCCAGAGTAAATAGAAATAGAAAAATTAAGAATGGAACAACTATCTTCTTCATCACTAAGGTGCCCATCTCCAGCAACTTACCTTGTAATGGCCATAGTCAGCAGCAGGTGAGTAATAATGTTGTCTTGAATCGGTTGTATGTGCAGCATACTTTTTTGTGTAAGCTCCATTCTGATACAGATTATAATCTATCATAGCAATATGAATGTTATCGGACCATACGATCACATCTCCATTCTGTGTATTGTTGTAATTGCTATATGCCCAATCACCTCTCGTGTTTTTCATATAGTCTAAAAGGTGGGGGACATAAGTCCAGTACCACCTACCGTCTGGAGCTCCTGTTTCTCTATAAGAAGGATTCCAGTAGTCGTTAGCCCACATTCCTCCGTAATACATTGCTTGAGAAACAAAATCAGCACAATTATAACAGACCAATTGTACATAATGTTCTTCACCATTTTTTGTTACCTTTGGCAAACGATATTGTGAGTTATTCCAAAGGTTTGTACCATCGTCTTTATATGGTTTTGCATGAGCACTGCCGATTACCCACTTCTGTTGAGTGTTGTCCCATACCCAACAGTATATAAAGTTGTTAGGGTGCTCAGAGGTATGCCCATCTGCGTATATTTTTGCGTTATTTCTGACATACCAATCCTCATAAAACGCAGTGGGTGAAACTCCAATTGAAGAGCTACCAGCTGGGTAGAGTTTTTCAATCAGATTTTTAATTTCCTCATAACCCATTCTTTCTTCCTCCTCCGTAGATAAAGCGGTAGAAGGAAAGAGGTCGGTTGCATCCTCCCAGATTGGGGCTCCTTGTCCTGAAATGTCGTAAAAGATCTTAACAGTGTCGTTCTTAATACTTCCTGTTGGAGTAACCTCGCAAACAATTTTTAAAACAACGTTTTCTTCTGTTGGTTTCCCAATAGGCTCCATTAATTCATCCTTCCACTCTTTAATATTTGATTCTATCATTTTAATTGTAGTGTTCGAAAGAGCCTTCTTGTTTTCAATTATATAATGTTGCATTCCACGCAAAAAGGGTGACTTCTCTACTTCTTCTATTGTCACCGTCGGTATCATCTTTGCATTTACATGAAAAACTGCTTCAGCTTTACCGTTCTCTACGGAGTGAGGAAGTTCACTGATTAAAGAAACATTTACAACGACATTCTTAAAACTATTTGAGCGTTGCTGATAGTACCAATTTCTCACTGTTTCTGAAAGTGCATTAATAATTAACGTATCATCATTAACACTTTTGCTTCTTATAAAACTTTTAGGGGAAAAAATACTTATGTTCACAATAAATATGAGGATGATGATTAATAAAAACTTTACGACGGTTAAAGAAATTGTCTTTCTCATTTTTTTGTCCTCCTTAAATTGTATATTTTTACTTTCTTTTCGCAAGCTTAAACTTTGCTACATTTTTCCACAATTTGTTTCTCTTTCTCACCTCCCGCTTCAACTTCACAAATCCTTGCCCTCTTTCAACATCCATCACCTCCCTCTCGAGGGATAAAACCTGTCCTGACCCTGAACTTGGTTCAGGGTGACATTACTTGTTTCAGGATTTGTTCCTCTTTTATACTTCTTTGGAATTCGCTGATAAAAAGTGCGAATTAGGAAGGAATAAACTCGCGCTCTTCTTCAGCAAGTTACAATAGCTTAATCGTTTTTTTTTCGCAATAGGTAGGTTTTTTAAATTCTCCTCTCATATATATAGACTCTCAAACTCCAAAAAAGTTCCACTTTTTTCTAAGAATCTTTTAAAATTTTTTTCTCATGCATAAGACTGCCACTTTAAAACTTAAAGAAGTTTCAAAAATTGCAAGGTTTTTCTTTTTATTGAATTTTTGCCGATAATTATTTATTGTGTGCAATTAACTCTATTATGCATTTTCGAGGGATTAGATAAAATATAATCGTAAAAAAAGACTACGATTACAAAGAAGTAAAAAAACTTCAGGAGGTTTAGATGGATATTAAAAGAGCCATTGTTATAGTTTTAGATAGCGTTGGAGCAGGAGAAGCAGAAGATGCCATCGAATACGGAGATTGGGGAGCAAACACGTTACTTCATACTCTACAATTCAATCCCTGGCTAAAGCTTTTCAATCTCGAGAAGCTCGGTTTAAAAGGACTTCTTTTTGGAGAGAAAGGTGACTATACGGGGGGATTTGGAAGGCTCAGAGCAAGATCAAAGGGCAAGGATTCAATAAGCGGACACTGGGAAATGATGGGAGTAATTCTTGAAAAACCATTCCCAACATATCCTGATGGTTTCCCAGAGGATGTAATTGAGAAATTTGAAAGATTAACAGGTAAAAAAGCAATTGGAAATAAACCTGCATCGGGCACAGAGGTCATCAAAGAATATTATAACGAGCATGTTAGAACTAAGAACCCAATTGTCTATACGTCTGCCGATTCTGTATTTCAGGTTGCAGTGCACACAGATGTTATTCCTCTTGAGGAACTCTACAGGATGTGCGAGATTGCCCGAACTGAAATTTGTGTTGGTGAGCATGCAGTTGCACGAGTTATTGCTCGTCCTTTCATTGGAAATCCTGAAACAGGTTTTATTCGAACAGCCGACAGAAGGGACTACGCACTCAAGCCGCCTTATAAAACAATCCTTGATGAAGTAAAAGAAAGCGGGAGAAGTGTTGTCGGAATTGGCAAAATTCACGACCTCTTTGCAGGACAAGGACTCACTGAAAGCATTCATACAGTTAACAATATCGATGGAATGAGCAAAACCATGGAATACATCAAAAAGGATTTTGAAGGTGTTCTTTTTACAAATCTCGTTGAATTTGATGCAAGCTGGGGGCACAGGAGGAACTTCGAGGCATATGGAAAAGGACTCAAGGATGTTGATGACACAATTCCAGAAATTATAAACTGTATGAAAGATTCTGATATTTTAATTTTTACGGCGGATCACGGTTGCGACCCAACATTCAAGGCGCATACAGACCACACCAGGGAGTTTGTCCCGCTTATTGTTTACGGGAAACATGTAAAAGAAAACATTAATCTCGGGCTCAGAAACTCATTCTCAGATATTGGTGCAACAATTGCTCAAATTTTCGACATCCCAAAGATTAACGGAGAAAGTTTTCTTAACGAAATATTCAAAGAATGAAATATCTTAAAATAGAAGGCCCTCTGAACCTTGAAATAAAGAGAGGATATAAAAATGATGCGGTTGTCGGAGGGCTTGACAAATTTATACTTAAAGTAATCGGCGAAATTGAAATTAACAAAGAAAAAAAGCATGAAATAATAAAGATATTTGAAACCTATGGTAAACTTTCAGAAGTTGAACGGGCAGGAAAAGTTAAATCTGTGCTGAAAATATTAAATGAACAGTTATTTACTGCAAACGAAAAAACCTCTCGTAATGAAATCAAGCAGGAAAGTGTCTCAATTACTCAGCTATTTATTCCGGTGCAATATGTTAAAGGAGTCGGTCCCAAGCTTTCCAAAGTACTTAAAAAACTTGAAATTGAAACGGCTTATGATTTAATTTATTACTTCCCGAGGGATTACATTGACTTAAGGAACATTTCAAAAATAGGCACAATCCGCTCCGGGGAACGGGTAACAGTGAAAGTTGAAATACTCAACGTCTCAGAGAGAAGAGCAAGGTTAAATATAATTACAGTCCTCTGCACCGATGGTACAGGCTACATTACTGCAATCTGGTTTAATCAACCTTATATAAAAAACGTCCTTAAAGAAGGCGATAAAGTTATATTATCGGGCAAGGTTCAATACTCCTATGGGAAATGGGAAATGCCCTCTCCTGACTATGAAATTCTTCATGAAGGAAAAGAAACAATACATTCATTGAGGATAATACCAATATATTCCCTCACGCAGAGGATCACTCAAAAGATGTTGAGGAACAAAATAAAAGCAGCTCTTGATAACTTTGCAACAAATGTCTATGACTACCTTGATGAAACTATACGAAAAAAATATGAGTTTTTAACTCTCCCCGAAGCTCTTGCAAACATTCATTTCCCCGATGATTTCAGAACACTCAAGAAAGCCAAAGAAAGATTAATTTTTGACGAACTTTTTGAGCTTCAGTTTCTGCTGGGCATAAGAAGAAAAGAGATCAAAGAGCTCCCCGGTATCAAATTAAAAGTAACCGATGGAGATATTAAAGAATTTAAATCATTGCTTCCATTTGAACTGACGAACGACCAGCAAAATGCGATTAATGAAATAGTCTCTGACTTTGCCTCGGGAAAGCCTATGAACCGGCTCCTCCACGGTGATGTTGGCTCGGGGAAAACAGTGGTTGCATTATTTGCAATCTTTATTGCAGCAAAAAATGGGTATCAATCGGCAATGATGTCCCCAACAGAAATTCTTGCACAGCAGACGTTCAATGTTGCACAGAACATTTTGAGCAAGGTAAATCTTAATGTTGCTCTTCTTACTTCAGGCACTTCCACAAAAGCAAGAAGACTTATTCTTGAGGAAATAAAAAATGGTAATATCAATGCACTATTTGGAACTCACGCACTCATCGAGGAAGATGTCACATTCAATAACCTTGGTATGATCGTAGTGGATGAGCAGCACAGGTTTGGCGTTCTCCAGAGGGGACGGTTAAGAAAGAAGGGAGCTTATCCACATACGCTTGTTATGAGTGCAACACCAATTCCACGAACACTTGCACTCACTCTATACGGAGATCTTGACATCACCCAGATCCGCGAAATGCCAGCGGGAAGAAAGCCAGTCACAACAAAAGTTTTCTTTGAGACTGATTATGATGCATATTCTTTACTGATCAATGAGCTCAACGAAGGAAGAAAGGGATATGTCGTCTGTCCTCTCATTGAGGATTCAGAAGTAACAGAGTTACAGTCAGTTGAAAGAAAAATTGAAGAGTTGAGAAATAGCTACCTCAAGGATTTTAACCTTGGGATGCTTCATGGGGAAATGAGCTCTGAAGAAAAGAGAAAGATGATGGAGGATTTTAGGAACGGCAAAGTTCAGGTGCTTGTTTCCACAACTGTTGTTGAGGTTGGCGTGGATGTGCCCGATGCCTCGGTAATCATCATTGAAGATGCCGACCGTTTTGGCCTTGCAACGCTCCACCAGTTGAGGGGACGCGTTGGCCGTAGCGATCTTCAATCCTACTGCTTCCTAATCACAAGAAATACAGGAGAAGATGCAATAACAAGGCTCAGAATTCTTGAGAAAACAAATAATGGTTTTGAAGTATCCGAGGAAGACCTCAAGCTCCGTGGTCCTGGTGAAATTCTTGGAACAAAACAATCAGGTATTCCAGAGTTTAAGCTCACAACTCTTCTTTCAGAAACAGACCTCAAGCTTCTTGAAATTGCACGGGAGGAAGCCCTTGCCCTTATAGGCAATGAAGTAAAATGGAATAAGGAACATAAAAAGGAACTTATCAATATACTCAAAAGCAAGTCCAGAGAAAAAATTTCTTTAATAGAGGTTGCTTGATGAGAATAGTAACAGGCAAATTCAAAGGGAGAGAAATTATATCTCCTCCAAAAAGCATTGAGTTAAGACCTACAAGTGATAGAGTCCGCGAAGCAATCTTCGATGTGGTAAGATTCAAAATTGCCGATTCAGTTTTTCTTGACCTTTTTGCAGGTTCTGGAGCAATTGGAATTGAAGCAATAAGCGAAGGTGCAAGGTTTTCAGTTTTTGTTGAGAAAAATCTGGTTGCCCTGCGCGTCATAAAGCAAAATATCAAAATGCTTGGCATTGAAAATCAAGCTCTCATCATAAAGCAGGATGTTCTAAACTTTATAAAGAGCCCTTTCTCTTTTGAGAGTTTCAAAGAAAAGTTTGATTTTGCATTTCTTGATCCATCCTATGCATCAAAACTTGCAGGACAAACAATACAATCTCTTGTAAACTTTCCTTTTTTAAAAAGCGATTCCATAATTATTGCTGAGCACTCCGACGCTGAAATTCTACCCGAGGAACTTAAAGGTAAGAACTCTCTCAAAAAGTTTCGCGAAAAGAAATATGGAAACATTGCTGTGTCGTATTACTCTATTGAAACTATTATTTTAGGATAAATCCTTTTTCGTTATTTTCTTTTTTTGTCCTTGCCTTTCTTCTCTATTGTCATCCTGAATTCATTTCAGGATCCCCTCCTTTTCTTTATTGTCCTTGCCTTTTTTCTTTGTCATCCTGCAATCTTTTCCTTGCTGTAGGCAAGCATTCATTTCAGGGTATTTCAGGATTTTCTTCTTTGTCCTTCTCTTTTTTGTCATTGTCTTTTCTTTTTTGTCACCCTGAATTTATTTCAGGGTCTCCTTTGTCATCGTGAGCGGAACGAAGTGAAGCGTGACGATCTCATCCTTTTTGTCATCGTATATCATTTCAGGATCCCCTCCTTTTCTATTGTCGTTTCGAGCGAAGCGAGAAATTCATTTGCACTGCTTAACCTGCATATCATCTTAATATAATTATTCAAGCGGTGTACACTCTTTCTGCATACGGCTTGTACTAACTTCCTTTAATAGGATAGAGTGGGTGGGAGGGTCATTCAATCTTTAATTCATTTATCTTTTTACATCGTAAACTTCTTTTAAAAGCAAGGTTCGTAATTTCATATAACCACACATGCTACGAAGCGTTGCATGCGCTTGGGCAAGAGTAGCAAATTTCAAATGTACTACCATTTGCTCTTAGACTTATACTGAATTTTTCTTGTAGGATTGCTTAACCAATGAAAAAATGTAGTCTAAATCCTCATCGTTGCTAAAATGCAGTTCATAGTCTCCATTCCCCCAATGACCAATATGTGAAACATCCCTTGCCAAACCCTTTGGGTCATTTAACTCACCTTTTTTAAGATTCAAAAAAACTTTTAATTCCTTCTTGTGGAACTCAACATCTGTAAAATCCGATTTACTAATAAATGTTATATAATACTTTGTTGGCTTAATCTTAACGTCACTACCAATTGATAGCACCGAAGCCTTGAACTTTTCATAGAGCTCTTTTATCTCATCTGGAATTCCTAACAAAAGGTCATCTTCAGTATAAACTTTAATCTCTTTACTCACTTCTTCAACAGTTTTGCTTTTTTTGGAGATTGTTTTTATAGATTCGTTTGCTCCTAATGATTGTATTTGCTCTACGCTTACCGTATCGTTTGCATACTTTTTTATTTCCCATAATTCTATTGGCAAACCCTTAAAATTTATGGATTGCACTTGATACTGCGTAAAGGAAGGAGCAACAAATATGACCCGTGTTTGCGTCCAATCTATCTCATCCTTCTTAATCGGCTTTTTTCGACTCTCGTTGTACACAAGGACGCACTCAGCCTTATTGTTAAGTATCAAAGATAGATAAGCATATCCTTGGTCTACAACGCTAAAGTTCTCATTCTTTTTATATTCAATTACAACGAACGCCTTCGCCTTCTCGTCAAATGCAAGAGTATCAATTCTGAAATTTTGGATGGTAAACTGTGGTTTCACGACTTCCAAATCAAACAATTCTTTTAGATTGTCGTCACATATTTTTTGGATGTCCTTTTCCAGTTTAAAATCAACTTCTTCTATATAAGTCAACTTTCCATCTTTTGCCGAATAAATGTCCATTGCCTCCACCTCCAATTTTTAAAGTCATTAATCCTTTTTTCTTGCTCATTATATTCTATATTCCATCTTTTATAGAAGTTCTGCACTTTATCCTTTAAATTGTTTTTTTCGTTTGCCTTCCTTTCCATTTTTCCATCTTTCTACTCATTAACATAACACTCTGATATTAAAGTAGCCTGTTCTAAAACCAATTTTGTTGCTTCTTCTTGCTTATCTGGTGGGTAGCCGTATTTTCTCAACAGCCTCTTAATAATAACTCTTAAATTCGCTTTTACACTGTCTCTCAAAGTCCAATCAATTGTTGTATTTTTTCTTATAAGCACGGTTAATTCACGCGCAATTTTTTTCAATGTTTCGTCTCCCAAAACTTCTACTGCACTTTCATTGTTAGCAAGTGCATCATAAAAAGCTAATTCATCTTCCGATAAATTCAACTTTTCTCCTCTTTTTTGTGCCTCTCTAAAATCTTTTGCTAAGTCAATAAGCTGAGCAATAACCTGTGCAGTTTCTATAGTTCTATTTTGGTATTTTTTAATGGTTTCTTCCAGCATTTTAGCAAATGATCTTGCCTGGACAATATTTCTCTTGAAACTTACTTTAATTTCATCATTTAATAATTTTTTTAATGCCTCCAAAGCAAGATTTTTCTGTTTCATTCCTTTAATTTCTTCAAGAAATTCATCTGAAAGTATTGATATATCAGGTTTTTTAATCCCTGCAACTGCAAATATATCAATCACCTTATCCGTAGATATTGCTTTAGAAACAATCTGTTTGATGGCGGAGTTTAAGTCATCAATAGTTTTTCCAGACGGAGTCGTCATCTTGGCTATCGCAGATCTTATAGTTTGAAAGAAAGCAACATCATCTCTTATTTTGATTGCTTCATCATTTGGCACTGATAAAGCGAAGGCTTGTGAAAGCTCAGTTACGTATTTTAACAACCTTTCTTTTCCATCTTTTTGTTCTAATATATGCTCAATTGCTGCAGGAATTACTGCCATTTTCTCTTGCGGAGTACCTGTAAAGAATTTCTTATAGTCGAATCCGTAAAACATTGCAGAAACTATTTCGTACTTTTCCTTCATTACTTTCACCGCTGCTTCCTGATCTAATACAGGTTCTCCTCTTCCTCCACTTTCAGTATAAGTGGAAAGTGCTTCTCTTAGTTCGTAAGCAAGCCCCAAATAGTCAACGATTAATCCGCCTGGTTTATCTTTAAAAACTCTGTTGACTCGTGAAATAGCCTGCATTAAGCCATGTCCACGCATAGGTTTATCAATATACATCGTGTGCAAACTGGGAACATCAAAGCCCGTAAGCCACATATCCCTTACTATTGCAATTTTGAACTTATCATTTGGGTCTTTAAATCTTGTTGCAAGTTCTTGTCTTTTAAGCTTATTCCGTATGTGTTGCTGCCAATCTATTGGATCCTCAGGAGCACCAGTCATAATTACTTTCATTATTCCCTCGTTGTCGCTATTACTATCCCATTGAGACCTGAGTTTTGAAATTGCGTTGTAGATATCAACGCAAATTCTTCTGCTCATGCAAACAATCATTATTTTACCTTCCAGCACTTCTTCCCTCTTCTCAAAATGTTCTATAATATCCTTTGCAATGAGATCTATTCTTTTTTCACTTCCTACGATAGCCTCTAACCTTGCCCACCTACTTTTCAATTGTTCTTTTTTATATTCTTCTTCACTTTCTGTTACTTCTTCAAATTCTGGGTCTATATACGGTCTCTTACTCTCATCTAATTCTAATTTTGCAAGTCTACTTTCATAAAATATCCTAACGGTTGCTCCATCTTCCACTGCCTGCTCGATGTCATAAATATCAATGTAGTCTCCAAAAACATTTCTGGTGCTTCTATCAGAGAGCTCAATTGGCGTTCCCGTGAACCCTATAAACGAAGCATTAGGTAAGGCATCCCTCATGTGACGAGCGAATCCATCAATAAAATCATACTGGCTTCTGTGCGCCTCATCTGCAATTACTATGATATTTTTTCTGAAAGACAAAGCAGAGTAAGACTCTCCTTTATTTTCAGGGAAAAACTTTTGAATTGTCGTAAAAACAACGCCTCCAGATGCTACATGCAAAAATTGTTTAAGTTCATCTCTTGACATTGCCTGGACTGGCTCTTGTCTCAATAAATCTTTGCACGCACTGAATGTATCAAACAGTTGATCGTCCAAATCGTTTCTATCTGTTATAACAACAATTGTTGGGTTCTCTAATTCCTTGTTTAATATGAGTTTTCCGCTGTAAAATACCATTGTCAGGCTTTTACCACTTCCCTGTGTATGCCATACGATGCCAATTCTTCTGTCTTTTTCAATTGCTTCGATCGTAGACTGCACTGCTTTGTTCGTAGTATGATATTGATGATAAGCTGCAATTACTTTCGATGTTTCTTTTTTGTCTTCCCTGAACACAACAAAACTTTTAACAATATCTAATAATCTTGCCTTATCAAGCATTCCTAACAACAGGACTTTGAGTTGAGGTTCACTTTTTGGTGCCAGTGTTTCCCCGTCAATTGTCTTCCAGGGCAAAAACCATTCTTTATTTGAAGTTAAAGCACCTGCTCGTGCTTCGGTACCATCACTAACAATCAATGCTTCGTTGTATATAAAAAGCGATGGGATTTCCTGTTTATATGTTTGCAGTTTATTAAATGCTGTCCATATTGTAGTTTTTTCGTCGGCTGGGTTTTTAAGTTCTATCACAACCAAAGGCAGGCCGTTTATAAATAAAACAATGTCAGGTCTTCTATTGTATTCGTTTTCAACCACAGTGAATTGGTTTACAGCTAAAAATTCGTTTGCCTGTGGGTTTTCGAAATCAATTATTTTTACAATATCGCTTTTAATTGTGTCATTCTTTTTGTATTCAATAGTTACCCCGTTTACCAAATAATGATGGAATTCCTTGTTGTTTTCAATTAGATAAGGGCTGTTTGTCCTCAGAATTTTTTTAATTGCCTCTTCTTGCGCCTCTTCAGGTATGGTTGGGTTCAATCTATCGATCATTCTTTCCAACCTGTCCGTTAAAACAACATCTCTGTAGGATTTTCTTTCAGGCATTTTGCCATCAAATGCAATGTCTGGCCCAAAGAGCGTTTCATATCCCATGCTGCTCAATATTTCTAATGCTGCTTGTTCAATATGAGATTCTGCCAAGTACGCCATATTTGCTACCCTCCTATTTCTACCCTATTATGAATTCGTCTAAATTCTGATTGCAATTTAATAGCATCGTTAAAAAAAGCTTCAAATGATTCAAAATTGTATATGAGAGGGTCTTGTTCGTAATCTTCATTTTTTACACTGCTTACCGAATGCATTACTTTATTTCTAAGTTCTAAAAGCTCGTGGTTTATTCTTATAATTTCTTTATCATCACACAAGGCAACTAAATCTGAAAGTTCAAAGGACTCGAAAGGTCCAACTAGATTAAATTTATTGCCATAGTCTTTATATTTGTCAAATTTTCCTTTATAAACTCCATTGCTGCTCGCATGCTTTTCAAAAAATTTAAGCATATCGTTATTGCTAAGATTATTTAAGACGAGAAATTTTCTTAAGCCTCTCTCCAGGTTTGCAATTAATTCATACAGATATGTATAAACTTCTACACGATTATAATCTGAGAAATGGATGATTCCTACAATTAAGTTCTGGTCAAAAACAAATAGAATGTGTTTTCCTTTCTGAAACTGTTTTAAAAGATCTTCATCAAAAACATATAAGTCAGGAGTGATTTTCAAAGATTTTTCGATTTCTTTATTTTCAAATGCTTCATTGTGTAAAAAATAAACCTTTTTAAAGTCAAAACTAGGTAGATATGTTATATGCTCATTCTTGCAATATAATTTTAGTTTATCTTCAATATCTGGGTCATAATAACTCACTTCTTTTGTCATAATATTTTGTATCCTAATCATTGTCTTTATCCTCCAAAGGAATTCTTATTTTTCCAGATATAAGTTTGGGCAGGAGTGAGTCACGGATTTGGGAAAGAGTTTGGATTTGTATTAAATTATTATAAGTTTTATCAAAAATCTTTTCAATTGCCTTGTTAAATTCTTTTAAAATATCATTTGAGGGTAAAATAAACTTCATATTTTTTAATGTTTCTTGATTAACACTTTGTAATGTTGTTCCAATTGAAAAATTTAATAAATTTTCTTTTAATCCTTGTAGGATTAGGAAGAAGTATAAAAAATTGTTAGAATTGTTAAGTCTGTAACGAATGCTAAATCCCGAGTAAATTACTTTTTCTAAATTTCCAAGAACTAAAGAAACTTCTCCCGGGCTAGCACTTCTCGCAATTAAAATGTCTTTATCGTTTAATAAATATTCTTTAGCCTTCTTAAAATCAATATTGATTTTATCTAAAGATTCTTTTAATAAAAGTTTATTATTAGCAATATCTCTAACATTTACTATAAAAAAGTCAGTATCTCCAGTTTCATTTCTTAGATAGTTAATTCCATTTTTGAATGTTCCGTAATCCCCCAGCCTTCCAACTCTCCATCCTTTCGGGATTTCTTTTCTCAGTTCCTCGTTGTAAACCATTTCTCCGTCTGAGGATTTGTAAGGCTTGCCTTCCTCGTTCGGAAATTCAAAATCAACAAACCAATGCTTGAAAATCGCCTGCCCTATTGCCTCAAGGGTTTTGTTCATCGTTTGGTTTAGTTCTATTTTTGAGTCAAGAGAGAATAGAATTTTGGCAATTCTTTCTTGTTCGTCTATTTTCGGGAAAACTACTAATGCATTTTCAAACTTACTTTTAGATATATTAGTATATACAGAACCTCCACCACCTAAACTCTCGAGATAAGAAATATTGTTTTTCAAAAAATAGTAAATCCATAATGGAGTAACTTTTCTTTTATCGGGAACTACAGAATTTATTTGTTGATTAGTGAAAGAATCAGTTTTTGTAATACCGACCTTTCCAATGGTAGCCAAGCATGAAAACATCACAGAATCTTTAGGTAATCTTAAACTACTCATAAGTTCTGCACCCTTTTTAGAAAGCATTTCTTCAGTAGCATCAACGTATACTGATTTGCCTAGATCAGGGATTTTGATAAATGGAAAATCTAAACTAAAGTATTCTTTTACTATTGTTGAAGGGGTTTTGCCAGTGATTACGTTTCCTATGTCTTTTATTTTTTTCACTTCCCAATCTTCAGGAATCATTCCTATTTCAGTTTGTTTGAATTTAGTTTCTTTTTCCATCATTTAATATTCGGACTCCCCCATTGCTCATTTTTGCTTAATAAAATATCCACCAGTTTTTTTACTTCCCCTCCTTTCTATCAAACCTTTTTCAACTAATATTTTTATTTGCCTTTCAATTGTTTTTAACGGTCTATTGTTCAGTAATAAAGATGTATCTTTTGCCTTTATTCCTGGGTTTTCGCCGATAACTTTTAGCAATGATTTTAATCCCTCATTTAATCCCTCATTTAATCCCTCATTTACTCCGCCAGCAACAAAATCCACGGGCCTATAAAATATCACCTTAAATCCTGTTGATTCTTTTTCAAATACAACTTTAACTCCTGCACCTTTGCACTCATCATAAATCCTTTTTATTCCCGATCCCCATTTTTCAATATCTTTGCTAAGATAAAGAGTATTTGCAATCAGTGGATTTCTAAGTATTGATTCGCCTTTGCCTTTAATATAATCCTCAGGTTCTTTGTTCTCTGGAAACTGCCCTGGATTGAACATCTCAATCCTATCACTGTAAAATGCAATTTCATTGCTTTTTTGAATTGAATAATCTCTGTGGCAAAGCGAGTTTACAATAGCTTCTTCAATTGCTCTCAATGGAATCTCGGGAATTTCTTCTCTACCAGCAGGAGTTAAATTCGCTCTCCAATTTATATGTTCTTTGATATAATTTTCAGATTGCTCTTTCAAAGAAAGTAAGTTGCCTTTGAATTGTTTAATATCCAAAAAAGTGAGTTTATCTGTTCCTGCAAACACTGCTGCCTGCACCTCGACAGTATTATCATTACAGAATAGCACCTCGGCGGCCCTTAGCAATTTATCACTCTTTATAAGATGAAGCTTTGCTAATACATCTTCAACAGTTGTAAACTTAAAATTTATTCTTTTCGCTTCATTTGCTCTTTGAATAAATTGTTGCAGTGCTTCCTTATTTATATCATTGAATTTTTTATCTGAAAGCCTGCTTTCCCATAGATAATTTGCCGTTTTCAAGATTAATTTTTTAAGCTCGTTTACTGACATCAATTTATCTTCATCTGCCACTCTAATATATGGTTTGCCATTTGCAAAATATGGAATTTCATCTCCTGAAAATTGCACTTTAACACATTCTTTGCCATCGATTATTTCTTTAGTAATTTCAGGATATATCTTTGCTTCAATATGACTTGCAATTGCCTGCGAGATTCCTCTTAAGGTGCTTTCCGATACATCTTGCCCAATGACTGTACCATCATTTTTTACTCCAAAGTACAGGACCCCTTTATTATGCTTGTTGAGTATTGCAGATATTGAAATAATTGCTTCTTTTAACTCTGCTGTTGACTTTTTAAGTTCAACTTTTTCGGTTTCATGTAAGAGGTTTTCTTTGTGCATTAAGGGATTCTCCATCCTATAGAAGAAAGGTTTTTCTTTATTTCTTCGTCCAATCGTTTCGCTTCTTCCATCTGTTCTGCAAGTTCATGTGTAAGCTTTTCCATTTTCTCCTCAAACGACACCCCGTCGTCTTCTTCTTCGGGTATTCCCACATAGCGCCCGGGTGTTAATATATAATTTTGTTTTCGCACTTCATCCAATGTTGCTGCTTTGCAGAAGCCCTCTACATCCTTATATTCTCCTCCTTCGCCTCTCCAGGCATGATAAGTATTTGAAATTTTCTTTATATCTTCTTCTATTAACTCCCTATGTCTTCTGTCTTTCATTATGCCCATCTTACTAGCGTCCATAAATAGTATCTCTCCTTGTC
>Ga0210049_1000109_pt1 | contig 56447 bp, 53 predicted proteins | sample CryGeyCG2014_300_2_FD_183964 | JGI IMG/M metagenome (GOLD analysis project Ga0210049, IMG submission 183964) | Groundwater microbial communities from aquifer - Crystal Geyser CG06_land_8/20/14_3.00 (SPAdes) (version 2) | ecosystem: Environmental > Aquatic > Deep subsurface > Groundwater | place... | reverse complement strand
CCACCGCCACCTGCCAACCTGGAATTGGCTGCATTGACAATAGCATCGGTATCTTCTCTAGTTATGTCCCCTTCCACCAGGGAGACGGTGGATTGGTTTAACTTAACCTCCATATGATACCCCTCTATGTGTCTACCCCGCTAGAATGCCCCGTGTGAAATTACTAACGGGATCAAGGATTCCAGCGAAAAACAAACATCTGGACACTCGAATTTTTGATCCCTTTGATTCTATTCCCCAAGTACGGGCGGGGATATTCCCACCCCTACTCAGCAGTCCGCCACCCTGTTAATGGAGCATATTTCCCGCTGTTGGGATCGGCCTTGTATATCTTCCATGAATTACCACCTTTATGGCTTTCCGCACTATAAGAGAGAGGACCAGATAGCCCACCAGTATCATAATTCTTTATGCTCTCAAGGGCATTTATCAGGGCTTCTTCATCGAGATTTCTGCCAGCCCTTTTTAAACCCTCTACCAGCACAGTGTTGAGTATCCATCCATGGCCATATGTTGTTGCACGATAGGGTTTTTCCGTTCCAGGGTGATATTTCAGTGTGATTTTTCTCATCTCTTCCAAGCCCCAACCTTTGCTATACCAGGGAGATGTAGCGTGAACAGCGTAGAATTGGTTTGCTGCTTTACCAATTGTGTTTATTTCCTCTGTAAGCATCGCTCCCCAACTGCCAAAAACCGGTATCTCTAATCCCATCTTCCTTAATTCCCGGAGCAGAGTAATGGTTGTCGAGGTGATAGTTCCAACATGGGCTATGGCATTTGCTTTGTACCTTTTTATGTTCATCACCTGGGTGGCGGCATCGATAGCGCCAGGGTTCAGAACCTCCTTTGTTACAGGTGTTATATTGTATCTCTTAAGCCTCTCTATTGCAGGTTCACGGTCGATCTTCCCTGCCTCAGTGTCAGGATAAACCAGGGCAACCCTGGGTTCCTTTAGCTTGAAGTCTTTAATCATATAGTCGACAAGAACCTTTATCTGGTTTGGATAGATATCCATGGCACCAAATATATACCTCTTAGGAGGGATAAAGGCAATCTCAGGCGTTACGGTAGCCATGGTCGGCAGCTTCTCTTTCTCAATGTTCTTCCACAAGACATTAAGGCAACTGGCAGAACCTGGTCCTATCAGGACAAACACCCTGTCTCTGTAAACCAGCTTCTTAAAGGCGGCAATGGCAGGTGGAATCGAATAACGGTCGTCTTCTACAATTAAATTCAACTGTCTTCCATTGACACCCCCCTTATCGTTAATATACTTGATATAGGTCCTTGTTGCTTCAGCTAAGTGGACAAAAATATCTGCTGCGGGACCCGTCATACCAAAAATCACCCCCACTTTTATTGACTTATCTGTCACCCCTCGTACTTCAGCGTTAACAGTATGAGCACAGAATAAAGTCAAAGATACAACCAGAGTCACAACCAGTACAAAAACAACTTTTCTCATAGTTTTTTTCCTCCAGGAAACAAAATGTTTTCTATTAACCTCTTTTTACCTAGACAGCATTTACTCCTTAACCAAAACACTTATCACCCCCCTTTACGCCCTGTCTTTTTTAATCGAAATCAGCGTATATCTCCCCGATATTTAGACTCCCAATACTGGACCGCTGTTTCTGGTATTTCCCCCTTAAGGAATTTGTGGCATCATCCATGTCTGGACTTTTAATCCCGTTTTTCATGGCCGAATACGCCTCTATGAATGCTGCCAGGTCATCTGCTACTTTTATCAACTCTCCATCCCTTGGGTTGAATTCATCTTTGTTAAATCGAGCACTGATATCAGTGCTGGTTACCTTTTCTGTCTTATTGTTGATTCTGACGATACTGGTGAATTCATCTGCGGTAAACATTCTGATTTCATCATGCCATTCTGATGGGATCATACTGTATACCTCTTTCATCTGTTCCATTTCATATTGTTTTATTAGACGGCTTAGACCCTTAACAGACCTCTTTACCGGAGAGATTATGTCCCGGGTGAGGACTTCAGGCAGATCGTGAAATAATCCAGTGAAGTAGTTGTTTATGCATCTTCTCTTGCAGCCCTTTATTTCAATGGTAAACAAGTACGACAGTATGGCAACTATTAACATGTGTCCCAGGACAGAGGTCTTCGGTGTCCTGTATACATGACCCCATCTTATCTGAAACCTCAGTTGTCCACATAGGTCTACGAAGTTTCTAAGTTTGTCATACATTACCAATTCTACCATGCCCTTCAGTCCATAGTTTTTTTCTTGTTCCATCTGCAAGTTTTTCTTTATGTCATCTATCTCATAGCCTTTGGGATTTGCATGCTCTATGATATTGAATTCCCATTTTGTAGCATAAAAATGGGCAGCATTGAGGATTTTCCTGTTGATGTTGTCGGTTTTGTCAGGTGAAAAGTAACCCTTAAATTTTTTACAAAATTCCTCACCCAGGGGTGAGATAATGGATTCTAATTCTTTAAATACCCACTGATTTAATTCTCTATAACTTGCCCGATCTTGTTTAATCTTATGAAATATCTGTGGTTTTATGTCTGTGACAACGAGGCGTTGCAGAAACTCGAAAAGGCCCCCTTCGATGATCTCTATCCAGTCGAACTTATCGTTACTCTCTTCAAATTTACCAAGTAAGTAGGCGATCGTCATTTTATGGGCTTGTTTATCCAACTCTGTTAGTTCTACCGGCCGTATCTTATCGTTCCATCTCTGCATATTTGCGGCATCCAGAAACCTTAAGAGTATTGCTTTCCTCATAATTAAACCTTCATGCCTTAAACTGTATTAATGTGAGACTTAGATTCAGTAAAATTTTAACACAACCAGCCAGAAAAAGGCAAGAGATTAAAGTGTACCGAGAAAATACCTTGACAATACAAGGGGTTTAATCAATAATAAATCTATAGAATCCATATCTTGATAATTACTAAACCAGCCGAATAGAGGGTGTGCACATGTCAACGAAGAAGACGGGAACAGAGGTCTACAGTCCGGACCAAACCATTGCCGAGCTTCGGCGCGACAGGGAGCGTAGGGAGAAGACCTACCGGGAGCAGGCACTCAAGATTTACCCGTGGATCTGCGCACGGTGCGGGCGCGAATTCACCGGAAAGAGACTTCGTGAGCTCACAGTTCATCACAAGGATAACGACCACGATAACAATCCGAATGACGGCAGCAACTGGGAGCTGCTGTGTCTCTACTGTCACGACAACGAGCACTCGCGACTCGTGGATGAGGGATGGTATAACGAGGCGACACCGGGCAGCGAGCAAAAGCCACCTTCTACCTACAAGCCTTTCACTGGTCTCGAAACCCTGCTGAAGAACAAAAAGTAGCCGAGCAATTTAGGGACAGACAAAAGTGCAAAAGGGAACCTCTGACTTGCCATCCCTATTGAAAAAGCAGCTATTGTAATTTAATTTAAAATAAAACTTGATTTTAATTAAAAAACACATTATCATTAAAAACCAAGTATAAAAGCTTGCCTTTTATTTAGGCGAGCTGGTTTCGTTCTGAAGGGAAGATCCATTTGTCAAAAGTGGCAACCTAAAGTTTGGAACGATGTAAATTTTAGTGAAAGGAGGATGTCACTATGGCTAATGGAACCGTGAAGTGGTTTGATGACCGCAAAGGCTACGGCTTTATTGAGCAAGAAGATGGAACAGATGTATTTATTCATCACTCAGGAATCAATGCAACTGGGTTCAAATCTCTCTCTGAAGGCGACAGGGTTACCTTTGACGTAGAGCAAGGCAAAAAAGGCCCTGCTGCGGTAAATGTTACTAGAATGTAACTCACCGTTCTAACCAAAAAAGGGCATTCTATCGAATTATGATAGAGTGCCCTTTTTTATTTTATAAAGAAGAAAGTTTCACAAAAAATTTAAGTTGACAATAGACCAATAATTGATAGAATCAGAAATGGAAGTGACTAGGCTACTGGTGGGCCTCCTGGACTTCAAATCCAGTGGCGGGTATAGGATGCCCGCGGTGGGTTCGATTCCCATTCACTTCCGCCAAAAGTAAATAATCGGCTTTTAATCCGATAAAGGATATGGGGGCAGACCCCAAGTCCCCTAGTTTGGTTTTCAATTAGGAACCAAACTTTGAAGGGAGGCAGCAATGTTTGGCATTGGCATGCCAGAGTTAATTATTATTCTGGTCATTATCATGATCATCTTTGGGGCAGGCAAATTGCCTGAGATTGGAAGCGGCCTCGGAAAAGCGATAAGAAACTTCAAAAAAGCAACTTCTGGTAAAGATGAAATAGATGTTACCCCCAATAATAAAGAGGAAAATAAAGAGATCAAGGATAATTAAAGACAACTGCATAAAAATCCTTTCTTCTATTTCATCCTCTTGCTTTATCATCACCTGAGATTTATACCCTAACCCGCATAAAGAAGAAAAGTGCCTAAAGTGAACTAAAGTGGGAAATCCCTAAAGTTTTTGATTTTTTATGTAACTTTAGACACTTTAGCTCGCTTCAAACTTCACACTCATCAAGAAAGAACCAATAACATGAAGATATTGAGTACCGAGGATACCAATTTTTTAACTAACATTGAACGGATATTAAAAAGGGGAAAACTCATTAATGAGACAGTGGAAGAAACGGTTCAGGCTATCCTTAGAGATGTGAAGGATAAAGGGGACAAAGCGGTTATTGACTACACAGAAAAGTATGATAAATCGAGATTAACACCCTCAATTCTGAAGGTTAGTGAAAAAGAGATAGAAGAGGCCTTTAACAGTGTTAATAACAGTGATATTGAGGTGCTTAAATTTGCCGCCGGTAGGATTGAAAGGTTTCATAAAAAACAGATCCAAAACTCGTGGATCACAACTGAGGAAGAGGGGATAATCCTGGGGCAGATGATTAACCCCATAGAAAAAGTCGGTATCTATATACCGGGTGGCAAGGCGTCGTACCCTTCATCGGTTTTGATGAATGCCATTCCAGCCAGGGTAGCTGGTGTGCAGGAGGTAGTGATGGCTACCCCTGCCTCCAACGGTAAGATAAGCCCTTATGTCTTAATTGCTGCGAGTATCGCCGGTGTAAATAGCATATTCAAGGTTGGCGGTGCTCAAGCTATAGCTGCCCTCGCTTATGGAACCAAGACTATACCCAGGGTTGATAAAATAGTAGGGCCGGGAAACGCATACGTCTCCTGTGCTAAAAGATTGGTCTTTGGCGAGGTTGATATTGATATGATTGCAGGGCCAAGTGAACTCCTGATTATATCTGATGGAAGCGGATCACCAGCATTCGTTGCTGCTGATCTACTGTCCCAGGCAGAACATGATGAGATGTCAGCATCCCTTCTTATTACAGACTCTTATGATTTTGCAAAGAAGGTGGAAACCGAACTTTATAAACAGCTAGAGAGCCTTGAAAGAAAGGTAATTGCCAAATCATCCATTGAAAATAACGGTGCCATAATCATAACAAAAGATATCAATGAATCCATCGAACTCGCCAATAGGCTAGCCCCTGAACACCTTGAATTGGCTATAGAAAGACCATTTGAAATCCTGAGCCAGATAAGGAATGCAGGGGCAATCTTTCTTGGTCATACCTCTCCAGTGGCCGTGGGAGACTATTTAGCAGGCACTAATCATACACTCCCCACCAGTGGAACAGCCCGCTTCAACTCCCCCCTCAGCGTAGACGATTTTATAAAGAAATCCAGTATAGTCTCCTTCTCCCAGAAAGCTTTAAAAAGGGTGGGGCAGAATACCATCCAAATTGCCCGGATGGAAGGGTTTGATGCCCATGCCCAATCTGTGGAACAGAGGGTAAAAGAGGACGAGTCTTAACAGGCTGTTGCCCAAACACTATCTCTCCAATCACATAAAATGAACATCAAGGAATTAACCCGATCTTATATTCTAAAAAATGCCTATAGTATATCCAAAGAGTTGGGCATATCGATATTCTTGGTGGGTGGGGCCATACGAAATTTACTTTTATCATCTCGACTTGAAAAGGATTTTGACTTTGCCATGGAGGGTGATGTACAGAGTACCGCCAGGGGCTTTGCCGATAAAGTAAAGGGCAGCTTTTTCTCTCTGGACCCACAGCGGGGGCATTATCGTGTAACCATTAATGAGAATAGCCGGTCCATAGATATAGACTTCTCCAGATTTAGGGGGGCTGATATTGGGAAAGATTTGATAGAGAGGGATTTCACCATAAATTCCATGGCCATTAATATACAAGACCTCTTTGAGAAAGACGAGATTAAGATAATAGACCCCCTGAACGGACTGGATGATATCGAAAAGGGGGCAATCAGGGCTTGCTCTTCCAGAGTATTCGATGATGACTCTCTTCGTCTGCTTCGGGCAGTAAGAATCTCCGCAGTAACCAACTTTACTATAGAGGATAAAACGGAAAGGCTTATCAGGCAAAAAAGGGGGCTTTTGGTCGACTCTTCATGGGAAAGGATCAGAGACGAGCTGTTTCTGATACTGGATGCACCGCACGCATTCCGGCATATCGAGAAGCTGGACAGTTTAGGGCTGCTGAATACCATATTACCGGAGATAAATCCCTGGAAGGATACAGACCAGGGTGAACACCACGACTATAATCTATTTGATCACGCTGTAAAAACCATAGAATTTACAGAATCTATTTTATCAAACTCCTCTGAGTATTTTCCCGATCATACCTCCGTTCTCAAAATACACTTTGATGAAGAGTTAGAGAGAAATATTTACAGGAATAACCTTATAAAATTCATTGCCTTCCTGCACGACTCAGGAAAGGTTGAGACCAAAAGTTATGACGGTGAAAAGGTCCGGTTCTTAGGACACGACAGGGTTGGCGAAGAAATCAACAAAACCATTGCCAAGAGGCTTAAACTTGGCCATAAGGCAAGAAAGGTTATTGCAAATGTAACCAAAAACCACATGCGGGTCCTAAATCTATCCAAGTCGACAAGGATCAGTCAGCGCGCCAAATCCCGTTTTTTCCGAGACATGGATAAAGACGGTATAGACTGTCTTCTCTTATCCCTGGCCGATGGATTAGCAAGCAGAACAGGTACTGATGCAGGACAAACTGCCCCTCTTTTGGCTATAATACGAGACTTTTTAAGATACTATTTCGAGGATTGGCTCAAGGTGCCTGAAAAGCCGTTACTGAATGGAAAAGAGATAATGGAGCTGATGGGAATTATCGAGGGGAAAGAGGTGGGAAGGCTGCTGTCTATAACCAGAGAGGCAGAGATAGAAGGGCTAATATCAACTAAAGAAGAGGCAAAGGATCTGCTCAAATCATTAAACCCGTTTTAGTATGGGTACGGCGCACCGTACCCATACTTAACCATGGAATCTTATTGATGGGAAGCTGTTTTTTACAAACAATAAGGTCAATCCTTCTTGTCTTTATCTCCTTATCTCTTTTTTGCTTAAATCAGGTTTTTTGTCCTGATGCGGCTTTTGCTGATAAGATACGGGTGCTGATAATAGATCAAAAATATCCCAGCATCCCTGGTAAAGATGAGCAATTGAAAAAAATCGGCAATAATACAAAAAATACCCCCCTTGCAAACGGAGTTTATTATACAGGCCAAATTGAGATATGGAAGGGGAAAAATAGGCTGTATGTCATAAATGAAATACCCCTTGAGGATTATGTTAAGGATGTTGTTATAGCTGAGGCTGGAAAGAGCTGGGAAATGGAGGCGATTAAGGCACAGGCTGTTGTTGCCAGGACATATGCCGTATATCATAAAAAGGCGAAGGAACATTCTTGTTATCATCTTACCTCATCTGTGCTGCACCAGGCATATAAAGGAAACTCTCCTAATGCGAGAATAGCGTATGCAGTAGAGAAAACCTCTGGTGAGATACTCACATTTAACGGTAAACCAATAGAGGCTCTTTATCACTCAACATGCGGCGGCAAGACAGAGGTTCCTGAGAATGTATTTGGGAAAAGCTATCCCTATCTCGTGTCAGTAGAATCAAGCTGCGAGTCTTCTCCATACTGGGTATGGGAGAGGAATATCCAGATGTCAGAGATAGAAAAGGGATTAAACATATCAGGTATAAAAGAGATAGGAATAATATCCTATACATCAACCGGCAGGATAAATGAATTAGAGATCAATACTGAATCAGAGCAAATCACACTTAGGGCCACTGAGTTAAGAAGACTGCTTGGCTGGCAGAGAGTTCCGAGTACCAATTTCAGTATGATAAGAGATGGCGATTCGATAATCTTTAAGGGTAAGGGTCACGGTCACGGCGTTGGTCTCTGCCAGTGGAGTACCCTTGAAATGGCAAAAAAAGGCAAAAATTACAGGGAAATCCTTTCCTTCTTTTATCCCGGAACAGAAATACAGTTGCATAAAGAGTAACCGTTCACAGTTTACAGTTATCGGTTCACGGTTGAAAAAAACAGAAGGTAGAGGAGAATTCCTTCAATCGTTGCATAATAACAGCGGGCTTAAGCCTGCTGTTGTAATTACTGTGAACTGTGAACCGACAACCGTGAACGGTTACTATAAAGGACACTGATCCTAACTTCTTCTTTTAAAAAGCACTTAGAGCAACAGCCTGGTGGGAAAAGAGACGAAAAATTGAGTGCTTTGCAACTTCGTCTGTGTCGCTGCCAGAATCGAAACCGATTGACAAAGTGGAAATAAAATTGTAACTTAAAAACATGCCATCTTTTTTTAAGAGGGTTATCCTCTTCGTCGCAACCGGAGCCTATAGCGGTTATTCACCTATTGCCCCCGGAACTGCCGGAACGCTGGTTGGTATCGGGATATACTTGATAATCTATAATCCCAATCCTTTCATCTATACCACTATAGCCCTCTTCCTGTTCTTTCTGGCTGTGCTGATTTCGGATAAGGCAGAGAAGATACTAGTTGAAAATGACAGCAAACATATAGTTATTGATGAGATATTTGGATTCATGGTGACAATGGCCTTTGTTCCAAGCAGTCTCCTGTATGTTGTTCTCGGTTTTTTCTTCTTCAGGGTATTCGATATACTTAAAATCTTCCCTGCCAATTTCTTTGATAAGAGGGTTAAAAATGGATACGGAATCGTGCTGGACGATTTGTTTGCCGGAATTTATGCCAACCTTCTTTTGCAGGGTATTCGGTTTTTCAGTGTAAACTAATGGAATGTCCCTTTAATACCTTTACTATGAATTACTATAAATATTCCCTCCCCCTTGATGGGGGAGGGGCGGGGTGGGGGTGAAGAATCGCTATGTTGCCCCCTCCCCTTAATCCCCTCCCACCAAGGGAGGGGAGACATTTTTGGTAAAGTTATTTATGAGTCAAAGCATAATTGGAATGATGCTATGAATGCCGAAATTATAACAATTGGTAACGAACTCGTTTCAGGTAGTGTCATAGACACTAATTCCTCTTTTCTCGCTGAGAGGTTACTCTCCATTGGCATAGAGGTTACAAGGATAACCTCTGTGGGTGATAATGAATTGGATATTACCGATTCTCTGGAGAGTGCGCTTCAAAGGTCGGAGGTAATTCTTATTACGGGCGGTTTGGGCCCAACCCCGGATGACATCACTGCTGAGGTGGCAGCTAAAACCCTTGGAAGAGAGTTGGTCATTAACGAAGAGGCACTGGATTGGGTAAAGGGATTCTTTAAAAAACTAGGGTTAGAGATGTCTCCCAACAATGAAAAACAGGCGCTAATCCCTGAGAGAACAGAGTTAATAATGAATCCTACAGGGACTGCATGTGGTTTCTTAGCCCGTGAAAAGGACAAACTTGTCTTTTTCCTCCCCGGTGTCCCCAGAGAATTGGTAAGGATGACAGATGAAAGCATCCTCCCCATTCTTCAAAGAGAAAAAGGAGAAGGCTTTCAATTTAAGACAACAACTCTAAAGGTCTTCGGTCTGGGCGAGTCTAAGATAGCCGAGTTGATAAAAGATGTTGTTCAGAAATGTGAATCTGTCAGGATAGGTTTTCTGCCGAATTATCCTGAAAACTACATCAAGATTACAGCAAAGGGTCTTGATTATGAGGAAACAAGCACGATAGTCTCTACAATAGAGGAAGAAATAACCAAACAATTGGGGGATTATATCTTTGGCAGAGATGACCAAACCCTTGAAGGAGTGGTAGGAGACCTTTTAAGAGAAAATAGGGACACTATTGCCGTGGCTGAATCCTGTACCGGGGGGTTGATAAGTCATCGGCTGACAAACGTCCCCGGCAGCTCAGACTATATGATGAGAGGGATAGTGGCTTATAGTAACCAGGCTAAGACCGACCTTCTCAATATCCCTGCTTCCCTGATAGATGAGTCTGGGGCGGTCAGTTCCAAGGTTGCTGAAAAGATGGCTCAAGGGGTAAGGGAGCTTGGTAAAACCACATTGGGTTTGGCAGTAACCGGTATTGCCGGGCCAGGGGGTGGAACCCCTGATAAACCTGTAGGTCTCGTATTCATCTCCCTTTCCGACAAAAAGGAAACAGTACTGAAGGGTTACAATTTCCCGGGGAATCGGGCTCAAATCAGGCTTGCAGCCTCCCATGCCGCTCTGGATTTGGTAAGGAGGTATTATCTAAAATAAAAATGGCGAAAATACGCAGCTTCCTGGCCATTGAGCTTCCAAAAGAGATAACAGGAAAGCTCTCGGAGATTCAGGATAATTTAAAACAATCTGGTTCGCAAGTAAAATGGGTAAGACCTGAAAGCATTCATCTGACATTAAAGTTTTTTGGAAATATTGAGGAAAAGACCGTAGATGACATCTCTCAGGTGTTAAAAAAAGTGACCGCAAAGATCAATGCCTTTGATTTAGACATAAAGGACATAGGAGTATTCCCCAATATGTCACGTCCGAGGGTAATATGGGTCGGAGTCGAATCCAGTGGAAGAACTCTGGATATCCTATGTAAAGAAACGGAGTCCAGTCTGAAGAAGATAGGTTTTGAGCCTGAAGAAAGAGAGTTTAGGGCTCATTTAACCCTGGGCAGGGTTAAGTCTTTGAAAGACAGGAGACAATTAACAGAACAGATTGAAAAGCTCAAGGGATGCGAGGTCGGTTCTTTCAGGGTGGAAAATCTGTTCTTGTTCAAAAGCGACCTACGCTCCACAGGAGCGGTTTATACAAAGCTAGAGACCTTCAATTTAGGAGGCTCTCAGGACATTATAACCTAATTTGTTCAAACTTAAAGAATCTATAGGGAGGTTTCCATGGGAACTGACTCAAACAAAGAAAAGGCCATTGATTTAGCTCTGAGTCAAATTGAAAAGCAATTTGGCAAGGGTTCCATTATGAGGTTGGGAGCAGATGCAATAATCCCAGACATACCAACTGTCTCAACAGGTTCACTGGGTCTAGACATAGCTTTAGGAGTGGGGGGTATTCCCAGGGGGAGGGTTATTGAGATTTTTGGCCCCGAGTCATCAGGGAAAACAACCCTTGCGCTGCATGTCATTTCTGAGGCCCAGAAAGGAGGCGGTATTGCAGCATTTATAGATGCAGAACACGCTCTGGACATGAGTTATGCTCGAAAATTGGGGGTAAAGGCAGAGGACTTGTTGATATCTCAGCCCGATACCGGAGAACAGGCTCTGGAGATCGCAGAAATGCTGGTCAGGAGTGGAGCAATAGATGTAGTAGTAATAGATTCTGTGGCAGCTTTAACACCAAGGGCAGAGATTGAAGGAGAGATGGGAGACTCTCATATGGGGCTTCAGGCGAGGCTTATGTCTCAGGCACTTCGAAAGTTAACGGCAACCATCAGTAAATCCATGACCATTGTAATCTTCATCAACCAGATCAGGATGAAGATTGGTGTTGTGTTTGGGAATCCTGAGACCACCACAGGCGGCAACGCTCTGAAGTTCTATTCCTCTGTGAGATTGGATATACGCCGTATTGCATCTATAAAAGAAGGTCAAGACGTAGTAGGAAGCAGAACCAAGGTAAGGGTTGTAAAGAACAAGGTGGCCCCGCCTTTTAAAGAGGTTGAATTTGACATAATATATGGAGAAGGAATATCCAGGGAGGGCGATCTTTTGGATGTAGCTACTTCCTATAATCTGGTAGAAAAAAGCGGGTCATGGTATTCATATGGAGGAGAGCGTATAGGGCAAGGGAGAGAGAACTCGAAACTGTTCTTAAAAGAGCATCCGGAGATTGCCGAGGATATTAAGGTGAAGATTCTGGATCGCTTTGGTTTAAAGCCAAAACAGGAAAAGGTGGAGAGTAATAATAAGTAAGACTCTTGAACAGGACTGGAGAATTGGTTGTTTTGCTGCTACTTGAATAAATGACATTTTTTAGCCTTCTATGGTATAATCACAGATAACGCATTGAAAACATAGGAGATATCATGGAAAATCTAAAACGAATCACTTTCAATCCTGAAGTAATGGGGGGGAAGCCATGCATTCTGGGTATGAGAGTCACCGTAGGAATGACCGTCGGCCTCGTTGCCTCTGGACAGAATAATCAAGAGATATTGGAGATGTAACCCTATCTTGATGTTGAAGATATAGAGGAAGCATTGCATTATGCTGCATGGTGTGTCGAAGAAATAGAAGTCCCTCTCGCTACGGGAACGGTATGAAGATTGTTATAGACATGAATATTTCCCCTAAATGGGTACCAATCCTTAAATCAGCGGGCTATGAACCAATTCACTGGTCGCAAGTTGGCGCAGCCAATGCCCCAGACAGGGAAATCATGGGATGGACACGTACTAATAACCATGTCGTATTTACTCAGAAGCATCCCAGAAATCACTTACTATGAATCAACGTGATGAGCTAAAAGTTTTCATTTCGCTCCGTGAATCGACATGCAGTGAGTGCGGCGAAAATCTCGGCACAAAAGCATGGGTATTCCTCAATCGGGATAAGGGAGTACTGTGCCTCTCATGCGCTGACCTTGACCACCTCGAATTCCTACTATCGGGTGATACGGCGCTGACCGTTCGAGCAAAGAAATACTCGACATTACATGCCGTGGTACTCAAATGGAGTCGAGCGAGAAAACGGTATGAACGACAGGGATTGTTGGTTGAGAAAGACGCATTGGAGAAGGCTGAACAAGAATGTCTTGAGGACGCAGACATCCGTGAACGACGTAGGCTTCGTGAAGCCCAAAAACGAGAGCAAATCGACCAAGACTTTGTTCTCCGGTTCGCAGCCAGAATTCGGGAGCTTTTCCCTAATTGTCCGAAAGATCGAGAGATCACGATTGCCGAACATGCTTGCATGAAGTATAGTGGTAGAGTCGGCAGGAGTGCTGCTGCCAAGCATCTGGATGAAATAGCAGTCACACTAGCTGTTCGTGCCAATGTTCGGCACATTATGACGGAATACGATGAATTATTGTCAAAAGGGTATGACCGGTTCGAGGCAAGGGCACTTGTCGAGAGCAAAGTATCTGACGTAATAGACAATTGGCAAAGCAGATGCTAACAAACAAATGAACCTGACGGGAAAACGCTGCCGCGTTTCAACTCCAGTGTGCAGTGAAAAAATATGAATTTTGGCACCTTAAAGAAAGGGGGGGTGGAAGTGATATATGAAGGTTAATTATCCTTCTTCGTCAAGTTTTTCCTTATCGTCTTTTTCCTCAACAACTTTTTTCCCTCCAATAAATCTTTTCAGATAATAAGGGGTTTCTAGACTATCAATTGTGACCTTCTTATCCCTTGATGATGCATGTATAAACAGGCTGTTGCCGAGATAAATCCCTACATGCGAAGGGAAGGGTGCATATGTCCTGAAAAATACGAGATCACCTACAGAGAGCTCTTCTTTATCAACAGAATTTCCTTCGAGAAATTGTTCTCTTGCAGATCGGGGAAGGTTTATGTCAACCAGGCTATAAACCTTCTTAACGAAGGCTGAACAGTCAATGCCGCGGACGCTGTTCCCACCGAACCTGTAAGGTATGTTAAGAAATTTTTTTGCAATAAGCGTAACTTTCTTCTCAAGACTGTATTCTTCTGATTCTAATACCCCTTCTATTCCCTCTTCAATACGTGTCCGCAACCCTTCTATCTCCCCTTCAATATGTGCCTGTAAGAAGGGGGCTTCATGGGTTTTTGTTTTTTCCGGCTCCGCTTTTTGCCCTAAAAGGATTTTTAACCCTGGTTTTAGTCGGTTTGTTTTAAGATTGTTGATATCCTTTAATTCATCAGCATCAATGTTAAACCTCCTTGCAATCTTCCATATGCTGTCCCCTCGTTTTACAGTGTAAGTCTTTGCTCCACTTCGTTTTAAAAGAATCTTTTGCCCGATTCTTATCTTTGTTGACCTGAGATTATTAATCTCCTTGAGTTCGCTCACTGATAAAGAGTACTTTCTTGATAAAGAGAGTAAAGTATCGCCTTTTTTTACTTTGTGAAATGTGGTATTAAGGGGAAGTGAGGTAGGATTATGCTTATTTTTATTCTTACGATGAGTTTGTTTTTTATTCTTTTTGGCTATTTTTGGTGGGTTATTGCCTTCTTTTATATAGGTTACATTGGCATAAACGTTAACAGAGATAAAGATTATTATAAGTATAAATATTGCGGTAAAAGCATAATATCTTCTCATACTCAGTTTAACCTCCCTCCTGGAATCGAACTGCATATATCTGTATAAACTCTTTAAGAATCGGCTACTCTGTAAGATTCCTTAAACCAAAATACTGGAAGACTCTCTTATTGGACACTAGGAAAGACTTTTTTAAAGAAAAGTTTTGGTTGCGCTGCAAGAATTAACCCCGCTGATTATAAGCCTTTTGTACGCTATTCTAGAGAGGTAGTGAGGATCAGAAGACTGGTATTGAGAGCCTGATCGAGATTTACAAGATTGGAATTTCTTTACCATGGGTGTATTCAATTGTCAAGAAAAAAAATTGTGCTTTTTTATTGGAAACATCAGGCAGGTTTGCAAGATATTCCTCATAGTCAGTCTTGCTGACAATACCCTCAGCGATGTTTTTCTCTATGATCCTTTTGTCAAATAGGTTTTCCTTATAACCATATGATCTTTCTCCTTTTGTAACAGTTCACAGGGGTCAGGGATCAGTTGCCAGACACGGCTTTTCTCAAAGACATCCATGGGCTATTTAAGTTCTCGCATAATCTCCAATTATCGATAAGTCTTCAAAATATAAAATCTTTTCCTGAACCCTGTTAACTGATCCCTGTGAACTGTTACCTCCTTCTTAATAGGTTTTTAACAAGGTTAACGGGGAAGATATACTTTTTTGGGCGTTATATTCGGTTATGTATTTTTCAATTAATGCCCTAGCCTCTGAGTCGGCAATCTGTTTTGGCGGATGTTTCATGGCATAGGCAGAGATGGGTAATAGTACCCCTTTATCCCCACTTTCTCTTGCTATTTTGCAGTATCTTATCGCGTCAATTGTAACTCCACCACTATTGGGTGAGTCTTCTACAGAAAGGCGCATCTCCAGATGCAATGGAACACCGGCAAATCCCATTCCCTCCATTCTAATAAAACAGACCTTATTATCATTTTGCCAGGGGATATAGTCTGACGGGCCTATATGAATGTTTTCTGCTGCTAAAGGCTCATCCAACTGGGATTGTACAGCTTCGGTTTTAGAAATCTTCTTTGAGTTCAGCCTATTTTGGTTTAACATGTTTAAGAAATCGGTGTTCCCGCCAGTATTCAGTTGATAAGTACGTTCCAGTTTTACGCCCCTATCTTGAAAGAGTTTGGTTAAAGCTCTGTGTGTTATAGTAGCGCCTAGCTGAGACTTAACATCATCCCCTACAATAGGTATTCCCATTTTTTCGAACCTCTTGCTCCAGTAAGGATGGGATGCTATAAAAACCGGTATACAATTAATCAAACTTACCCCGGTATTAAGACAACATCCGGCATAGAATTCAGTTGCCTCTTGAGAACCGACAGGTAAATAATTTAATAATATTTCGGCTTTGCTTTTCTTTAGCACTTCTCTTGCATCACAGGGTTCTTCATCGGCAACTAGAAAGGTTCTTTCAGGTGGATAACCACTCATATGTTCTGAGACACCATCTAAAACCCTTCCCATGGATACTGTAATACCATAGTTTGGAAGGTCTTCCCAGATGGTCCTGGTACAATTAGGTGGGGCGAATACCGCCTTTTCTAGAGGCTTCCCCACTTTTCTTTTGTCGATATCAAATGCAGCTACTACTTCAATATCCGAAGGAGTGTAACCACCCAGGTCATAATGCATAAGACCTAGATTTACACCTGGATTGTTTTTGTAAAATTCAATACCCTGAAGAAGTGCACTGGCGCAATTCCCAACACCAACAACAGCAATTTTTATACTTTTACTCTTCATTACTTCCAAAATCCTTTTTTAAGGATTGTCTCCTCCCCATTTATTCTGGCAAATTCTCTCAATAACTCTTCCTGCTTTTTAGTTAATTTGGTTGGGGTTTTTACTATTACCTCAACAATCTGGTCTCCCCTGCCATGTCCCCTGAGGTGGTGGGTACCCTCACCTTTTAAACGGAAGGCGTGTCCCGACTGAGTTCCTCTAGGGATGTGAATTTTTTTTGTACCGTTTAATGTTGGTATATCTATTTCTGTTCCCAAGGCTGCTTGAGTAAAGGATATGGGAATCTGGCATATAATGTCATCTCCCTCTCTATCAAAAAGTGGGTGGCGTTCTACATGCAAAACAACATAAAGATCCCCTGGCGCCCCTCCTCTTTCGCCTTCTTCACCTTCTCCCCTGAGCCTTAAACGAGAACCGTCTTCAACCCCACCCGGTATCTTTGCCGATACCTTTTTCTTTTTTGTTACTTTTCCGGTACCGCGACAATCCACGCATGGGTTGGCAATAATCTTTCCCTCACCATTACAATGGGGACAGGTGGTGCTTATATTGAAAAATCCTTGGGAGCGAGTTACCTGCCCTTTTCCCTGACATCCGGGGCAGGTTGCAGGATAAGTGCCTGGTTTTGCGCCTGTTCCCTCACATCTATCACATTGGGAAGCCTTGAGTATTTCAATTTCGGTTTCTTTCCCAAAGGCTGCTTCTGCGAATGATAGTTGAATGTCGTAGCGAAGATCCGCTCCCCTTCGGGCAGCAGTTCTGCTTCTTCTGGTTCCAAAACCGAAAAAATCTTCAAATATATCCCCAAAAGTTGAGAAGATATCTTCAAAACCGGAGAACCCTCTGAATCCGGTTCCTTTCAATCCTTCGTGCCCGAATTGATCATAAAGCCGCCTTTTCTCCGGGTCTCTTAAAACCTCATATGCCTCTGCTGCTTCCTTAAATTTTTCTTCGGCTTCTTTTTTTCCTGGATTTCTATCGGGATGGTATTTCATTGCCAGTTTTCTATAAGTCTTCTTTATCTCTTCATCACTTGCCCCCCTGCTGAGCCCCAGTACATCATAATAGTCTCGTTTTTCCATTTATGATACATTCTCCTAAAATATCTCCTTGAATCCGGCAAAAAGCGGATATAATTGTCTAACAATGCTTATATTGTAACTATTCACGTAGGCACAGAGAGGAAGAGGCACAAAGAATAGTTCAGTTACCAGTTAATTATTAACTGTAAACTTTTAACCGTAAACCGTATTTTTAGTGCCTTTGCCCCTATGAACCTGAGTAGTTACCTTATATTTATGTTTGTACACTGTATTCTTCTTCCAGGGTTTCTTTTGAAGTATTGTTGGGATAAAGAGTTTTCTTTTTTGAGACAACTTTGCCAGCAGCAATTTCCCGTAGTGCTACTACCACTTCTTTGTTTTCTGGTGCATTCACTAAAGGTTTTGCGCCTTTTAATAGTTGTCTGACCCGTTTTGCTGCCAGATGCACAAGAGCAAAACGATTTTCTTCTTTTTTAAGACAGTCTTCAATTGTTATTCTAGCCATCTTTTTTTAATTTTAATCCTTCCTTTTTAGGTATTATTGAGTTACTACAGGCTACAGCCTATCTACCTGAACAGTTACTGTAATTTTTAAGCATTTCACTCGAATCCTTGAATCCTTTTCATCGACCAACTCTTTGGGAGATGAACATCCTATTTTAACTCGTCAATATCATGCGGCAATTTTTCCAGGAATTGTGGATCTATTCCATATATAGTTGGAGCAAAATCGACCTTAGCGTATAGCATATCCTTGTTCTGTACCTTCTTGCCTATGATAATAGAGCCTATCTTATTTTCTTTATTGTCCCATAGGGTTATCTCTGTTTTTGGTTTATTAAAACCATAAATTGAAGGGTCTTCTTTCATACCCTCAGAGATTATCTCTTTAAATTTAAGAAGTTTGATGTCCCATAGAAAGGAGATAGCCTTAGCCTTATCGAGTGTGGTTTTTACTGGTTTTATTGCCTTCCAGTCCCCTTTCCCCAACTTCAGAATAAAGGTCTTATCAGGGGAGTTTAATTGAATCTTTTCTACATCCTCATTATTAAATGTGAGAAGGGTCTTGTCCCTAAGGCTGAAAGGGGTCTTGGTAAGAACCCTAAGAACATCAGGAGGCAATTGGTAAATGGTTTCTGTTATGTTTGTCTTGGCAAAGAGATTTTTCCCTCCTTCCCCTTTTCTAGCTATAACAAGCTGAAAGGGTTTTTTCTCACCCTTATCCCAAAGGTTGATTTCTATGATAGGCTTGTTTAAGCCATAGGTTTGATATGCTTTTGGACTATCATTTATAAACCCTTTTACTCTAATATCCAGCAGTGCCCAGAGTAAATCGCTGACCTCAAATTCATCTGCTTTTGCTCTTATGGGCTTTGTTATATTCCATTGATTTTTGTCGTCATTTACTAATACTATTTGTTCACGAGGATATTTAAGCTCGACTCTAAAGATTTTTTCCTTTTCAAAATCCAATACTGTTTTATCCCTGAGATCGAATTCAGTTTTGGGGTAATCCTTAAGGGAATTCTCCGGAAGCAAAAAGACATTTTTGGCATCTTCCCACTTAGCATAGAAGTCGCTCTCCCCTTTAACTCTTTCTCCTATCAAAAGTGATTTTGCAGGGTGATTTTTATCTGTAAAAAAGATAATCACCATTTTCGGAGAGGCAAGACCATATCTCTTCAAATTCTTTGGGGTTTCCTCTATGAATTCCTTGATTCTAGAATTTTTTAGGCTATATAATAGCCTTCTAATACTTCCTCCATCAGCCTTTGCTTTTATGGGCTTGACGATTTGCCAATCCTTTTTGTCATCAAGCTTTAAGTCTGCTTTTTTATCTTCATATTTGAGACGAAGGTTTTTTATATCTTCTACTTTGAGGTCAATTACTGTCTTATCTCTATAATAGTATGTCTCTTGATTCAATTGCTCTTTCAACCCAGAAGATGTCAGCATGACTGCTTTTGACTTTTCTCTCTTCATGTAAACATAGTAATCTGTTGGGTTTTTGTTGCCCAAAAGGATTGTCTCCAATGGGGGCTTATTCTTCTCTTTTATCGTTATTTCTATGGAGGGTTTATCCAGGCCATAATCCATCAGGCTGGCAGGGTTTTCATTAACGGTTCGTTCTATCTCTGCTTTTGCCAGACTGTTCAGAGCCTTTCCTATTGCTTCATCCTCACCTTTTGCAACAATGGGTTCTTTTATCATCCATTGGTCTTTATTTTTACTAAATAGTATGATTTTGCCTTCAATCTTTAACCTGAGCTCCTCCACGTCCTCCGGTTTAAAGACAATGACCTTTTTGGTCTTCTCCTTTGCCTCTTTTCTCTCTCGCTCTATCGGCACCTCGTAAAAGTAAAAATATATTCCGAGGAGTATTAATATAACCGCCAGGATCCCCAGTTTTTTCAGGTTCACTTCTTCCACCTCTTCACGCTTAACACCACAATTCCAGCGACTAAAATCATACCGGGTATTATAAGTACAGGTATAAAGAAGATGGCTTTCCCCATGGCTTTTGAAAGGATCACGGGGTTATAATCGGTATCCCTGGGCCGTATTGATATTAACCCTTCCTCCTCAGCCAGCCAGTTCAGGGTATTCAAAAAAAGGTCTTTATTGCCCAGAACATTGAGATAACTATTGTTGGCAAAATCGGAGTCTCCAAAAACTACCATTTTGGAATTCTTACCCCCCCCCTTCTCGTTCTTTTTCTCCCCCATCTGTATGGTTACAACGGCAGCAATGGTCAGTGGTCCTCGGGTATCTTTACCGCTATCAAACTTGGCCTTGCCTTCTTTTTCGAGCATTTTCCTGTCAGTCTCTCCCCAACTTTCCTTGTTTGTATTTGCCAAAGGTTCCGCAGTAATACCGGCCTTTGCCTTCTTAATTATCTCTATAGAGCGGGTAAAAGGGAAAAAGGTGGTTACGTTAAAGCTTCTGGTAATACTATGGGGTTCATACTGTCCGACTATGGGGATCAGATAATCTCCGCCAAATAGCTGACTCATTGTGTCTACAACAATATCATCTCTGAGTTTCAGATTATATTCCTCCAAAAAGGAGGTAAGCCCTGGAACGGTTAATGGATCGATCAGGAAAAGGAGACTGCCACCTTTTTCAATATACCCTTTAATAAGCTTCATTTCGCTTTCCATGAGTTCCTTTTTTGGGCCGCTTATAATCAGGGCAGAGGCATCTTCTGGAATACTATCTGCTCTTAGAAGAACCAACTCTTTTACTTCATAATTTTGTCCTTCCAGAGCCTTTTTAGCCTGGCTGTATCCCTCCTTAGCAAATATGGCGATGTCGTTCTCTCCGTGTCCTTTAAGAAAATAGACTACCTTTTTCCCTTCCCTTATGACCTTGAGTATAGCATTGGTGATCTGTTCTTCTCTGCCCCAGGAAACCCTGGTCTCATTTTTACCACTTTCAAATATCGTTGTACCGTAATCGGTTATTCCGTATTTTTTTGCAAGTGTGGGATTTCTGTCGGGATCTATAAACCTATAATTAAATTTTGGGTTTTTATACTTATATAATTTGAGAAAATCTTTTAGCTCTCCCTCACCGCCAGAGTTTTCCTGATAAAATGCAATAGCATTTACTTCTTTGTTGACAGAATTGAGAACCTTTATTGTCTCATCAGACAGGCTGTGTCTTTTTGTCTTTGTCAGATCAAACCTTAAGTGGTGTCTTACCGATATTGCCCCAATTAGGGCAAGTATCCCTAAAACTATCAAGACCGTTATAAGCATATGGGTTCCGTACCTGGCGGACCTATTTAAAAAAATGTCTCTAATCCTCATTTTTAGCCCCTCCATTTCTTAGATTCCAACGACCTCATAGTTAAGAAGAGGAAGAAGAAGGCGAATAGGCCATAAAATATAACGTCATTGGTATCTATAACTCCTCTGGCAAATTCCTGGTAGTGTTCTATTATCGAGAGCTGGATAAGCACCTTTGCAAATACTGGTCCTGCAAAGCTGGCTCCCCATTGTATTATCCAGAAAAGCAATAATGCCCCAAAGGTAACTACTGCAGCTATAATCTGATTCTCGGTCATTGTTGAAATCAGTATACCCAGGGAAATAAAAGATGCCCCCAGCAGAATAATCCCTATATAGCCGGATATAACCGGGCCTAATTCAGGTTTACCCAATATAAAAAGGATTACCTGATAAAAAAGAGTAGGGACTAACATTACGAGAAATGTAAGAAAACATGCCCCGAATTTCCCCATTATTATTTCTATATCCTTTATGGGGAATGTCATAAGTAGCTCAATGGTTCCAGATTTTTTCTCTTCAGAAAAGAGCCTCATTGTTAAAAAAGGTGCCATAAACAGGATGAGAATACTCATGGTTGAAAATGCTGGTCCTACTACTTCCTCGGTAATATTCAAAGCAGACTGCATATTAGGATTGTTCATTGATTGAACACTCATCACCCCGAAGAGGGCAAAGAGGCTGTAAAAGAAATAACCCGAAATTACAGAAAAGACGGCTATCACCATGTATGCAATGGGGGATTTAAAATAGGAGCCCAATTCCTTCTTCAAAATAGCATAAAAATTGACCATTTTAGTCTTTTTCCTCCGTAACTAATTTTAAAAATATGTCTTCCAAACTCATATCTATCTGGCGTATCTCTGTCAGTGACCAACCATTCTTTGAAATTGTGGCAAAGAGTTCTTTGCGAATATCTCTATCAATCGTAGAATCTATCAGGTAAGTAAAAGTATTCTCAGATTTGGCGTCCTTCTTTTCAATCTTTGTAACCCCAGACACCCCCTTCAACTCCTTCATTATATCATCTGGGGGGCCTTCTATCTCGGCAAGGATCTTTGTGCCCTTTTGGAGTCTTGCCATTAAGTTGTCTGGTGTGTCAACAGCAATCAATCGTCCTTCATTAATAATAACAACCCGTTGACACGTCATGCTGACCTCTGGAAGGATGTGGGTGCTCAGTATAATAGTCCTCTTGCCTCCGAGATTCTTTATCAGGTCTCTCATGCCATGGATTTGTCTCGGGTCAAGACCAATGGTTGGCTCATCTAAAATGAGAACCTCAGGATCATGGACCAGTGCCTGGGCTATTCCTACTCTTTGCCTGTAACCTTTGGAGAGCTTCCCTATGAGTTTACCAGATACCTCTGTTATCCCGCATTCATCCATTACTTTTCCTATTTTTGTCTTTCTTTCTCTCCTATCAATACCCCTCACCTGAGCCACAAAGTTGAGGTAGGCTGAGACCGACATGTCCCTGTATGTGGGGACATTTTCAGGCTGATACCCGATCCTTTTTCTGACCTCCAGGGAGTCTTTAAATACATCATAACCTGCTACCTTTGCTGTTCCTTTGGTAGCTGGCATAAAGCAGCTTAAGATTCTCATGGTAGTGGTTTTCCCTGCTCCATTGGGCCCTAGAAATCCAAGGATCTCCCCCTTCTCCGCAGTGAAAGTTATATCTTCGATAGCTGGGATATTGCCATAGTATTTGGTAAGATTTTCTACCTGAATCATGATAAAGTCTTCCTTTTTGGTTTATGGTTTTCTATTTTTTTATGTGAAAACGCCGCCTGTTTCTCCTCACGGGTTAAATATATAATTTTAAAAATTCCCGAGTTTTTGTCAAGGCTTTTCTAGTTTAACTCATTGAAACTATGATTATTTTTTCTTTCTTAAGGGTATTATGAAAAAGAGAGAAAAAAAGGAGAGGTGGTTTAAAAAGAAAGGGTTTAGACAAAACTATTAAACCACCCCTCTTTGACAATTTTAACTTTTGTGTTAATTAAAAAATTATTCCTGCCCTTATGCTGTAAGTAGGAACCTCCATATATTCCACTCCTGCTGTCATATTCAGCAGAAGGAGTGTAAATCTAACTCCTCCGAAATATTTCATTGCAGTAATATTTTCTTTGTTTAAACTTATTCCGGCAGGTAGACTTTTTGGTTCGCTGGAGATCCATACTGCCCCAATCCCACCAAATGGGGTTATGTTTAAGAACCCTTTACTTATTGAGATATCAGCCCCATAGGTTTTGAAGTCTAGCTGGTCCACTCCCATAAGCTGAGTGTAACTTCCTCTAATTGCAACAGCAGGCGTAGCCACCGATCCCTTCAGTATGGCATACTTAACCTCAGCCCCCAAAAGGGAGATATTGGAATCGGGAACCTTACTGTAAATGACTCCGACGTCTATGCTAAAAGGAAGCCCTTTTCTTGCATATATTTTGGGTAAGGTGATCATGCCAGGCATATCAGCATTTTTAGTAGCTTTATTCCAGTAATCTGCCCCCTGATCGATATCGATGGCTGTTACTTCAAGCCCGACATCAAACCCCAATATCCCCAACGGTTCAGCAGGAGATAATGCCTTATAACTCAATGCTGCGCCTAACTCCTTACTGAAATCCTTAAAATAAGATTGTGTCATCCCGGTTTGAAATTCGATGTCATCAGCCCTCGCTTCTGTTAAAGGAACAAGGGAGATCAAAGAGAGGAAGAAAAGAGTTAAAGATACAACCAAAAAGTAATCTTTGAATTTAGACATTGTTTTCATCATTTTAGTCCCCTTTCTTAATTATTATTGTCCAGTTTGTAAAAAAATACAATAACTTTTAAGACAAGTCAAGGTATTTCCCTCCGAGATTTATCTTTTTTGGGATTCTTCATATATCATGGCAAAAACCATCACTACCAGATACCATGTCTCCGAGCATCTTCGTACACCGGAGGAAATGGCTGCTTATCTTGAAGCTTGCATTGAGGAGGCAAATGGTGATGCTGCTTTGATTGCTAAAGCTCTAGGCGATATTGCGGGGGCCAAGGGCATGCCTCAACTAAACACTATCTCCAGGGTTTCCTCAACGGACTTGACCCCTAACAACTTTATATCCTTTTTGCCCTGGAAAGTCTTCTTATTGCTATGGGGTAATATACACCGGGTAAATCCCAGCTTGGCAGATTCTTTTATCCTTATATCTCCCTGACTTATTCCCCTGATCTCTCCCCCCAAACCCACCTCACCAAATACAACAGTTTTAGGGTCAACAGGTCTGTCCATATAACTGGATGCCACTGCCACCACAATTCCCAGGTCAACAGCCGGCTCATCTATCCTCACCCCTCCGGCAACGTTCAGAAAGACGTCCTGGTTTACCAGGCTCATACCAACCTTTTTCTCCAAAACAGCCACCAATAGAGAAACCCGGTTATGATCCACGCCAATCGTTGTCCTGCGGGGCACAGCGAAACTGGTCGGGCTGACCAGTGCCTGAAGCTCAACGAGGATTGGCCTGGACCCTTCTACGCTGGAGACCACCACTGAGCCAGGAACATTTATAGGCCTCTCCGACAGGAAAAGCTCAGAGGGGTTCAGGACTTCCTCCAGGCCTGAATCCTTCATCTCAAAAACCCCAATCTCATTGGTTGATCCATATCGGTTCTTTACCGCCCGCAGTATTCTATAGGGATGTCCCCGGTCCCCTTCAAAGTACAGTACAGTATCTACCATGTGCTCCAGAACTCTCGGCCCTGCTATAGCCCCTTCCTTGGTCACATGCCCTATGAGAAATGTAGACACCCCCGTCTTCTTTGCCATGTACATGAGCCTTGCCGCCGTCTCTCTGACCTGAGAGATACTGCCTGGAGCAGACTGCAAAAGAGATGTGTAGATTGTCTGGATAGAATCGATTACCAGGACATGGGGTTTGAGTTCCTTTATCATCTCCATGATCTTCTCAAGGGATGTCTCCGAAACAATGTACAGGTTCTTCGAAGATACCCCTAGTCGATCCCCTCTCATCTTGGTTTGTCTGGCTGATTCTTCCCCGGAAACATAAAGGACTTTCCTTTCTGACAAACCCAGATTATTCAGGGCTTGAAGCAGCAGGGTTGACTTTCCAATCCCGGGATCGCCCCCAACCAGAACAACTGACCCCCACACTACCCCTCCGCCCAAAACCCGATCAAATTCTCCAATGTTTGTGTTTAGCCTGTCCTCTTCGTCTATGCTTATATCAGTTATTGGTTTAGGTGTTTCGTTGATCTCCATCCCCAAAGGGTCTATTCTGGAAGGAGATCCTTCGCTGATTTTCTCTTCTATCAGGGTATTCCATTCACCGCAATCCGGGCATCTGCCCAGCCACTTGGGCGCCTGGTAGCCACAGGATTGACATGAATAGTACGTCTTGATCTTTGTCATTCTGATAAAAGCCCTTCAATCTTTTCCCTGTTCTGACCAAACCCGAGGATCGCTTCTCCGTTAATGACCATTGTCGGAGTAGTCATCCTTCCGTACTTCTCAACAAGTTCTCTTCTTGCCTCCGGATCATTTAGTATGTCTTTATCTGCGTAATTTATGCCCTTTTGCGAAAGAAACTCCTTCGCTGCAATGCAGTCGGGTCATGTAGGGTTGTAATAAAGCGCAACATTTTTAGCCATAGCTTACCTCCAATTGAGTAACTTCCTTGGAAAGATGAAAAAATTCCTTTTGACGTAAACATAAGCATGATTTCTTAAAATACCATAAAATATGGGAAATGAAAGCAAAAATGTTGACATATAGTGCCTAATTAATTAATAATAAACTAAACAATCGGTAGAGAATTGTCAGTAAGGAAAGATTTCTGGCAAATTGGTCCATTATCTTTAGGGGATGCTTTGAGCGAAGCACCACTTCGGCTATCAAGCGAATAAACGGCTGAAGCCCAAATGCCCTTAAAGGGCACTTCGCTCATCCGCCACCCGTTAGCAACTCATTCTTTGCGAGGGATCGAGGAGCATTAAAAAAGGAATGATATATGGTAAATTGGAACCGCTTTCTTCCGAAAGACTTTGAATATGATTTTGATAGTGATAAACTTAGTGATCATCGGGTTTCCTTTGAGGAAGCTGTTGAGTGTTTCTTCTCGGATTTTGAGGTTCGTAGGAACAAAACATATAAAGATCGTTACCAAGTTGTTGGAAAAACAATTGGAGGGCGCAAACTCAAAATTATTTTTCAACTCAAACCGGGCAATATTGTCCGAATTATAACAGGATGGGACATATGAAATCGAAACGTAAAGTTATGACCGAAGGAGAAATCGACCGCATTGTGATTGCTCAGGCAGACGATGAGTCTGCATGGGAAGTACCCGTGAAGATCCGCAAGTCAAAGTCAACCTCCCTTGCCATTCCTTCCGATTTAGCAGCGAGGGCGGCTTTTTTTGCTCGTCTGCATCGAGAGGAAAACTTAGAAAACTGGCTTAAACGTATTATACAGGAAAGATTGGATATTGAAGAAGCAGCTTTTGCTGGATTTAAAAAGGAGTTGATCACAAAGAACAGCCGATAAGGGCCAAAAGATTAACCTCCCAAAGGCTTCGCCCTTCTTTTAACATTGAATGGTTACCATATACCTACAGGCTTATTTTCCCCAACACCACAGACCTTTTAGCCCCTGTTGCTGATGGGAGGTTGCCTGGCATTCCCATGATCGTCTCATTTGCCATGATCGCAAAAGAGAGAGCCTCCTTGGCATTTGACGGAATCCCCAATTCATCTATAAGAACAATCGGTATATCATTGAAGAAACCTCTCAACAGGCTAAAGAGGTATCTGTTTTTGCTTCCTCCGCCGGATAAAATCACCTGGTCTATTGAGTATTTTGGAAGGATAAATGCCTGATATGCCCGATGAATGCTCTTTGCTGTAAAACATGTCAATGTTGCCAACAGATCCTCTGACGCGATGTCTGGATTATCTGCAATCAACTCTTTTACCAGGCTTTTGCCAAAGGTCTCTATCCCCGTAGATTTGGGAGGAGCAAGTTTAAGATAACTATGGGACATCAGTTTATCCAGAAGGGCATGGTTTACATTACCTCTTTCTGCCCACCCACCGTCTGCATCGAAGTCCTTTTCTCCACAAGAAAGTACTCTCACTGTTTCGTCAATCAGTGCATTCCCCGGCCCTGTATCAAAGGCAATTATATCTTTTGCCTTTTCAGTAACTACCGTGACATTGGCAATCCCCCCTATATTCTGCACTGCCCTTGTCTTACCCTTCTCTCTGAAGAGTATAAAATCAGCATAGGGAACTAAAGGCGCACCATGACCGCCTGCTGCCATATCCCTCTTACGGAAATCGGATACCGTAACAATGCCTGTCCGCTCAGCAATTATATCTGCCTCACCAATCTGTAATGTAGAGCCTGTCATATCCCCCTGCGGGGGGATATGATAAATAGTCTGCCCATGAGACGCAATGAGATCCAGATCATTCTTAGAAACCTCACTCTTACTGATACATTCCAGTGCCGCCCTGGCAAATAACTCTCCCAACTCAAAATTCAGCATGCAGATACCCGCTGTAAATCCCTCAAATGCCTGTTCAATCCTCCTCTTGATTTCAGCAGGATAAGGATAGTGGAGGTGGTATAAAAGACTAACCCTGGTCTTAATGCCATTTCCCCTGATGCTAACCAGAGCGGCATCAACCCCGTCATGGGATGTCCCGGACATAAGGCCAATAATCAACCTCTCTTTTTTCTCGGCTATCTTCAAAAGTCTCTTCAATTACTCCTCCAGTTTACAATCTGTATTTCTTTTTTTATTTTAATTCACCTCATCAATCGTGTCAACAATCAAGAGGTTTTTTATGAATAAATTGACAAAGTTCTCTACTTAAATATAATAGTTACTTGCCCTGAAAAAGAAAAAATTCCCTTTTCATTTTTTTCAGTGTGAATGAATTAGTCAGATCAAATAGGTCACAGGAAAGCCAACAATATGGTTACTGAACCGGAAAACAAGGAACTGAAATCCATTATCATCAATACAATCCGCAAGAAAGGGAGAATAACCTTTGCAGAGTACATGGATATGGCTCTATACCATCCTGTCCACGGGCACTACAATTCCCCCAGGGAAAAGATCGGAAAAGACGGCGACTATTACACAAGTTCTCACATCCACCCGGTATTTGGGCATCTTATAGCAAGATTGATCAATCAAATGTGGAATATCCTGGGGAAAAGATCCGATTTTACAATAGTGGAGGCAGGGGCTGGAAAAGGGTTTTTGTGTTGTGACATACTGGACTACGCCAGAAAACAGTTGCCGGATTTTTATGAATCATTGACCTATAAGATCATAGAGATAAGCAGCCATTTTCCTGCTTTTCAGAAAGAACTGCTTAAAAACCACTCTCATGAAGACAGGGTTATATGGCATTCTCCTGATGATTTTAAGAAAAGGGGGCTCCGCTTCGACGGGTGTTATCTCTCCAATGAACTCCTCGATTCCTTTCCTTTCAATATGGTTAAAATGGAAAGGGGAAATCTAAAAGAGGTTTATGTAACTCTTAACAAAAGTGGTTTTATGGAAGAGCTGGGCGAGTTGTCCACCCCTGCATTAGAACAGTACTTTACAAACCTGAATATAACACTTGAGGAAGGGCAAAAGGCTGAGGTAAACCTGGGAATTTTTGACTGGCTGAAAGAAATCCACACTGCCATGGGCAAAGGATTTGTCATAACCATTGATTACGGGTACACAGCAGATGAGTTTTTCGCCCCGTACAGAAAAGATGGCACTATTCCTGCTACTACAGGCACACTGTAAATCACAATCCCTATACAAGGTTAGGCTTTCAGGATATTACGGCACATGTTGACTTTACAACCCTGATGGAAACGGGCGAAAAGATGGGTTTGAAGAAGACCATTTATTTAGAACAGCACAGGTTTCTCATAGCCATGGGGCTCCTCGATATCCTGGAGGACTTAGAGAAAAACAAGCACAACATGTCAACACTGGAATACTATAAAGAAAAACTAGCCATGAAAAACTTTTTTATGCCCGGAGGTATGGGAGTTATCTTCAAGGTCTTAATACAACAGAAGGGGGTTGAGGACGCCAAGAAAAAATTAAAGTTGTAAGTCAACTAATTCTGTGTTAGATTGTAGCTGCTCAGGTGGATAGGCTGTAGGCAGTTAGCCTGTAGGAGGAAATCATGTACGACCATACGAAGCTCAGAGCACCTTGATTCGGTCAATGCGCAGTGACTAACAGCCTTCAGCCTGCAGTCTAAACAACCTAATAATTACAAGGAGGATTCTATGGTTGCTTTATTCAAAGCTAGAATTGAGGCACAATTGGCACATCAGTTGAAATTGAGAACTCAAGAACTCTGGAAGATGCGTAAGGGGAAAAAGAAGCTTCCTTTTATAACAATTTCAAGGGAATTCGGCTGCCGTGTCTATCCAATAGTAGAAACCCTGCAGGATAAGCTTAACAGACTAACAGACAAAGAATACCCATGGGCCGTTTTTGATAAAGAGGTAATCCATAAAATAGCTGAGGAGCACAACCTCTCTGAAACCCTGGCCAATTCTCTGGATGAAAACCAGCGTTCACAGATGCAACAGTACATGGATCACATATTTCTCGGTAGACCCAACGAGTACAAAATTTTCCAATACCTTACCCGAGTCCTCATAGGTTTGGCAGAGAAAGGGAATGCAATCTTGATAGGAAGAGGGGGGTGTATCATTACAAAAAATGTCGAAAGGGGATTTCATGTCCGTTTGATTGCACCTTTTGAATTCCGTAAAGAAAAGATCAGAGATGAGATGGGGATTTCAGAAGATGAAGCAGTGAAGTTAGTTACTAAAACGGAAAAGGAAAGAGAGGCTTTCGTCGAGAAGTATACGTTGAAGTCCATAAAGGACCCTTACAACTTTAGCCTCCTAATCAATAGTGCCTGCTATTCCCTGGATGAAATAGCAGAGGTAATCATCTATAATCTCAAGATTAAAGGTTACATTTAAGTAGATTCCTGACCAAATAAATTCCCCTTCCCTCTTAACCAAACTAAATCAGGCAAGCTCTCTAAATGGATGAAAGATTAAAGACAGAAGGTATCATATGGAATCTGACCGATCTCTATCAGGGGATAGAAGACCCCCGTATAGAAGGAGATATAGAGAGACTGGGGCAGGGGATATCCAACTTTTCAAAAGAATACAGAGGAAAGGTCAAAGACTTTGATCCCAAAGGTCTCTTTACTGCCGTTTGTGAACTGGAGGAACTCAACCAATTACTGGGCAAAATAGAGAGCTTTGCATTCTTGAATTATTCGACCAGGTCCCAGGATGCAAAAGCCGGCGCATTTCTACAGAAGGTTCATGAACTGGAGAGCGAGTTCCAAAGAGACATTGTCTTCTTTAACCTGGAGTGGGCAAACCTGGATAACGAGACCTCAGAAAAGCTGTTACATGCCCCTGAAATAGAAAAATACCGTCACTTCCTGAACGTCCTAAAAAAATACAGGCCTCATCAGCTAAGCGAGACCGAAGAAAGAGTCCTGGCGGAAAAAGAGCCTGCCGGGCTAAGCAGTTGGACCAAGCTCTTCGATAAGATTATCTCCCAGAAAAAGTTCGGAGAAAGGGGGAGGGTAGAAGAAGAGGTTCTGGCAGACCTGTATAACAGTAACCGCGAGGTCAGAAAAAAGGCATCTGAAGAATTAACCGCCGGTCTTTCAGAATACTCACATATATTAACACATATTTTTAATACCATCCTGACCGATCACATGATTACAGACAGGCTTAGAAAGTATCCTGAATGGATAAGCTCCAGAAATCTGTCGAACGAAGTGGATGAAAAAACGGTCAATGCTCTAAACAATGCAGTCAGGAGCCGTTATGACATACCTGTGCGATACTACAAATTAAAAAAGAAGATGTTAGGGTACAATGAACTTTTCGATTATGACCGTTATGCCCCCCTACCCTTTTCTTCCGAAAGGGTTGTACCATGGGAAGAATGCAGAGAAATAGTCCTTGCCGCTTTCGGTGACTTTTCTAAAGAGATGAAGAACATCGCTTCGATGTTCTTCGATAAACACTGGATGCATGCCCCTCTTATGCTGGGAAAGATGGGTGGCGCCTTTTCTCACCCCTGCATTCCCGATGTCCATCCTTATATAATGCTTAATTACACAGGTAACATCCGTGATGTACAGACCGTTGCCCACGAACTGGGGCACGGAATTCACCAGTATCTGGCAGCTAAAAAACAGGGATATTTTAACAGTCAAACACCCCCCACCATGGCCGAAACCGCATCTGTCTTTGGTGAAATGCTGGTTTTCAAAAAACAGTTAAAGGGAACCCCTCAAATAGAGGAGGAAATAAGCCTTCTTTGCAGTAAACTGGAGGCTATGTTTGCAACCGTTTTCAGGCAAATATCCATGTACCTTTTTGAGGATGCTATACATAGGGAAAGGAGGAATGTCGGAGAACTATCAAATGAGAAATTCAACGAATTATGGACAAAAACCCAAAAAGAGATGTTTGGCGACTCGGTCACCCTCACAGAAAACTATTCTATCTGGTGGAGTTATATTCCCCATTTCCTCCACGCTCGAGGATATGTCTATGCATATGCCTTTGGTGAACTCCTGACCTTATCCCTTTATAAGAGCTACGAAAGGGAGGGAAACGAGTTTATACCCAAATACATCAGTCTTCTCTCATCCGGGGGGAAAGCCTCTCCTGCAAATCTGGTGAAACCCTTTGGAGTAGAACTGGATGACCCTCACTTCTGGTTAGAGGGTTTGACAATCATGGATGAAATGCTGTCAAGATTGGAAGAACTTACAACCCCAAATCCCATTAATGCTTAAAGGAGGAAACAATGAGCACTTTTAAAGATCGCATTATTCGTGCAGCTAAGCTGGATGTTAACCTGTATGAAGAGGTTGAGGCTGACAAGGGGGCTCTTGGCCAGGCTACTACGGTAGTTATTATTTCAAGTGTAGCAGCCGGGATAGGAAGCTTTCAAACGGGAGGATTTGTCGGGATTCTTATGGGCACCATCGCAGCCCTTGCGGGGTGGTATGTCTGGGCATGGCTAACTTACCTTATTGGAACAAAGCTCCTTCCGGAGACACAAACCAAAGCTGATCTTGGCGAGCTGTTGCGAACTATAGGTTTCTCAAGCTCTCCAGGGTTGATTCGAGTGCTTGGTATCATCCCAGGGTTTACAGGAATCGTCTTTTTTTCTGCCGGAATCTGGATGCTGGTGGCAATGGTCATAGCGGTCAGACAAGCCCTCGATTATAGAAGCACATTACGCGCCGTGGGGGTATGTGCCATTGGCTGGATCATTCAAATGCTGGTTATGTGGTTATTGTTTTCCATGATGGGTGGCTTTGGGAAGGCAGTATAAATGCAGCAAATCGGTACTAAAATAATGAAAAGGATTTTCATCCTGTTCATACTTACCCTTTTCCTCAGTGGATACCTCCAGAGTGCGGCTGTAAAGGCAAAAGAGCCTGATAATGCTCTTGTATTGCTTGATGACTTGGAAAACCCTGAATTTACAGATGATATGGATAAGGATTCTCTAAAAACAGCCGTTGGGAGAAGCATTGAGTACCTCAAAAGACTACCTCCAGACAGGGAATTTGTCTATGGTTCCCATATCTACACTGCCGGATATTTGGTAGAATCTATGAATACATTTTTAGATATCTTTGCGAATTCTACCAGTTCAGAAGACTTAAACAAAAAGGTTAAAAAGCACTTTTATACCTATAAATCAGTTGGGACTGATGGAGGAGGTTCTGTACTCTTTACAGGGTATTGTGAACCAGTGCTTAAAGGCGGTTCAACCAGATATGGTGAATACAGGTACCCACTATACACAAAACCCGGTGATTTAATGGTGATTGACCTGGGGCAATTTTGTCCAGAGTTTGAAGGGGAAAAGATAGTAGCAAGATACAATGGTAACGAGGTTGTTCCTTATTATAGCAGGAGAGAAATTGATGTTGAAAGAGTACTGGAAGGTAAAGGGCTGGAATTGTTATGGGTATCTGATCCTGTAGAACTCTTCTTCTTGCAGATTCAGGGTTCAGGAATTATCGTTTTGGAGGATGGGAAGGTACAGAGGGTACATTATGCTGGATCCAATGGAAGGCCATATAAGAGTATAGGAAAGACACTCATTGATGAAAACATAATTCCTAAAGGGGATATCTCGTTGCAAAGCATAAAGACCTTTTTTAAAGACCATCCGGAAGAGAGAGACAGAATCCTGAATTACAATGAGAGCTATGTCTTCTTCGAAAAGGTCGATAAGGGCGCACTTGGAAACATAGGAGTTGTTCTAACTCCAGGAAGATCTATAGCTGTTGACTATAGATTGTTCCCAAAAGGAGGGCTTGCCTTCATCACCACTCAGAAGCCTGAGATAGACCAGTCTGACAGGATAACTGAGTGGAAAAGTTTTTCAAGATTTGTAGCCAATCAGGATACAGGCGGAGCAATCAGAGGCCCTGGCAGAGCAGACCTTTTCTGGGGTAATGGAAAGTTTGCAGAGATTGCTGCAGGTGCTATGCAGCAGTATGGAGAGATGTACTTTCTGGTAAAGAAACCTTCTAAGTAGTTCACACTGAAAAATTCCCCTTTCGCTTGTCCAAAACGTTTTGATGATCGCTCAAAGGAATTTCCGTTTGGGGAACAGCCTGTGAAGATTTGACCTCTATTTACCTTATTTACCTATGACCCCAAGATCATTCACGAGCTGCTCATCTTTTTGCGCAGGTGAAAGTGGAGACAGAGAGGTGGCAGACGCTCCCTGCTGCTTCTTTAAGGAAAGCGAGATGCGATTTCTTTCCCTGTCTACGGCAAGGACTGTCACGACAACGGGCTGACGGACTTTCAGGACTTTCTGAGGGTCTTTCACATAACGGTCGGCTAATTGGCTTAAGTGTACCAAACCGTCCTGGTGGACACCGATATCCACAAAGGCGCCGAAAGCGGTAATGTTCGTTACGATCCCGGGCAGTCGCATTCCAGGTGAGATGTCCTCAATTTTTGCAATCCCTTCGGCAAACTGGAAAGCATCAAAGCTCTCACGGGGATCTCGTCCGGGCTTAGCTAACTCGGCAAGAATATCGTTCAGTGTCGGAATGCCTACCCGATCCGTTACATACCGGGCAAGGTCTATCCTATTCCGGAGAGGATCGTCACGCATCAGATCAGCAACGGAGCAACTCATGTCATCAGCCATCCGGTTTACTATAGCATAGCTTTCGGGATGGACAGCACTTGCATCAAGCGGATTTCTGCCGTTTCGAATCCGGAGGAAACCCGCGGCCTGCTGAAAGGCCATGGCTCCCAACCGGGGCACCTTTTTGAGTTCTTCACGGGAAAGAAAGGGGCCGTTCTCATCGCGCCAGGTTACAATCTGTCTGGCCAGGGCAGGTCCCAAGCCTGAAATATAGGTAAGGAGCTGGGCGCTCGCCGTGTTAACCTCGACACCTATGGCGTTCACGCAGCTCATGACCACATCGTCCAGGTTTCGTTTGAGTTCTGACTGATCCACGTCGTGCTGATACTGCCCCACACCGATTGCCTTCGGATCGATCTTGACGAGTTCGGCCAGGGGATCCAACAAGCGCCGGCCAATGGAGACCGCCCCCCGGACAGTGACATCCTCGTCGGGGAATTCATCCCGGGCGACCTGCGAGGCGGAGTAAACCGAGGCGCCGCTCTCGTTCACCATGATAATCTGGATCGTTGACGGCAGGCCAAGAGACCGTAGGAAGGTCTCCGTTTCCCGCCCCGCTGTCCCGTTACCTACGGCTATGGCTTCTACGGCAAACTCCTGGCAAAGAGCCCTGGTCCTCGCTATAGCTTCCTCCTTAACCCTTGCGGAGAGGAAGGGAAATATTGTTTCATGGTGGAGGAGCTTTCCCTGGGCATCGAGACAGACGGTTTTGCACCCTGTCCGGAAACCTGGATCGATGGCCAAGACGCGTTTTTGACCCATAGGCGGGGACAGGAGCAGCTGGCGGAGATTGTTACTAAAGACCCGGATCGCTTCCGCGTCAGCCCGCTTTTTTGTAGCGATGCGGATTTCTGTCTCCATGGAACTCGAAAGCAGCCGCCGATAAGAATCTTCCACAGCCATCCGAACATGTGCGCTAACCTGACTGTCTCCCCGAACAAAGAGATCCGTCAGCAGGGCGATTGCCTCCGCCTCCGGCGGAACCACCCGGAGGATTAGAAACCCCTCCTTTTCACCCCTCCGCATAGCGAGAATCCGGTGCGAAGGCGCCTTTGCTGCCGGTTCTTCCCAGTCATAGTAATCCCGGTAGCGGCTTCCCTCCGCCTCTTTTCCCGAAATGACCTGCGCATGGAAGACGGCCTTCGCCATAAAGAATTGGCGCATCCTGGCACGGGCATTTTCGTCCTCATTCACCCATTCAGCGATGATGTCGCGCGCACCTGAGAGGGCTTCCCCAGGCGTGGCTACACCCTTTTCCAGATCCACAAAGACTGCGGCTTCTGTAAGCGGATCAAACTCCTCCTGGTTAAAGAGTAGCTGTGCCAGGGGTTCCAGCCCCTTTTCCCGGGCTACCGTAGCCCGTGTCCGCCGCTTTGGACGGTAGGGAAGATAGATGTCCTCGAGAATGGTGAGCGTTTCGGCGGCGGCGATCTTTTCCTTAAGCTCCTCCGTCAGGAGCTCGCGCTCCACAAGGGATTTGAATATTGCCTCGTGCCGCTTATCCAGTTCCGCCAGCTGGTTCAGTCGGTCGCGGATCGCCATGATAGCTACCTCATCGAGTGATCCGGTGGCCTCCTTCCGGTAGCGGGCAATAAAGGGCACCGTGCCCCCCTCACCGAGAAGCCCGGCTGTTGCCTCTACCTGAGCCTTGCCGATCCTCAGTTCAGCGGCGATTTTCCGATAATGGCGTGCTGAAGGACTTTCAGTGGGTTGATTATCCTGCTTTGATTCCGTCATTGCTTTTCTACTTTCCATGCATGGCAAAAAAAGAAGGGGGATAGATTTTTTCAAGGTAGTGTTACTAATGGCTGACCCCAAATTCTACTGGATTGATTTGTTATAAGTTTCTATTAATACTTTCGATTGTAAATTCCGGTAATCTTGATTTTAATTCTGGAAATGACTCAATAATACGCATAATATCAGCAAGATCTTTTTGTCGTTTGCTGCCTCGTCTTTGTTTATCCGAATAGGCCCAGACCTTGCCGGTTAAGACGTCTTCTAATGATGCTACATTCATTTGGTATCCCATAATATCCTTAATTGAGGCCCTTTTAATAAAATCTTGATATCTATTATCGGTTTGTAATTGTATACGAATATCTGAATCTTCGCTTCCTAAATTAATACTATGGGGGAACTTCTCTATTTTGAATTCATTTTTTGTAGATTCGATGAGTTTGTCTATGGCGTCAATTATCACCACAATATCTAAATCAAGACTTACAACCGGTTCTACGTACGCATTTACTGCAATGCCTCCGATTACACAGTATTCAATACTATTTTGATTCATTAAATCAATAATTTCCTGGATTATATCTTTTTTCCCATTGCTTAGCCCATTTAGGAAAGTCTTTTGGTTCACTGTTTTTTCCTCCATTTTATTTAATTCAGGGAATACGAATAGTTACTACATATATAACCAAACATACAAAAATATCAAGGAATTTCACCTGTTTCTGTCAAAAAAATTCCTCTACCAAAACTTCCTTGACAAAAATGCAATCTATAAGATAAAACATATATAACTACTCAGGTTCAAAGGCACAGAGCACCAAAGGCACAAAGTTTATTTGGTTTGCTATTATTGTAAGCATAAATTTCTGTCGAGCGATACGGTTGTTTCCCTACCGGCAGGCAGGTGTTGTTTTTTGCTTTTTTCTTATTCTTTGTGCCTATGTGCCTTTGTCTCTTTGTGCCTGAATAGTTACAAACATTATTTTATTCCAGGTTTTTTCAATGGGATTATTAGGGTCTATGGGATGAAGCTGACCATAAAGCGGAAGCTGCTCTTTAGTTATATGGCGATGGTTCTGTTGACTGTCCTTGCCAGCACCTATGCTGTAATCAGTTTGCAGAACCTCAATAAGCTGGCATACACCATAATCAATCAGGATTTTATGGCACTTGAAACCAGCAAGGCGATGATGGATGCCCTGCTTGCCCAGGAAAGTGCCGAAAAAAAATATCTGATCCTTAAAGACCCATCCCTTGAAGAGATATTCTGGACACGAAGTCACGAATTCAGCAAGAGGGCAAAGAATCTCAAAAAAAATCGTCTTTCCGGTATGACTATTATACTTTCAAAACTATCATCGCTCCATACTCAATATGATGAGATCTTCCATCAGGAAATAGCGTTGGTCAAAGAAAATCGTGTTGAGGATGCGTTAAATGTATCTGAAAGGGATGGTAAAAAAATCATAGATGATATTGCATTGTATCTGCGTGGCATCCAGAATAAGGCTGAAAAGGACATTGATACGCGTATGAACCTGATTAAGTCACGGGGCATCGAGGCATCCAGGATGACAGCCATTCTCAGCGTTATAAGTCTTGTTGCAGGATTGTCTCTTGCCTTTCTGATTACCCATAATATTTCCATACCCCTCAAGAAGCTTGAAAAAGGGACAGGAATGATTGCCGTAGGACGGTTCGATTATGACCTTACCATTAACCGCCGTGACGAAATAGGCAGCTTAGCCAGCGCCTTTACTTTCATGGCCGGACGTCTCAAGGTACTCGAGGCGCTTAATCTCGATGCGTCTCCTCTAACCCGTCTTCCCGGTAATATTGCAATAGAGAAAGAGATTGAAAAACGTCTGTCAGAGGGAAAAAGCTTCTCCCTATGCCATGTGGATCTCGATAACTTTAAGCCCTTTGCGGATAAATACGGTTATGCCTGGGCCAGTGAGGTTATCAAAGAAGTCGCCGATATCCTGACGAATCAGATAAAGACCTCAGTTCAGGAAGAGGACTTCATCGGGCATATCGGGGGTGATGATTTTGTTTTTATTTCCGAACCAGGGCGGGCAGAACAGATATGTAAGCAGGTTGTCTCAGAGTTTGACCGGCATATCCCGAAATATTACAGTGACAAAGACAGAGAGAAAGGGTTCATTCTAGGGAAGGACAGAAAAGGTGTTCAGCAAAAATTTCCTCTCCTCACTGTGACGATTGCTATGGTGACCGATGACGGGACCCGTTTTAAAAACCCCCTTGACATGGCAAAGATGGCTGCAGAGTTAAAGGAATATGCAAAAACATTGCCTGGAAGCAACTATATGAAACTCTCAGAATATGTCTGAGACGAGGAGCGACGCTATGGATAAAAAAAGATGGTTTGTCCTTTTATTAGTAGTTATGTTTTTAATGGCATGTGCTTCTGCTGTCCCAATCTCTCCTGACAAAACCGTTTACCCTCCGAAGACAGTTCCGGTGATTAAAGAGAAGGAAATAGCCGATAGACCGATGTCCGACACGGATCTTTTTCATAATGCTGTTTCACATTTGGGTAACATTGAGGTAACGGCTGACTATTTAAGAGCGAGATCAGAATTTGAACTGTTAGTAAAAACCTATCCTAAGAGCAGATGGTACAGCCTTTCTGAAACATTTATCAGGATCATTGATGACATAAAGGCATACCAGGCAAAGAGTATATCTAATCAATTGCTGCTTGATAAAGCCCAGGCAGATAAGGGCAGGCTTCTTCAGGAAAGTGAGCAGTTAAAAAAAGAGATTCGGTTGTTGAATGATAAACAACAGACTGAAACTACCAGGCTTCTTCAGGAAAACGAACAGTTAAAGAAAGATCTCCAGCTTTTGAAAAATTTGGAGATTCAATTACAAAAAAGGGAGAGGGCGCTCCGATAAATAGCTTATCCATGTACCTCGTTCATGTGTACACACTCTCTCCCCTTGCGTGGTCTAACCACAGCAAGGGAATACCGATTCAGATCAATGTATTTCCTCGCTACCCTCAGAACATCATCAGCCGTTACCTCGGATATCTTTCCTGGATACTCCATAAAATTAGAGAATCCCAGACCATATCTTTCACCAAATGCCATAGTAGCTGCCTTGGCAGAATTTGTCTGTAACCCGATCTCGAAACTGCCCAGAATATATCTCCTTGCTCGTTCTAACTCCGCAGAGTCTATTTTCTTCTCTCTAACTTTTTTAAGCTCCTTTTTTATGCCATCGATGGCCATATCCAGTTTTTCAGGGCTGGTACCGATATAAACCCCTATGAAACCAGGATCTATACCATCCTGGAAGAAAGAGGCGACAGCATACGCCAGGCTCAGTTTGTCCCGGAGCTCCATAAAGAGCCTTCCTCCCTGTCCTGACAGGACTGTGTTCAGAACTTCCAGAGGGTACCTGTCAGGGCTGTATATTGTTGTTCCCAAAAATCCCAGAACAATATGTGCCTGTTTTTTATCCTTGTACGCCTCCACATTTTTGATGGACTCTGGGGGAACCTCCTTCAAGATTTTTGGGATTTTAAAGTTAGTTGCTGCAAAATCCTGAAAGGACTGTTCCACCCTTTTAATTGTATTATCTACCCTGACATCGCCTGCTATACTTAAAACCAGGTTTTTTGGACTGGCATAAGTTCTATAATAATCTGTCAAATCATCCCGGGTGATATTGATTATGGATTTCCTGGTGCCCAGTATATTCATCCCATAAGGGTGATAATTGTATATAGTTTTGGCAAAGATGTTAAAGGTATAGGAGGCAAGATTGTCTTCTTGCTGCTTCAGGGCTGCGAGTATATCCGTCCTCTCCTTCTCTAATTCAGCCTTATCAAAGGTGGGATTGATTATGATGTCAGCAAAGAGTTTTAACCCCCTGTCAAAGAATCTGCTCAAAATTTCAGAGGTTAAACCAAAACTGTTCCTGCCTGAAAATCCATGGATACCCCCTGCCATGGATTCAATCCTTTGGGCGATCTCAAGGGCATTATGACCCTTGGTTCCCTTGGTAATCATCCCTGCTATGAAGTTATTTACCCCGTTCAATTTCTTCTTTTCAAACCGCAGCCCCCCTAAAAAAACTGCTCTCATTGCAACAATGGGGGTAGAATGGTCTTCTTTAATCAAAAGGGTCATGCCATTTTCCATAGTTATTTTTTCTATCTGTTCTACCCCTTTTTTACAGGGTTTTGAGTAGTGATGCCTTAATCTGCTCTCTTCTTTTGAGGCGATATCCTTGATTGCGTCTTCGTTTATGTCGTCTCCATCGCCATCAGGCAGCAGAAACACGGCCGTTAGATTTTTATTGTTTAGATACCTTTTTGCCACTCTCATAATGTCCTGGCTTTTGACCTTAGATATCAGGTTGATATATTCCCTTTCAAAATCTATGTTCTCTGCCACTACGTCAAAATGTCCTAATTGTCTGGCCTGCCCCTGAACTGTTTCCTTGCCATATAGAAATTCACTTTCGATATTTAATTTGGCCTTTTCTAATTCATCCTCGTTTATCTTTTCGGATTTTAATCTATATGTTTCCTCTAATATAGCTGCTAGGGCATCCCTGGATTTCTCCCTTTCCAGTATGCCGGTTATAGCTAAAAGCCCCGGTTCTTTAGGGATAAAACTATAGGAATATATGGTATATACAAGACCCCTTTGGTCTTTTACCTTCCTGAATAACCGTGAAGAGTCACCATTGCCCAGTATAAAGGAGAGGACGTCGAGGGCTGGCGTATCCTTGTGGTTTATACCAGGGATATGGAATGCCGCGCTCATGTAGCCTTCCATTACGTTATCAATCATAACGCTGCTTCTTGTGGTCTTTTGAGGCAATTCCTGAACTCTGCTCCGACTGGCTCCTTGGTTTGATGTAAAATCTTTAAATGCCATTTCTATCTTAGGAGACATAGTAATATTCTCAATATCTCCAACGACTATAAGGGTAATATTATCTGGGGTATACCATCTCTTATAAAAATCCAGAAGATCGTCTCTGGTGAAATTCTTTACCGTATCTTCGAAACCTATTATCGGGCGACGGTATGTATGTAAATTATAACTGGTGGAGAAGAGGGCTTGCGTTAATTTTACCATAGGCTGATCCTCGCACCGCTTAATCTCTTCCATGATCACTTCCTTCTCCTTTTCCAGCTCTATCGCGTCAAAAGAAGGATGTCTTAAAGCATCGGAGAGTACGTCAAGCCCCAGGTCAAAGAATCTGCTGGCTATTACTATATGATAGACTGTTTCATCAAATGATGTGTAAGCATTGATCTCTCCACCCGACGACTCTATCTCATAGGCAATCTCTCCCACTCCCCTCTTCTCTGTACCCTTAAAGAGCATATGCTCTATTACATGGCAGATACCAGCTTCCTCGTCTGTCTCATCACTACTGCCAGCCTTTACCCATATTTGAAGGGCAACTACAGGGGCAGAATGGTTTTCTTTCAAGATAAGCGTCATACCGTTTTCCAATTTAAATTTTTGATAATCTTTCAAGTTCTATAACCTCAGCAATCTTTTGGCATTCTCTCCGTATATCTTATCAATCTCCTCCTCAGAAAGACCGCAGCTCTCTATCTGTTTCCTGTATCTCCTCTGATCTATCAAAGGGTAATCAGTGCCAAATAGGATTTTATCAGCACCGATTATCTTTACCGCAACAGGATATACCTTGAACGTGTATAAGAAGATAGATGCAGCTGTATCGTAATACACCCTTTCTGCAGCCTTTGCTACCTCTGGCATCAATTCATAAAACAGGAGCCCCCCTCCCCAATGGGCCAGAACAATATCAATATCAGGATAAGAAAGGATAAAATCATAATACTGCTTGATCTCTGTTTTAGCCTTTCCCACGTAGTAATGGCCTACAGTCTCATTGGCATGGACCATGATTGGGATATTGAGACCCTTTGCCGCTTCTACGATCGGACGGATGACCTTTTCGTCATCTATCGCTACCCTATGAGCCTCTGTAACTATCTCACCAACACCTTTCAAGCCCAGCCCAACACATCGCTCGATCTCTTTAACCGTTTTATTTTTACCCTTTAATTGAATGGAAGCAAAACCTATAAGCCTGTCAGGGTATCTTTTAACAGATTCCAGGATATAGTCATTCCCATCCTCACATAGTCCTTGATCTGACCACGCAAAACCGCATACGACACTCTTGTCTACCCCTGACCGATCCATAGAAGCTACCAATTCTTCAGCGCCTATCATGCCAGCCTTCTTTGATTCTCCCATCATATTAGACCACTCTCCGCCAAATAATAAGCGGAAAAGAGGGTCCTTTTTCCGATACTTATCCAGATTGTCCCTCACCTCTTTAGAGAATATATGGGTATGGAAGTCTATTATCATATACTTCCTCCATCCAGTGATTCTTCATAGCGGGCCAAAGTGAATATCAAATCTGCCGATCTATTAAGGTATGCCAGTATCTTATCGTTGAGCAAAATATTATCTTCCTTTAACCCTACAGCCCTCCTTTCTCCCCTTCTTATTATGGTACGGGCCATGTCCAAAGAAGCGGAGACCAAAGATGTCCCTGGTATAATGAAGCTCTTGGGCAGCCTCACCTTATCTTCTATCTCTTCAATAAGGTTTTGCAATTCCTGTATATCCTCTTCTTCAATCTTTTTCTTCAACTTTCCATAATCCTTCGGATCGGTGGCCAGTTCTCCCCCTATTACAAAGAGCATTTTCTGAACCTTATAGATAATCTCCTTAACTCTCTCATTCTTGGAAAGGGCTCTGGCAAAACCCAGTGTAGAATTGGCTTCATCCAGGGTACCGTAGGTTTCAGGTCTCGGGTCGGATTTACGTATCCTCTGACCATACAGCATACTAGTGTATCCTTCATCGCCTTTTTTATTAAACAGCTTCATAAATCCTCCCTAGTTTACACTTAAATACGGAAGTCGTAAATCGTAAATCGTGAATGATTTTTTTATTTTCGACTCACGACTCACGAGTTATTCCCCTGCACACTGATCTTTCCATAAACACCATCACACCCTGGTATAATCTTCAGTTTTCCTTCTCTTACCTTCATGATTCCTTCTAAAATATTTGATTGGGTAAGTCCGGTCAGTTCATCTCTGGATAGATCTAAAAGGATGTTGAACTCATTCCCCCCCTTTACGATCATCTTTTCATACTCTCTTCTTACCGTGGCTGTATTTACCCCGCATTCCAACACTTCAGCGATAATTTCCTCCAGTGGAACCAGATGCCTGGCAGGAATTGCCCCCTCTGGCAGAAAACCCTTGGGACGATCCGAGAGGGTTTCCACACGGTGCATTACACCGATAGTAAGCCTTTTTTTGCACACCGGACATATATTATCGTTGTTTCTGCTCTCAGATGGAGAAAAGAGAATATCACAGTTTCTGTGTCCATCATAATGATACTTTCCTTCCTCAGGGAAGAATTCTACTGTAAAGAGTAGCTTACTGCGATCCTTTTCTCTCAGGCACTTTATGATTTGATTATAGTTTAAATCACAATTAAAAACATTTGCCTCCCTGCCTATTTTGGCGGGTGAATGGGCATCGGAATTCGAAATCAGGGTGATTTTGTCTAAGGCAGAAAGTCTCCAGTTCATTTCCGGGTCCGAAGACAGACCGGTTTCGATAGCATGTATATATTCAGCTTGATCCCCGAAACACTCCTCCAGGGAATCAAAACCTGAATTAGCCCCGAAAAGAGAGAACCAGGGAGTCCATGCGTGTGCAGGTACTAGAAAACACTCTTCTGATGTATCCAATACTAGCTTGACCAGATCTTTGACATGGAATCCGAAGGTGGGTCTGCCGTCGGAACCAAGCTTGCCTCTTCTCCCCAATTTTGCGTTTATCTTTTCTACTACCTCTAAAGTAGGGGCAAAGATAAGTGTATGAATCTTACGGAGCTTCCCTGCCTGAGAGAAGATATTGCTTACCTCGGCAGTCAACACAAAGCGAACGTTTTTGCTTCCGTTCTTTAAGGTTAGAAGGTTACCATCAGAAGGTTCGAGTTTTGTTTTTAGTTCAGCAAAGTACAGGGGATGGGTAAAGTCTCCTGTTCCCAATAGGGTGATTCCCTTAATCTCTGCCCATTTGCTTAGGGTTTCAACTTCCATATCTTTGCTGGTTGCTCTGCTATACCTGGAATGGACATGGAAATCTGCTATGAATCTCATACACCTCTCCTCAAGTTCAATATCTCTCTTAACCTGCCTCTACCCTTTGTCTTCTCAATCCGAGGTCAGCAAGATCCCACTTTTATAACTTAACCCCACCAGCATAAAATAAGATAGTTTAAATACGATTTCAAGGCTTTTTTAGTATTTCCCCCAGCTTACTCTTTATATAATCTTCACCAAGAACCTTCTGTTTCTTGGGCCATCGAACTCGCAGAAGAATATTGACTGCCAGGTTCCTAAAACCAACCTTCCATCCTCCACAATGATAATTTCGGAAGACCCCACCAGACTCGTTTTTATATGGGCATCTGAGTTCCCTTCGGTATGTCGATAGTTGTCATCAAAGGGGATAACCTTTCCAAGCTTCATTAGGATATCTCTTGGGACATCGGGATCAGCATTCTCATTTATAGTAACAGCCGCTGTGGTATGGGGAACAAAGACACAACAGATTCCATTTCTCACCTTGCTGTCAGTAACTGCCTTTTGAATCTGATGGGTAATGTCCAGTATCTCTGTCCGTTGACTGGTTTTAACTGTAAATGTCTTCATTTCCCATATTCTCCTTTTATTCTACTTTCTGCCATTTAACAGGCTATTATCCTACTGGGAGTTCCTTTGAGCGGTCATCAAAAAACGTTTTTGACAAGCGAAAAGGGATTTGGAAACAGCCCGTTAACTCAAAGCTGTTTTTTAGCATAACTTTTAGACAAGGGTTAGTCAAACCTTTTTTGAGTGTGTCAAGTTTAACCATATACATTCTTATACCGCCTGATGTCCAACCCCTCTATATCTTTGAATTATTTCCCCTTGACACACAAGCCCATTTCCGCTATATTCCCTTCTACCAGCGTCATAAGCTAGTTCTTATCCAGCCATATTGAGCCCTTTCTTTTTAGGATGCTGTTTTAATTAATAGTAGTTTGGGGACAACCCATTGCCTACTTCAAGAAAAGAGAAAAAACAGAAGGTTAAAGTCTGCCCTGATGAGCCTTGAGCAAAGCAATGCAGTGTATAATTTGAGATGAAGACAATAATAAAAAGCCCAATATTTTTTTCAGTTAGGGTATAATAAGTGATATAATGCACACAAATTATAAAGGAGGGTGAACTAAAATGACTCGGCCATTTAATCGTATAACCATAAATCCAGAAGTCTGCATGGGGCAGCCCACAATAAGGGGAATGCGTATTACTGTTGCCTTTGTGCTAAAATTGCTTGCCTCTGGCATGACCCATGAGGAAGTCCTGAAGGCATACCCGGAACTCAAGGAAGAAGACATCCTTCAAACTATTGAGTATGCAGCGTGGCTTGCAGGGGAGTATCATCATCCTATTCATGCTTATGCTGAGTAAAGGATATGGAATTAAAGTTTATAGCAGATGTCCATATCTCTCCTCTTACCGTTGAAGGATTAAAAAAGAGCGGCTATAATATCATCCGAGTTACGGACAAACTCTCCGCTGCGTCCTCCGATAATGAGATTATTCAACTGGCATATCAGGAACAGGCTGTAATTATTACGCAGGATCTGGATTTTTCCGCAATCATTGCTCAAAGCGGACTAAACGGCCCGAGTGTTGTTTCATTACGGGTTGCCCATGCCAAACCAGATATGATCACACGACTTCTGACAACAGTGTTGCCTCTAGTTGAAGTTGAACTTACTGAAGGAGCAATTGTGTCAATAGATGAGACAGAATATCGTATCAGGAAACTCCCTGTAAAAGAAAAAAGTAAGGGAATTCTATAGAGGTGCGATATGTATAAAACAAAGCCTGTTTTGAAGGTTTGCTGATATCCCCTTGCCATTACTGCTTGTTCGGGCAATGCCCTTGCCAACGAAAAGTCTGCCCCTGAGCGTATCAATCAGGAGACAGATGCTGAATCAGGTTCAGCACAAGTTTTTGTGCAGTTGGCAAAGGAGAGTACAATATACTTTAGTAGCTTAAAATTTACGCAGGAGGTGCAGACATGATGAGTTTAGACAATAAAAAAAGTGCCTTTAAAAACAGGCGAGGAATTCCGTTTCTATCTTTAATCATCCTTTTAAATGTTTGCTTAGGATGTGTATTCTTTCAACCCAAACATCCAATAACTAATGGAGATTCTGAAGCAATTATAATTATAGCCGAGAAAAAGTCTCTTTGTGAACAATGGGCGAGTAAAGTGAAGAAGGACTTTGGCAAAGATACCAAGGAATATCAAAAGACAAATGAGCTATATATTAATGCAAAGGCAGCTTTTGACGGATGGATTGTCCGCCTTCAATTTGATTTGACAGCAGATACCGATATAACTAACTCAAATAGTTATAAAAAGGCTCTTGATGAAGCGTCAGAAAAAAGCAATGCCTTTGTGAGATATTCAACTGAACTTTATCAGCCCTCAACAACAAAGTCTTTATCTTTTATAGTAGGGGTATTGCCATCTTTATCAGATGCAGGCATTAAAGTATGGCAGGAGTATAGGAAGGCAAAAGAGGAACAGAGAAAAGAAATAAAGAAAGACCTTGATAACTTGAAGTTGAAGGCTTTTGATGAGATTTAACGGGAAGGAATATGTTTAGATTTAAGAGTTTATTTTATTCTTTGTCTGGTTGCTTTGGAATTATTTTTATGCTATTCATAAGTTCAGCTTCAGCTTTTGCCTCTGAAAAGCTTGCCCCAGCAGGCAGTAAGCAGGGGCCTGAGATTTTTGTGCAGTTGGGACATTCAGACCAGGTTACCTCTGTAGCCTTTTCCCCTGATGGAAGGCATCTTGCATCAGGAAGCTCTGATAAGAGCGTTAAAATCTGGGATGTGGATACAGGGAGAGAAATATGGACATTTCGGCTGGAACATATTATTGCCTTTAATTCAATGAATTTTTCTCCAGATGGAAGATATTTAACTTTTGCAGAAGCCGATAGTTTTATCCGGCTCTGGGATATAGCCATTGGCAAAGAGTTAAAAAAGTTCCCTCTCGCAATTTCTGAGAAGCTTGAAAAGAATGAGACCATGACTGGCACCGCTGTGGCGATTGCCTTTTCTCCAGATGGTAAATCATTGGTCGTCGCAGCAAATATTTTTTCCCATAAAGGAGAACAATCCTACAGAAGCAAAGCAGTAATCAATATCTGGAATGTAAAAACTGGAAAACTGAACAAAATAATTCCGGTTCATGCAGAAGAAATCAGTAACATGGCGCTTTCGCCTGATGGAAAATATGCTTTTTTAGGCTGCAATGAGCCTGACAATACGGTCAGACTATTAGGTATAGAGACAGGCAAAGAGATACGAAAATTTATCAGTCATTCAAAAACTGTTCACTCTGTAGCTGTTTCTCCTGACGGTGAATATGTTGCGTCAGGGAGCAAAGACAAGACTATCGTAATGTGGCATATAAAAAGTGGTAAAAAGATAAAAACCTTCACAAATCCGAAACGATACGAAAGATTTTCGATAGCATTTTCTCCAGACGGAAAGAGATTGATTGTCTCAGGATCGGGCAGATTGAGCGAGATGGAGCTCTGGGATGTTTCAACAGGTCAGGTAATTGCAACTCTCAAAGACGATGCTATCAGTCCATGGTCTGTGAGATTTTCCCCTGATGGTCAACATGTTGCCACATCGGCTGGAGGCGCAGTCGCACTATGGGATATTTCTACAGTAGCATACGGCAGCGCATATCACACCGACCAAAATGAGGCAAAAAAGTATGCTTATTCTACAGGAAAACTCAAGACATTGGGGGGGAGTGTATATCACGGTAGTGCATATTTTTCATCCAGTGGAGAAAAAATCATCATGGTTAATCAATCTACACTTCATGAGTTTGACCGTTTTGCCGGTACTTTGCGTGGCAGGAAAAAGATTGGTAAACAATATGAGGATAAGCGTTTCTTTGAGGTTGAGGATGATGCTTATTCGAAAGGCCTAATTAGCGTTATAGATAGCAAGAAAAACGGTGCAATTATAAGGACGGGCTATCGAGGCGAGGAGATACCGAATTGCCAGACCTTTTCACCCGATGGCAGGTATGGAATAATACTAGTATTTGAAGGTGATCGTCCTACATACAAAATAATTGACATAAGAAGTAAGAAAGAGGTTTCCATACTTGAAAACCCTTCTGGTGGTTTCATACTTGGGGGGACTGGTGGCAGTGCAATTTTTTCGCCGGACGCGAAGTATGTCATTGGGTGGTATTCGTATGGGAGTGATGAGTACAAGCAATATCCTTTTGTGTTTAAACTTTGGGATGTTCCCACAGGAAAAGAAATAAGGACCTTTTCCGGCCATTCGTGCTACATTAACACTGCAGTTTTTACCGCCGATGGAGGTCGTATACTATCCGGAAGTATGGATACTACGATGAAACTCTGGGATGTACAAACAGGCAAAGAGGTAAGGACATTTAGAGGGCATTCTAATGTAGTTTCAATAATAACCATTTCTCCTGACGACAAATATATCCTTTCAGGGAGTTGGGATGGCACGATCAAACTTTGGGACTTTGTTTCAGGCAAAGAGGTTCGCACCTTCACAGGACATTCAAATCAGGTTCTTTCCGTATTGTTCAGCCCTGATGACAAATATCTGGTGTCTGGCAGTTATGACGGCACTACCCGTCTGTGGGATATATCAACCGGCAAAGAAATCGCCCAGTTCATCAGTTTCACTGATGGCGAATGGGTTGTTATTACGCCTGAAGGTTACTTTAATGCCTCTCCGAATGGCGCGAAGCATCTCAATGTCCGTGTTGGCAACAATGTCTATTCAATTGACAACTTTTATGAAAAGTTCTTTAATCCTGTCTATGTCGCCTCTGTGCTTCAGGGCAAAAAGATCGAGGCAGTTGCAGACATAAGAAAGGGCATTCTCACACCTCCTGATGTAAAAATCATCTTTCCTGAGCCAGGAAAGGAATTCAGCGCTGACACTGTGACAATAACCATCTCTGCAAAAGACACAGGCGGAGGGATTGATGAGATAAGGCTCTATCACAACGGCAAGGCGATAGGCGAAGACACGAGGGCTGTAAAGATAGTTTCAAAAGGCAATGAAGCAATAAAGACATATACCGTCACCCTTGTGGATGGGTTGAACAATTTCAAAGCAGTAGGATTCAGCAAAGACAGGACAGAGTCAAATCCCTACGAGCTTATTGTAAAACTTACAGTCCCGCAAAAGGATGTATCCATGCATATCCTTGCAGTAGGCATAAACAAATACAAGAATCCTGCCTTGAACCTGAATTATGCCGAGCCTGATGCAAAAGGTATAGTTGACTTCTTCAGGCACAAAGATAATGGATTATTCAAAAATGTTGAAATCAGAGAGAGTTACAATGAACAGGCAACAAAAGAGACAATAATCTCAAAACTTAACCAATTACAGAACACAAACCCGCAGGATGCAGTATTAATATACCTTGCAGGGCATGGAGAAAATATAAATGACAAATGGTATTTCATCCCCCATGATCTGACCTATCCTGAAAGGGAAGATGAAGTTAAAACAAAAGGGATATCATCAGATGAACTGGCAGGATACATAAAGAACATAAAGGCACAGAAGATACTTGTGCTTATAGATGCCTGCAAATCAGGGGCAGTATTAGTTGCATTCAGAGGATTTGAAGACAGGAAGGCTCTATCGCAGTTATCAAGGTCAACAGGGGTTCATATAATAGCAGCATCTACAAAAGACCAGTTTGCAGCAGAGGTAAAGGAATTAGGTCACGGGGTATTCACATATATCCTTCTTGAAGGACTAAAAGGTAAGGCAGCAACCGAAGGAAAGGCGGTTACAGTCAAAAAACTGATGGTATATGTAGAAGAACAACTGCCGGAGATAACAAAGAAATACAAGCAGGAGGCACAGTATCCGGTGACGCATTCAAGCGGAGAGGGAATGGATTTTCCGCTGGTTATTGCAAAATAAAAAAAGTTTTGATAAAATACTATAATCATAACAGGCATCGAGAGCTTTGAAAAATTACCCCTTTTCGCTTCAGCATTAATTTTTTGACCCATCTAAGCTCGCTCCATGGAAAATTCACAAACTCACCCTTCGGGCTCAAACATGTGAATTTTCTACATTATGCTCGCCAAGAGGGGTTCCCCAAAAAATTTATGAATTCGCTCTCAGGGGTAATTATTCGAAGCTCTAGCATCGTTGTCTTTGCTATAAACAAAAGGGGTGAAGATATGAAAACACCAAAATTCCTTTTTCTGCTTTTTGCAATCGTTATCGTAGGGTGGGCTGCATCCATCGCTTTGGTTCATGCCGATGACCGCAGTGTTACGGTAAAGCCCAAGAAAGGCGCTGAAATCACGACAGTTGCCCACAGCAAATACTTTGCCATCATTATAGGCAATCAAAGCTACGGACATCTGCCAAAACTCAAGACCCCAATAGCAGACGCAAAGGCAGTTAATGAGATATTAAAAAACCAATACGGCTTTGAGACAAAACTCCTCATAGATGCACGGAGAAAAGACATACTTTCAACCATAAACGACTTCAGGAAAAAACTCTCATCAAAAGACAACCTCTTGATTTACTATGCAGGGCACGGAGAATTTGATAAGACAGCAGACAGGGCATACTGGCTTCCTGTAGATGCTCAAAGGGACGACCCTGTTGACTGGATTAGCGCAACAGACATAAATAACAGACAACATCAAACGGATTGCCTCTAAACACATCCTCATCGTATCTGACTCGTGCTATTCAGGCACATTAACAAGGGCAGCGGTTATAGACCTAAAGTCAGCGGAAAAAGACGAATACTTTTACGCTTTTTTGGGGTGCAGGGGCGTGGGTAAAGGGAACGCTTCTATTTTATTTCATTCTTCAAAGAAACTTCGTTGCACAATAATCCGAATTCTGATATTCTGAAATCAGATTATAAAAGGAGGTGCGTTGTGGATACTGCCAACGTAGCAATAGCTGAAATAAAAGCCCGTGGACAGCTCACTATCCCCAAGAAGATCCGTGAAATAAGCCATCTTGAAGAGGGGCAGGCTGTTTCCATCATCCCTTTGGGAGATTCGCTCATCATTACCCCGAAGAGACTGGAACTTGACGAGGCGCGCAGGGAGATACGGAAGGTGCTCAAGTCCTCAAAGATGACCATCGAAGAGCTCATGGATGGGCTTATAGAGGAAAGGGACGGCCTGTATCAAGAGACCTATGGCAAAAACGGTTAAGGTTTTTCTCGACTCGAATGTGATATTGTCGGGTTTGCTATCGGATAAAGGGGCGCCGCGTATTATCCTGGACCTGCTAACGCTCAAATTGCCTGCGCTTTGCGGAGCAACGGGAAGATACAATCTTATGGAAATCGAGCGCAATCTCGAAAAGAAGATGCCTGCTATCATTCCTATATACCGGAAATATATGCCGTTGCTTGACCTGGAGATTGTTCCCCTGCCTTCGCACGAAACAATAAAGCGCATATCGGGGCAGATTGCCGATAAAGACATCCCTGTCTTGGCCTCGACGATTTCCTGCAATGCCGATTATCTCGTCACCGGGGACAACAAGGATTTTGCCAGGCCAAAGGGGAGTGGAAAATATCCGTTCCAAATCGTAAGCCCTTCGGAATTACTCGAAAAGGTTTTAGAGGAAATACTCCTTGTTGGTTCAAGTAAACAGAAAAAGCTTTCCTGAATGTTTATATGTTATAGACATTCCAATAAATTAAAGAGGATGTGATTATGAAAAAGATATTTTTTGTGTTAATTTTAAGCATGCTTATGGCTTCTAATCTTTACACTGCTCAATCAACAATAACCGAATCAGAGGGTTATGCCTGCATGGGGGAGGATAAGTCGAGGAAGCAGACCGAGCAGGCTGCAATGACTGATGCAAAGAAAAGGGCAATAGAATTTATATCCTCATACGTAACGACCGAGTCACAAGTTAAGAACTTTCAGCTTGAAAAGGATTTGATATCAGCCTATTCCAATGCTACTGTGAAGGTTATTCAGGAGATTGAAAAGAACTGGTATAAAGACGCATCAGCAGGAGACTGTTACAGGGTAAAAATTAAGGCAGAGGTAATCCCTGATGAAAATGCTATGGATAAAATTTCAAAATCCAAACAGCTTGTGGACGACCCGTCCGCCCCTTTAATTGTTAATGTCTGGACAGATAAAAAGGAATACCAAAGCGGTGAGAAGATAAGGATTTACATCAAAGGCAATAAGCCTTTTTATGCTGTTGTTCTGCATAAGGATGTCAAAGGAGAATTGTTACAATTACTGCCAAATCCATACAGGAAAGAAAATTACTTTAATGGTGGCGTTATTTATGAAATTCCTTCCGGCAATGACAGATTTGAACTGGAGGTTAGTCCCCCATTTGGAGAAGAAAGCGTCTCTGTTTATGCAAGTACATCTCCCCTTGGCGATATAAATGTCAAAGACATAGGTGGAGTTTATCAGGTAAAGACAAGACATGATGATATTGGCGACAGGACAAGAGGCGTTAAGTTGAAAGAAAAAACTGGAAGCAATGCCGCATCTGAGTTTTTTGAAGAAAGGGCAACGCTAAAGACTGGGAGGTAAAAGATACAGTGGCCAGTAGTCGGTGGTCAGTGGTCAGTGGAAAAGAGTTAAGTATGAGGGAATTAAGTTATAAGGTCATTTTTGTGTTTGTTTCTGTATTAAGCCTTCTTGCTCCCATGACAAAGAGCATAGCGGGAGAGCCTCCAAAAGACCCAATCCTTAGAATAGATACAGGCATGCATGTTTCTGGGATTAGAAGGGTTGGCATTGATGCAGAGAATCGCTATCTGGCTACAGGTTCAGGTGATAAAACAGTCCATGTGTGGGAGCTATCAACAGGCAGACTTTTGCGAATACTGAGACCACCCATAGGCGATGGCAACGAGGGGATGATCTTTGCAGTTGCCATGTCACCCGATGGAAGGACTATTGCCTGTAGCGGATGGACAGGACAGAACTGGGATGATATGTATTCCTCCATCTATTTCTTTGACCGTGAGAGCGGAAGACTTATAAGAAGGATAAAGGGAATATCTGCCACGGTTTTTAATCTTGCCTATTCTAAAGACGGAATGTTCATTGTCGCATCACTGTGGGGCACACACGGTATCAGAATTTATCGTACATCTGACTACTCCCTCATAAAAGAGGACAGAGATTACGGCAGCGACGGCCATGGCGCTGATTTTGATATATCCGGCAGACTTGTGACAACGTCGTGGGACGGTTATATCCACCTCTATGATAATAACTTCCAACTCATTGCAAAAAGGAAGTCACCTGGTGGTGGTAAGCCTTATGGCGTCAGTTTCTCTCCCGATGGTTCAAAAATAGCTGTAGGATTTGATGACTCTACAAAAGTGGATGTTCTTTCGGGTAAAGACCTTTCATATCTTTATTCGCCTGATTCAAACGGTGTTGCAGACGGGAATTTAGTAGCTGTCTCATGGTCATCGGACGGCAGTTCTCTTTACGCTGGCGGAAGTTATTGGAACGGATCTTTAAGCAAACGCCCAATCCGCAAATGGATAAACGGGGGGAAGGGAAGATACGTGGACTTGCCTGCAACAGACAACACAATACTGCACATTCTCCCGCTGAAACTCGGAGGAGTTGTCTTTAGCTCGCATGATCCTGCCTTTGGAATCTTTGATGCCTACGATAGAAAAGCGATATACAAGAGTCCTGCTATTGCTGACTACAGGAATAATCGAAATGGATTCCTTACCTCTTATGACGGTTCTACAGTGCAGTTCGCCTATGAAGTGTTTGGAAAATCTCCTGCCCGCTTCTCCATACCAGACCGTTTCCTCGAATTAAACCCTGAATCTCCGAATTCCATTCTAAGGTCTCAAATCTTGAACACTCCAATCACATCGGCAAGTGGTCTCAATATTATAGACTGGGAACATGCCTATAGCCCAAAACTAAACGGCACGAATTTAAAGCTTGATCGTTATGAGATGTCAAGAAGCCTTGCTGTGTTGCCTGATAACCAGACCTTTTTACTTGGGACAGATTGGTATCTCCGTCTCTTTGACAGATACGGAAATGAGAAATGGAAAGTATCTGCCCCTGCTACAGCATGGGCCGTAAATATATCGGGCAATGGCCAACTGGCAATGGCGGCTTTTGGAGATGGGACAATCAGGTGGTACAGGGTGAGGGATGGAAAAGAGCTTATGGCGTTGTTTCCCCATAATGACAGAAAGAGGTGGGTTGTATGGACTCCGTCAGGCTATTATGACGCATCGGTAGGTGCGGACGATATTATTGGCTGGCATTTAAACAACGGCAAGGAAAACTCGGCAGACTTCTTCCCATTATTGAAGTTCAGAAACACTTATTATCGCCCTGATGTGATTGCAAAGGTTCTTGCTACCGTGGATGAAGGAGAGGCAATAAGACTTGCCAATGAAGAGTCAGGCAGGGGAAAGCAGGAAGTTGTTATAGGGAAGATGCTGCCCCCCATAGTGACAATCATCCATCCTGCGGATGGTTCAGAGGTTTCCACTCCGGAGATTACGGTCAAATTTGGTATCCGTAACCCATCGGGAGAGCCTGTAACAGGCATAAAGGCACTGGTGGACGGAAGACCTGTTGCAACAGAGAGGGGCGTGAAGATAGTCGGCATGGATAAAGACATTAGTGAGATGAAGATTGCCATTCCTGAAAAGGATTCTGAAGTCTCTATCATCGCTGAAAACAGGTTCTCTGTGAGTGAGCCTGCAAGGGTGAAGGTGAAGTGGCGCGGCGCAAAAAAAGAGGAGTTTGTTATCAAGCCCAAGCTGTATGTTTTGGCCATTGGTGTCAGCAGTTATGAGGACAAGAGTTTAACCCTATCTTTTGCAGCAAAGGACGCAAAGGATTTTGCAAATGTAATGCAGAGGCAAAGAAGCAGGCTGTATAGGGACGTAGTGGTAAAAGTTATGATAGATGAGAAGGCAACAAAAGACGATATACTGGACGGTCTTGACTGGCTTACAAAGGAAACGACGAGCAAGGATGTGGCAATGGTCTTTCTGGCAGGACATGGTGTGAATGACCATGTTGGTATCTATTATTTCCTTCCGTCAAATGCCGATACAGAAAGGTTAAAAAGGACAGGTTTGGCATTTTCAGACATAAAAAACACAGTGGCATCTCTTGCAGGGAAGACTGTACTCTTTGTTGATACATGCCATTCAGGCAATGTGATGGGTACAAGAAGGGGAGTAGCTGATATTACCGGAGTAGTAAATGAGCTTGCCAGTGCAGAAAACGGTGCAGTTGTATTTGCCTCATCCTCAGGCAAGCAGTATTCCCTTGAAGACCAGGCATGGAACAATGGAGCATTTACAAAGGCTCTGGTGGAAGGGATGAGCGGTAAGGCGGATTACACAGGTAAGGGCAAGATAACCATAAATATGCTTGACCTGTATCTTTCAGAGAGGGTGAAGGAACTGACAAAAGGGAGGCAGACTCCTACAACAACCAAGCCGAATACAATATCCGATTTTCCTGTGGCGGTTAGGGAATGAAACCAGTGAATCTCCGATTCAGACAGTAGACCATAGACATCAGACATTAGACTTAGGGAAAGGGAAGGAATTGGGATACTTATCCTGTATAGAAAAGTCTGGTGCCTAAAGTCTGAAGTCCAGTGTCTGAATTGCAGACAAGCGAATAGAAATAAAAGGAGGTATTATTAAGATGGATTGGGGATTGAAGAATCGTCTGGCACGTTTGATTCAACCTGACGGTCGTTGTCTGTTTTTGCCGATAGACCATGGATATTTTCAGGGTCCCACAAGAAAATTAGAAAAACCAGGGGAGACTATTAAACCCCTTCTTTCTTATTGTGATGCCCTCTTTGTTACCAGGGGAGTGTTGCGATCATCAATAGATCCTGCCAATATCAAACCAATCATACTAAGAGTGTCTGGAGGCACCAGTGTAATCGGGAAGGACCTGGCCAACGAAGGGATTACCACATCTATGAAAGAGGCCATCCGCCTTAACGTGGCTGCTGTTGGTATTTCTGTCTTTGTGGGCAGTGATT
>Ga0210049_1000102_pt1 | contig 57030 bp, 18 predicted proteins | sample CryGeyCG2014_300_2_FD_183964 | JGI IMG/M metagenome (GOLD analysis project Ga0210049, IMG submission 183964) | Groundwater microbial communities from aquifer - Crystal Geyser CG06_land_8/20/14_3.00 (SPAdes) (version 2) | ecosystem: Environmental > Aquatic > Deep subsurface > Groundwater | place... | reverse complement strand
GGAAGAACCAGAATTCAAGGCTGAAGCCTTGAGTTACGTAACTCAAACCTTTAGGTTTGAGGGTTTATTGAGCGATTGAGTAATTGAACTATTGAACGCATTTCTATTTTCGCGTTGACTCACGAATAATAAGTTCGGTATCGATCACTATCCTTTTCCTGTCCGTCGCGGCGCAATCCCCGTTCCCTTTCATGACGGCGATCAGCATCTCAACGGCTTTCTGCGCGATCTCCTTCGCCGGTATGTTCACGGTTGTCAGCGCCGGTTCGTAGTGCTGCGAAAGCGAAGTGTTGTTAAAACCTACAACCGCGATATCCTCCGGGATCTTCAGGCCTCTGTCCTTGATCAGGTTCATCGCGCCTATCGCCATCAGGTCGTTGCCCGCTACTATGCCGTCCGCCTTACACCCCCCCTGGTCCAGGATCTTCTTCATTGCCTCATAACCGCTCTCTATGCTGAAATCCCCTTCCTGCACCAGTCCCGGCATTACGGGCATATCCCTGTCAATAAGCGCCTTCCTGTATCCGCTGAGCCTGTCTTGGGCGTTCCCGAACGCGAGCGGCCCGCTTATGAACCCGATGCTCTTCCTGCCCAGCCCGATCAGGTGTTCTGTGGCCTTTACGCCCGCTTCCACGTTGTCAACGTCAACCGAGCAGAGACCGGCCCCGTCAGGGTGGTTTCCGATTATCACCACAGGGATCTTTTTCTGTTCCAGTTCCGCGATGAAAGTGTCTTTTTCCGGGGGGGCTTCTATGATAATGCCGTCCAGCAAAGATCCCTGCCCGTTCATCTGGAGTATATGCTTGTTGCCTTCCTGGGGGGTGAGCGCGAAAAAAAGAAGGGAGTAGCTGTACTCCCTTAGTTTTTTCTCCATAGTCACGATCGTCTCATGAAAATACGGGTCTGAAAAGATATACTGCGTTGAGAAAGCCATCGCGTATCCGGCTATCTCGCTCTTCTGCAGTTTCAGCGCCCTTCCGTAACGGTGGGGCGTGTATCCCAGTTTTTTTACCGCCTCAAGGATCCTTTTGCGGTTATCCTCGCTGATCTGGCCTTTGTATTTGTCATTCAATACAATGGATACAGACGCTGTTGACATGCCCGCGATCCTTGCAACGTCTTTTATGTTCGGCGCCATTCTTTCTCCCTATTAATGATTGCGGTGATTATCAACTGATGATTACAGTGATTATTTTTAGTATAAAAAGTCAAGTGCCAAGAGCCAAGTTTAAAACTAATGACAAATGACTAATAACAAATGACTGTATTAAAAAGGACCTAAAACGTTAAAGGTTGAGGTGCTGGAGGAGTAGTATGTAGCGGTGCCATTTATGGCACACTTAATAGTAGTGTTGTTTGAAGGACTATATATAAGGAAAGGGATGGTGTAGGAGAAGGGTTGCCTAAATCGTTTAAGGTAGCATTAATAATTATACCACCAGTTTAAGTAAAAGTCAAGCAAAAAGATTTTTTTATGGATTTTTACTTCAGGCAGGCCTGTTTCTAATAGGAGTAGACCCTTTAGGGTCGTAAAACAACTTACCTGCGCGGACTCTTCTATTTTCTCATTTTGTTCAGGAACTCTGTCGGCGAAAGCACTGTTATGCCCTTCCGATTACTCACAGGATAATGCTTTGAATTTCCTGTAACCAAATATTCTGCTTTTCCCGTAATTGCGGCTTCCAAAAAAGGTTCGTCGTCCGCGTCCGGCAGGCGGCCGGTAAGCGGCGCTGCCGCAACCGCGTAACCGCAGGTTTCTATCTGTGAAAGCAGGTCCTGCACGTCATCCGGGTCAAAAGAGAATTTCGGGCGCAGCAGGACATCCTTGTATTCAGAAAGAATGCGGACATCATAACACAGCCGCAGGTTCCCGGAAGCCGCCATCCTAACTATTTCCCCGGATGAACTGAACGGGCGCAGCAGGCCGGATATAAGCACGTTCGTATCAATCACTATTTTCATTTCGTCTCTTTCTCACGGCAATGACTTCATCCTCGATCGCGGACAGAGGAAACCGGTCAGCGCCTTTTTCCAGAGAACGTTTCTGCATAGAGGCTACAGCGTTTTCAGCCCTGATGCGCCTTATCATCGCAAGCGATTTTTCCAGTGTATTTTCAGAAGTCAAAGCGACGATGGCAAAAGGCTTGCCGTTCAAGGTGAGCACTAACTCTTTCTCTCTTGACAGGTCCTGCCGGATCTGGGCGGGCTTGTCCCGCAGGTCCCTTACGGATATAAACCTCATAAACACCTCCATTTAGATCAAATGTATTAACTCGGAATTCCCCTTATCTTAACCCTCTACCTTAACGGGAGAGGGATGGGTGAGGGCAAGTTTCGTGACAGCCTTATTGTCACATCATTATGCACATAATTGTCACATATATTATACCACATATTATAAATTTGTCAAGCTGAGGCGCAGCCTGAGGCGCAGCCGAAGTCCCCCTAATCGTCTGGGGTCAGGTCTTGACATTTCACTCTACTATTTTCCTGATCTATTTTCTCGTCGGAAAAATGGGGTCAGGTCTTGACAATTTACTTTTCATTTTGTCAGCACAATGAATATAAGAACTGCTGCAATTGTGCGATAAATCGCACCGCTACAAAATCCCCCTCACTCCTACTACGCCAAGGCTTCGAAGGATAAATCCCCCTTTGAAAAAGGGGGAAACAGGTCCGATGACTCCGAAAGGACGGAGTATGCGGACTCTTCGGAGGGGATTTATTTCACGCGGACGCGGAACCGTTTTGGATAATTGGACGACTGGATAATTAGACGATTGGTTTTAACCAATTATCAAATTATCCAATTATCTACTTAACCCTCACTCGGAATCGTATTGCCTTTGTTTCATTGATTCCGAGGGAGCTGATCCTCCACATGAGACCTTTGACGTTGCTCGCGCCTGTTGCGGGTGAGCCGGTTATCCAGACTGAGAATGTGGGGTCAATTGTGTATGCCCAGGTGTTTGCGATTGTGAAGGTATCCATATATATGTATTCAAGGGGATTGTTTGTGCCTGTGTCAAAGGCATATGTATCTGAAATGATATTGCCTGTGGAAGTTTCTGTGCCTGTATTTTCTATGTATATAATGTATTCTATCGTATCGCCGGACCACATTGCTATGGGCATTGTGCCTGTCTCAAGGCTGCGCAGGTTGTACTGTGCCTTCGAGGCGGTAACCATAGGCTTTGTTACCGTGTCTGATTGTGTGTCTGATAATGAATATTCGGGGCGCGTAACGGTAATTATGGGATTGCCTCCCTTCCTGTCCGCGTAGTAGAATATGGCTATGCCTGAAGTGAATTGTATTGTAGTGGTGTCTTTCCACGGGGCCTGTGATACAGAGAACTTTCCTTTTGCCGAGCTTGTTATAACCGTAGCTGTGTCAGACCAGCCTGTGGCTGTGTTGTTGTCTGCATTGCGGTATACGGCTGTGAGTGCAGCAGTAGAGATACTTGTCATTGTGAATACAGGGGAAGTGAATACAAGGGTTTGGGGCCTTATGGCATGGACCTGTGTATCAGGTAAAAGCCCGGAGCGAAAAGCCGTAAGTATGGGATAGCCTGCCTGAGCGTCCTTGTAGTAGAATGTAGCTATGCCTGATGAGAACGTGATTATGCTTGTATCCTTCCATACAGAAGAGAGGATAGAGAATACTCCTGAATTTGAAGAAGTAGAGAGTGCAACGGTATTACTGAATGAGGTATCTGTATCCCCGCCTGCGGTCTTTGCCGCCACCTTTATCTGGGGGCTTGTGTCTCCTGCAGCAATACTGAATGGGCTTGATACAAAGTCAAGTGCCGCTGTACCTGTGCCTGTTATTGTCTCTATCTGTGTGCCTGAGGTAAGGCCATAGCGGGATACTGTTATTACAGGGTAACCTGCCTGCAAATCCTTGTAATAGAATACTATGCTGCCTGAAGAAAGCGTAATTATAGTGGTATTGCTCCAGGATATGTCAGATAGAGAGAATGAGCCTGAGTCAGATGAGGTAGACAGCGTTACTGTATTGTTGAAACTTGCATCTTTTGTGCCACTGCCATCCTGCACCTCTACTACAATTGAATCTGAAATTTCTCCTACGACTACACTCCTTTGCGGTGTAGTAATCCTGATATGACTTGCACCAAAATAAACCCTTGCTTTAGCTTGATACGTTGCCTTTATTTCTGTGTCCGACAGGGCACGATTATAGATTTTAACATCGTCTATTATGCCGTCAAAGGCACCGCTTCCATCCACGTCTTTTCCTATATACAGAGGCCCGCTGTTGTTATCTATGCTGCCCGATGTTACACCGGAAGTTCCTTTCTCTATTCCATTTATATAGGTACGCACACGGCTTCCATCATATGTACCTGCCATATGATACCATGCCCCTGCAAGTACACTTCCGGCAGAAGTATAGGCATTGATTTCTACTCCCCCAATCTTGATGAGAAGTGATGCCCTGTTGTTGTTTCCCTTTATAAATATGTAATCATAATTAGGATATGCGGACTTTGATATAATCCTGGCCCAGTCTCTAACTGTACCGATTTTCATCCAGAATAAAACTGTAATTTGCTGTGTGCACGCAATAGATGAATCGTATGGAATCTCCACATAATCTGCTGTAGTGTATTCAAAATCAAGCGCCTTTCCGAATGTATCGTCCAGCGTAGTCCAGGACGCACCGTGTATATTGCCGTCGTTATCATAAAAAGAAAGGTCCTTTGAAAGTGTGTCACTTCCCTCTTCAAATGCCTGATACATAACCAGACCGGGATACACTCCCTTATTAATGGTATAACCCCCGCACGATGCAGTAAGTGTCTCCCAGCCCGAATACTGACTCGATATGGTCCAAGTGCAGACTCTGCTTGAATCAGGGGTTTGAGGATTGGCGCTTATTGCGGTTGAATTGCCTCTTGCCGCGGCGAGAATTGCAGTTCCGAAAGTAATTGCATATCCGTAACTATCATAAAGCAGGGCATTTACTGTTATGGAATCTACACCGCTTGCCGCAGTGCTAAGGGAATTCAGAATGAGATACGAAGTATATTTACTTGCGGCATTTGGAAGTGCGGGAGTTTCCCCCACTCTTATGGTTTTGACTTCACCGGTGTTAATGCTTGTTTCGACATAACATACAGTATAATCCTTAAACCGGCGAACGTATATAGTTTCGGTGGCACCCGTACCGACATTATATGCCTTATAAACATCTGTGTCGTTTGACATCTTAAACTTAAGCCGTATATATGGAAGGCTATAATTACCCTGGCTTGTAATCGTTGCAAAGGACTGAGTGCAGGTACCGTCATTTGAGTTCAGGTAGTCCACCGTAACGTCGAAAAGATCCGTCCTTATCATCTTATGGGTAGGGGTGTCACCTTCACCTCTAACGTTTACCAGAGAGTAGTAAAAATCTCCACCAGCCTGTAAACCGGCGCATATTAATTGCGGAATACCGTCATAGATTGAATATTGATATATATGGACGTGGCCGTTGAGCATATAACTGACATTGTTGTCATGGAACAACTGAAGAACTTCAGTCATGCTGGCGCTCTTCCAGCCCGGAAACGGCTGATGGAATAGTGTAATGCGGTGGGCAGAGCCCTGGCTTGCCTGCAGGTCATTTTGCAGCCATTTGAATTCTTCGTCATGGCCTGCAGTATTAAATATATATCCGTCAAACCATGGTCCTCCGTTCACGGTTAGCCAATCCGGATAATCTTTATAGGTATCAAGTACATAGAAACGGCTGTTTCCATAGTTGAAGGCATGCCAGAGATTGCCGAACCACCTGACCCGCAAATCCTCTGAATAGTAATAGGCATTGCTGCCGGGACCTCTTGCCGCATCGTGATTGCCCATTGCAGGTATAAACGTCATACGCAAATTCTTTACGGCATCCCGGAAGCCTTCATACATCTCTTCCCTGACGATAGGGATACCACTTATATCTGCTGCTTCGTTGATCAAGTCTCCGCCGTTAAAGATAAAAGGGGCATTGATTGTGTTTGCCTGATTTATAAGCTCATAGATTATTGGAAACTGGACGGGATTGTCTTCTGCAATAGAGTGGTTATCTGAAAAGAAAAGGAAATAGAAATTATTGGAATTGACGTACCATGGAGATATCGTGGAGGTTTCTATGCTGCCCGCACCTGCATAAAAATGGAAGGTAAGACTATTGGTCTCTTTGGTAACGTCATAAGAGGGGTTGGTGTTGGTCAGCGTAACGTAATCAGGGTCCAGATTTTTTACGGTCACCGTAATGTCTCTTACAACGCCTCCGGTATTATCTATGCAGATGCTCGCAGAAAGTCCAAGCATCCCTACGGTGAATTCATCATTACTTCTGTCTGTATCCTGTATCCTCTCATAACAACCTGAAAGATAAAATCTGGGATATGCGTTAATTGTCTGAGTCTGGGTGTCTCTGGTAAGCCCTGCGCGCGACACTGTAATTACAGGATTGCCGCTGGTGAAGTCTTTATAATAAAAATTGGCTAATCCGTCTTTAAACGTAACGATGGTTATTTCGTTCCAGGCATATTTATGTCTTGAAAATTTGGCCTGCGGCGATGAGGAAGAAAGAACGGCAGTGTTATTAAACAGTACGTCCCTTGCTTCATCTGCACCCCGTGCCTCTACAATAACGGTATCGGGGCAAACCCCGCCCGCATAACCGGAAAAGGCTGAAGAAATAAATTTCAGCTTAACTGCAGGCAGACAGAATTTTTCCCGCTGCGAGTCAGGCGCTAATCCTGCACGCGAAACCGTAATTGTGGGGGTACCCGCACTGCTGTCATTGTAATAGAACAATGCCTCGCCGCCTGAAAGCGTAATGATTGTTGTCTCTGACCAGGGATTAAGGTTCAGTGAAAATGAGCCGGAGGCGGAAGAAGCAGAGAGTGTTACGGTTTCATTGTACGTTGAACATAGAAAGCCCTGTGTATCCTGCGCCTGTATCGTGACAGGCGGAGGAGCACTGCCCAGGTTGACGGCAAAAGTGTCTGAGGTTATCTTTAATTTAGAGGGGTTGCCGACAAAGGTAACTGTAGGAATACGTTTTATCCTTACCGCATCTGACCATGCTGTACCTAAACAGTTGTCCAGACCAATCCACCAGACGAAGCTTACCTTTATTTGGGTACAGTTAGCAGGAAACGTAACATCTGCGCCTGAACCAGAACCACCACATGTCTTGGAGTATTTTGTCCAGTCAATTGTACTATCTACTTGACGAAGATCCTGACCGCCAATGTTGGCACCGCCGGAATCATAGAAAGAAGTGGAAAAACAATACCTTGGATTTGTTACTTGCGCCTTCACATAGGAAGATACTTCATACATAAAGGATGAACTATTTATAATAGGAATATAGCCACTATAGGCTCCATTTATATTTGATTCGGGCGCAATAAGGCGCTGGCTGTAATTGCCGCTGTATGCAAAATCGCCTGATACCGCCGCAGAGTTCATAGTCCATCCGGTAGAGCCGTTTTCAAAGGAAGGGTTCACTACAAGATTTTCATAAATATCTTCATATTCGCACACTGCCCAGATTGTACAGCTTCCTGATACTGAAGATTTGATTGTACCTGTACACTGGCCGTTTGCATCTGTCATTGCAGATGGCTGGGTTATGGTATCAATGCCTGTACCGCGGGAGGTATATATTGTTACTGATTCACCCTGAAGCGCACTGCCCGTACTATCCCTTACGGTTACTGTAACTGTACATTTTGAAATGCCGTTTGCCGTCGGAAAGGAAGTGCTGGTAGTTAAGTAAGAGGCAGCTCCGTTTGCGGAGCCGACAAAGGTAATGGTAGGAATACGTTTAAATCTTACAGCATCTGTCCACCCTGTACCGGACGGATTGCCGCCTCCATTCCACCAACCTCCTGCCCGCACCTTCACCTTTACACAATTGGAGGGAAATGTAAAATCTGCACCAGAACCTGCGCCGCCATATGTCTTTGAATATTTTGTCCAGTCAATTGTACTATTTATCGAGGCAAAATCATTGTGGCCAACATCAGCACCGGAGGCATTATAATAATAAACTCCGTGCAAGAAAAAGGCAGTAGTCACAGTTGCTTTGCAATAAGCAGAGGCTTCATATTTAACTTTGGAGTTATTCACAATCGGTATAAAATCAGTACTGATTGCCCCTGCACAGTTTGCACCTGTTGCAACGAGACGGGTACTTTTGTTTCCACTGTATACTGTGGTGTCTATTGTCGCTGATTGCATATTCCATCCCGTTGCCCCATCTTCAAAAGAACCATTTAAAACCCAGTTCCCTAATATAGTTTCCCCTTCGCAGATAACATAGACTGTAGCATTGCCTGCTATTAATGATTTGATTGTACCGGTGCATTGGCCATTTGCGTCTGTAACTGCAGGTGGCTGGGTAATGGTGTCACTGGAGCCGCGGTCAGTAAAAATTGTCACTTGCCTCCCCTGAATGGCTACACCTGTATCACTTTTTACCATTATGGTAACTGTACATTTAGAAATGCCGTCTGCAAGCATTGAAAAGGCATCAGTAGTCAGAAAAGATGTAACAGGACTAATGTTGGATATGCTGGTAAACCTGAGCGTCGGGATGCGCTTTATCCTTACTGCATCGGACCAGCCGGTGCCTAAACAGTTGTTGTCGCCAGCCCACCAGCTGAATCTTACCCCCATCTGGGTACAATTGGCAGGAAATGTAACATCTGCGCCAGAACCTGTGCCGCCATATGTCTTTGTGTATTGTGTCCAGTCAATTGTACTGCCTGCGCCTGTAATATCACTGTGGCTGATGTAGGCATCGCCGGAATCATAGAAATAGGTGGAAAAAAAATAACTTGGGTTTGTTACTTGTGCCTTCACATAGGAAGACACTTCATACATAGAGGATGAATTATTTGTAATGGGAATATAGTCAGCGATATAGGCTCCGGTTATATTCGATCCAGGCGCAATCAGGCGCTGACTGCTATTGCCGCTGTATGCGAAATCACTTCCCACTGTCGCCGAATTCATCGTCCAGCCGGTGCTGCCATTTTCAAAAGAGGGATTTATGACAAAATTTTCATATATGGTTTCGCCGTCGCATAAGGCATACACTGTGACATTGCCGCTTGCCGAAGACCTTATGGTACCGGTGCACATCCCGGCTATGTCTGTGACTGTGGAAGTCTGGGTAATAGTATCAACACCGGCTCCCCTGGAGGAATATATTGTCACCTGGCTGCCCTCAAGCCGGGCGCCGTACTTATCCATAATTGTAACCGTAACCGTGCAGGCAGAGGTGCCGTTTGCAGTAAGTTCTGCCGTGCTTGTTCTTAAATATGAGGTTGTTCCACATACGGTGCCGGTGTTCACTGTAATGGCCTGTGAATCAGGGATAAGCCCCTGCCGCGAGACTGTGATTTTAAAACTTCCTATATTGCTGTCCTTGTAATAGAAGGTGCCCATACCAGAAGAAACGGAGATGAGGGTGGTATCCTGCCAGGATATATTGTTAACAGAGAACCTGCCTGTGGCAGAAGAAGCTGAAAGCGTAACCGTTCCGCTGTAATAATAAACCCTGCAGCCTGCGGTATCCTGCACCTGGGCGACAATCGCGGAAGAAGGATTATCCTTCGGGACCACAACGGGGGGTGTGGTAATCTTCAATTTTGCAGGGCCCTGCGGCTCTCTTTTAATTATGGCAAAGGTATCAATGAGTGTATCGTCCTGCCTCATTGCTTTGAAGCTAAGCGTATCGCCTTCTACGGTAACCATCCCGTAATTATAGGTTTTTTCGAAATAGGCGGTCCAGCTGTTCCACCCTGGCTCATAAAGAGGGGACATCCCCGCTACGACTACATAAACTGTTCCTGTGGAATCCCCTTCGGTAACGTAGAAGGTGGGGCCTGTCTGCAGTATCTGGCCATTTTCCCTTATCATATAGGTCCTCTCGTAACTATGGTTATGCCCGTTAAAAACTACGTCAACTCCATACTGGTTAAATAACGGCTCAATGTCTGACCTCAGGCCTGTGTTGCTTGGATGCCCCGATGCTGAACTATATACCGGGGTATGGAATAAAACTATCTTCCATGTGATATCGGTATCTGCATCCGTCTGCTGCAGGTCACTTTGCAGCCAGTTGTACTGTGCGCTGCCGGGAAGAATTCTTGAATCATCAAAGGCTGAGTTTAAAACGATAAAATGGACATTGCCGTAGTTAAGCGAATAATATTTTTCATTGGAAGGAAGGTCAAACTGATCAAAATATTGGGGCGCTTCCTCCTCGTGGTTGCCCAGCACGGGTATAAGCGGAGCATTTGCTATGAGGTCTTGCGCGGAAGAAAACCAGCTGTCCCATTCGCTTTGCACTGACCCGGAATTGACAAAATCCCCTACCCACGTAACAAACATAGGGTTCTTGCTTCTTCCCAGCTCTATAATAGCATCTCTGATGCTTTCAAGATTACGCGCATCTGCCATTGCGGCAAAATAAAGGGGGCTGGTATCTCCTTTTGAGGGTGCCGTGACAAACGTATAATCCCTGCTCCATTTCCCTGCAGCGCCGCACCTGTAATGGTAGGCAGTATCTGGACTCAGGCCTGTCAGCGTTACTTCGTGGACATAATACCCGCAGTTAGAGGAATAAAAGCTTGAACCCCCCTGCTGGGAACCGTAGGAATCTGTAAGACCGTACTCAACCGTATTCCCCGCATTTTTTACGGTAAGCCATGTAACTGCAACCGTGGTGTCTGTACCGTTCCTGTCCCATGTAAGATGCACGGAAAAAGGGCCTGTGGAGTAAGTTAATTCTGCATCAAAGCTCAGGTCTGAGCTGCTGATACTCTGCTGATGAACCTCGATTGCAAGGATGTTTTGGCCTGCGGTCAATACGGTAGTGTCCACGCTAAAGGATTCAAATGAACCCCCTTCATGGTCGGGAGATGCCAGGCTGTCATATCCAATTGCGCCTGCAGGCATATTTGAGGAGCGCGCTGCTTCAGTATTGTTTATGTATGCCACAAAGCCGTCATCATAGTTAACGCCTAATTTGAAATTCTCTATAGCGGCGGTGTCGCTTACGTTGAACTTCTGTCTGAAATAGTAACAGGGATATTTGTTATTTGGATCACCCCCGTAGGAAATTGTAGTAGACTCATCTCCATCCCCATAACCCAGCTCCGCAGGACCTGTGTTCCAACTTGAATCATCATAATTAAGAGGTCTCCAGCCAGTACCTCTGTCTGTGCCTGAATCATCATATCTCCATACACTGCCTTTTTCAATAAAAGTAACGGCAAAGGCACATGCTGCAGTGACAATAAATAGTAACAGGCAAACAGAGAAAAGAAAGAGTTTCCCGTGGGAGTCATTATGCACGGTAATTTCCTCCTGAAAATGTTGAACGATAATTTTATTCTGGAGTTTTTACGTAGAGGCACCTATTACAAACCTTGATTTTAAAACAATTTTTTTCGTCTTAAGTTCTGCCTTCCCGTTTATCCTGTCTATAGCCATCTGCACAGCTTTGTCAGCCATTTTTTCAAAGGGCTGATTGACCGCTGTAAAACGAATTGGGGAAATGGCGGCACGCGGGGCATCAAAGCATGTTATTGCTACATCTTCAGGTATCTTAGCACCCCTGGCAAGCAGCCATTGAGTAACTTTCAAGCATGCTTCATCATCATTGGCAATAAAGGCATCGGGCATCTGTTTTATCTTTGCTACACCTTCTATAATATTTTCTATAGGTATTTTTATTCCCCCTACCTTAGCTGTTATAGATTTTACAAGTGATTCGTTAAATTTGATGCCGTGTTCTTCAATGGCCCTGCGATAACCTGCTATCCTTTGCTCGCTGCTTGAACAGCGAGAAGCCTTCAAGTAGGCAATCCGGCTGCAGCCCTTTTTTATTAGATACTTGGTTAAGATGTAAGATGCCTCAAAATTATTAGAAGTCACATAATCTAAATTTGGCTCTTCAAAATAGCAATCTAATTGTACCGTTGGAATTCCTGATTGTTTCAATTTTGTCAAAGTATCCAGATTTCTTTCATATTCTGTGTCACTTATTATGGGACGAAAAATAACACTGCTGACTTTTTTTTGTTTAAACATTTCTACACTCTCAAATTGCCTGGCAAAATCAGCATCATCATTCATTAATAAAGCATTATACCCTCTATCATGCAATGCCCTTAAAGTTGCACTGAGCAAAGACAGGGGAATGCCGGGAATCGTACACATTACACCTATGAGATTATTGCCGTTTTTAAAGGTAGCGCGGATGTATGCCCCCTTTCCTTTTTGCATAGCCACAATACCCCTTTCACTCAATATCCTGTAGGCATGGGTAACAGTATGTCTGTTAATGCCTAATTTTTTTGAAAGATTGACAGCCGAAGGAAGCGTACTCCCTCCTTTCAGTTCTCCGTTTTGAATCATATCCATAATTCTTTCTGAAATTTGAGTATACATGGGAAGCAGATTGTTTTTATCTATCTTTATTTCTACCATAATTGCACCCCCTAAAAAAATCACTTGTATAGTAATGTCTATCTGTCTATATATTATTATACATACATCCCACAAAAAGTCAAGAAAATGATTTTTTATGGATTTTTGCTTCAGGCAGGACTTGCTTCTTATGCAGCCGTTTGCTTGCGGGAGTTACGGGAAAATAGAAAAACCCGCTTCAGCGTAATTTCGAAGCGGGTGTTTTGCAATTAATTTAGACTTTGCCATTCGTTTTTAAATTAGAACTTTACAAGCAGGGAAATTCGGTCTTCAAGGTCTGTCTCCCATTTTTTTCTACTTTGGGTCGTGTAACGCAAACCTTTACTGATATTCGCTTAATTGGTTGACATTTTTTAATGTCATTGCGAAGGCGAAGCCTGTGGCAATCCCGTCGTTAATAACGAGATTGCTTCACTATCGCTCGCAAAGACAACTGTCAAGGTATTATACGATTCTAAATAGGTTTGCTATTTTTATTACGTCGGGACGTAAATGGGACAGTCCCCTAAAAATGTGCGATGAATCGCACCGCTACTTAACACGGACGCGGAAGCGGATCGCTTTGCTCGCGTTTATCCCCAGGGTATTGACGCGCCACCTAAGGCCTTTTATGTTGGAGGCGCCTGAAGCGGGATTGCCTGTTATCCAGGAAACCAGGTCTGTGGTGTAGGCCCATGTGTCAGCATAACCGGAAGTATCCATATAGATATAATCAACTGCATTGCAAACATTTGTATCAAAAGCATTAGTATCGATTATTATATTATTTAATGCAGTTTCTGTCCCGATGTTGTTAATGTATATAATGTATTCAATGGTGTCTGAAACCCAGAACTTCATCGGCATTGAACCTGTTTCATTTGAACGCATGTTAAGCTGGACCTTGGAAGTCTGAACAGTAGGTTTTGTAACCGTTTCTCCCTGCGTGTCTGTCCATGTCCAGGAATCAGTTCTGGTTACGGTTATGACAGGGTTACCTCCGATCTTGTCCCTGTAGTAAATTGTTTTGGCACCTGATGATAGGTAGATAATGCTTGTATTAGCCCAGGTTGTGCCTGATACTGAGAAATAACCTTTGGCTGATGTGGTGAGAAGCTGGACTGTGTCATTATACAGGACTGCTGTATTATCTAGGCCGTCTCCCACTTTTATAAACACAGGCGCTGTTGATATGCTTGTTATTGTGAACGGCACGGTATTAGCAAACCTGAGCGTACGGATGGAAACTGTTTCGGTTTGTGTATCAGTGGTCAGTGGCCAGTGGTCAACAGTCAGCACAGGATAACCAACGGCAAGATCACGGTAATAGAAAGAACCAACACCCGCGCTGAACGTTATGGCAGTGGTATTGGCCCACGTAACGCTTGAAACAGAGAACGAACCGGAATTTGAATCTGTGGTCAATGAAACCGTATTGTTGAACGAAACATCTGTATTGCCGCCCGAATCGCAGGCGATAACAGTGATATAAGGGGAAGTATCCGCGGCGCGTATCCTGAACTCTGCTGTGGTAAACCGCAGCTCGGTCGCACCCGCTCCCGCAACCCAGTAAAGGTTTGCTCTTTTCAGGTATGAGGACGCGATCTCGTCGGTTGACAGAACGCGGCCGTAGATCCTGATCTCGTCAATAAGCCCGTTGAACCCTGAACCTGAGGCATACCAGGAAGCGTCGTTCCCGAATGACATAGATTCGTTCCCCGTTAATTGCCCGATCGCTTCTGCCGCAGGAGCGCCCTGCAGAACGCCGTCCACGTATAAACTGATCTGCGCTGTAGAAGTGTCCCTTATGCCGGCTAAGTGGTGCCATGTGCCATCATTGATGACATTTGTTGAAACAACCATAGCTGAACCCACGCCTTCTTTCCAGACCTGGAATCCTGCTTTACCGAGGTTGGCGCCGTTGTATCCTTCCATATGCAGCCCCCAGAAAGTGCGTGGCGAACCGGTTGTGTCCTTGCGGATAATAACCTTGTCTCCTTCAAGCTCAACAAGAACCTGGGATGTTTTTACCCAGGCCTCTATCGTGAACGGCCCTGAATCCGGGTTCAGGGATGAAGAGCTCGGGACTGCCAGGAACCCGTCTGCTTCTCCGGTCTTAATGCTTGATCCCCCGATGCCTGATGACCACATCAGCCCGTTCACGGGGACACCGTTGTTATTGTTCCCCGAAACGTCTTTCGCGTCCGTGTCGCAGTGCCAGATGCCGACCGCTCCCTGTTTGTTCACCCCGATAGTCATTGTTATCCCGTCGCATCTTGCCGTAAGCGTATCCCACCCGCCTGAGGATGACTTCACAGTGAACGTGCAGTAACCGTTTGAATTCGTTGTGCCGGGATTTCCCGTGATTATATCAAGCACGCCTCGGGCTGATGCAAGCGTAACGGATCTTCCGCTCATCGGGAAACCGCAGGTATCGTTGATAGTCACCACAGCAGTGCAGGCAGAGACCCCGTCCGCGGAAAGCTGGTACGGAATATAGGTAATATACGACGCTGATACGCTTGCTGACTGGTCGACGACACTTTCTATCTGCGTGTCGCCGTTTAACGTGTAACGTGTAACGGAAATAACAGGGCTTCCCGCGTTGGGGTCCTTGTAATAGCAGTAAGCGAAACCTGAGCTGAGATGGAGGACGCTTGTATCCTTCCAGGTGAACCGGTCTGTCGAGAACCTGCCGGCCGGCGAACCGGAAAACAAGCTGATCGTTTCATTATAAGTCAAGACCCTTTGCCCGTAAAGGTCAAGCATTTCCACGGTAATTACCGGGGACGGATTGCCCCTTGTTGCCAGGAACGGGGAAGAGGTTATCCTCAGGCCCGGGATATTGAGGAAATAAATACACGCTTTCTTCTCGAACGAAGACCTTATCTCCTCAAAAGTGAGGGCCCTGCCGTAGATCTTCATGTCATCGATCTTTCCGTTGAAAGCGGAGGTGGTGCCGATCTTCCCTATCAGGACAGGATAGGAGTTGGTGTTCAGCGCCCCGGAATGCGCGACCGCAAGGTCAGTGTCCCCGTTAACGTATATCGCGAGCGTTGACCCGTCATACCTGAACGCCACGTGATACCACTGGCCCGCGAAAAGCTCGATGTTGGCGTCATCAACTCCCGGGGTTCCGGCGTAAGTCATGGCTACGCAGAGCCTGTGGCTGGACTGCCGCGCGAAGAAACGCATAACGTTGTATTCTGTTTTGTTGATTATCTCGTTGTGCCAGTCAGCGGTGTCAGCGAACGCGTCCATGTAGATCCACGCCTCAACGGTTATGGCTTCGGTAAGGTCAAGGCTGTCAGCGTCAGGAACTTCCGCGTAATCGTCCACCCCGTTGAAAAGCAGGGCTGAGCCGAATTCCGCTCCCGCGCCTGAAACGAATACCGGGCCAAAAAGCGAAACGTTGTTCCCGCTGCCTGAAATGTCGATAGTGCTGCTGTCAAAACACCAGGCCGCGACTGCCTGGAACCTGTTAATGCCCCTTGCTACGGAGTTGCCGTCGCAGGACGCCGTTATCGTGTCTTTGCCGCCTGTGCTGGACCTGATCGTGAATGTGCATTGTCCGCCTGAATCAGTTGTCCCCGGATTTCCGGTGATCACATCCTGCGCTCCCCTGGCAGTTCCGAGATTTACTGTCTTTCCCTTTATCGGCAGGCCGACGGAATCGTTCACCGCGACAACGCATGTGCAGGTTTCAACGCCGTCCGAAGTGATATTGTAAGGATAGAAAATGATATACGAAGCAGTCTCGCTTATTGTCCTGACCGGGACGATGGTCTCTGTTTGAGTATCGGTTGAAAGTTGAAAGTTGAAAGTTGAAAGTTGGGGATTACCGACTGTAGAATCCCTGTAAAAGAAAACCACAGAGCCCGCAGAGAGATACACGACACTGGTGTCAGACCAGGAAAGCTCGCTTAATGAGAACTTGCCGTTCAGCGAAGTTGATGTCAGGCTGACCGTGCTGCTGAAGGTCAGGTCTGTGCCCCCTGTTTCCCCCTGCGCTTCAACCACTATCTGGTCTGAAGGCACGTCCACCTGCGCCGTGAACGGAGCCGTGGAGAATTTTAATTTTGTCCCGGTGAAATTTATTGTCGGGATCCTTTTTATCCTCAGGTCGTCTGTCCATCCTGTGCCTGTGGGCGTTCCCTCCCACGCGCACGCCCTGAGCCTTATCTTGGAACAAGTCTGCGGGAGGAGAACCTGAGCCCCTGAACCTGAACCCCCGTATGTTTTTTCGAACCTTGTCCATGAACCTGTTGTGGATGTAAGTGAACCTATGTTATTGGAACCAAGATACGCATTCGTGTCTGAGTAATACAGAACCGATAATGAGTATGTTCCCGCCGTGACAGTCGCCCGGATGTACCCTGAGATCCCGTAAACCGACCAGGAATTATTTGTTACGGAAAGCGTCTCCCCGTATCCCCCGTAAGCATTCGACCCTGTTGCGCGCAGTTTCAGGGACTTTGACCCGGTCCGCGAAACGGTTGTGTCCACAACAGCTGAGCCGGTATCCCAGAAAACCGAGCTGTTCTCAAACGAACAGTTAGAAACGAGATTTTCCGTTATGATCTTGCCGTCGCACGAAGCAATGACCGTGTCAGCGCCCGCGAACCCTGACCTGATCACGGCTGTGCAAATACCGCTGGCGTCCGTGACCTGGCCGTACGGATAAAATACTGAATCGTTTGCAGTGCCGCGGCTTGTGCTTATGAACACTGTTTTCCCTGTCACTGGCTGTCCCGAGACGTTCCTTATGACAATTGAAACAGTGCAGGCGCTTGACCCGTTTGCCGGGATCGACGCTGTATTGACCCTCAGGTATGATACAGTTTCAGCCACAGGCGTGAGCGTAACGATAACTGCCTGGGTCTCGAACAACAGGCCTGCCCTTGAAACCGAAATTGAGTAGGTACCCGGAGAAGAATCCTTATAATACAAAACCACAGAGCCCGCAGAGAAGTATACAATACTCGTGTCCTGCCAGGCACCGGAATCAACGGAGAACCTGCCTGTTATTGAACTGGAAGACAGGCTGACAGAATCATTGAACACGACATCTATGCCGCCGGAATTCCCTCTTGCCTCTGATACTATTGAATCCGAAGCCACGTCAGTGACTGCTGTTCTCTGCGGGGTGGCGAACATGAACCGGGTCGCCGTGAAAAAGAGGTTCGCCTTGTTATCGCGATCTGCCGCTATTTCCTCAACCGTAAGGGCGAAGTTATACAGCTTTACCTCGTCGATCAGTCCCTGGAATGAGGAAGCGGTCCCGAAGAAAGACGCGTCGTTGCCGAAGCACAGGGATTCGCTGCCGGTCACGTCCCCAAGGTTCTCGTCCCCCTCAGCTTTTAATATCCCGTCAATATAAAGCCTCAGCTTCCCCGCCGTTACATCCCTTACGCCTGCAAGATGGTGCCATAAGCCGTCGTTGATCGGGTCAGCGGTGAAAATGGTGGTCCCGCCTGTGCCTATTTTCACTACCTGGAATCCCGCGCTGCCTTTGGTGGAAGGCTCGTAACCGCCCATTATCAAACCCCAGAAAGTGCGCGGCGAACCTGTTGTGTCCTTGCGGACGATTATCTTATCCCCTTCATAGTCCGGAGGGAACTGAGAAGTTTTTACCCACGCTCCAACCGTAATGCTGCCTGTGCCGGGGTTCAAACCCGAGGCATCCGGAACAGCGACGTAGTCGTTTGTCCCGTCATACAGCAGGCAGGAACCGTATTTTCCGGAAGCCCAGGCAGGATTGTTTTTCAGGATCCCGGTGTTGCTGTTCCCGGAAGCATCCCTCGTGAAAGTTCCCGCCCCTTCCTCAAAGATCCACATCCCTGTTACGCCTTTTTCAACGCCCCTTCTTATTATCCTCGCGCCTGACGCGCCTGTGATAGTGTCCATCCCGGCCCACAAGGATTTCAATGTCCATGTGCATTGCCCGTTCGTATCAGAAACCTGGTTGCCGGACGGAGTGATCGTCGTGGAGTTCGCCCTTGCGGCGGCAACGGTGACGCTTACTCCCTGGACAGGATACCCGTATGTGTCCTGCGCCACAACAGTCGCGCTGCATCCCGCAACCCCGTCCGCCTTAACTCTTGCGGAACTCAGTATAACGAACGAATGCGTCTCGAACATCGCAGGAGTCTTTATTGTCTCTGCCTGAGTATCCGCGATAAGCGATACGCGATAAGCGGTTATTATCACGGTGCCTGTGTTCGCGTCCTTGTAGAAGAAACTTCCCGCGCCTGCTGCAAGCGTCAGCACCAGCGTGTTCCCCGCGCTCCAGGTTGTCCTGTCCGGAGAGAACCTGCCGCCTGATGAGCCGGCCGACAGGGTCACAGTGCTGTTAAAGTTCAAGTCCCTGAAATCGCATTCGTCCCTTGCCTCAACTGTAATGTCCGGCGACGGGTTATTCCTCGTAACGGTGAAAGGCGCGGACGTTATCTTAAGCCTTGGCGCTGTAAGGAAATATATTATCGCTGAGCCGGACCCTGCCATCGCGCTGATCTCGCCGTCGCTCAGGGCGCGGCTGTAAACGCGCATCTCGTCAAACACGCCTTTATACTTGTCGCTTGAAAGATCGTCGTATATGCCTATATAGATCGGGCTGGCGCTTACCTGGATATTCCCTGTCGCTGGCCAGCTTCCCTTGTTCTGCCCGTCAATGAAAACGTCAATGTTCTGCGTGCTGTACCTGTAAACCACATGGTACCACCTTGTGCCGTCTGCGACAGGGAACGAACCGCCCGCGTCCCTTAGGTATCCTGACCCTCCTATCTGGAAATACGTACGCAGGGTGTCGTTAACGATCCACATCCTCCAGTGGTTCCACTCCCTTTCAATGACCTCCTTGTTGTTGCCGTCCGTTATCAGGGGCTTGAGCCATACCGAGATCGTCAGGGAGTCAACGATGTCTAAGCTGTCAGTGTCAGGCACCCGCACGTAATCCTGGTTTACGCCGTCAATTTGCAGGCCTGTCCCGTACCTGCCCGCGACCCGGTCCGTGTTGAACGACTGGCCGTGGTTCTGCTTTCCCGAGATGTCAAACACCACCGGGGAGCTGTCGTCAAAACACCAGATCGCCGCAGCCTGGAGCTTATCTATGCCGTGCCTTATTGTTTTTGTTTCGCAGACAGCGGTTATCGTGTCCTGCCCGCCGTTAACCGACTTTACGGTGAAAGTGCACTGGCCCGCGGCGTTGGTGACCGCGCTTGCAGGAGTTAGCGTCGTGGAATTGCCGCGGCTCGCGTAGATAGAAACAAGCATGCCCGGCACCGGGTAGGAGTACGTGTCGTTTACCTGGATTGTCAGAGAGCATCCCGAAACCCCGTCCGGCAGGACCCTTGAGGAACTTATTATTATGTAGGAGTTGGTCTCATAAGTTGAAGGTGCCACGATAGTTTCTTTCTGCGTATCAGCGATAAGCGATAAGCGATATGCGGTTATGCCGGGCGTACCGGCAGAACTGTCCTTGTAATAAAATATTCCCAGGCCCGCGGTAAGATTTATTGACGTGGTGTTGCCTGTGTTCCAGTATATCCCGTCCACGGAGAACCGGCCTGTCAGCGAACTTGATAGCAGGCCGCAGGTATTATTGAACGTTGTATCCCTCATGCCTATGTCGTCCTGCGCCTCGACAGTGATCGCCGGCGACGGGTTGTTCCTTGTCATTGTGAACGGCTGGGAAGTGATCTTCAGGCCGGGCAGCACCGTGAAATAGAAATTCGCGCCTGACCTGTAAGACTGGTATATTTCCTGTTCGGTCAGCACCCTCTGATAAACCTTTACCTCGTCAATAAGACCCTGGAACGCTGAAGCCGGGCCGAACCAGGACGCGTCGTTAGCGAACGTGAGGGATTCGCTGCCTGCCATATCGCCCAGGGATTCGTTAGCAGGAGAACCCTGCTGTATGCCGTCAACGTATAACTTTATCTGTCCTGCTGAAGCGTCGCGTATGCCGACCAGGTGGTGCCACTGGTTATTGTTAATCGCGCTGTTTGACATAACCGCGACGTTGCCGTTGACAGCGTGGTACATCTGGAACGCGGCTTTGCCTATGTTCGCCGCGTCCCACCCGCCCATATTGAAACCCCAGAATATCCTGGTGCCTGCGGCGGTGTCCTTTCTCGCGATTACTTTGTCTCCCTCAAACTCCGCTGGCGCCTGGGACGTCTTCACCCACGCCTCAAGCGTGATGCTGCCTGTGCCGGGATTCAGGTTGGGGTTATGCGGCACAACCGCGTAATCGTTGCTGCCGTCATAAAGCAGGCAGGAACCGAACCTGCTCTGGGTGTAAAAAGGCTCGTTGACGATTATTGCGTTGTTGCCGCTGCCCGAAATGTCGTTTATATTCTGGTCAAACACCCAGATACCGGAGGCGTTGTACCTGTTCTCTCCCCTGGTAACCGTGTTGCTATCGCATAACGCGACGATCGTATCCTGCCCGCCTGTGCCGGACTTTATAGTGAACGTGCACTGGCCTTTTGTATTTGTGGTCCCGGGATTGCCTGTAACCGTGTCCTGCGCCGGGCCTCTTAAGGTCGCGAGATTTACTGTCTTTCCTTTTATGGGCAGGCCCATAGAATCGTTTATGACAGCCACGCAGGTGCATACGGATACCCCGTCTGACGCGACCTTGTAGGGGTAGAAAACGATATACGAAGCAGTTTCGCTCATTGTCCTGACAGGGATGATCGTTTCGGTCTGGGTATCAGTGGCCAGTTGCCAGTTGTCAGTGGTCAGTTGTGGGAAACCAACTGTAGAATCCTTATAAAAGAAAATAACGGAGCCGGAAGACATAAATACGACCGATGTGTCAGACCAGGAGAGCTCGCTTAATGAAAATTTGCCGTTCGATGAAGTGCTTGTAAGGCTGATTGTGCCGGAGAAGGTTGTGTCCTTGCCGCCTGTTTCTCCCTGCGCCTCGACCACCACCTGGTCTGAAGGCACGTTTACCTGGGCGCTGAACGGCGATGTCGCGAACTTGATCTTTGTCGCTGTCAGGGTCAGAGAAGGCACGCGCTTAATCCTCAGGTCATCTGTCCACCCTGTGCCTGTGGGCGTTCCCTCCCATCCGCCTGCCCTGAGCCTTATCTTCGCGCAGGAAGCCGGCAGTATGTATTGCGCTCCTGAGCCGGAACCACCGTATGTTTTCGAAGATCCTGTCCAAGAACCTGTTGTAGACGTAAGAGAACCTATGTTATTGGAACCAAGATACGCATCCGTGTCAGAGTAATAAAGAACCGAGAATAAATACGTTCCCGCTGTCACTGTCGCGCGGATGTATCCCGAGATCCCGTAAACAGACCAGGAATTATTTGTTACGGAAAGCGTCTCCCCTTATCCCCCGTAAGCATTCGACCCTGTTGCGCGCAGTTTCAGGGACTTTGACCCGGTCCTGGCGACCGTAGTGTCCACAACCGCTGAACCGCTGTCCCAGAAAATCCAGCTGTTCTCGAAAGAGCAGTTGGAAACAAGGTTTTCGGAAATTACCTTTTCCGAACAGCCGGCCGTGAAAGTATCCCCTCCCGCGTATCCCGACCTGACAGTGAACGTGCACTGGCCGTTAGTATCGAGTATCTGCACTTCCGAAGGCAAGATCATGCTGTAAGCGTAGCCCCGGCTTGCCGTCAGGGTCACTGGCCTGTTCTCAACAGCAAAACCATTCGCGTCCATGATGAAAACCGAAACAGTGCAAACAGACGTTCCGCCGTCAGCCGGTATGGTATTCGCGCCCATGCGCAGGTATGAAACGGTTTCCGAGACAACGCGCGTCACGGAGACCACCTGGGTATCAGGCCTTAACCCCTGTCTGGAAACGGTTATAATAAATACCCCGGGCAAAGTATCCCTGTAATAGAACCTTCCGTCACCTGCTGAAAGATATATGTTTGTAGTGTCCTGCCAGGTGGTCGAGCTCGCGGAGAACCTGCCTGTCGCGGAAGAAGAGGAAAGAATTATGGTATCGAAGAAATCCGTTTTCTTCAGGTCGTAGTTATTCTGCGCCTCGACCGTGATCGTGTCCGAGGGGACTGAAACATCGGCTATCCTTTCAGGGCTTGTTATCGCAAGCTGCATCGCCGCTCCCTGCTCGATCCTGTACGTGAGGTATGACACGGCGCTTGAAAGGTTCTGCACAAGGCTGTTCCCGGTTGTTGTCTGGGAAAACCTTATATTGTATAATCCCTCTCCGGTTATGCTGGCCGTTGCGTCCTTTATCCTTTCGGCGTAAAGAGCTTCTGCGTCGTTATCAGTGGTGATGTAATCGGCATCTGCTGAGCCGACCCCTATTTTCAGCCTGCAGTCCGCGTTATACCCGGTGCTGTATTTCGCGTAAACGCAGGCGTTTATTATCGCGCCCAGGTTTGTATCAGGCAGGTAAATATTGTTCCGCAGTGTCCTTGTGTTTGACCAGGTATAAGTATCCTGTATGGAATAGCCTGAAGCCGCTCCGTAAAATACTGTTTTCTGCGCGCTGTCAGGGTTCTTCGGGTATTCGTAGGTATAAACAAGCTCAGCGCTCCTGCTCCCGCCTCCCGCGGCGCTCCAGTATGAGCTTACAATTATGTTATCCCCGTCTGAAACCGAGCCGAACTGAGGAGTAAGGTCGTATAATATATTCAACCCTTCAGCGACACCGCTGTTAAGAGCTCCGCCCTGCACCGCAAAAGACGTTGTGTTCAACCCGTTCTGCCCGAGGTTCAGGATTATTGCTCCTGAGTTCGTTACCCTGAAAACCGTGTAAATGGACCTTATAACCGGGGAAACCGTCTTTTCAGGGAAATAAATAGCCTGTGTGTAAACCTTTGCGGGTGATTCCGCGCCCGCGCTCACGATGTCTGTCTGGCCAAGGAACCTGCGGATCGTCTGGATAAGGTTCGCGCTCGCGTGGTAATTATACGAGTAGGTTATCACAAGCTCCGCGTTCAGGTCATAGATCGCGCCGGTGCCTGCTGCCGCATTTAATATCGAGAGGTCATTCTGCTGGTTGATGTTCGGCGGGTTGGTAGGCTTATATAGATAAAGGAATTCGTCAACTGTCCGCGCTGTGCCGTCAACCAGCTTCGCGCCTGCCTGGATGCTTCCGCTGTTCAGCGTGATATTCGCGTTCAGGGCATTGCCCACGCCGCTCGCGTAATAATTGCCCCTTATCTCATACCACGCGCTCTTTATCGTGAAGCCTGTCTCAGGAGTATACGGAGCGTGCGTGAAGGTCTGGGTATTCCCGACTGCAAGGGTCGCGCTGTTCGAGCCGGCGAAGTACCTGACGGTTTTCATCTGCATGTTCGCGGCTTCATCGTATTCGTATGTCAGGTACAGCTTCACGCTCTCGTTGTACCGGGTTGTCGGGATGCTCACTCCCACGTAATACGGCCCGTTGTTCGCTCCTGAGCCTGACATCCCGGAAAGCGCAGGGGTCGCGTTGTACCGCAGGCAAAAGTTCACGTCGTCGCCGGTATTCGCGACTGCAAGCGCCCCGAAAGTAGTTGTGTTCGCACCGTTCATACCTATGGCGCTGTTCGCCCCCACAGTCACAGCCCCTGCCTGGAACGCCACCTCAACGAACGCGGTGCGCAGCACAAACCCGGATTCGGGGATGTAAAGGTAAAACTTGGGGCTTGCGTATGAAACTCCGGAGTTCCTGTTCCCGGTTGCCTGGTCAATAAAATATTCCAAAGTTTTTACGGCTTTACCCGGGTAGGGCGGGTTGTCCGCTATGACAAGTATCTGCTGCGCGTCAGGCGCGTATCCCGGCCTTGAGACGGTTATGGTATGCGTGCCGGTCGCAGCGTCCTTGTAATAGAACTTGCCTGCTCCCGCATAGGCGTAAAATATGGTCACGTCTGTCCAGGGCGAGCTTGTCAGCGAGAACTTCCCGCTTGCGGATGACGACGTAAGGTAGACCTTTTCGTTGAACAGGACGTCGATGTTTCCGGTCTCGTCCTGCGCCTCGAAATCTATTTCGCTTGTGGGGTTGTTCTGCAGGACAGAGATCGGGTAGGAAGTGAACTTAAGGCGGGTTGCCGTGAAACGCACCGGGTAGGCCCTGGCGTTGTAATCGCCCCTTATTTCCTCCAGGGACAAAGCCCGGCTGTATATCTTAAGCTCGTCTATGATGCCGTTAAACATCGAGTTGTAGTCAAGCCACCCTATGCGCACAGGCTGGCTGTTTACCGCGAGCAGGCCTGTGTGCGGCACAGTCCTGTCCGTGTCCCCGTTAATGAACATCTTTAGGTTGAACCCGTCATAAGTGAACGCCACGTGGTACCACCTGCCTGTTAAGAGAGCGGCAACACCGTCGTCAACACCGGCCCCGCCCCCGTAGGTCATGGTCACGCAGAGCCTGTGGTTTGACTGCCTTACGAAAAACCTCATGTTGTTGTACTCGGTCTTGTTTATTATCTCGTTGTGGAATCCCGCTGACGGCGAGAAAACGTTAAGGTAGATCCATGCCATAACGCTTATTTCCTCGGTTATGTCAAGCGAAGGAGTATCTGGCACTGTAAGGTAGTTGTCCTTTCCGTTGAACATCAGGCCAGGCCCGAACTTTCCTGCGGCAAAATACGGCGGGTTCGAGGAGAACAGGGCGTTGTTCTTGTTGCCTGAAATATCATAGGTGCAGGTGCCGTCATAGGTGCTGAAATCCCAGATCGCGGCTGCCCCTGACCTGTCGATTATCCTTGAAACTGTTGCCCCGTCGCAGAACGCGGTTATGGTATCCCTGCCGAGATAACCTGAAAAAACGTTCCACGTGCACTGCCCTGAACCGTCGGTCGTTTGCGCGGACCCGGGAATGAAAACATCAGAGTCCGCCCTTGCGGAAGCAAGCGTGACCGCCACTCCCGCGATCGGGTAACCGAAAGTATCCGTGATCACCACTGTAACGCTTGAACCTGAAATTCCGTCCGCCTTGATCTTTGTCGCCGTGAAAACCATGCAGGAAATAGTCTCGTTCCTGGACTGGCCCAGCACAGAAACAACCGATGTATCTGCGATGAGAAGCCCTGTTTTTGAGACCGTGACCGTGTAGACCCCCGCGCTGTTATCCCTGTAATAGAAATATCCGTAGCCTGATACCATGCTGACAGATGCCGCTCCCCAGGTCAGCCTGTCAAGCGAAAAACTGCATCCTGAGGACGAGCAGGTAATGGCAGCCGTATCCGTGAAGAACGGGGATTTCTTTCCCGTGAATCCCTGGATCTCGACTGTAAGGGCAGGTGAAGGGTTATTCACTGTTATGGAAAAGGAATCAGGGACAAGCAGGATCCTGCCGGAGAAGAACGCGTTGTATTCCTGGCGCACGTAATATGAAGCCCTGACCTCGTAACTGCTCAAAGCTCTCCGGTAAACCCTGACCTCGTCAATATAGCCGTTGAATGTTGTCAGGTACCTGCCTATCAGAAGCTGGCTGTCATTGGTCAGGAGTAAACCTGTGCGGCTGACCTGTTTGTCCAGTTCCCCGTTCACGTAGAACGCAAGCGTTGTCCCGTCATATGTGTATGCGACGTGATACCACCTGCCCGCATCCAGGGCGGTTGTGCCTGAGTCGTCGAAGGTTGAGCCGCCGTAGTTCTGGCTTACGTGCAATGCGCGGTCTGTCTGCCCTATGTAGAACCTTATAATGTTCGAAGCCCTGGACATGATCTCGCTGTTCACGGTGAACGAGTTCACGTTGACCCACGCCTCAACCGTGATCACATCCGTCACGTCAAGCGTGGGGCTGTCAGGCACGAAAACGTAGTTGGATAGGCCATTCAGTTTTATGCCGGGCCCGAACCTTGCCGCGGCGCGCAGCACCGAGGTATCCGAGAAATACGCTGTGTTGCTGTTCCCGGAAACGTCAAAAGTGGCAGTCCCGCTCTTCTCATTGAACCGCCAGATGCCGACTGCCTGCGGTTTATACAGATAAATACATCTGTCTATAGTTTTGGACTCGCAGGAGGCGGTTATCATAACTCCGCCAGTGTATTCCGATCTTATGGAATAGGTGCATTGACCGTTTGTGTCGGTTGTCTGGGATCCGGAAGGGCTTAAGGTATCGGAATCTTCCCTGTCAGTGGAAATGGCGACGACCCTTCCGGCGAGCGGGACGCCGCTGTTCGACTGCACCGTTACGGTTACCGAACACGAAGAAACCCCGTCGCTTGAAATGAGGAAAGAGCTCAGTATCAGGTGCGACGCGTTCTTACTCACAGTTGTGTCAGCCGGAAGCGTGAAAGTGCACAGCGTGTGCAGGTCATAGGGCTGGATCAAGAATGTCACTATCATGGGCGAGACCGTGCTTGACGCTGTCTGCATCAGGACGCGGTTATTCGAAAGGTCAACAAGCTTCTCGAACTGTTTAAGAGTGCGGGTTATTGTCAGGGTAACGGTGCATTTCGCCGGGTTGTCGTTCACGACCGCGATCCTGTCCGCGAACCATTTCACCCACAGGGTCGCGCCCACGGGCAGGGTCGAAGTAGCGCCGTCGAAATTAGCGGGCGCCACCATCGGCAGGCCCCGGAACGCGCGGGAAAAACCCCTCAACCCGTGCTCCTGGCCGAACGTCCCTCTTTCCCAGGAAAAAGCTTCCATTGTCTGGGCGTTGGATTTCCATACTGAATAAGTAAACGGCTGGAAAAAGTATCTTTTCAGAGGCTGCATAGTGGCAGCGCCCCAGAAATTCGCCCACGCGCCCCCCAGCTCGCTTGAACCGCCTGAATACCCGTATTCCTCCCAGTAATTCTGGTAAACCTCCATCGCGTAACCTTCCTGCGACGTGAAGTATCCGGCGACCTCAGGCCTGTAGTCCCATACTTTCCAGGCCCAGGGATTCGTGGCGTACCAGCCTCCCACATTCGTGAAAAATTCCCCGCCTCCCGCGAAAAACCCCCTTTGCAGAACAACCCCGGTGTCACCCGTGAAGAAATTCGGGTTATAGCCCGAATAGCGCAGGATGTCAAGGGTCGATGTTCCGTAATTCACGCAGCTTATGTTCCTTCCCGGGGCTTCGGAAGGAAGGTCAAAGCTCACCCACAGGTCCCAGTCAGAACGGTAGGTCCGCAGTTTGTCCCTCATCGAAAGCCAGAAAGTCCTGACCCGCGTGCATCTCCAGTCTATCCATTCGCTCCAAAAACCGCTGTACCTCAGCCACGAGTGCGCTGTTCCGGGCGGGCTTAACGGCGCGGCCCGTCCCATCTCGGCGTTATACTGACTGATGTCCCACTGCGAGTATCCTGACATTTCCTCGGACATCCCTGATTCTGGGTTGCCGATGTAATTAAAACCGATCTTCCCGTTGCTCCTGAACCCTACGGCGGGAACGCACGAATACGGCGACGCGATGTTAGCGATCTCTGCCAGCAGGTCTGACATAACGCTCTGGGCCTCAGGCCGCAGCGGGTCAGGCAAAGAATCTCCGAAGAAACTTGTGTAGGCGTTTGCCCTGTTCAGCTGGTACGTGAACGTTGTCCAGGTATCAGCGCCTGTGGGCGGATGCTCAAGAGATGTTACTATCGGAACAACGGCGATATTATTCTGCTGCGCCCTTGGAAGGAGGTCAGCCAGGGAACTGTCTGCCTGCGTGAAGAATTTTGAGCCGGCGTAATGCGCTGTGCGGCTTATGTCGGACCCGTCTATCGCGTTCATCTTGACTTCGTTCAGCCCGGTGAACTTAAGATACTCGATAAAGGGGTCCATGTTGGACGCTATGCCGGTGCTGGTGCGCCCGTAAAGGGTATACATATATTCAGGGGCTGAGTAGTAAATACCGATGCGCCTGACCGGGTAACCAGCCCTTTCATACACGTCCAGGGGCTTATCCGTGAAGTCATCCAGGATATCCAGCACCCACACCTGCGAGACCGCGCCCCCTGAATTCGCAAGTATTGTGGTCTCGTACCCGGACCAGGACACGGTGAACGTCACTTCTGTTGCCCTGGGGTAGAACACGAACATGAAATTGAACGCCTGGGTATCGCAGGGGTGATTCCTTCCCGTATATACCCCGCCTCCGACGTTGTCCCAGGGCGGCTGTATGCGGACCGTTGTATACCGCTCCTGGTCATTCACTGTCTGGGCTACAAAAACGTGGGGGTATGTGGGCCGGGTTATGTTCACCCTGTATATATAATAGCATAATGAGTCCATGTTCGCGGTCACGCGGTAAACCCTGCCCCCTATGGTCAGGAGCCTTGATGTCTTGCCAAGCCCGTTGTCGTTGCTGAACCCGTGGTCGGTGTTCTGGCAGTTGATGTAATCTTTTAACTCTGTGCGGATGATATCCTGGTTTAGGCCGAAGGATATGATCTCGTTTATCGGGGTGTCTTCCTTCAGTTCATTGAGCTCTGTTGCGAGGGATGGATCCCATTTACAGTAATAAATGCCGTTGCTGCCGTTAACGCAGATGAACTCCTCGTCGTCGTAAATAAGGTGCTTGCCTGACGTGACGTACCAGTAGTGGTCTGCGCCGTACTGGTCAGTGAACACCCCGCTTGCCAGGAACTGCGCCGAAGCTATCCCCTGCCACGCTACGGCTAACAGGAAAATTACGCCCAATAACTTCATTATCTTAATTTTGCCCATTTTTGCTTTAATGTAGCGGCGCGCCTTAGGCGCACATGTCCCAAAGGGACCCCTTTGGGGTAACTCAGGGCTTTAGCCCTGAATGCATTACAAGTTGTGTTCAAAAATTTAAAAAGTGTCCTGAATATTGCTTATTTTCTAATATGTTTAAAAGTAGTGCCTGTCCCTTATTTATGTCCCTTATTTATTTGGCAAGGACTACCGTTCCCGCGCGCGCCCAGGTGCCGGTTATTACCTGGAACACGTACAGCCCCACCGGGCACATCCTTCCCCCGTCATCAAAGCCGTCCCAGTACGGTATCGAGAACGCTCCTGGCCCCGCGTCGCCGTCAAAAAGAATGCGCATAAGCATTCCCTTCATGCTGTATATCTTCGCGGTCACCCGCGCTGTTCCGGAAAGAATGGGAAGATTGAGCAGCACTGTCTTATCGTTCCTCCCATCCCCGTTAGGCGAGAACGGGTTGGGGCAGAAACCGATGGATGCCGGAGCGATGGGGTTGGCGTCGCAGTCGATGAAAAGCAGGCTGTCGTCAATGTATTCGGACATCGTCTCCCCTGTTGCCGACCGCAGGTTGCTGATCTTCACAGTGCAGAAACCGTTGCCGGTCCCGCCGTCCACAGTGGTGAAAACAACCCTGTAATGCTCGCTGTCTGACCACGCGCCCCTAAGCCACCCGACGCCCGCAGCTCCCTTGGTCGACTTATACGTGGCCGCGCCGTCAACCGTGAACTCAACGGTCGGGGTCTCGGACTTCTGCATATCCTCCGAAAAATAAACGTCAAAGGTCAGCGGTCCTGTCCTGACCGGCGAAGCAGGGCTTATGGTTATGCTCTTTATGAACTGGGGCACGACCTCAAGCGTTGAAAGGTAGGCGCCTGAACTGCCGAACTTCGCCCTATACTGGAAATATTTTTCAAGGTCAACCGTGCCTTTTGCGGGGCATTTCACCCATCCGGCGGTCGCAAGCGTTGAAGTGCTCACCGAGCTCCTTGCCTCAAGGTCCACGTTCGCCTGCGGGTTCCACTGGAACTTGTATTTCCTCGCGAACCCTCCGTCAAAAGCGTCCGACAAAACAGAAACAGAGTGCTCGGAGATCTCGGACTGGCTCAGCGCCCGGTTGTAAATGCGCACCTCGTCTATCTTCCCGTTGAAAAAATCGGTGCCCCCGGTATATATTCCTATCATGAACGCGTTTGTGCCTGTTGTCAGCGCCCCCGCGCAGACAACCGAGCCGTCAACAACCCCGTCCAGGTACAGCGTGACGGATTTTCCGTCGTACGTGAAGGCAACGTGGTACCATTTGCCTGTCACAAGCACGGTGCCTCCGTAAGCCATCTGGTTTGTTCCCCCGATAACGTTATAAAGCGACAGCTTGTGGTCCTCCTGCTTTGCCCAGAGCCTGAGCACATTCCAATCCTTGCCGCAGATCTCGTTGTGCATGCCGGCTACAGAGGAAAACCCGTTGATGTAGATCCAGGCCTCGAATGTTATCGCATCGGCCATGTGAAGGCTTACCGCATCAGGGATGTTTATATAGTCGTTCACCCCGTCAAAAAGCAGGCCTGTGCTGAACCTTCCCTGAGCCCACGCAGCCCCGGATATCGTGCCGTTATTAGTGCCTGTCGCGTCAACCGCGGCTGCGCCCGCTCCCTCGTTGAGCCTGAAAGCCGACACAAGCCCGCTCTCAACCTGGATGCCGGAACTTTTTTCCGTCAGGATCCCGTGCGCCGGCGCGCAAAAGCAGATCGAGATTAAAATTAAGATTGAGGTTTTAATGCCATTACGCATCGAAGATATCCTCCTTCTTTGAATTCTCACCCCCTCTTTGAAAAAGAGGGGTTGGGGGAGATTTCATTCCTCTGAAAACTATTTCCCCTCTTTGTAAAAGAGGGGTTAGGGGAGATTTCATTCCTCTGAAAACTATTTCCCCTCTTTGAAAAAGAGGGGTTGGGGGAGATTTCATTCCTCTGAAAACTATTTCCCCTCTTTGAAAAAGAGGGGTTGGGAGAGATTTCATTCAATATTTTTTCAAGCACCCCCTCCATATTCTCAAAAACTTCTCTGTCAGAGAATCTCAGAACTGTGAAACCTAACTTTTTCATATATCCGTCTCTCGATTTATCTCTTTCTTCCATGTTCTTGTCATAATGCTGTCCTCCGTCAAGCTCTATGACCAAACCTGACTTTGGGCAGTAGAAATCAACGATAAAATCTCCTATGGGCTTCTGCCTGTAGAATTGACATTTCTCCAACTGTTTATTTCTAACCTTTGACCATAGTTGTTTTTCCGCTTCGGTCATATTTTTTCTGAGCTGTCTGGAATATTTTTTTAGATGCTTTTTATAATAAAGCACAGTTCAGAAATCCCCCTCATTCCCCCTTTCTTGAAGGGGGAGGTTCAGAAATCCCCCTCATTCCCCCTTTCTTGAAGGGGGAGGTTCAGAAATCCCCCTCATTCCCCCTTTCTTGAAGGGGGAGGTTCAGAAATCCCCCTCATTCCCCCTTTCTTGAAGGGGGAGGAGTTATTTTACAATCGAAAGGGTATGCAAATCGTATGCTCTCATTTGAAGGGTCACTTTTATTTCCTTCGCAGTTCCTGCGCTCCCTTCCGCGAGCACACGGTTGTTCGCAAAATCAACCAGTTTTTCGCCCGCAGCCAAAGCCCGGGGTATGCGCAGGGATACGGCGAATTCCTTGTCGGAGTCGTTCACGACCGCAAGCCTGTCAGCGAACCACTTAACGTAAAGCGTCTCGTCAGGCTTCGGTGTGATATCCCCGTCAAAATTAATTGGGTCCACCGCGGGAATAGCCCTGTATGCCCTGGCGAAAGCGCGCAGGTCGTGCTCATGGCCGAAGCTTCCCCTTTCCCATGACATAAGCGCCAGCGCGTAGGCATTTGTTCTCCTTATAGAATACGTAAGCGGCTGGAAAAAATAGCGCTTTAAAGGCTGGACAGTCGCCGCACCCCAGAAAGGAACCCACGCGCCGCCGAGCTCGCTTGCCTCTCCCTGGTAGGAGAATTCCTCCCAGTAATTCTGGTAGAACTCGCAGGCGTTCCCGTCAGGGTTATCGTAGAAACCCGCGACCTCAGGCAGGTAATCCCACGCTTTCCACTTGAACCTGTTCCTTCCGTAATTTGCCTTGTCCTGGCCGAAGAAAAATTCCCCTCCGCTTATGAACATCCCTCTCTGCACGACCATCCCCTTCTCTCCCTTGAACATCCTCGCGTCATAACCGCTTGCGCGGAAAACGTCCAGCGGGCTTGTTTTCCCGTCCACCCATTTCAGGTTCCTTCCGGGGGATTCTGACGGAAGGTCGGTGCTTATCCAGAATTTCATGTCCTTCCTGTATGAATTGACCAGGTCCCTGCATTTAAGCCAGAACTGCTTTGTCCTCCTGCATCTCCAGTCGATCCATTTTTCCCATGCGTTGGATTTAAGCCACTCATACGCCGCGCCCGGATCCTTGTCAGGAATCTTCACGCCGGTTTCCTTCTCAAATTCCCGCAGGTCCCATTCGGAATAACCCGACTCTTCCTCTGAAAGCGCCTCCGGCGAACCCGCGAAACACAGCCCTATTTTTCCGTTCACCCTGAACCCCGCGCCAAGCACGTATTTGAATTTGCTCACGGGCCCCGCGATCTCTTTCAGCAATGTGAACATCAGGTCCTGCACCTCAGGCCTTAGCGGGTCAGGCAAAGGATAATTGAAGAACGAAGTAAGCCTGCCGTCTTTGCGCACCTGGTAGGAATCTTTTGACCACCCGGGATGGTCAAGCTTCTGGTCATACGTGCCTTCTTTCCTGTAAAGCTCCTTGCATTTTGAAGCGCCTGTAAGCGAGGTGATTATCGGGACAGTGTATATATGTTCTTTTTCCGTGAGAGGCAGCAGGTGTTTGAACAGGTCCATGCCTCCGAACGAGAAATATTTTGAAGGGTGGAAAGTGGAACCCGTGTTGTCCCCTCCGTCTATCGCGTTGTATTCAAGCAGGTTAAGGCCGCAGAACTTCAGGTAGTCAATAAAGCTTCTCAGGTATTCGGGATTGTTCCCTTTGAACCCGTACAGCTCGTACATGTAAGGAGGGTGGGTGTAATAGATCCCTATTTTGCGCTCGGGAAGATCTTTCTTGACACTGATGTCCACAGATTTTTCATAAAGCATATCTAATATCTCCAGGACCCATACCTGCGAGACAGCCCCGCCTGAAGCAGGCAAGATCTCAAGCTCGCACGGCAGCCTTGAAACAGTGAAGGTGATCTCCTTGTCCCGCGGGTAGAACATGAACATGAAATTGAAAGGCTTGCCGTCCAGCGGGTATTCTCCGCCTGTGTAAACCCCGCCGCCCACATTGCCCCACGGCGGCTGTATGCGGATGCTCGTGTACCTTTCTATGTCGTTTATTGTCTGGGCTACCAGCACGTACGGGTAACCCGGCCGCTTCAATGTGGCGCGGTATATATAATAGGAAAGCTTCTGGCGGTTGGACGTGACCCTGAACCTTCGGCCTGCTATGTCCAGGATCTTTGTCTGGCCTCCCAGGCCCCCGTCATCCGAAAAATCGTGGTCTTCCTTTGAGCAGTCAATATGGTCAACAAGCTCGCAGCGGATTATGTCCTGGGTGATCCCGGACTTTTTTATCTCCTCTATGGCAGCGCCGTCTTTCAGGTCCGCGAGCACCGGCTTCCATTCGTCCTTCACGTTCGCCCTGCAGAAATAAACCCCGTCGCTTCCCTTTACGGGGATAAGGTCTTCCCCGTCATAGCTCAGGGTCCCGTCGCCTGTTACGCCCCAGGGATGGTCTTTCCCCTGCATATCCGTGAAAATCCCCTTTGCCTGGAACTTCGCATCTGTCTGCGTAAAACTATTTCTGGGCATGCCTGCCATCTTCGCCTCCGTTTTCTGCGTCATCTCTATTGTGTTCGCCGCACCGGGTTTAGCATTCGCGAAAAGGCTTCCGGGCAGCTCAACCACCATCTCGTATTTCCCGGGGTTAAGCATGTAGGTGCAGTAAAATTCCGGGTGCACCGTAACCTTCTGGGTGATCAGCGAACCCACGTTCCATTTTGAGGACGGGATCTCAGGCTCTGCCTTCGAAAGCATTATCTCTTTATTCTCCTTCCTTATTTTCACCACGAAAGGAAGGTCTTCCTTGATCTTCTCGCTTATCTTAAAGGAAATATTGAAAGAGAAGTCCCTGCCGATCTCGACTGACTGGGGAATTTCTATATTTTCAACTATGATCTTCAGTTTCGGCCCCATGTACGGCAAGATCCATTTTCCATCAACCTGCGGGCCCCAGGGCTCGCATGGATGCTGGCCCAGGGAAACCGGTTTCAGCCAGTCCATGTCGTTGAACGCGGGCTCCTGCCACCCGGCTGCTTTTTTCAGAGAGAATTTCCAGTCTGTGTCGGTCCTGATCAGGATATGCTTTGTTTTGCTGTAAACCGCGCCTTCAACAAGCATGCCGCCAAATCCCGGCGGGTCGTAGTTCGCGGCTTCAAGCGCGATCACGTTCTTCCCCGGGACAAGCAGGCCCGCGATAGAATAGACCTTCGGCGTGTACCAGTCGTCGTGCGTTCCCGCTTCTTTGCCGTTCACGTAAAGGACGTATGAATTGTCAACGCTGACAAAAAGGTTCGCGTCAAGGACTTCGTCCGGTATGTTTATGGTCTTGCGGAAATAAACGGTTGTTTCAGGCTCGTTCGCCTGCGGCCATATCCAGCTGGCTGTGAAATCAGACGACATGTTCACTTCCTTAACTTCCTTCTTCTGCCTTACCTTCCTTACGCCCGGAAGCGTGAACTTGGAATCAGGGAAGAAATAGATCTTCAAATTGTCCAGCCTGGCCTTGCACACCTCGTTGAAGAATGAAAATCCCCCGCTTTTTACCTCATCGTCCTCGTAATTGGCAACCTCCTGCCCGTTCACGTATCCCTTGAACTTGCTCCCTTTTATCACCACCTTCACGTTATACCATGTTTCCGGGTCCTGCCTATCCCCGAACTGGTCACCATCCATCTTCCACTGGACCTCAGGGTCGGTTTTCAGGAACCCTGACTGGTATTCCGGGCGGGTGTCTATGCGGAACATATAGAACTTTCCGGTGTTCTCGTCTATCCTGTATTTGAAATCTATGATGCCGTTCCCCTCAATATAAACGTCAGCCTCTATTATCGCGTTGTCAAAAGAAAGCCTCGGTATCAGCGTTTCCTTGTCCACTACCAGGTACCCGTTCTTCGTGCTCTTTGACGGCAGGCCCAGGTTCGCTATGGTGGTCCCTGAAAAAGTCTCCTCTATCGCGGGTTTCAGCCCTTTCTGCTCCGGGATCTCCTTGCTGACCAGACCTTCAGTGGTCAGTGGCGAGTGGTCTGTGGTCAGCTTAGCTGCTTCATCACTTTTGTCTTTTTTCTTGTCTTCCTTTGATTTCAAATCCCCTCCTTGTTTTTCACTCTGACTCGGCGCCTGCCCGCCAACGCTTTCTGGGCGGGACACGTTGACACGTTGACACGCTTTAAGGACTTCTTCCGCGCTGAGCGCGCGGCTGTATATCTCGACTTCGTCGATATACCCGTTAAAGCACGAATTCTCCGCCCTCCATGACGCGTCATTACCGAAAGACAGCGGGTCCCCGCCTGTTATATCCCCAAGTTCCTCTGCAACGCTTCCCTCCGGCTTCCCGTCAATGTATATTGTGATCGTTTTTTTCTTCGCATCCCTCACACCGGCAAGATGGTGCCATGCGTCATTGTTTATCCTGATTTTTGAAAAAGCATATATCCCGCCTTTTCCCTCAGACCATATCTGGAAGAACGCCCTGCCAAGCGAATCAGCCCCGAACCCTCCCATTCCAAGGCCCCAGAACATCCTGGGGCTTGCTGCCGAGTCCTTGCGCACAATAACCTTATCCCCTTCTTCAGCCTGGGGCTGCTGCGAAGTTTTTACCAGAGCTGTTACTGTCCAGCTCTTTTCCCCCGGGTTCAGTTCTTCTGCCGAGGGGATCGAGACCATCGCGTTGCCGCCGAACTGCAGGCAGAAACCGGCAACTCCCACTGCCCAGTCCGCCTCTTCGTTCTTCCCGTGATTTTTATTCTTACTCGAATCCTCAACATCCTCCCCTTTCCCCTCGTCCATCTTCCAATAACCCACTAAATCAGTGGTCAGTGGCGAGTGGTCAGTGGTCAGTTTAGCCGCTTCTTTTGGTTCTTCACTTTTGTCGCCACTTCGGCGACCCGCCGTTGAGGCGGGACTTTTGCCTTTTGCCTTATCTTCTTCAGCATTCAACTTTGAGCTTTCAGCTTTGAGCTCGCTTGCTATTGCAAGCGCGATCTCGTCCACGGATAGAGCGCGGTTGAAGATCTGCACTTCGTCTATCAGCCCGTTAAAGCACGACATCTCTCCTCTCCAGGAAGAATCGTTCCCGAACGAAAGCGGTTCGCTGCCGCCAAGTTCGCCAAGGTTCTCCGCGGACGCGCCTTCAAGTTTTCCGTCAACGTATATTGTAATTGTTTTTTTCTTCGCATCCCTTACTCCAACAAGATGGTGCCACTTGTCATCATTTATTTTTGTTTTTGAGGACGCATACGCGCTTCCCGCATCCTGGACCCAGACCTGGAAGAACGCCTTGCCGATGCTGTCTGCGGCGAAACCGTACATTCCCAGGCCCCAGAACACGCGCGGTGTCTCTTTCGTGTCCTTTCGCACAACTATCTTGTCCCCTTCTTCAGCAGCGGGTTCATGCGAAGTCTTCACCCATGCCATAACTGTCCAGCTTCCTGAACCCGGATTTAGATTATCTGAGTGCGTAACTTCGACTATCGCGTTGCCGCTGAATTGTAAACACGACCCTGTCTTCCCAGCTGTCCACTCTGCACCGTCAATATTCCCATCATTTCCTGCCTTGGTCCCATCCCCTGCCTTCTCCCCTTTTCCCTCGTCCATGGCCCACGAGCCCACTAAACCTTCAGTGGCCAGTGGCAAGTGGTCAGTGGTCAATTTTACTGCTTCTTTTGGCTCATCACTTTTGACTTTTGTCCGCCCGTCAGTTTTATCAGCGGGCGAGACCTCGCCCCGATGCTCATCGGGGCGGGCGATTTGACCTTTAACCTCGCTGCCGAATTCCTGCTTGATCTCATCAGCAGTAAGGCAGCGATCGTAAACTTTCACTTCGTCGATCATTCCGTTAAAATAGTTCCCGTAATACGATGTCTGGGTCGCACACTCGCCGATCATGAAGCTGGCGTCGGAAGAAAGGATGGTGGCAGACCCGGCTTTCTTTTCCACCCCGTCAAGATAAAAAGTCACTGACTTACCGTTGTCTATCACAACCGCGATATAAAGCCACTGTTCCGTTTTTAAGCTTCCCAGGCCTGAAGGTATCATCTGATGCGACCCGTCTTTATGAAGGTCCAGGACAAGGTCCCCGCCCTGCGAATCGCACCTTATAAGGATATTATACCCGCCCTGTGTTTCCGTTATCTTGGACACGATGCTGTTGTGCCCTTCCTTATTGCCCAGATATATCCATGCGGTAATGGTCTTTTTTACTCCTTCACCGATATCAAGGCTTGGGTCAGACCCGCAGTCAACGTACGCGGCAACGCCGTCTAACGAAATGCTTTGCCCGGATCTCCCCTTTTCCCACGACGCGCCGTTTATGGTCCCGTTGTTCTTGCCTGTCTCGTCCTTCGCCTCGTCCCCTCTGCCCTCGTCGAACTTCCAGTGCGACACCAATCCTTTTTCCGCGGCTTGGCAGTTGAAGGTTGAAGGTTGAAGGTTAAAGGTTAAAACCAAAGCTAACAATAAAAATAATAAATGCCTGAATCTTTTCACAAATCCTCCTTTTCCATCATTATCGGTGTAATCATCTTTTATAATCTGTGTAATCTGTGGTAAAAACTTTTTCATCCTATCTCCTTTATAAATATAGTTTTTCAAGACTTTCCTTACTTTCCTCCCCATCGACGGGGGAGGACTAAGGTGAGGGTGAAATCTATTACTCAATAATTTCTACAAAAAAGATTACCACGGAAACACGGAAGTATGGAGGCATGGTCGCCGCTGCGGCGACCCGCCGAAGTGGCGGGAGACTACCTTATAAGCCTTTGGCTTTTACAAATGACTCGTGACACATGACCAATGACTGCAGTTAAACCACAGGTGAACACCGGTTAACACTGTATTACTGTAACTCAAACCTTCAGGTTTGAAAATTTTAGATAGATTCAATTTTGTTTGAGCCTTTCAATAAACTGATTTAATGTCAAGAAATCCTTGTTTGGAAATAAAGTTTTACTCGCTTCTCTCATAAATCCTTTTTCATTAGAAACTATTCCGTCAACCTCATTAAGGTAAATTAAATGTTTGATATCATCAAGAACGTTAGGATCGTAGTGTGGTTCCTGTTCTGAAACCATAAAGTACCAGTAATAATAGGGACAGGCACTATTATTATAACTGTTATTTTTCAATATGTTTAATTGAATTTTGATTCTGTGGCAATGCAATCGCTGCAATTCAGGCTCAATAAATTGAGCCCCTACAAAATCCCCCTCAATCCCCCTTTTACAAAGGGGGAACTGCTATGGGCGACCAAGGTCGCCCCTACATACCCCTCACCCCGCCCTTTCCCGCAAGGGGCGAGGGTATTCCCTTTAATAATAGGGACAGGCACTAGTTCTAAAACCTTTATTTTAAAAGACTATTCACGATACTTTGTTAAGAATTAGATTGCCGCGCCCTTCGGGTCCAATGGACAATGACTTTTACCTTTAAATATTTTTTCAGGGCTAAAGCCCTGAGTTACGTATACGCCTAAGGCACACGGCTACATATTTATTTAATTTTGCCTTACACCTTATCCGCCCCGATCAATATCGGGGCGAGACCTCGAACCTATTCCAACCTCGTAGGTTGGAAGGTTTTTTCCAGGATGTCTATGTCTCTTTTCATAAGGCTTTTTAAGGGCTTCCTATCCGTCCTGTCGTATATATCCTTTAATTCCTGCAAACGGTCTGTAGCCTTAAATTTTGTTAAAAGGTCAAAGGCGTATATCCTTATCATATCCGAAGGCGGCATTACGCTTGGATGGGTGGAACCCGGCAGAAGGACAACTTCTTTCTCTTTTCCTGCCACGCTTACCAGCTGGTCTTTGACTTTTTTTAGCATCTCCGCTTTTTCCCCTGACAGCAGCTCTTCTTCATATAACTGCAGGGCTTCTATTCCCAGCACCACTTCCGGATATTTCACAGTTACCTTTTTGTTATCCGCGAGATACTGCAGCAGATCCAGATATCCCTGCAGTTTTTCCGCGGTTTTCGGGCGCATGATTTTCATTGTGTATGAATCCCATGTTAATTCTTCTCCGGATGAAACCCGCGGTAAAAGAATTAACGCCGTAAAAATCAATAAAAGGATATTAATATTGAATTTATATAATCTCATATGCCCTTTATGGGCGGGCAAGCCCGCCCCTACGCGCCCCCTCACCTACTTATCTACTTATCAACATATCCACGTATCAACTAATCGCAAACCTAAAGGTTTGCCCTACATATTTGTCTAATTTTGCCTTACACCTTATCCGCCCCGATCAATATCGGGGCGAGACCTCGCCCCAAAGGGGCGGGCGATAAGATTCCTTGTTGTTGCTCTGACACGTTGACACGCTGATACGTTGACACGTTATTTTATTTTCACCCGGAATTTAACCACCCTGGCTTCGCCCGGAAAGATCGTGTTGATAAGCCATCTTAATCCCTTAACGTTTTCAATACCCGGTTGAATACCCCACGCCTGCCAGTTCGCATCGCTGTCCATGGCATATGCCCAGGAATCAGAACCTGACGCGGTTTCCATTGAAATGAATTCCAGGGCTGAGAAATACAGGGTATCGAAAACAACCGTGTCGGTGATCACAACTCCGGACGCGCTCTCTGTGCCAGTGTTCAGGATCGTGATCCTGCACTCAATGATATCCCCGGGATTCACCGCTACCAGTCTGCCTGAAATATTCGTGCCGAGATTTTTCATTTCTTTTGTTACTTCAAGTACCGGCATGATCACATAAAATTCAAAACTCGCTAACAGATCAAGCTCCGGCTGGTAAACCGTGATCAGCGGTATCCCTCCCTGTTTATCCCTGTAATAGAACGCCAGCTGCCCGGAGGTGAATGTGACAGTAGCCACATCGTTCCACGGAGTGTCGCTTATTGAGAACCTGCCGGTGGGGAAACTGGAGGTCAGAGAAACCACCTCATTGAAATTCACGGCTGTTTCACTGCTAAGCCCCTGCGCGATCACTTTTATCTTCGGGGATATGCCGGCGTTTGAAACCCAGAAAATGTCAGTGGCAAACACGAGCTGCGCCGCAGTCACTGTTTCCTGCTGCGAGCCTGTTTCAAGGTCAGCCGAAGGTATCGACACCTTTATCACCGGGTTGTTCATAGCGTTGTCCCTGTAAAAGAAACCCGCGCTGCCGCCTGAAAGCTGGACTGAATTCACAGGCACCCAGGGAGTATAGTTTGCGGAGAACGAACCTGAATCAGAAGTCGTTGAAAGATCTATTGCTGTATCAGGATACGTGGGGTCAGCCCCGCCCAAAGCCCCGCCTGCTGAAACGGTTATCTGCAACGAGATCGTTCCCACCTTCATCTTGACACCCGGGGTCAGAAACACCAGGTTTATGGCTGAGAAGCAGGGGCTTATCCTGGATTCATACAGTGCCTTAAGCTCTTCCTTATTAAGAGCGCGGGTGTAAACACCTGCCTCATCAATATAACCCGTGAAATAGGTTGAGTAGTCGTCAGGCGGGACCTGCCTTCCCCCTATGATAAGCGGTTCGTTGTTGGCTGAGATCGGGGCAGTGCCGGGCCTTGACGCTGCTTCAACATTGTTCACGTATATCTTCTTGTTCTTCCCGTCGAAAGTGGCAGCGACAAAAGACCACTGGTTGAGGGGCACGCTGCCCCCCATCGCGTAGTTCACCCACCCGTCCTGCGAGCTTATCAGGAACCTTACAACTCCGCCTGAATTAATGTCCATTTTGTAGGTGTTTTCCTTTGCCATGACGGTGCGCTCGTTAGGCCCGTACGCGGTGGGATAAACCCACGCGTAAAGCGAAAGCTCCCCTGCCGCGTCCAGGCTGGGAGCGTCCGCAACTATCACATACTGGTTATTTGAGCCGTTGAACTGCAGGCAGGAATTTGTTTTTCCTGCCGCCTGCCATACAGGCAGGCTCGCGGAAAACTGCGCGTTGTTCCCGTTGCCTGAAATGTCCCGCGCGATCGCGCCAAGGTTTTCATCCATGCACCAGATGCCGGCTGCCCCTGATCTCTGTATGCCTCTTAAAACAGGCATGCCTCCGCAGAATACGGCAACCGTATCAAGGCCGGCGTATCCGGAACTTATAAGCCAGGTGCATTGCCCGTTCTCGTCAGTCGTTTGTGCGGACCCGGGAAGAATCACATCAGAGTTCGCCCTTGCAGAAGCAAGGGTGACTTCCGCTCCCTGGACAGGATAGCCGAACGTGTCGTTTATCGTTATGGTCACTGTGCACGCGTTATTCCCATCCGCCCGTATCCTAGAAGAACCCAGCGCGTATAAGGAATTCGCCAGGACTATTGATGGCGCGTAGATAGTGCCGGCGATTGTGTCAGCTGAAAGCTGAAAGCTGAAAGCTGAAAGTGTTACATTGCCAACAGAAGAATCTTTGTAATAGAAGGATCCGGCGCCGGCTGAAAGTGTGATATACGTTTCGTTCGTTGCACTCCACTGCAGCCTATCCGCGGAGAAACGGCCGTCCGCAGAACTGGAAGACAGGCCGCAGGTCCCGCCGAAATTCTCGTCCTTCATCCCGTAGGAATTGCGCGCTTCTATGTTTATGCCAGCGGATATCGCATTCGCCGGTATGCTGAATGAGGAAGGAAAAACGATCTCAACCTTTGTCGCTGCGGGCAGGAACATAACCGGGCAATTGCCAAGGAAGCTCGCAATCACCTCTGAATCCGTAAGCGCTGCCTGATAAACCTTCACCTCATCTATCAGCCCCTGGAAAGCAGATCCCGGGCCGAACCAGGAAGCGTCGTTGCCGAAGGAAAGCGACTCGGAATTTGTTATGTTGCCAAGCCCCTCGTTTGACGAACCCTGGGAAACTCCGTCAAGGAAGAACCTTATCTGCCCGGCGGACACGTCCCTTATTCCGGCAAGGTGATGCCACGCGCCGTTGTTAATGGTATTGCCTGAAGTTATGCCCACAACCCCTGAACTGCTGTTGTAAACCTGGAACATCGCTTTTCCGATAGTTCCGGTATCAAACCCGCCCATCACAAATCCCCAGAATATACGGGGTGCTCCGGTGGTGTCTTTTCGCGCTATGACCTTGTCACCTTCAAGCGGCACAGGCGCCTGCGAAGTTTTTACCCACGCTTCAACCGTAAGGCTTCCTGTGTCCGGGTTAAGGCTGTCCGCGTTCGGCACAGCCACGATGTCGTTTGTCCCGTCATATTGTAAACAGTTATTAAACCTGCCGAAAGCCCAGGAAGGCCCGTTCAGGAGCTTGCCGTTGTTGGATCTTCCTGACTGGTCCTTTGCCGTAAGGCCTGAGCCGTCCTCGAATTTCCACAGGCCTGAAATACCCTTTCTCACTCCTCTGCTTATAGTCCTGCCCTGAGCCTGGGCTGTCAGGATAGTTACGCCGTCATAAACGGATCTCAGGGTCCATGTCGCCTGCCCATTAGAATCAGTTAGTTGGTTTGTTGGTTGGATAGTATCAGAATTACCTCTTGAGGAACTAATCGTGACCAAGACCCCGTCTATCGGGGAGCCGAACGTGTCATTGACATTCACAGTGACAGTGCAGGCTGCAAGTCCGTCCGCGCTTATCCTGAACGCGCTGTAAGCAATGAAACAGTTCGTTTCAAGCACAGACGGTTCCAGAATTGATTCGCTTTGCGAATCAGCTGAAAGCCCAATGCGGGATGCTGAAAGTATAGGAGCGCCGGCAACAGAATCTTTGTAATAGAACATCCCTGAGCCCGCGCTCAGCCATATAGAAGTGTTATTCGCTGTGTTCCACTGCAGCCCGTCAGTAGAGAACCTGCCTGTTAGGGAACTTGAAGCCAGGGCAACAGTTTCGTTGAAAACCGGGTATTTATTCCCTGTGGTATCCCTGATCTCCAGGATTATTTCAGGGGACGGGTTGTTACGCGCTACGCTGAAAGGCGCGGACGTTATCTTAACCCTTTCAGGGACGCCGGTGAAAATGACATTCGCGATCGACCTGTAAGAAGCCCTTATTTCCTCAGGGCTCAGCGCCCTGGTGTAGATCCTCAGCTCATCGATCAAACCCCTGAACAGCGAGGTATCAATCTGTTTTCCGATTAACACGGGATTCATGCTTGTCAGCAGAGTCCCGGAATGCGAAAACTCCGCGTCCTGTTCACCGTTCACGTAGATGAAGAATTTCTGCCCGTCATACGTGAACGCCACGTGATACCACTGGCCTGCTGAAAGCGCCTGGTTCCCGTCGTCAACTCCGCTCACCCCGCCGTAAACCTGGGAAACGCAGAGCCTGTGGTTGGACTGCCTTACGAAGAACCGCATCACGTTGAAATCCGTTTTGCTGATTATTTCGTTGTGCCAGTCAGCTGTGTCAGCAAAAGCGTCCATATAGATCCACGCCTCAACTGTTATGTTCCCCGTTATTCGCAGATCCGGGCTGTCCGGGACGGTTGCATAATCGTTAGCCCCGTCAAATTTCAGGCCTGTGCCGAACTTTCCCTGCGAATGGACCGCGCCGCTCAAAGAGCCGTTATGCATATTGCCGGAGATATCCGTGAAAGCCGTTCCAAGCTCGTCAAAACCCCATATCGCGGCAGCGTCTGATCTCTGCACAGCCCTTGTAATGGTACCTTCGGCTGAACAGGAAGCTGTAATTGTTTCCTGCCCCGGATAATTTGATTTCAGCGTGAAGGTTGCCTGGCCGTTAGAATCGGTTGGTTGGTTTGTTGGTTGGATAGTTGTAGAGTTACTTCTTGAAGCAGAAAGCGTGACTGTTTCTCCAGGGATCGGGATACCGCTGTCGCTGAGCACGCATACAACCACCGTGCATGCGGAAGCTCCGTCTCCCGGAACAAGATAAGAGTTAATAAGCATAAAAGAAGCGGTGTTACTCGGGGATGGCGGCGGTATTATGTTCTCAGTTTGTGTATCTGCTATGAGCGATATGCGATAAGCTGTTATTACAGGCATGCCTGTGTCCGCGTCCATATAATAGAAAACCCCTGTGCCTGAGCTGAATAAAATAAAGGTGTTGTTTGACGTGCTCCAGTTTATGCCGTCCGGAGAGAACCTGCCGTTTGCGGCTGAGCTTAACAGGTCGCAGGTCTCGCTGAAATCCTCGACCCTTTCGCCTGCAGGGTCCTGCGCCTCAAGCATTGCTGGCGTGGACGCGGTCCCTGCAACAGCGGTAAACGGGGAAGAAATGAATTTCAGGCCTGCGGCGCCCGGAACAAAGGTAACAACGCATTTTCCGAGGAAGCTTGCAATGACCTCTGTCTCTGCCAAAGCGGACTTATACAGCCTGACCTCGTCGATCAGGCCCTGGAAAGAAGAAGCCGGGCCGAAAAAGGACGCGTCGTTGCCGAAACAAAGTGGTTCAGCGCCTGTCAGGTCACCGAAAGCCTCATCCCCGGTGTTTTGGAAGATCCCGTCAACGTACAATTTTATCTTTCCGGCGGCTATATCCCTTATGCCTGTTAAAAGGTGCCATTGCCCGTCGTTTATGGTCCCGGTTGAAAGCACCTGGTTATTGCCTATGCCGCTTTTATAAACCTGGAAATTCGCCCTGCCCAGCGTCGAAGTATCGTACCCTATCATGCCAAGGCCCCAGAAAACGCGCGGGTCCCCTGTCGTGTCCTTGCGCGCGATGATCTTGTCCCCCTCAAGCGGAGCCGGCGCCTGGGTGGTTTTCACCCACGCTTCAACAGTAATGCTGCCTGTACCAGGGTTAATGCTTTCAGCATCCGGAACAGCCGCGTAATCGTTTGTTTCATAATCAAGGCAGGAATTCAGCCTGCCCGGCGCCCAGGCCGGATCGTTGACAAGCGAAGCGTTATTTGACCTGCCCGACATATCCATTGCCCGCAAGCCGGCGCCTTCTTCAAACTTCCAGAACCCCGAGATATCTTTTCTCACGCCCTGCTCTATGAGTTTCCCGCCTTCGGCAATCACTGAAAGCGTGTCATCTCCGGTATAGATCGAGCCGAAGGTCCAGGTCGCCTGCCCGTTTACGTCAGTCGTCTGCGCGGGCCCTGGGCTTATAACATCAGAATCCGCCCTTGCGGAAGCAAGGGTAACTTCTATCCCCCCTACGGGATAGCCGAAGGTATCGTTGGTAACAACTATCACGCTGCATTTATTGGTAGCGCTTGCGCCTATCCTGTAAGAACCATACATTATGAAAGAGTTGGTTTCAACGACTGCGGGCTCAAGTATTGATTCGCTCTGCGAATCAGCTGATAGCTGATAGCTCATAGCTGAAAGTTCAGGATTGCCCGCTAAAGAATCTTTGTAAAAGAACGTGGCTGTGCCTGAGGAAAGAGTGATCGAGCTGTCGCTTGAAGCGCTCCACTGCAGCCGGTCTATCGAGAACCTGCCGTTCTCTGAATCTGAAGACAGGCTGACAGTATTATTATAATCCGTATCAATGTTCCCAACCTCATCCCCTGCCTGCACTATCACGTCAGGCGAAGGATTGTTTTTTGTGACCGAGAAGGCATCACTTATGATCCTTAGCCTGCTCGCAGTGAAACGTATGTTTGAACCTCCGGTAAGGCGCACGTCATCAAACCAGGCTGTTGAACCTGCCTGCGTGGGCTGGTAAACAGAACACCCGATACGGAACTTCACGCACCCGCCTTCAACTGAAGGGCTTAAAGAGTATTCCTGCCATGCCTGGTTGCTGGTTGTCACAAAACTTGTCCATTCCTGGGACATTATATTGCCGTTCAGGTCCAGGTGGTGGATGAAGAACGCTGCCTGCGCCCCGGTTGCAAGGGTGCCTGTTTTCAGCCAACCGCTCAAAAAGTAGACTGCGCCCGGCTCAACTTCCACGACCTGCTCCCAGTTCGTCCAGGTCTCGGTAAGCTGGGCGTTTTCGACCTTCGCGCTCATCCTGCCTGAACGGAAAACAGCGTTGTCCCATTTGTAGTTTGAATCCGGCACAGACCTGGTCCACGCGTCAGGCCATACAGAACCGTCTTCAAAAGAATTATTCAGAAGAAGGCTTCCTGACACAGTGCATCCGTCCGCCGTGGCGGAAAGCAGGTCAGGCCCGCAGTAGATCGAAGATACCGCAAAAGTGCATTGCCCATTAAGATCAGTCGTCTGCGCGAACCCGGGACTTATGACATCAGAGTTCGCCCTTGCTGAAGCAAGGGTGACTGATATCCCCGCTACCGGATAACCGAACGTATCTTTTATGGATACGACTGCAGTTATAGAATCAGAGCCGGTTGCCCTGGCCCGCTTCGCGTCAAACGCAAGGCTTGAAGTGAAGGCATTAGGGCCGGGGACGAGGATCTCATTAACCTGGGTGTCTTCAAAGAACCCTTCACCTGAAGCTGTAAGCAGGAAAAAGCCCGCGTTCGCGTCAATATAATAAACAACCGCCGCGCCTTCATAGAAATACACGGACGTGGTATCCGCCCAGGAAGTTGAAGAAACCGAGAATCTGCCTCCAGGCGAGGAGGAACCGAGGACTATGGTATCAAAACACGAAGCTATCCTGCTGCCGTTCCTGTCCTGCGCTTCAAGCAGGATGGCAGGCGACGGGTTGTTCTGCGTCATTGAGAATTCAGGGGATGTAAAAACTATTTTTTTAACAGCTATAAACTCGATCCTGCATTCCTTATTATAAAGCGCTGTAATTTCATCGGCAGACAACGCCCTTCCGTAGATCCTGACTTCATCCACTATGCCGTCTAAAGCCCCGCCTTCAACGTCCGGCGGGTAATTATTGCTTGCGCGCAACATTATACTGCCGTCATCCCCAAGCGGGTTGATAGGAGAAGATGCCTGCACTTCACTTCCATTTAAGTACGTTTTGAAATCGCCATTCTGAACATAGACGCTGACAAGGTGATTCCAGGAATCCAGGGGAAGCGGAGTGATGCCAGCGTCAGCGAACAGTAGGTAATTAACTCTTCCCTCCACTTCTGCCGCAGCTGTCCCGTCAGACCACAGCGTGAACATCCATGGACCGGGAAATTTACCTAGTATCTGCGCGCAGTTCGAAGGGTAGTTGAACACCTTGACCCAGGCTTCAACCGTGATGGTCGTGTTCAGTATCGTTGAAGAATCGCACTGCATGTAAGAGCTGACCCCGTCATACCTTATAGCTGAGCCTGAAAGCCCGTCTGTGACCCACAAGCCCCCTGAATTGGTCCCGGTATAACCCCTTCCGGAATAATCCTCAAGACTGCTGTCAAAATGCCATATGCCTTCTGCGCTGTCAAGGTTTACGCCCATTGTGATGACCTGGCCTTCGCACAGCGCCGTGATCGTATCAATGCCCGCGTTTTCCGAAACAATGCTTCCCGCGCACAGGCCTTCCGCGTCAGTGAGCGAAACCGGCTGGAAAATAGTATCAGCAGGCTCTCCCCTTCCGGTCATGATAGTCACCTGCATTCCCGCGACCGGGAACCCGAAAGTATCATTCACGGTTATCATGACCGTGCACGCCGAAGCTCCGTCAGCGCTCATCCTTGCCTGGTTTATCGTGATGTATGAACCAGGCCCGCTTGGCACTGAAAACTGGATAGTTTCCGCCTGAGTTGCGGGCGTAAGCCCGTCCCGCGAAACAGTGATCGAGACACCTTCGGATATACAGGAACTGCCGTCCTTGTAATAAAAGACCGCCCTTCCCTGCGCAAGCGTAATAGCATCGGTATCCTGCCAAATTATCCTGTCCGCGCTGAACCTGCCGGCAGGCGAACCGGTTGACAGATTAACAGTCTCATTGAACGACGTGTCTATGATATTCCCCGCGTCCTGCGCCTCCACGACAACTGACTGAGAAGGATGGGTTTCGGTTGAAGTGAACGGGTTTGTGACGATCACAAGCTGGGTGGCCTGGCCCCATACTACAGTGACCAGTGGCCAGCAAGAGAAAAATAAAAAGATTTATTAGAAAATATTTCGTTTTTTTATTATTATGTCTTTCCATGGCTGAACCTCCGCGAATTTTTTAGAATTCAAGTTGACAGTTGCCAGTTGTGAGTTTTCGGTTTAACTGCTTCTTTTGTTTCGGGTTTCGGGTTTTACTGCTTTATCCTTGTCTTCACTCTGATACGTTGATACGTTGACACTTTGACACGCTTTTAAAGATTTCTTCCCGTTTCAGAGCACTATTGAAGATCTTCACTTCCCTTATGATCCCGTTGAAGCATGAATGCGGCTCCCGCCAGGACGCGTCGTTGCCGAACGAAAGTGCCTCATCCCCTGCGATCTCTCCCAGGTCCTCCTTTTCTTCTCCCTCAAGCTTCCCGTCAACGTATATCCTGATGCGCTTTGCCCCTGTGTCCCTCACGCCCGCCAGAAAATGCCATTTATTATCGTTGACAAGTGTCCTTGAGAACGCGTAGGCAACGCCTTTCCCCTCGTGCCATATCTGGAAGAACGCCTTCCCTATCAGTCCCGCGTCATAACCGCCCATGCTCAAGCCCCAGAATATGCGCGACTGGCTCTTTTTATCCTTGCGCACGATAACCTTGTCCCCCTCGCCGATCCCGGGTTTCTGGGATGTCTTGACCCAGGCGCACACGGTCCAGTCGCCTGTCCTTGGGTTAAGGGTTTCGCTGTGCGGGATCTCAACCATCGCGTTCCTGCTGAATTTCAGGCCTGCCGCTCTTTTCCTGCCCACCCAGACAGCGCCGTCGATTTTCGCGTCCCTGCCTTTTCCGCTCCTGTCAGACACTTCCTTTCCCTCGGGCCTGTCAAACCTCCACCACCCGACCATCGTTGATTCGCGCACGATGAGTTCTGAATCAAGGACCACCTTTTCTCCGGAACCATTGCCGTTGCCGTTGCGCCCGTTGCCGTTATGGCCATTACCGTTATGGCCGTTGCCGTTGCAGTTGCCGTTCTTGAGCATTTTTACAAGCATTTCCACTGCCCTTGAAGCGACCTGGGAAGCGGGAATACTCACTATGGTAAGCGGCGGGTCATAATTCTGAGAGAGCGATGTGTTGTTGAACCCCACAACCGCGATATCCTGCGGGATCTTGAATTTCTTCTCCTTCGCGAAATTCATCGCGCCTATTGCCATAAGGTCGTTGCACGCCACAACTCCGTCAGGCACAAGCCCGTTCTTAATAAGCCCGTCCATTATGGAATAACCGCTCTGAATGCTGTAATCGCCGTTTATAACAAGGTCAGGGTTGGGCTCAATATTATTTTCCTTTAGCGCTGCCCTGTACCCGGCAAGCCTTTCCCTGTCGTTCCCGATATCGGAAGGGCCCGCGATAAAACATATCCTCTTTTTTCCCATGATTATCAGGTGCTCTGTCGCCTTCTGTCCCGCCCTTATGTCATCCACGTCCACGCTGCTGTTGAATATCTTGGATGAGTTTTTGCCTATCAGCACGGCTGGGAACTGCATGATCTCCTGGCTGAGGGAAAACCCGTTGGACAAAAGCGGCGCCTCGATGATAAGCCCGTCCACGTGGGAATTACCGATAACCTCCTTGAAAACGTTCTCGCCTCCGTCCATGTCAAAAGCAAAAAAGAGAAGCGAATAATTGTGCTTTCTCGCTTCTCTTTCAAGGTTTACCAGCATCTCGTAGTAATAAGGGTCGGCCAGGATGGATCTTCCGCGCGGGACGCAGTAGCCGATGGCGTCGCTCTTGTTGAGTTTCAGGCCTCTTCCGTAAGGGTTGGGGTGGTAGTTGAGTTTCTGCACCGCCTTCAGGACCCTCAGCCTGGTCCTGGCGCTGACCTCCCCTTTGTGTTTTTCGTTCATGACGAACGAAACCGCTGACGGCGATATCCCCGCCAGCTTCGCTACTTCTTTTATTGTTGACATGCCAACCTCCAAAAAAGTTTATAGAGTTTATAAAGTTTATACAGTTTACAGAGTAGAATAAAGAACTTGGATTTAGGAAAAAGGGGAACAGCAAGCAACGCGATTTATGGGATTAGTGGTTTGAAAAGAAACTTTGAGCATTAGAGGGATAAGTGGATTAGAGAAGTTATTTTATAAGCAGTAACACCGTAATCGTCTTTTAGAAATCACTGTAATCATAATTTAACTAAACAGGACTAAATCGATTTAGTTTTCAATACGATTATACCATAATTCAGGTAAATGTCAAGAAAAAAAACATTAATGTTCCGCAACATTCAAAATGTCACATTTGGGAACCTTAAAATGTCACATCGCTCATAGTTGGTACTCTCCGATTTTCTGCTCATCTTTTAACACAATAATCTTTTTGTTGGGGATAAGACACACGGTTACTTCCTGCTCCGGAAATCGTCCTACTTTCCAGATTCTGCCTTCGAGAGTACCCACCCCCCTCACCCTACCCCTCTCCCTCGAGGGGAGAGGATAAAGGAGAGGGTGATTATTACCTGATTTTTAAACCAGCCAGCCTAAATCAATTTCCCCCAGATAGGTATACTTCTGATTGTTCCCCAGGTATACTTTTGATTATTTCCGCACAGAAAAAAAACATTAAACTCAAACTTAGAGACGAAGACCCCGGCAGCTTACTCCGATTATACATCGGAGTAGCAGGGATCAAGAAAAAAATAGGGATTATAATTTTTTTAAAAACCGGTAAATGGAAGGGATAAAAAAAGGCGCCGGAAGTCTACCCCGCGCCCTTTATATATCAATAAGGAATAATCCTTCATCTAGTATTTAGCATCTGACGATAAGCGATAAGCTATCTTGACATTTCACTTTTCATTTTTGTCAAAACGTGCGATAAATCGCACCCCACGCAGTTCCGAATAAAATCGGAACTAAACGCGGGGGCATATGCCGCTACCCTAAACCACTCACTCTGTTCGGGTTCCCACCTTAAAGATTGGCGGGCACAGCAGGGCAAGCTATATCTCGGGCTTGATAAATCAAGCCCCTACTTTGACACGCTGCCTGCCCGCCGTAGTATCCGCAACCTTTCCGCGAATAGCGGAAGTTTAAGGTTGGCGGAGCATCTACGAAGGCGGGACACTTTGATACTTATGAAATAAGAAGGGCGCCTTGGTTTGTGGATAGGCCTTCGGCGCCCTGTTTACGGCACTTCAGATAATTAAATACCCCGAATATTTCTATGCTTTCATTTCTAACGGGCATTTTCTATTTCCCCGTTCTGCCTGCTTATCACATCTTTTTTCTATCCTTCCTTTATTTTAATAATTCCTTGATTTTATTAACGAACCTTGCTGCTGCCGATAAAGCTTCTCCCGCATCTTCCCTGGTTACCTCCAAATCCTCTTCATAATCCGCATCGGTGCGGGCTTTTTGCACCACGGCAAGCATTCTACCGTAGCTTTTGTCAATAATTTTACCTTTTACAAAGTGTTTCCCAAAAAGAATTTTCACGCCTTTATGCGAAGTCGCATCTTCACCTTTTGAAAGAAGAAGCGCTCTGGCAGCATAAAACATGGCATAATAGGAACGGGATACTGAATCACGGAATTTTTCGTTATCCAGCAGGATCCTCGCGGATTCAATTTTGTCCTCGGCAAGCCTTAACCTGAGATCCAAATACTTCCGCAGATCTTTCTTCGTCATACCTCTACTCCTTCTTTCTTGATCCGTTCCAAAAGAGGAGACCATCCCGCATATCTTTCTTCCTCCATCACAAGCGGAGAAATATCGACATTATGCTCTAACAGGGTATCAAAAGACAACCCCACTATTTCCTTCCATATTTTTCTCTTGCGTTTATTTACAAGAATAAGCAGGTCAATATCCGAATTTCTGTTAAACTTGCCCTTTGCATAAGAACCAAACAATATTATCTTCTTTATGTAATTCGGAAACCTGGAAGAAAGAATGTTTTTATAACCAAGAATAGCATTTTTTTCTTTTAAAGGAATATCCGCGACAGTCATAGAATTACCCCTTCTCCCCGCAGCATTAGTATATCATATTCTGAATACAGAGTCAAGAAACTGCTACAATTGCGCGATAAATCGCGCCGCTACAAATATACGCAACCTAAAGGTTGCGGCTACCTTGCCGTTACTCTGACACGTTGATACGCTTTTTATTTGCTCACGGCTGCCTGGGCAGCGGCAAGGGTCGCTATCGGGACCCTGAAAGGCGAGCAGCTGACATAGTTCATTTTGACCCTGTGGCAGAACTTCACTGATTCCGCGTCCCCGCCGTGCTCCCCGCATATGCCGACTTCCAGGTCTTTGCGGATCTTCCTGCCAAGCCCTATGCCGATCTTTATTATCTCCCCTATGCCTTTCTGGTCAAGGCTCTGGAACGGGTCACCGGGCAGTATGCCCTTTTTCAGGTAGTCAGGCAGGAACCCGCCGATGTCATCCCTGGAAAACCCGAATCCCATCTGGGTCATATCGTTTGTGCCGTAGGAGAAGAACTCGGACTGCTGCGCGAGCTCGTCCGCGACGAACGCTGCCCTGGGTATCTCTATCATCGTGCCGAACATCCATTTCATTTTCTTAAGGCCGAACTTCGCGCACACCTCGGCGTAAACCGCGTCAGCGATCTTTTTCTGGTTGTCAATCTCTTTCACTTCGCATACCACCGGGACCATTATCTCAGGATATGGTTTTTTGCCTTCCTTGAGCAGTTCTGCTGCCGATTCAAAAACTGCCCTCACCTGCATTTCTGTGACCTCAGGATAGGTTATGCCGAGCCGCACTCCGCGGTGGCCCATCATCGGGTTGGATTCATGCAAAGCTTCAGCCCTTTTGCTAAGCTCTTCCATTGTAATGCCCAGTTCTGACGCGAGTTTCTCAAGTTTTGACTTATCCCTTGGGACAAACTCGTGCAAAGGCGGGTCTAGCAAACGTATAACAACAGGCAGGCCGTCCATCGCCTCAAGCGTGCCCTTGATATCCTTTTTCACGAACGGGAAAAGCTCAGTAAGCGCCTTTTTTCTCTCTTCCAGGCTTTTTGAAACTATCATCTTCCTTAAAATGAACAGCGGCTCATCAGCACCCTTGCCGTAGAACATATGCTCTGTCCTGAAAAGCCCTATGCCCTCAGCCCCGAACTGCCTTGCCCTTGCAGCGTCCTCAGGCGTGTCAGCGTTGGTGCGCACACCGAGTTTCTTGAGCGTTTTGCAGATCTTCAGGAAATCGTTAAGGAGCGTGTTCTCCGTGGCGTCGATCATGGGCAGCTTGCTGTCGTAAACATTGCCCTTGGTGCCGTTGAGCGTTATCCAGTCGCCTTCTTTATATGTTTTCCCTGCGATCAAAAGCTCTTTTTTGCTGTAGTCAACTTCTATTCCGCTGCACCCGACTATGCAGCACTTTCCCCAGCCGCGCGCCACAAGCGCGGCGTGGGAGGTCATACCGCCCCGTGCAGTGAGTATCGCTTCAGCCGCGCGCATGCCCTCAACATCCTCGGGATTCGTCTCTTCCCTGACAAGTATAACTTTTTTCCCCTGTTTCTGCCAGTCAACCGCGTCCTTCGCGGAAAAAACTATCTGGCCGCACGCGCCTCCCGGACCAGCGGGAAGCCCTTTCGCTACCGGCTTCTGCCCTGCTTCTACTTTGGCGTCAATTATCGGGTGGAGCAGCTCGTCAAGCTGGGAAGGTGTGACCCTTATCACAGCGGTTTCCTTATTAATAAGCTTTTCCTTCACCATATCCATCGCCATTCTCACAGCCGCCATCCCGTTCCTTTTCCCGACCCGGCACTGCAGCATGTAGAGAATGCCTTTTTCTATCGTGAATTCAATATCCTGCATGTCGTGGTAATGCCTTTCCAGGCGGTTCTGGTATTCAAAAAGTTCATTATAAAGTTTGGGCATCCCTTTTTCAAGGGTCTTCAGGTCCTTGTTGTGTTCGGATGTTGAATACTCGTTGATCGGGGCCGGAGTCCTGATGCCGGCGACAACATCCTCTCCCTGCGCGTTTATAAGGTACTCGCCGTAGAAATCATTCTCGCCGTTGCCCGGGTTCCTGGTGAACGCCACGCCCGTTGCGGAATCGGTTCCCATGTTGCCAAAAACCATTGTCTGCACGTTCACTGCAGTGCCCCATTCATCCGGGATGCCCTCTATCCTGCGGTAACTGACAGCGCGCTTCCCGTTCCAGGAAGAGAAAACAGCACCTATCCCTCCCCACAGCTGTTTCTGGGACTCGTCAGGGAATTCCGAGCCGAGGAGTTCCTTTATCCTTACTTTGAACTTGTTGCACAGCTCTTTCAGGTCCGCCGCTTTAAGGTCCGTGTCTGTCTTATATCCTTTCTGAGATTTCATCTCAGCCATTATTTCCTCAAGCTGCTTCCTGATGCCGCGGTCAGCCTCCGGCTCTATCCCGCCTGCCTTCTCCATCACAACGTCCGAATACATCATGATAAGCCGCCTGTAAGCGTCGTAAACGAAACGCTCGCTGCCGCTGTGCTTCACAAGCCCGGGGATCGTTTTTTCCGTAAGCCCGACGTTGAGCACGGTTTCCATCATCCCGGGCATAGATTTCCTCGCGCCTGAGCGCACCGAAACAAGCAGGGGATTTTCCGGGTCGCCGAACTTCCGGCCCATCAGGGCTTCGATCTTCTCCATCGCCTTCTGGGCCTGCTCTTTCAGGCCGGCAGGATATAATTTCCTGTTCTCATAATAATAAGTGCAGATTTCCGTGGTTATGGTGAAACCCGGCGGCACAGGAAGCCTCAGGCTCTTATGCCCTGCCATCTCTGCAAGGTTCGCCCCCTTGCCCCCGAGAAGGTTTTTCATGCTCTCGTTCCCGTCAGCCCTGCCGCCCCCGAAGAAATACACGAACTTCTTTCCCGCCTGCTTCTTTGCCATTTTATAACTTCTCCTTTCATTTAACAGATTACACCGATTTCAAAAAGACGATTACTCCGATTAATAAAGTTAAAAGATTTGGTTATTTTTGATCTACAAATTTCATACCAACAAAATAAGTTTGATCTTCAGAATGATAATTTACAATTTCTGATTTGACATATTTTTAACCATCCCAGCTGAATGAAAAAAATGGCCAGTCAAATTCATTTACTACGCCAAAACATATTCTTAAATTTAAATTGGCTATGTTATTAACATGTCTAAGTATATTAAAATCATATCCTATTATAATATTTAAATATCTTCCAACTATGCCATTTTGATAACCATCACTTGCATATCCATAATCAGCAGAAGCATATACAAAATCCCTTCCTTCTCCCACGATCTCAGACGGCAAGAAAAAGAATATTTTGAAAGGGAGTGTCTTCCCGATACCGACAGAAGCAGATATTGAACCAACTGACCATCCTTGAATACCGAAAGAAATTCCCGGGATTAATCCTTTCTCGCTAATCAATTCCCAAGAAAGACCAGCACCCGGAAATGGAATAGGTAGTATGGAAAGTGGTTCTATACTCACTCCAATACTATATCGTAATCTTTCCGTTAAATGTTTTTCAAAAATTGCATTTATTGTTGCATAGCTCGTTCTCCAATATTGAAAAGGAGAAGGAACTGTGATTGTAAATTGACCTTCTTGAAAATCCTCTCCTGTTTGGAGGCATAAGCCATGGTAGATCTCTCCGGGTGAAAGATCAAAAAAATAAGCATATGTCTTCTGCGATGTTAAAATAATGCAAAACAATAAAATTATTATACTTTTTTTAATCATAAATTGAAGGAGTAAACACTAAATCCTGAATTATTATGAGTGCGATAAATTGCACCGCTACAAAGGGCGGGCAAGCCCGCCCCTACGCAATCACCCTCACCTCAATCCTCTCCCATCAAGGGAGAGGAAAATTGTGGACTGTCGACTAAATTGTAAAGGAATAGAACCTTTTGGAGTAGACCCTTTAGGGTCGTTTTAAATAACGGGGCTCCCTCCTAAAAGATTGGCGGGTCTTCAAAAAGCCCTGAGTTACGAATTCTTAGCGACTGAATCCGTGTAAATCCGTGGCTAAACCTTTTAAATCTCTTTAAATCACTGTAAAAAGGTCTTACTGTGTTGATCCGTGGTTAATTATTTTTCTCTTTAGGAAAGACGCTTTTGAGCGCGTCCACAAGGGACACAACCGCTCCCTGCAGAGCGGTGTCAGTGGAAAGGCCGCGGTACGAATCAGACGCGGCCCACACAACGCTGCCTGTTTCCACGTCTATGAGCCTGGCGCCTATGCCTATCTCCGCGTCCGTGGCGTAGACAATGTAGTTGTCACCTTTGTCCACCACGTACAGGCCCGGTATTATGACCGGGGTGTCGCCCAACGCGAAATAAATGGTCCTTTTCTGCGCCGGGACGAACTGGCTCACAGAACCGGCCAGGAGAGCGTCAACGCCCAGGACCTTTCCTATGTTCTTCACGGTCGCAGGGTCCAGCCTGCCCGCTCCTCCCAGCTCCTGCTCCCTTAGCACGCTGCTGATCCTGCTGCGCTCGACAACGTCAAACCCGGACCTCATCAGGTCCAGGATGAACATGTCCACCACGCCCGATGAACCTTCCCCCTCAAAATCGAGCACTGCTATGCGCCTGACCTTTGAGAAGTCGTAGTCCTTTTTGACAGCCATGCGCGGAGCGCATCCCGCCAGCAGCAGCATTCCTATAATCACCAGACATACTTTTTTCATTTCATCACCAAATTAAATCAGATCTCAAAGCGCAAAGGTCAAATCGCAAAGCGCAAAACTAAGGAATTTTAACTTTGACTTTTGACCTTTGACTTTTGACCTTTGAGTTATTTTTTTCTTTTCAACTTTTAACCTTCAACTTTCAACCTTTAACTTTTAT